>Ga0209012_1000011_pt1 | contig 320963 bp, 278 predicted proteins | sample RS3BMetagenome_FD_184735 | JGI IMG/M metagenome (GOLD analysis project Ga0209012, IMG submission 184735) | Ferric oxide microbial mat and aquatic microbial communities from Rainbow Spring, Yellowstone National Park, USA - RS3B (SPAdes) (version 3) ... | reverse complement strand
CGGCGACGAACGTGACCGATCCGGTCGGCTCGGCGGCGGCGGTCGTCCCGGGCGCCGTGACCACGATCGTGTCCGTGAGGGTGACGGGCTGGCCGGAGACGGACGCCCCGCCGGTCGACGAAGTCAGGGTCGACGTGGTCTGGGCCTGAGCCACGGTGACGTCGACGGGCGTGGCCGTCGAGTCGCTCGACGCGTAGTTGGCATCGCCGCCGTAGGTGGCGGTGATGTCCGGGTGGTCGCCAACGACCAGGGCGTCGGTCGTGAGTACCGCCGTTCCGTACCACTGCGTAACGCAGGCGATCTTGCACCGGGGCGAGGGAGGAACGGACGACGTTTCCGTCAGCGCCGCAGTGCCGAGCACTGTCGCACCGTCGTAGAACGTGACCGTGCCCGTAGGAGACATCGGGGTCGTCGCACCGCCGGTAAACGGGACGACCCTCCCGTGGTTAACGACCGCCAGGGCGAAAACGGTTGCCGTTAGCGTGACACCCTGCCCAAACACCGTCGAGGGCGCGCTCGTGGTGAGAGTCGTGGTCGTCGTCGACGCCGCCGCAGCCTGGGGCGCCGAGAGCGCGGCGAAGGCCATGAGGTTCATGGCGACGGTCAGCAAGACTGCGGAGACCCACGTGGGCCGAATGCGCACGCACAGCCCTCCTTGATCCGCCAAAAGAGTGACCATGCTGTTCGCGGTCCGTCCATTGCTTTCCTGTGCTGGAAGGTTTTTCACAGCGCAGCCATGGCAGGGCGTGTGCTGGCCCGACCCCGAGGGTATCCCTGCGCGCACCGACCGTGGAGATCCATGTGGCACACCTCGGGTTGTTCGGCGTGCCAAGCGGGATGGCGTGGGTCCACGCCAAACAGCCCACTGGTCGAGATCGATGGCACGGAACGGACCCCGGCCATTTGGCCGGGGTCCGCGTGGGCGCCCGCGCGCCTACTTGATGTGGATCAGCCAGCCGGACATGACCATCGAGGCGATAAGCAGGCTGACGATGTTGATGACCTTGAGCATCGGGTTGATCGCCGGCCCGGCGGTGTCCTTGTACGGATCGCCGACGGTGTCGCCGGTGACCGCGGCCTGATGGGCGATCGTCCCCTTGCCGCCGAAGTTGCCTTCCTCGATGAACTTCTTGGCGTTGTCCCAGGCACCACCGCCGGTCGTCATCTGGATGGCCAGGAACAGGCCGACGACGACGGCGCCGATGATCATGCCGCCCAGCGCCTGGGGTCCGAGGACGAAGCCGACGATAATCGGCGCGACCACCGGGATGAGGGCCGGCACCACCATCTCCTTCTGCGCGGAGCGGGTGACGATGTCCACCGCCTGCCGGTAGTCCGGCTGGGCGGTGCCCTCCATGATCCCCTTGACCTCGCGGAACTGGCGGCGGACCTCCTCGACCACGGCGCCGGCCGCACGGCCGACCGCCTCCATCGCGAGCGATCCGAAGAGAAGGGGCAGGATGCCGCCCAGGAACAGGCCGACGAGCACGGCGGGCTGGTCGATGTTAAAGTCGATCACCTTGCCGCCCGAGGACAGCTCCTGCGAGAACGAGGCGAACAGCACGATGGCCGCGAGGGCCGCCGACGCGATGGCGTAGCCCTTCGTGACCGCCTTGGTCGTGTTGCCCACCGCGTCGAGCGGGTCGGTGATCGCCCGCACCTCGTGCGGCAGGTCGGCCATCTCGGCGATGCCGCCCGCGTTGTCCGTGATCGGCCCGTAGGCGTCGAGGGTGACGATGATGCCGGTGAGCGAGACGAGCGACATTGCCGCGACCCCGACGCCGTACAGCCCACCGATCGCGTACGACACCAGGATGCCGACGCCGATGGCAAGCACCGGCAGCGCCGTCGACTTCATGCCGACCGCGAGACCCGCGATGATGTTCGTCGCGTGGCCGGTGACCGAGGCCCGGGCGATCCCCTGGACAGGTCCCCAGCGTGTCGACGTGTAGTAGTCCGTGATGTACATGATCGCCACGGTCACGAGGATGCCGACCGCGGCCGCGAAGAAGTAGGTCGGCGAGTGGAAGACGGACTGTACGAGGAAGTACAGTCCGATGAGCGACAGGATCACCGTCACCCACATGCCGGTATACAGGCTGCTCATGATGCCGTTCGCGTCGCTCTTGCGGGGCTGGCGGATCGCGAACACGCCGACGATCGAGGCGATGACCGACACGGCGCCGAGTTCGAGCGGGAAGATGATCGCCTTGCTCGAGCCGTGCAGCAGGAGGGCCCCGAGGAGCATCGTCGCGATCGTTGTCACGACGTAGGTCTCGAACAGGTCGGCGGCCATGCCCGCCGTGTCGCCCACGTTGTCGCCCACGTTGTCCGCGATGACCGCCGGGTTGCGCGGGTCGTCCTCCGGGATACCCGCCTCCACCTTGCCGACCAGGTCGGCGCCGACGTCAGCCGCCTTGGTGTAGATGCCGCCGCCGACGCGGGCGAAGATCGAGATCAGGCTGGCGCCGAAGCCGAAGGCGATGATGTGCTGGGGCGAGCCGCCCGAGATGGCCGTGAGGACGGTCACGCCGAGGAGCGCGATGCCGACGACCATGAGGCCGGTCACCGCACCGCCGCGCACGGCCACGTTGAGGGCGGCGCCGAAGCCGCTTCTCGCCGCCTCCGCCGTACGCACGTTGGAGCGCACCGACACGTTCATACCGATGAAGCCGGCGACCCCCGACAGGATCGCGCCGACCAGGAAGTAGACGGCGCCAGACCAGCCCAGCGCCAGGCCGATGATCAGGAACACGATGACAGCCACACCGGCGATCACCGTGTACTGGCGGCGCAGGTAGGCCATGGCCCCATCCTGGATGCCCTTTGCGATCGAGACCATGCGCTCGTTTCCGCGTGGACGGCCGAGTACCCATGTGATGAGGCCGACCGCCGCCAGGATTGCGACTACGGCAGCCGCGGAAACGATGATGTAGTAACTGCTCAATGCGCTACGCCCGCCTCTCGGCGAACGCTCCCTCCTCCCATGGCCTGCAAGTACCGAGCGCTATTATACACGCCAGACGGCGTCAGGCCGAATGCGGCTCGGTAGGCATGACCTGACGCCCCTCCATCGCCCGGATCAGGGTCAGGGCGTCCGCATAGTCCAGGTCTCCGCCCATCGGCAGCCCGCGCGCGATCCGTGTCACCCGCACCGGCCGTCCGGTCAGCCAGTGCGACAGGTACATCGCGGTCGCTTCGCCCTCGACGTCGGGGTCGGTGGCGAGGATGACCTCGCGCACATGGCCGCCGTCGAGGCGTCGGGCGAGCACATCGAGGCGCAGGGCCTCCGGGCCGACGCCGTCGATCGGCGACAGGGCACGGCCGAGCACGTGATAGAGGCCGCGAAACTCGTGCGTCGCCTCGAGTGCGGCCACGTCCTTGGGGTCTTCGACCACGCACAGGACGGAGCGGTCACGCCGGCCATCGCGGCAGATCGCGCACGGACCGTCGCCCTCGGCGAAGAAGCCGCACTCTGCGCACGGGCTGACCTTGGCGCGCGCCTCGAGGAGGGCGGTGGACAACCGGTCAACGGCTGCCCGGTCGGTGCGCAGCAGATGGAAGGCGAGCCGCTGGGCGCTCTTGGGCCCGACGCCAGGCAGGCGGCCGAGCTCGTCGACCAGGCGCGAGATCGCCGGCGGATAGATCACGGCATTCCCGGCAGCTTGAGGCCACCCGTGATCTTGCCCATCTCCTCCGCCATCATCGCCTGGGCACGGCGCAGGCCGTCATTGACGGCCGCCGCGACAAGGTCGGCGAGAAATGCCGGATCCTCTGGGTCGATCGCCGCCGGGTCGATCTCCACGGAGCGCACCTCGAGGCTACCGGAGACCGTCACGCGCACGCTGCCGCCACCGGCGCTGCCCTCGACGGTGCGCTCCTGAAGCTCCTGCTGCACCTGCTGCATGCGCTTCATCATCTTGTTCATGGCGCCAAGGTTCATGCCCACGTGCGTCCCTCCGTCGCGCTTCGTCTAGCTGCTCGCGGGCGGGCCGTCCGCCCGGGCCAGGATCACCTTGAGTCGTCGCTCGCCTCCGAACGCCTGGCCGAGCGCCGCCTCCGCGGCCGCGCGCGTGGCCGGTTCGAGCAGGGCGGTGTGGTGGAACTCGTACGGCACCGCCACGACGATGTGCTCCGGTGTCACCTCGGTCACGCGCCCCTCGGCAAGGAGCGCCTGCACCCGCCGGTGGGTTCTTCCCAGTGTGTCCAGCGCCTCCCGCCAGGGATCGGCCGGACCGCCGGGCGCGCGGGACGGGGCGGCTGCGCGCGCGCGTGTCGGCGCCGGGGCGGGGGCGGGGGCGGCCGTGGGCGTGGCCGCCGGCACGAACGCGGCCCTTCCCTCGACCGCCTCGAGCCGTGCCCGCAGTTCGCGCAGGTCCGCCTCCAGGTCGGCCGGCGGCGGTTCCGTCGTCTCGACCAGCGCCACCTCCAGATCGAGGCGGGGGTCCTCGGACAGCCGCGCCTCGCGCGTCGTGGCCAGCCATCGCTCGAGCGCCGCGCGCAGGCGGGTGCGACCGAAACCCCGGGGCGGGGCGGGCAGGTCTGCGCCAGCGTCCTCGACGCCAAGGACGCTCAGGAGCCAGGCGTGGAACACGTCGCGCAGCGTCGCGGCCAGGGCGCGCGGATCGACACCGGCGGACCACTGCTCGTCCAACCATTGGACGGCGGCGGCGCCGTCGCCGGCCTCGAGTACGGCGCGGAGGCGGTCCAGCCCGTCACGGCCGACCCCGCCCAGCGCCTCGAGGATCGAGACCAGGTCGACCCGATCGCCACCATAGGCGCGCACCTGGTCGAGCAGCGCCAGCGCGTCGCGCATGCCGCCGTCGGCCCGGCGGGCCAGATCGCGCGCAGCGCCCGGGTCGAGGTCGATGCCCGCGGCGCCGGCGACGTGTTCGAGCTGCGCGGCGATCTCGTCGACGGTGTGGCGGCGCAGCGCGAACCGCTGGCAACGCGACAGTACGGTGGGCGGCAGCCGCTCCGGGTCGGTGGTGCACAGGACGAAGCACAGCCGGGGCGGCGGCTCCTCGAGGATCTTGAGGAGGGCGTTGGCCGCCTCGGCGGTGAGCATGTGCACCTCGTCCACGATGTACACCTGGACGCGCAGGTATCCCGGCACGCGCGTCGACAGTTCGCGCAGGGCACGGATGTCGTCGATGCCGCGGTTGGACGCCGCGTCGAGTTCGAGCACGTCGGTCGCGCTGCCGCGCAGGATCCGCTGGCAGGGATCGCACACGCCGCACGGCTCGCCGTCCTGCGGCTCGAGGCAGTTGAGGGCGCGCGCCAGGATTCGCGCGATCGTGGTCTTACCCGTGCCGCGCGGTCCCGACAGCAGGTAGGCGTGCGCGGCGCGGCCGTGCGCGACAGCGTTTCGAAGGGCACGGGCCACGTGCTGCTGGCCGACCAACTCTGCCCAGCACGTCGGCCGGTACTCCCGGTAGAGCACGCGGTAGCGCCCGCTGTCCACGCCGCACCCCCTCCGTCATGGCGGTTCGCCCCAGGCGTGTCCGTTCCTTGCTTCCTTTAAGCAAGTGATGTCGGTGGCGTCTGCAGCCAGCGACCCGGCGCCGCAGGCAAAAAAAGAAGGCGGCCTGCCGCCTTCTCCTGAGCGGCCGTGCACCGGCCGTCGACGCTGCCTCCCGGGCGGAACCGGCTTCGGTGGCTCCGGTCCGGCGCTCCCGCGGCACCCGGATGATCTTCCTTACCGCTGCTCCCTTCCGGGCCTGACGGGGTTCGGAAGCACCCGTCGCGCGGGACCGGACCCTCGTCGCTCCGTGAGCCGGGCGGACCCCACGAGACATCGCCTCGGGCCGGAATTCAACCCCGCTGGAGCGGATTGCGGGTGCAGGGCACCGCTACCTCCCCGTCTAGCACGGCCAAGGGCAAACCCGGAACTGGCGGAGAGGGTGGGATTCGAACCCACGAGGCGGTTGCCCGCCTGCATGTTCTCCAGACATGCTCCTTCAACCACTCGGACACCTCTCCGGAAACTGGCGGAGGGGGTGGGATTCGAACCCACGAGACGGTTTCCCGCCTACCGCATTTCGAGTGCGGCTCGTTCAACCGGGCTCCGACACCCCTCCACCAAAAGAACCCCTGCGCTCGGCGAAGAACCGGTCGAGCAACCGCTGCGCCGCGTCCGCCTCCACGCCGGCCACGACCGGCACCGGCGGACCGAGTCGCGGATCGCCAAGCAGATGATAGAGCGAGCCCGCACCGCCGCGCTGCGCGTCGTCCGCACCGTACGCGACCCCCGCCACGCGCGCCTCTCGGATGCCGTAGGCACACATCGGACAGGGCTCGAGCGTGACCGAGATCCACGTGCCGGGCGGCATCCGCCAGTCGCCCAATGCCTGGGCGGCGGCGCGTAGCGCCACGATCTCCGCGTGCCCCGCCGGATCGTTGTCGCGCTCGCGGCGATTGCCCGCTACGGCAACGATCCCGTCAGGCCTCCAGACCGCCGCGCCGACCGGCACCTCGCCAGCGGCGAGCGCCTCGGCCGCGGCCTCCAGGGCCGACGCCATGACCGTGCGGTGGTCCACCGGGGTTCCCCCCAAAATGGTGCCCCTGGAGGGACTCGAACCCCCGGCAGACAGGGTTTAGGAAACCCCCGCTCTATCCAGCTGAGCTACAGGGGCGAAATCTGGCGCGCCCGGAGGGATTCGAACCCCCAACCTTCTGGTCCGTAGCCAGACACTCTATCCAATTGAGCTACGGGCGCGCAAACGGCCGAAGCCGCAAAAAGCATGCTACCACGCGTGCTCCGCGGGGGCAAGCGACACCGGCCTCCGGCTTCTTCCACCGCGGCCGGGCAACAAAAAGCCGGCGGCGGGGCCGCCGGGAAGCTGGCGGAGGGAGAGGGATTTGAACCCTCGCGGGGCTTATTCAGCCCCCTACAGTCTTAGCAGGACCGCCCCTTCAGCCACTTGGGTATCCCTCCAGCGGTGTCTACGATACCACGCGCCGTTTGGGCCGGGCAATCCGGCCGCGCAGGATGACCGCGCCGACGGGGCCGGCGTCCGGCACGCGGGACTCGCACGTGACGATCACCCGCACTCGTGCGTCGCCCGCGGGCGGCCGGGCAATGCGCCCGCGGCCGCTCCCGTCCGCACCCACCCGCATGACGCCCGCCAGGACCGGCCCCGCGGCGGCGAGCCACCACACGGCCCAGACGGCGCACGGCATGGACCCGCGCAGACCGCGCACCTGCACGCGCATGCCGCCCCGACCGCCTACGATCCGCCCGCGCGCGCGGCGACACCGCACGGCGGGCGCGCAGAACGTACACCGGCGCGCCGGGCACCAGGCACCCGAGGGAGCGACGGAGGCGACGAAGGCGCCGGCGAGGCAGGCGGCGACCCCTTTCGACGGCCGCGCGATCAAGGCACGCGTCGGCCACGCCAAGGACCTCGCGCCACTCATCCCGCGTCGCGCGGCACTGCGCGCACGCCGCCAGGTGTGCCACGAGCCGGAGGCGCTCGTCGGCGTCGATGTCGCCCAGCAGATCGTCGAGGATCGCGTGTTCGGGGTGCGTCGAGCCCGGTGGCAACAGCATCCGCCTTGTCCGGCGCGCGCGTGGAACGTCGACCGCTCAGGCTTCGTGCACATCCGGCCACCTCCTGCCACGTCGCGCCATGTGTTCACGCGCGGGACATGTGCGCGCACGGCGCGTTGACGCTCGGCCGCCGGCGCAGGTACGCTCTGGCGGTATGCGCAGGCGCGAGGTGTCCCCGCTTCTTCGCGAGCGAGACGTCGCGACGTTCGTGGCCGGTCGCGTGGTCACGGAGATCGGTTCGCGCATCACGCGCGAGGGGCTTCCGGTGGCGGCCATCCTGGCGGCCTCGGCGACCGCCAGTGAACTTGGCCTGCTGGCCCTCGTCAGCACGCTGCCTGCCCTCGTCCTCGGCACGACGGCAGGTGCGGTCGCCGACCGGACGCGGCGGCGACCGCTCATGATCGCGGCCGACTTTGTGCGCACCGGTCTGCTCCTCACCGTGCCTCTGGCGGCGGTGGCGGGTCGCCTGACGTTCGCGCAGGTGGCGGCCGTGACCGCGCTCGTCGCCGCCGTGACCGTCTTCTTCCAGGTGGCGGACCGCGCCTATCTGCCGTCCCTCGTCACGCTCGCACGGGTGGGTGAGGCGAACAGCCTGCTCGCCGCCGCGGACGGCGTCGGCGAAACGATCGGCCCGGGCCTGATGGGCGTTCTCGTGCAGGCCTTCGGCGTTCCCCTGGCGATCGTGGGCGATGCCCTCAGCTACGCGGTCTCGGGCGTGAGCCTTCTGCTCATCCGACGATCCGAGCCGCCGCCCGCGCCCGCGTCGGCGGACGGTAGGCCACGCGCCGGGCTACTCGACGGGTTGCGGGCGGTCGCAGCCCACCCGGTGCTACGCCCGCTGGCCGGCCTCGTCGCCACGCAAAGCGTGTTCGGCGGCTTCTTCGGCGCCCTGTACGAGCTGTATGCGCTGAAGACGTTGCACCTCTCGCCGTTCCTGCTCGGCCTTCTCATCACCTGCGGCGGCCTCGGCAGCCTCGTCGGCTCGACGCTGTGGCTACGCCTGTCGGTGCGAGCCGGGCTCGGCCGCGTGCTCCTGGTGTCGTTCGCCCTGTCCGCGCTCGCCAACATCCTCGTTCCCGCGGCACCGTCCACGCTCTTCGCCGCCTTCGCCTTTCTCTGGGGCGCCCAGTTCTTCGGCGACATGTTCGGCACCGTGTTCGCGATCGGAACCGCCACGGTCGAACAGCGGGTGACGCCGGGCAGCTGGCTCGGCCGGGTGGAGGGCGCGCTACAGACGCTCGGGGGCGGGCTGGGCGCGGCCGGGGCGGTCGCCGCCGGACTCATCGCCACGGCAGTGGGCATGCGCACGGCGTTCTGGATCTCGGCGGCAGGCGGGATGCTGGCGGTGGCCTGGCTGTTGACACCACGGATGCGCCGACTCGACCTCGCCGCGGCAGGCGCGGTCGAGTGGCCGGGCCATGGCGACACCCAGCCCGACCGCGTGGGCGCCAACGCGTAGCGGCGGCCGACGGCGAGGATCCGCCCGGACGCCGGGTCCTCGCCGTCGAGCCCCGCGTCACCGCCCCGCGTGGCGCGGACGAGGTCCACGCCCCGGCGGGTGGCGCCGTCAGACGAGCCCGAGGCCCGTGCGGTACGGGTGCGGCGAGACCAGCGGTGCGCCGCGCGCGAACCGTCCCGCGTCGAACTCGCCCAGGTCGATGCTTGGCCGCCCGTCGAGGATCCACTCCGCCATGAGCCGGCCGACGACCGGCGTGAGCTTGAATCCGTGGCCACTGAACCCGCAGGCGTAGAAGTAGCCGGGAACCTCCGCCGGCTGGCCGATGAGCGGCTGGAAGTCGGGCGTCACCTCATACCGGCCGGTGTAGCCGGCCGGCACCAGCGAGCCCTCGGCGAGCGCCGGGAAGCGGTGGATGATCTTCACGGCCGCGTTCTCCACGGCGTCGGGCGACGGCATGGCGAGGTCGGGCTCGTCGGGCGTCGCCAGGTGCGGATGCAGGTTCTCCAACTCGTGATCCTCGTCGCCGAACAGCACGCGCCGGCCGCCGTGCGGACGCACATACATGAACTGGACCATGTCGATCACGATCGGCGGGTCGGCCAGTCCTTCCGGGAGATCGAACAGCACGATGCTCTCGCGCTGCGGCTCGACCGGAAGCGGCACGCCCAGCGGCCGGCTGAGCCGGTCGGACCAGTTCCCGCCTGCGTTCACGACCACCGGCGCGTCGACCGGTCCGGCACTGGTGTCCACGCCCGCCACCGCGCCGCCCGAGCCGCGCCGGATCGCGGTGGCGGTCACCCCGGTCGCCACGACGCCGCCCAGGTCGCGCGCCCCCTGGGCGAGCGAGGAGACGACCTGCCACGGGTCCGCATAGCCGGACAGGGGCTCGTACGCGGCGGCGCCTACGTCGTCGACATGCATGCCGGGCACGAGCCGGGCCAGGTCGTCGCGCCCCATGACGCTCGTGTCGACGCCGAAGGCGCGCTGCATCGCCACGTTGCGCGTTAGGTTGTCGGCGTTGTGGTCGGCCACGAACAGGACGAACCCGGCATTGCGGAAGCCGGGGTCGCCGGGCAGGCGCTCGTGCCACCCGCGGAAGTCCTCCAGCGCGTCCTGGGCCATGCGAACGAGGGTCGGCAGGGTGTAGTGGGTGCGCACGATCGCGCTCGACCGGCCGGTCGTGCCCGAGGTGAGATCGCCCTGCTCGACCAGCACCACGCGCAGGCCGCGGGCGGCCAGGCGGTACGCGGTCGACACGCCCATACACCCGCCACCCACCACCACGACATCGGCCGTACGCGGCAGTTCCAATCCGTCCCCTCCTTACTCATCCCGCGCAGGTTTCGCGCAGGGCGGCGCGTTCCCTTCGCGACCCACAGGAGGCCGCCCGATCGGCCCCGAACCGGTCGAAGAGGACGCTGCAAAGGAGCTGGACCATGCACTGGATCGAACGCAAGCTGCCGTTCGCGGACCTTGCCGTCGAGCCCCTGGGAAACCCGGCGATCGCCAGCCTGTTCGTCGACGACGGGATGCCGGGCATCAATCCGATGCGCCTGCACCAACCGCACTACGGCCACGACCCGGCGATCCCCAACAGCGTGCTGCGCGACTTCATCGAGGTCACGGGGCGCGAGGGCATGGCCGGAAAGTTCTCCGTCGTGCCCTATCCGCTCGGCGTCGGGCGCATCGACCAGGAGCTGCCCGGCGTGCCGGACGCGGTCGTGCGCGAGTTCGTGTCCCTGGTTCGCGACCACCTCATGCCGCAGTTCGACATCACGCCCGAGATCCTCACACACGGACCGGCCATCGACCCGAGCACCCACTACGTCACCCACCTGACCGAAAAGGAGTGGGGCTCCGAGGCGTCGGCGACCGACTTCGGCCGCTACATCAAGGACGCGTTCACCCTCCTCGCGAACGCCGGCATCCGCCCGACAGGCAATACCTCGCCCTGGGACACCGGCGCCGACAACGAGGACGCGCTCACGCTGGGCGTCGAGAGCGCAGCCGTGCCGTTCGGGCTCGACCTCCCGTTCTACTTCGTCCACATGGCCGCGACCGCAGAAGAGGCGATCCCGGAGGTACGGATCATGCGGCGCGGCGGCGACGGCGTGCCCACCCGCGCCGTGGTGTCGCTTCGCTGCGGCGCGGGCGACCCGATGTTCCGCTGCCAGTACGGCAAACCGGCGAACATCGACATGCTCATCGGCGCCGAGGGCGGCGAGCCCGGCGAGCTGGGCGCCAAGGGTGACGCGGGCGCACCGATGGTGATGGTGACGCACTGGCAGTCGCTGTACGCAAACGGCCGCAACCCCGGCCCGCAGGTGCTGGCCGAGATCGCCAGTCGCCTGCGGGCGCGGTTCGGCTCGCGCCTGGCCTGGTGGTCGGCCGACCGCATGGCGCGGCTGGCAGCAGGCGCACACGCGCTCGACGCACGGCTCGAGGACGGCCGGATCTGGCTCGACCTGCCTCTGCCGCTGGCCGAGGGGGAGGTCCACCTGTCCGCACCGGCAGGCAGCCGCTTCGAGCCGGACGGCGCGCGCGCGCAGTCGGATGGCGCGGGCGGCGTGGTCGTGCGCGGCCCGCTGGAGGCGGGGCGGCTGTGCGTGGCGACGATCGTCGCGAACGCGTCCTAGGGAAGGACTTCATTCGCGCCGGATCGAACCTGCGGCGTGCGTGCAAGGACACCCGAGCGCGTCGTCGGTGTTCCAGTGGCTCGTTTTGAAGGAGGTTTCCCCTTGGCACGAACCCGCTTTGTGCGGGGTCTCGTTGCGCTCGCCACCGCGGGCGCCCTCTTGACCACCGCGGGAGTGGCCGGCGTCACCGCTCAGGCGGCCGGCGGCGGCGTACTCAATCTGGGTTTCACCTCGGACATCCACTCGCTTGACCCGATCCAGGTTGCCGACACGCAGTCGGTCGTGCCGGCGGATGCGATTTACAACACGCTGCTCACCTACAACCACCAGTCGAAGGTCGTTGGCGACCTCGCCTCGTCCTGGCAGATCGCGGACGGCGGCAAGCTCTACATCCTCCACCTGCGCCACGGGGTCGTCTTCTCGAACGGCGATGCGTTCAACGCGACGGACGTCATCGACGAGTTCGAGCGCGACATGAACCCGAAGAACGCCGACCCGTACGGCTTCGCGCTGTCGGCCGTGGAAGGGTTCGCCGCCTTCCAGAAGGACCCGTCCAAGCCGCCGGCCGGAATCACGGCACCCAACCCATACACGATCGACATCCAGTTGACCGAGCCGCAGGGCTTCTTCCTCAACGTGCTCACCCTGCCGTCAATCAGCGCCATCCCGGACCCGACCGCCGTGGCCAAGTGGGGCGCCGCGTACACCAACCACCCCATCGGCACGGGGCCGTTCATGCTTTCGGCCTACTCGCCCGAGCATTCCCTCACCCTGGTGCCAAACCCCCACTACTGGGGTCCCAAGCCCAAGGTGTCCCGCGTGAACATGTACTTCAACCTGTCCGCCGAGACGGGCCTGCTCGAGTTCGAGCGCGGCCAGCTTGACGTCTTCCCGGCCGCCTCCCAGTTCGAGTTGCCGTCGGCCGACTATCTGTCGGTCATGGCCAACCCGGCGCTCAAGGCGCAGTACCACCGCGCGCCGGTCGTCGGCATCAGCTTCGCCTTCCTGAACGAGCAGGTCGTGCCGCAGTTCAAGAACCTGCTCGTGCGTCAGGCGATCAACTACGCCGTGAGCAAGGACGCCCTCCTGCGCACGTTCAACGGCCGCGGCCTGCCTGCCACCCAGGTCCTGCCGCCCGGGATGCCGGGCTACCTGCCGTCGCTGAAGGGCTATCCGTACAACCCCGCCAAGGCCAAGGCGCTACTCGCCAAGGCCGGCTACAAGAACGGCTTCAGCGTCACGTTCTGGACCCCGAGCGACCCCAACTACCTGAACCCGGCCCAGGTGATCGCGAGCGAGCTGGGCCAGGTCGGGATCAAGGTGACCCTCAAGACCATGACCCTGGGCACCTACGAAACCGCCATGAGCGCGAACAAGGTGCCGATGGGCTTCGAGTACTGGACCGAGGACTACCCCGACCCGCAGGACTTCCTGTACTACATGCTCGACCCGTCGGGCGTGAAGGGCAACGGCAACTTCGCCAACTGGGTGAACACCAAGTTCGCCCACCTCGAGCAGACGGCCAACTCCATGCCCCCGTCCCAGGACGCGCAGCGCTACAAGCTGTATGAGCAGGCCGACACCATCGCTGTCCAGCAGGCCCCGTGGCTGTTCGGCTGGTTCCCGGTGCAGGACGCGCTCATCTCGTCGAAGCTGTCGCCCAGTCCGAAGACGGACCTGGAGGACTACTTGAACCCCAACCTGCCGCTCAACCTCGACAACATCTCCAAGAGCTAGCCGCGCGCGACCCGGGGAGCCTGTCGGTCGTCCGGCGGGCTCCCCGCGCGTCACCGCCAGTCGCGGCCCGTGCGACCGGCGACCACGTTGCGGCGCGGGAGGGCGAGACCATGGCCGCCGACATCGCCACCGTCCCCGAGGCGGGTACCGGACCGCCGCCGCCGTCGGTGCTTCGCCAGTTCTGGGTGACGTTCCGCAGCCAGCCGCGCGCGCTGGTGGGGGGCGGCATCGTCCTCCTGCTCGTCGCGGTCGCCGTCTTCGCGCCCGCCCTATCGCCCAACCCCCCCAACCTTGTCCTGCCCAACGGCCTCACCCTGGCCGGCGCGCCGATCCCGCCGATGTTTCACATGCCGTTCATCCTCGGCACCGACCAGGTCGGCCGCGACGAGCTGTCACGGCTCGTCTACGGCTCGCGCACGTCGCTCCTCGTGGGCACGCTCTCGACCGTCCTGGCGCTCATCGCGGGCATCGTCGTCGGCACCGCCTCCGGGTACTTCGGCGGCACCTTCGACACGCTCCTCATGCGCGTCGTCGACGTCATCATGTCCCTGCCCCTCCTCCTCGCGGTCATCCTCCTGGCGTCGCTCATGCGGCCGAGCGTCCTCACCGTCGTCGGCGCGATCGCCTTCTTCACGTGGCCGCTCCTCGCGCGTGTCGCGCGCAGCCAGACCCTCGAGGTACGGCGCCGCCCCTACGTCGACGCCGCCCTCGCCCTGGGCGCCTCGCACACGCGCATCCTCGCCCGCCACGTCCTGCCGGCGGTGTTCCCGGTGGCGCTCACCTACTCCACCCTCCAGGTGGCCTCCAACATTCTCACCGCGGCGTCGCTCAGCTTCCTCGGCATCGGTGTGCCTCCACCGGCCGCCGACTGGGGATCGATGACGGCGCAGGGCCTCGCCTACTACCAGGTGGCACCATGGCTGGTCCTCTTCCCCGGCATCGCGCTGGCCCTCACCACGCTCGGCTTCAACTACCTGGGCGACGGGCTGCGGCTGACCGTCGACCCGTACGGCCGCCACCGTGGCGGCTGAGGAAGGGGGGGCTCGCCGCTGACCGCCTACATCGTCCGGCGCATCGGCCTCGCGCTCATCCTCATCCTCGCCGTCGACGCGCTGACCTTCCTCATGGTCTCGATCGTGCCGGCCGACCCCGCCCGCCTCATTCTCGGCATCCACGCCACCGCGTCCGCCGTGACCGAGCTGCGCAAGACCATGGGCCTCAACCAGCCGTTGTGGACCCAGTACGGCCAGTTCCTGTGGCGCAGCCTGCATGGCAACTTCGGCTTCTCGTACGCCCAGGAGGAGCCCGTGGGCGGCCTCATCGCGGCGGCGTGGCCGCGCACGGCGATCCTGGCCGTGTTCGCGGTCATCGCGGAGCTTGCCATCGGCGTGCCGGTCGGGCTCATGCTCACGAGCCAGCGCCACCCCCGGCTGGCGGCGGTGCTCGAGAACATCACGCTGCTCCTCATGTCGGTGCCGCTCTTCTGGGTCGGTCTGACGCTCCTGTATGTCTTCGCCTTCAAGCTGGGCTGGTTCCCGTTGTCGGGGGGCGGCCTCGCCGCCTACGTCCTGCCCGCCGTCGCCGTCGGCCTCACCGGTTCGGCCACCTACGCGCGGCTCCTCATGGTGACGCTCGGCGAGGTGCGCGAGTCCGACCACGTCCGGACCGCACGCGCGAAGGGCGTTCCGGAGCGGGGCGTGCTCCTGCGGCACATCGCCCGCGTCGGCCTGCTGCCGTTCGTGACCCAGTTGGGCGCCGACCTCGGCAACCTGATGGGCGGCCTCGTCGTGCTCGAGTCGGTCTTCGGCATCGTCGGCATCGGCAACCTTGCCTACACCGGCATCTCCCAGTCCGACATCCCCGTCATCGAATCGGTGACGCTTGTCACGACGGCGGTCATCATCTTCCTGAACCTCCTGGTCGACCTGCTCTACGCCGTCCTCGACCCGCGGATCGTCTATACCTAAGGAATCCGGGAGGCGACGGGACCGGGCCGCAGGGGCGGCCCGGTCCCCGTATCCGCGCGCTGCCCCCGGTGACGCCGGACGAACGCGCCCCTGGAGAGCCGCCCACGTGCGTGGGCGGGCAGCCTCACCTGGTCGCCTGGACGGCGGCCCCGTGGTCGCCGCGGGCGCGGCCGGCTCCGACCTGGCGCTACGGCACCCGGGCGAACGCGATCGCGTCGACCGCGGGATGGGGTTCGAGCCTCACGGCGACGGCCTCGACCCGCCCGGATGCGCCTACGCGGAATTCGACGGGCGTGTCGACGACGGCCCCGCTCGCCCGGAAGCGGTCGCCATCGAAGTGGACGAACTCGAGGGACAGGCCGTGGAAGGTGGCGACGAGACCGCCGTCCGACCCTTCGTCCACCGTGAGGTCGCCGTACGCCGGATGGACGTACGCCCCCACGTAGTCGGCCGCAGGGCGGGCGGGCGCCGGCTGCGCCGGGGGCGGTGGCAGCGGCGCCTGCGCCATGCGGAAGGCATGCTCGGAGGCGGCCTGGAACCGGGCCGTCCAGTCGACGGCATCAAGGCCCAGAAGCCGATCGTAGACGGCGTTGCCAAGCGCGCCCGGCAGCGAGTGGCCGTCGCCGTTGGTCACGATCGCCACGGCCAGACGCTCCTCGGGCAGGAAGCTCACGCCCGAGATGAACCCGCGCACGCCGCCGCCGTGGCTGACGCGCAGATACCCGCGGTAGGAGGCCACGCTCCAGCCCAGCCCGTAGGCGTCCACATGCGTCCCGGGCGCGGCCACCTCGCTGCGGTAGAGGATCTGCGGCGCCAGGACCTCGCGCGCCTGCGCGCCCGAGAGAAACCCGGCACCGCCGTCCGCCATCCGGATCCAGGCGGACAGCCACGCCGCCAGGTCGCGGGCGCTGGCGTAGATGGACCCCGAGGGGCGCGGGTCGCGGCTTGCGTACAGCGCGACCGGCTGGGGCTCCCTGTCCGGTCCCGGCGAGTGCGGATCGGCGTGGTTGGCGACCGACTCGATGCCCAGGGCGCTGGTACGGCTGCGCGCCATGCCCAGGGGAGCGAAGATGCCGTCGCTGACGGCATCGGACCAGGACCGTCCCGTGGCAACCTCCAGCGCGCGCCCCGCCGCCATGTACATGAGGTTCGAGTACTGGAACTCGGACCGGAACAGCGCGCTCGGCTGCAGGTAGCGCAGCCGTCGCACGATCTCGTCCTGGGACACGGTCGCGTTGTACCAGACCATGTCGTGCCGCGGCAGACCGGAACGGTGCATGGCCATGTCGCGCAGGCTGATGTGCTCCGTGGCGAGCGGGTCGGCAAGCGCGAAGTCGGGCAGCACGGAGCGCACGGGCGCGTCCCAGCGCAGGCGTCCGCGCTCGACCTCGAGGGCGATCGCCGCGGTGGTGAAGGCCTTGGTGCACGAGCCGATCGCGAACAGCGTGTCGGCGTCGACCGCCGTGCCGGCGCTGACGCTGCGCGTGCCGAATCCCTCGGCCCAGATCAGTCCGTCCTCGCCCGCGATGCTGACGGCGACGCCGGGCACCGCCCACTCGGCCATCATCCGACGGACGTCGTCGCCGATCTGCTCGAAGACGGCAGGGTCCCTGGGCGACATGGCGCGTTCCCCCTCACGTGGACTTCGCCAGGGTGTTCGCGCGCAGGGTACCAGGGGCCTTCGCCCGACGCGAGACGTCGCTCTGCGGGCGCCTCGCGTCTACTTCGTCTCGTACTCCTTCCACGGCAGCGACTTGAACGGCACGTCCTTGAGGTAGTTCACGAGTTCGGCAGGACCGTAGTACGTCGGCGTGCCGGCGACGGTGCGCGCCATGAGCACGACAGGCATGTCGCCCAACTGCTTCTTCGCGAAGCGCTCGGCGCGGGCGCGCTCCGTTGGGCTGTCGAGGACCGCCCGCTGCACCGACAGGATCGAGAAGGCCCTGCCCTGCCCCGTCACGACCGCGCCGTGGAAGGTCATCGCGCTCCTCCTTGCTGTCGCGGGTTCGCAGCGGGCCCGGACCGCATCCACGCGCTCCAGGCGCGCGGCGCGAGTCCCCCAGTCGCTTGCGCCCGTTCGCGAACGGCGAACGGGCGCCCTATCCACACTATCGCCCAGACCTGGGCGAAACGCGCCAACCGGGAAGGCCCGCAGCGATCGCGCGCCGTCGCGACCGGACCCGAACGTCGTCGAACGGCGCCACCGGGTTTCGGGCGTCGGTGCGGGCAGTCGTCCTGCCGGGCCCGGCTCGCGCCGCCGACCCCCGGTCGCGTCCCGGGGGACATCGCCACGGCGGGTCACGGCCGGCACCGCGTCGAATGTGCGGCGGCGGCGGTCTGCGCCGGTGGCTGGCTCAGTTCCCGCCCTGGGCGGCCCGAAGGCGGGCGACGTACAGGTGGTGCCCCTCGTGCTCGAGGAAAAAGCGCAGCCACCCGGGCACGTCCATCACGCCGAACGCCGGATGCACGCCGCGGCGGGCGAGGTCGCGCGGTCGCAGGGCCTGGAGCCGGGAAACCAGGCCGGCCCGCCCCTCGAGCAGGCGCTCGGTCAGCCGGGCACCGGGGCAGGCGAGCCAGGCCTCCGCCGCCGGGTCGTCAGCGGTGCGGTACCGGTCGAAACGCGGCGTGGACTCTGCGAGGATGCGGTCCAGGCGGTCGAGGAAGATCTCCTGGTAGCGCCCCAGGTGGGCCAGGTTCTCCCGCGCCGACCAGGCGCCCGAAGGCGATCGGGCATCGAGGGCCGCCGCCGGTGTGTGGTGGATCAGTTCGACGACGGTCAGGGTGTGGACCCCGACGGTCGCGACGCTTCCAGTCCACGAGTCCATGGATCGATCGCCCCCTCTGTCGCTGACTCGATCGGAGGTTCGACCTGCACGGGCGCACAACCCGCCCGTCCTGGAACCGGGGAGGGAGGCACGGGATGACGCCGCAGACGGTGCTGGTGACCGGCTCGTCCTCGGGCATCGGGCTCGCCACGTGCGTCGAGCTGGCCAGACGCGAGCACCGCGTGATTGCCTCGATGCGGCACCTGGCACGGGCCGGACGCCTGCACGCCGCGCTCGACGCAGCCGGCGTGGCGGACCGCGTGGCGGTGGTGAGGCTGGACGTGGGCGAGGCCGGGACCGAGGTGGAGGCGGCGGTCGGCGCCATCCTGTCGGCCCACGGTCCGGTCGACGCCCTCGTGAACAACGCGGGCGTCGCGGCACTGGGACCGGTCGAGACCGTCCCGGACAGCGAGTGGCGCCGCGTCATCGGCGTGAACCTTCTCGGTGCCGCCGCGTGCATCCGCGCCTGCCTGCCGAGCATGCGCGAGCGCGGCCATGGCACGATCGTGAACGTGTCGAGCGTGAACGGGCGTGTGCCGGCACCCGGAGCCGGAGCGTATGTCGCCTCCAAATTCGCGCTGGAAGGGCTGTCCGAGGCGCTCCGGCTGGAGGTGGCGCCGTTCGGCGTCCGGGTCGTTCTGGTCCAGCCGGGGCAGTACGCCACCGACATCTGGGCCCGAGACTATGGCCTCGTGCGAGACTCGGCGTCACCGTACGCGGCGGTCATGGCGGGATGGCTCGCGCTCGAGGGCGCGCCGCCCGGCGCCGCCGACGATCCGGTCGAGGTCGGGCGACTGGTAGCGGATGTCATCGCCCATCCCGACCCGGTGTTGCGCCATCCGGTCGGCCGGGTAGGGCGGCACACGGTAGACGAGGCCATCCGTCGCCATCTGGCACCGGCCGGGCCGGGGGCGACGGGACCGGTCATCTAGGGGGCACTGCGCCCGATCCGGTGCAATGCGAGCAGAGGCAGACGGGAGGCGGCACGGGTGAAGACAACGGGCACCGTGCGCGTGCGCGCGGGCGACGGGTTTGTCGAGTACCGGGGCGAGTACGTCCTGGCCGACGGCGGTGTATGGGTCCGGGCCGGCAGCGCGGGGCTGGAAGCCGCCCTTGGCGGATCGGCGCCGGACGGAGCCTGGCTGTTCGTGCCCCTGCACCTGGTGCTGTGCGCGACGAGCGACGCCGACCCGGCGCCCTGAGCCCGGCCGCAACAGCGACGGCGTGCGGATTCCCGAAGGTTGGCGGCGCCGGTCGGGGCGTGGGACCCGTCCGCTTGCGCGTCGAACGGGAATCCGAGGGCCGAACGGGACAGGGCGCGTAGAGGGGCGCCCACAGGGGCCGTCGCCGCGGCGGCGGTCATCCGCCGCATGGCGACACCGCCCGGATGCCCGGCGGCACGCGGACCACGTGCCCGTGCACTCGCCATCGCACCGCGACCGCATGGGCCGGCGTGCGCCCCTGTCAGGATGGGACCCACTGCAGTCACGCGTACGTTCCAGCTTCCGCGACGGCACGGTGCGATCCCACCCGGTAACGCCGTGACCGCGTTGCGAGACGGCGGATGGGGTTCTTCGTCGAACCGTTGATCGAACGGTTCGGTAGTGTCGGACTTCCATACGATGCCACTTGAGCCGGCGCGTGCCGCCGCATACGCTCTTCCTGCGCTCGATCGGTGCACGGATGCGGCCATCACACCTGTCCGCGTGAACCCGTGTCAAGACAGGGAATCACATACGGCGAAAGCAGGGCGACAATCCATGCTTAAGGTCATCGGGGCAGGCTTTGGTCGCACCGGAACCCTTTCCCTGAAGAACGCGCTCGAACAGATCGGGTACGGCCCGTGCTACCACATGGTCGAGGTCTTGAAGAACCCGGACCACGTGGCGCTCTGGCAGGCCATTGCGGATGGCCTGGAACCCGATTGGGATTCCATCTTTGCCAACTACGCATCGGCCGTCGATTGGCCCACAAGCGCGTTTTACGGCCCGCTCCTGCGCGCCTATCCCGAAGCCAAGGTGATCCTGACGGTTCGCAACACGGATGCGTGGCACCGGAGTGTGGTGAACACGATTGGCCATCCGGAGCGGGTGGACCAGCATCCAAATCCGGCGTTCGTGAGCATGGTCCGGAGCATCGTCTGGGATGGCATTTTCGACGGGCAGGTAGAAGGCAAGGGACATGCGGTCCGGACGTTCGACCGTCACGTCGCCGAGGTCAAGGCCACGGTCCCCCCGGAGCGGCTCCTCGTGTTCGATGCCGGCCAAGGTTGGACTCCGCTTTGCGAGTTCCTCGACGTGCCCATTCCCACAGATGTCCCGTATCCCTTTCTCAACACCACCGAGGACTGGCAGCGACGGAGCTGATGTAGCGGGGGTCGCCTCGCGAACCTTGGCACGTTGATCTCCGCACGCGATCCTTGCCGTCTGCGCATCGGGGCCTGCGCCGAGTGGTTTCGCGGGGCGTGGTGCGCACGTTCGTGACCAGCCGATGGGCGTCGAATGCAATGCCCGGCGTCCCACGCACGACCGCCTCGTCCAGCGCGACCCTCGGCTCCCGTTGACGGCAAACGGCCACGAACGGCCGCTTGACCGAGGCGCAACTTGCGGCGGCCGCTCTGATCGTGTCAACGACCCCGCTCGCCGCCGGACGCGCGCGTATCGCGTCCTACGGCCGAGGGATGGCAGCGCTCCGCCTTCTCCGTCGGACCCGTGGCGTGCCGACGCGCGGATGGTCGCTGCCTCGCAATGAGACGCTCGCATCGTAGGGAGGGTAGCGCCGTGGCGAGGTTTCTCTGGCTTACCTGGGACGGTGCCGGCAATCTGCCCCCCAGTCTGGGCATCGCCCGCGTGCTCACCACGCGTGGCCATTCGGTATCGTTCGCCGGTCGGCCCGAGATGGTTACGCGCGTCCGGGTCGCCGGCTTCCGAACGATCGAGCTGGCGCGGGCGTACGAGCAGGTGCAGGCCTATCCTCAGGGCCCGTTCCAACGACTGGCCTGCTATGTCACGTCACCGGCCGTCGCCCAAGAGGTGGCCGAGTTGGTAGCGGTAGAGGACCCGGACGTGGCGGTCGTAGACTGCATGTTCGCCGCGGCCCTGGTGAACCTCTGCGCGTACGGGCGTCCGACGGCCGTGATGGTCCACTCGTTCGTCCACCGGGCACTGGACGGGTGGCGTGCGCACATCAACCGGCTCGTGGACATGCGGGAGGCCGCCGGCTTCGGTCGCCTGCCCGGCGTGGATGCCCTGTGGGGCAGGGCCGATCGGGTGATCGCGACCACGCTGCGGGAGTTCGACGCGCCCGCGGCCGCCGGCGCACCCACAAGGCTCCGCCATGTCGGCCCCGTGCTTGGCGGCCACCTCGCGGAGCCGGTCGACCTCCCCTGGTCCGAGGACGATGCCACGCCGCTCGTGGTCATCAGCTTCAGTACCGGCGTTGAGCAGGTGTCCGTCCAGGCGTTCCAGCGCGCCCTGGACGCGGTGGCCGCCCTCCCGGTACACGTCGTGGCCACGACCGCCGGCCTGATCGATGCTGCGGACCTGTCGGTGCCCGCCAACGCCGTCGTGCTGGGGTACGCGGACCACGACGCCCTCTTCCCGAGGGCCTCGCTGCTTGTCACCCACGGGGGCCACGGCACGGCGATGCGCGCTCTCGCCCATGGCTTGCCGGCGGTTCTGACGCCCGCGCTTGCCTTCGATCAGCCCATCATTGGCGCCACCTTCGAGGAGTGGGGCTGCGGCCGGGCGCTTCCGGCCGGCGCCAGTGCGGCGGCGCTGCATGACGCGGTGGCGCACGTCCTGGCCCATCCGTCCTACCGGGACAGGGCGCGCGCGCGCGCGGCCGCCTTGCAGGGCGTGGACGGCGCGGCCGGGGCAGCGGACGAGCTGGAGGCGCTCCTGCCCGCCCGCCCCGACCGTCGCGGCGGGTAGGCGCACGCCGACCCGGGTGCAGCAGACCGGATCTGGGGTGGGGGATTGGGCGTCGCGGCGGCCTGTTCGCCCAGGTCCACGCGTTCGCCCCTGTTGGGCAACGGCGGGTGTGGGATGCGCTGCCCGGCATGGAACGACACGGGCGGCGCGCCATGCGCAGGACAGCCCGGTGTTGACTCGGTGCACGCCGCCGACGCGCAACCCGAGCGGGGCGACGCCGGATGTCGGCCTCCCCGGTCATCGCCTGCACGCGATGGACGTTGCCATGGGAACGCTCCCGAACCCCGGGCGCCCGAAAACGCGCGTTCGCCACGGTCCGTCACCAGCGCGATGAAAAGCTGGCGGAGGGGGTGGGATTCGAACCCACGAGGGCTTTCGCCCCTGCGGTTTTCAAGACCGCCGCCATCAGCCGCTCGGCCACCCCTCCAAACTCGCGGCGGCTTCGCCGCCTACGACGCCACCCCTGCCGGCACCGCGATCTCGCGAATGCCGCCCATGTACGGCCACAGCACCTCCGGCAGGGCGACGCTGCCGTCCTCCTGCAGCCCCTGCTCGAGCACGGCGGCGAGGGTGCGGCCGACCGCCAGGCCCGAACCGTTCAGGGTGTGGACATGCTGCACGCGGTCGTCGGCGTCGCGATACCGGATGCTCAGGCTGCGGGCCTGGAAGTCCAACACGTTCGAGACGGACGAGATCTCGCGGTAGCCGCCGCTGCCCGGCAGGAGGACCTCGACGTCGTACGTCTTGGCCGACGAGAAGCCGATGTCCTCGGCGCCGAGCACGACCACCCGGTGTGACAGCCCGAGCCCCTCCAGGACCGACTGGGCGTCGCGGGTCATCGCCTCCAGCACGTCGAACGACGACGCCGGATGGCACACGGTCACCATCTCGACCTTGTCGAACTGGTGCTGGCGGATGATCCCGCGCGTGTCCTTGCCCGCAGCCCCGGCCTCCGACCGGAAGCAGGCGCTAAAGCCGACGTACCGCAGGGGAAGCGACTCGCCGGCGAGGATCTCGCCCCCATGGTAGGCCGTGATCGGCACCTCGGAGGTCGAGATGAGGAAGCGCCCGTCGGTCGTCTCGAACATGTCCTCGCGAAACTTGGGCAGGTGGCGGGTGCCCCACAGGGTCTCCTCTTTGACCAGCAGAGGGGGCAGGAGCTCGGTGTACCCGCGGCCGGCATGATGATCCATCATGAAGTTCGCGAGCGCCCGCTCGAGCCGCGCCCCCAGGCCGCGGTAGAACACGAACCGGCTGCCCGAGACGCGGCTCGCCCGGTCGAAGTCCAGGATGCCGAGGCGCTGGCCGATCTCCCAGTGCGGCTGCGGCGTCGACGCCGGACGCCCAAGGGGCGGCGCGTCGACGCGACGGACCTCGACGCTGTCGAGGCCGTCGGGAACGGACGCGTGCGGCAGGTTCGGGATGTCGAGGAGCGCCGACCGCACCCGCTCGCCGAGTTCCTGCTCGGCCTTCTCCGCCGTCGCGAGCTCCTGCGCCATCTCGCGCACCCGCGCGATGGCGGCCTGGGCATCGGCTTCCCGCCCCTCGCGGCGGGCCACCGGCACCGACTGGGACAGGCGGTTTCGTTCCGATCGCAACCGCTCGGCCGTGCCGATCGCCTGGCGATGGCCCTCGTCCGCCGCCAACAGGGCGTCGACGCGCGCCGTCAGGGCAGGATCCCGGCGACTGAGGGCGCGCTTCACGCCCTCCGGATCCTGCCGCACCGCCCTGACATCCAGCACGCCGCCCCACCCTTTGACCGTTCGACCCGGCGCCCCGGGCCGTACGGCGAGTGTATCATACGGCCTACGCCGGATCGCTTCGCGCGGCGCCGGACGGGGCCGGGCGGTCGACGCGCACGTCGAGCGACCGGCCGTCCTCGCTGCGCCGCACTTCGACGACAAGCCGCTCGCCCGGACGAAGGGCGTACAGCCGCGCCAAGTCCTCGGCCCACGGCGTCCCGCCAAGGCGCAGACCGGCGACCAGCCGGGCGCGCAGGCTCATGTCCTCCACTTCCTTCCACCGGCAGGCTACCCGCGCCGGCCCGACGTCATCCGGGCATGCTTGAGCAAGGGATTGGCCATGCGGAGTCGAAGGCTCGCCCGACTTCGCCGGGGGAGGTGTCGAGAACGGCCGATTCGATGTTGCGCCGTGCCGTGTGGCTGGGGATCGGCGCCCTGAGCTGGAGCCGCGAGCGCGTCGAGGCGGCGGTGGACGACCTCGTCCAGCACGGGCACGTCGACATGGGGGACCGCGAGGGGCTCGTCGAGGGCCTGCTCGAGCGGGGCCGGCGTGACCAGGATGCGGTCCGCGCCTACGTGAACGAGCAGGTGGCCCGGGCGGTGCGTGCGCTGCCGCTGGCGACCAAGGACGACCTGCGGGCGCTCGAGGAGCGGCTGCGGGCCGAGATGGCCCTGCGGGAAGCGCGGAAGGGACGAGACGGGGAGGCCTAGCCGGTTGCCCCCGTTCGACCGCTGGCGACGGCTGTTACGCTACCGCAGGATCGTCCAGCTCCTGCTCACCCACGGCATCGTATTCGCGGCGGCGGAAGCGGCGCCGGCGCGGCTGTGGGCGCGCGCCCGCCGCCAGCCGACCGACGCCTCCGCGGGCGTGCACCTGCGCCGCCTCCTGGCCGACCTCGGGCCCACGTTCGTCAAGCTCGGCCAGTTGTTCTCCACCCGCCCCGATCTCGTCCCGGCCGACGTCGTGCGCGAACTCGAGCAGCTCCAGGACCGCGTGCCGCCCGAGCCGGCCAGTCGCGTACGGGCGGTGATCGAGGGCGAACTGGGCGCCCCGGTCGAGACCCTGTACCGCACGTTCGAGTGGACACCGATCGCCGCCGCCTCGCTCGGCCAGGTGCATCGCGCCACCCTGGCGGACGGCCGGCGGGTGGTCGTCAAGGTGCAGCGGCCCGGTGTCGAGCCGACGGTGAACGCCGACCTGGAGATCCTCGGCGACGCCCTGCGGATCCTTGCCCGCATGCCGGCGCTGCGCGACCTGTACGACCCGGACGCGCTGGTGGCGGAGTTCGCCCGCGGCATCCGGGCGGAGCTGGACTACGACCGCGAGGCGCGCAACGCCGACCGTCTGCGCCGCTCGCTGCCGACCGACAGCCGGGTCGTGATCCCCCACATCGAGTGGACCCTGACCCGCCGCCGGGTCCTCACGATGGAAGCGTTCGAGGGGCTGAAGCCGACCGACCCGCGCACCGTCGCCGCCGCCGGGCACGACCCGCGCGAGGTGGCGCGGCTCCTCGCCCACGCCATCCTGCGGATGGTGTTCCGCGACGGCTTTTTCCACGCCGACCCGCACCCCGGCAACCTCATCGTCCTCGCGGACGGCCGGCTCGGCCTGCTCGACTTCGGCATGGTCGGGCGCCTCACCGAGCCGATGCGCGAGGCGTTCGGCAACCTGTCGATCTCGCTCCTTCGCGGTGACGCCGACGCCGTGGTGTCGGCGATCGTGGCAATGGGGGCGGCGCCGCCCGACCTCGACCGGGACCGGCTCACCCGCGACGTCGAGGACCTGCGCGACCGGTACTACGAGGTCGCCCTGCACGAGGTCAACCTGGCCCAGATCGTCCAGGACGTGTTCGGCCTCGCCTTCCGCTACCGCGTGCGCATCCCCATGGACTACACGCTCCTGGGCAAGTGCCTGGTCACGCTCGAGGGCGTGATCCAGATCCTCGACCCCGAGCTCAGCATGGTGGAACTCGCGCGGCCGTTCGGGGCAACGCTAATGCGGGAGCGGCTGTCCCCGACGCGCGTCGCCGCGCGGGCGCGCCGGGGGCTACGCGACTGGGAGCGCCTTCTCGACACCGCGCCACGCGACGCCGGCCGGGTCCTTGCCCGGGCCGCGCGCGGCGAGCTCACCGTCCGGCTGACCGAGGGCGACGCCGCCCTCGCCCGCAGCCGCCGGCGCCAGGCCCGCTCGGCCACCCTGGGCCGGGCCGGTCTGGCGGCGAGCCTCCTGTCCGCGACGACCCTCCTGGCGGCGGCCATCCGCCCGGCCCTGGTGCCGTCCGACACGCCGACGCTCGTCCTCGCGGCCGTCGCGACCGTCCTGTTCTGGCTCGCGGCGCGCGCCGGCTAGGCGCTCCCCACCTCGTGGGGAGGCGATGCCATGGGCTCCGAAGCCGTTCCGACCGCCGCCCGCAGCGCGCCCTTGCGCCTGTGCGCCGACGGCACAGCGATCGTGCACCTGGACCGCCCCGGCGCCGGCACGGCCCGCGCGCTCCTCGAGACCATCGCCGAGCGCGGTCCCCGGGACGGGCACACGGCCCTGTACCAGATCCACGAGGAGAGCCTGTGGCAGGCCGCCGCCCGCGGCCGCGCCCCTGCCCCGCGGGCGGTGCTGGCGACCCTTGCGTCCGCCTCGCCCCTGCCCGTGCCGGCGGCGCTGGCGCGCCGCATCGAGGGCGCCCTGACCCGCACCGCGTCCCTTCGCCTGTACGCCGACGCGACAGGTGCCCTCTGGCTCGCCCGCACCGAGGCCGGCGACACCCTCGACCTGCGCAGCCTGGCGCGTACCGCGGCCGTGCGCGACTGCCTCCTCGGCGCGGCCACGCCGGACCGCGCACCGGTTCGGCCCGACCGGCGCTACGCGTTGCGGGCCGCCCTCCTTCGCCTCGGCTACCCGGTCCGGGACATGGGCGCGGCCGCGGCCGCGGGCAGGGCGGTGCGCGTGCGCGAGGACGCCCAGACGCCCCGGCCGTACCAGGTCGCCGCAACCGAGGCGCTCTTCGCCCAGCCCGCGGGCGGCGTCGTCGTCCTGCCCTGCGGCGCCGGCAAGACGCTCGTCGGCGTGCTGGCGATCGCCCGTTCGGGCGTGCCAGCGCTCGTCGTCGTGCCCCACCACGAGGCGGCCAGCCAGTGGCGCGCCTGCCTTCTCGGCCAGACCGGCCTGTCCCCGGCCGACGTACGGGTGTACCGGGGCCCGGGAGACGTCGCGCCGGTCACCCTCGTGACCTACGCCATGCTCGCCACCCGGAGCGGCGACGCCCGTCCCCACCTGCGCCGGCTGGCCGAGCGCACCTGGTCGATCGTCGTGTTCGACGAGGTCCACCTCCTGCCCGCGCCGGTGTTCGCGCTTTCGGCGGTGCTGCCCGCGCAGCGCCGGCTTGGTCTGTCCGCCACCCTGGTACGCGAGGACGGCCACCAGGGGGACGTGCTGGCCCTTGTCGGCCCCGTCGTGTACGCGCTCGAGGGCGCGGCGCTCGAACAGGCGGGCTTTCTCGCCCGGGCGACGTGCGAGGAGGTGCGCGTGCCGCTGCCCGAGGACCTGCGCGAACAGTACCTGCGCGAGACGGCCGCGCGGCGTCTGCGCATGGCCGCGGACAACCCGGCCAAGGACGGGGTGGCGGCGCGGCTGGTGAGCGACCATGCGGCCAGCCCCTGCCTCGTCCTCGGCCAGTACCTGAGCCAGCTGGAGCGGCTGGGACAGCGCCTGGGCGCGCCGGTCGTCACCGGACGCTCGCCGCGCGAGGAGCGCGAGCGGCTGTACGCGGCGTTTCGCGCCGGCGCCCTCGGCTGCCTGGTCCTGAGCAAGGTCGGCAACCTCGCCGTCGACCTGCCCGCCGCCTCGGTCGCGATCCAGGTGTCGGGCTCGTTCGGGTCGCGCCAGGAAGAGGCGCAGCGCCTGGGCCGGGTCCTGCGGCCCAAGCCCGACGGCGGCGAGGCGCGGTTCTACAGCCTGGTCACGGCGCAAAGCCGCGAGGTGGCGTTCGCCGCCCACCGCGCGCGCTACCTGGTGGCCCAGGGGTACGGCTACACGGTGCGCGACGCCGGAGGGCTGCAGTGAGCGCGCCGGCGGGCCACCCCGGCATCGACCCGGCCGACCGGGTGCGGTGCGCGCTCGCCTTGGGCGGCGGCGACGCCGTGCCGGCGACGGAGGCCTTGCGCCTGTGCCGCGAGGCAGCCGATGGCGCGGTGCCCGCGATCTCGCCTGCGGCCCTGTACGCCCGGCTGCTCGAGCAGGAAGACCTGGTTCCGGTGGAGACCCCGTTCGGCGATCGCCTGGCCGTCACGCCCGACCTCACGCGGCGCGCCGAGGCGGTCCTGCGCCGCACGGCGCCGCCCCGGCTGCCGGCGCCCAGACCGCTGCCCGCCCCGGCGCCGAGCCTGCTGCACGACCTCGTCACCCTGGCCGGCTTCGTCGCCCGCGAGACGCCGCGCGTCACCGGCCGGGGGCTTCTCGGCGCGCCGGCCCTGCGGCGCCTGGAGGGGCTCGCCCTCACCGACGAGACCACCGTGCCCGCGGTCGACCGGCGCGCCCTCGAGGGCAGCCGGGTGTGGCACTTCCTCCTCCGCTTCCTCACCGCCCAGGGCGGCGTGTCGATGGCGGCCGGGCGGGCGCGGGTGGACGACGCGCTCCTCGACGCCCTGGCCGGCGAACCCGGCGAGTGGGCGGCGGCCCTGTTCACGTTCGGCGCGGCGCGGCGCGCGGTGCTCGAGACCGCCTGGCTGGCCGCGCTGGCGGGACCGGTGCCGGCCACGTTCGACGCGCGCCGGGTGGAGGCATGGCTTGCGGCCGTGGCGGCGCCGGGCGCGCCCGCGCCCACCGCCCCTTCGCTCGCCTTCTTGGAGGCGTTGGGCTTCGCCCGCTGGCTCGACGGCCGGCGGTTCGCCCTCCTGGCCGGCTGCGCGCGCCTGTGGGGCGACAGTCCGAACGACGCGCCGGGACAGGCCGGTCCCGCGCTGGAGCTCCCGGGCGGCGGCGTCGCCGTCGACCTCGCCGAGGGGGCGGGCGCGCTCGCCGCCCGGGCCCCGTTCGAGCGCCGCTCCGGGCCGCAGGCGATCGGCCACGTCGCGGTCTACGCGGCCGCGGCCGAGGCGCCGCCCGTGCCGTCGGCCGCCCCGGCCGCCTGCGCTGCCGGCCTGGGCGGCATCCTCACCGGCCCCGACGCCTCCCTGTTGGCCGCCGTCGCCGACGCGCTCGGCCCGCGCGCCGTCGGCCGCTGGCCGGGCGGCATCGCCGTGGAGCCGTTCGCCCTCGAGGAGGCGATCGAGCGACTCCAGGCGCTCGGCGCCGCCGTCGAGCGCCGCCTCCCCGGCAGCGCGCCGGCCGCCCAGGCGACTGCGGCCGGACCCGCCCGCGCGGCCGCCCTGCCCTGGACGCTGTCTCGTTGCCGGGCGGGCGTCTGGGCGGCGGACGAGTCGGAGCGCCCAGGCGCCGCCTGGCGCATGCCGACCGGCCTCGGCCCCGACGAGGCGGCTGCCCTGCCGGCGCTGTCCGCCCGACTGCGGGCGGCCGCCCGTCTGGGCCTATTGGTCGAGGTGGTCCAGGGAGCCCAGCGGCGTGCGGCCCTGCCGATCGACGTCGTGTGGCGCGACGGCGGCGAGGAGGCGGTGCTGATCTGGGCCGACGCCGCCGACGGCGCGGTTGTCCAGCTGCCGCTGCGGACGGTCGAGGACGCCATCGTGGCACGCACGGCGGCGCGCGCCGCGGACCCGGGCTCGTTGACGGTCCCGACGAGCGCCGAGTAGGATGGTGAGATGACAGTGGCGGGAATTTCGTCGCGTGCGTCGGGAGGGGGTTCGGCCGTGGCTGTTGTCGAGGAGGGTACCTTCCGGGTCAAGAGCGGCCTTGCCGAGATGCTCAAGGGCGGCGTGATCATGGATGTCACGACCGCCGAGCAGGCGGAGATCGCCGAGCAGGCGGGTGCCGTGGCGGTGATGGCGCTCGAGCGGGTGCCGGCGGACATCCGTGCCGCCGGTGGCGTGGCGCGCATGGCCGATCCTGGCGTGGTGAAGCGGATCCAGAAGGCCGTCACGATCCCGGTGATGGCGAAGGCGCGCATCGGACACTTCGTCGAGGCCCAGATCCTCGAGGCCCTCGAGGTCGACTACATCGACGAGAGCGAGGTGCTCACGCCCGCCGACGAGGCGTTCCACATCGACAAGCGGGCGTTCACGGTGCCGTTCGTGTGCGGCGCGCGCAACCTCGGCGAGGCGCTTCGTCGCATCGCCGAGGGCGCCGCCATGATCCGCACCAAGGGTGAGGCCGGCACCGGCAACGTTGTCGAGGCCGTGCGCCACATGCGCACGATCCAGGCCGACATCCGCCGGGTCCTGACCACGCCCGAGGACGAGCTGCCGACCCTGGCCAAAGAGCTGGGCGCCCCCCTCGAGCAGGTGCGCGAGGTGAAGCGCCTGGGCCGCCTGCCGGTTGTCAACTTCTCCGCCGGCGGCCTCGCCACGCCGGCCGACGCTGCGCTCATGATGCAGCTGGGCGCCGACGGCGTGTTCGTCGGCAGCGGCATCTTCAAGTCCAAGGACCCGGCGTCGCGGGCCAAGGCGATCGTCCGGGCCACGACCCACTTCAACGACGCCAAGGTGCTGGCCGAGGTGTCGGAGGGGATCGGCGAGCCGATGCCCGGCATCGAGATCTCGACCATCCCCGAGGCCCAGCGCCTCCAGGACCGTGGCTGGTAACAGGCTCGCGGTCGGCGTCCTCGGCCTCCAGGGCGCGGTGCGCGAGCACGTCGCCATGGTCGAGGAGGCCGGCGCCGAGGCGCGGGTGGTCAAGCGCCCGGCAGACCTCGACGGTCTTGCCGGGATCGTCCTGCCCGGCGGCGAGTCGACCACGATCGGCATGCTGATGACCGAGTACGGGCTGCGCGAACCGCTCGCCCGCGGGGACCTGCCCTGCTTCGGCACCTGCGCCGGCATGATCCTCATGGCCGGCGCGCTCGAGGGCGGGCATGGCGAGCCGCCGTGGCTGTCGGTCATGGACATCACCGTGGCGAGAAACGCGTACGGCCGCCAGCGCGAGTCGTTCGAGGCCGATCTCGAGGTGAAGGGCATCGGGGCGGTGCGCGGCGTGTTCATCCGCGCGCCCTATGTGACCAGGGTCGGTCCCGGCGTCGAGGTGCTCGCCAGCGACGCCGAAGGCCACGCGGTCGTCGTGCGCCAGGGGCGCCACCTGGCCGCGGCGTTCCACCCGGAGATGGCCCGGGACAGCCGTCTGCACCGGGCGTTCCTGGCCGGCCTCGCGGCACCCGCGGCCGTCGCCGCCGGCGGTGGCGGAGCAGGCTGACCGGCAAGGGGTTGCGACAGCGGCGCCGCCATCGGGCGGCGCCGTCGTCGCGCACGCCGGCGCGGCTCCGGGCGCGCGTCCGGGCCGTTCCAGGCAGCCGTGGCATCGGGCCGAGCCCGCACACGGGCGAGCGGCCCGCGCGCCAGGGGAGGGATGCGCATGCCCACGCGCGAGATCCGACGCGCCACCCCGACCGACGCCGGTCCCTTGGCGGCCGTCCAGGTGGACACCTGGCGAACCGCCTACGCCGGAATCGTTGCGCAGGCGTACCTGGACGGCCTGTCGTACGCCGCACGCGAGGCGCGGTGGCGCAACATCCTCGCCCCGGATCCGGGCGGGTCCGGGCCGCGCGGATTCACCCACGTCGCCGAGGTGGACGGCCGCGTCGTCGGGTTCGTGAACGGCGGCCCGCCGCGGGACGAGCGCGTCGCGACCACCCGGTTCGACGGCGAGCTGTACGCGATCTACATCCTCGCCAGCCACCAGGGGGTCGGCCTGGGCGGCCGTCTGGTCCGCGCCCTGGCGTCCGACCTTGCGGCCGCCGGCGCGCGCTCGATGTACCTGTGGGTGCTGGCGGCCAACCCGGCCTGCCGCTTCTACGCGCGCATCGGCGGCGCCGTCGCCGACCGGCGTGTCGTATCGATCGGCGGAGCGGACCTCGAGGAGCTTGCGTTCGGCTGGAGCGACCTCACGTCTGCGGTGCGGGCATGGAGCGGTCCCTACCTTGACAGCCGCTAACCTACGCAGAACTATATAGTTGTGCGTAGTAAGTTCCAAAGGGGAATCGTCATGCGTTCGCGTCGCGACCTGGGGCACTTCTCGGACGCGTCGCTGCTCGTCCTGTCCAGCCTGGCCGACGGCCCCAAGCACGGCTACGCGATGATCGAGGACATCGACGCGTTCAGCGGCACCCACCTCGAGCCCGGCACGCTATACGGGGCGATCGCCCGCCTGGAGCGCAAGGGCTGGATCACCCCGCTGCCCGCGGAGGACCGGCGCCGGCCGTACCGGATCACGGCGGAGGGTGCCGGCTACCTGCGCGAGCAGGTGGCCACCATGGAGCGCATCGCCCACACCGGTGCGACCCGCCTGCGCGTCGCGGAGCGGTCGTGATGTGGCGGGTGATCCTGCGCCTGTATCCGCGCGCGTGGCGGGCGCGTTACGGGGAGGAGATGGCGGCGCTGCTCGAGCGGCAGCCCGTGACCCTGGCGACCCACGTCGACCTGGTCCTGGGGGCGGTCGACGCGGCGCTGCACGACCTGGGACGGGAAGGGGCGATGGAGATGGCCGAGCGGCTACGCGGCGGTGTGATCACGGTGATGTGCGCGTTCGTCCTCTTCGGCCTCGGCTTCGGCCTGCTCGCGCGGCTGGGCGACCCGGCGCCGCTGTTTGCCGCCGCGGTAGCGCGGTACGCGGGCATCGGCGTGCTCTTCTCGGTGGTCCGTGACGCGGCCGGCCTGGGCGCCCTCACGCTGGTCGGCGCCGGCCTGCCGATCCTGGTTCTCGCCGTGCGGCGCGCCGTGGCCGCCGGCGATCCGCGCGTCCTGCGCCTTCTTTCCCTCGCGGTGGCCTGTGCCGTGGCCATCGCCGGCGCGACCGGCGCGCTCGCGCTGTGGCACCCCAGCCACGGTGTGACGGCCGTGGCCCTCACGTTCGGCGCGGTGTGCGCGCTCCTCCTTGCCCTCGGGACGGTCGCGGTCGCCCGTCTCGTCGGCGCCGCCGACCTGCGCGAACGCGAGCTGCGCCTGGCCGCGGCGCCGGCGGCGGTCGTGGCCTTTGCCATGACCGGTACCGTCGCCGCGACCGGCGCCCTCCTCGCCCTGATCGTGGCGGACGCGCCGGGCCTGCTCGTCAGCCAGGACGTGGGCAGGGGCATGTTCGCCGCCGGCCTGGTGCTCATGGGCACGGCCAGCCTGGTCGCGATCGCCGGCGTGCGGCGCGGCTGGCGCGACGACGGCCAGGGGCCGGCCGCACGCGCCGACGCCGCCTGACCTGACCCCATCGACGGCGCAAGGCCGGCCCCACGATCGGGCCGGCCTTGTGCACGCCCCGCGCGCGCTACAGGAACGGGTTGAGCGCCTGCTCCTCGTCGATGGTCGACGCCCGGCCGTGACCGGGAAGCACGATTGTTGCCGCGGGCAGGGCGAGAAGCTGGCCACGGATCGAGGCGAGCAGCATGTCGGGGTCGCCGCCGGGGAGGTCGCTGCGGCCGATCGTGCCGGCGAACAGCGTGTCGCCGGTAAACACCGTCCCCGCCTCGCCCAGATCCGGCACGTGGTAGCACACGCTGCCGGGTGTGTGGCCGGGCGTCGCCAGGGCGCGCACGACCGCCCCGCCCAGGGCGAACGACGCCCGGTCGGCGACGGGGGTGGGCGAGATGTCCTCGCCCACGCGGACCTCGGCGATGCCGCTCGGGGCGAGGGCGGCGCTCAGGTTGCGCGCCGGATCGAACAGCCAGGTCACCTCGGCCGCCGGCACGTGGACGATCGCCCCCGTCGCCCGTGCGGTCGCATCGAGGCCGCCGATGTGGTCGAAGTGGGCGTGGGTGACGAAGATCGCCGACACCCGCCAGCCCTCCTCGGCGACGCGGGCGAGAAAGGGCTCCGGGTCCTGCCCCGGGTCGATGACGATCGCCTCGCGGCTCGCCTCGTCGCCGACCAGGTAGGCGTTCGCCCCAAGCGGCCCCAGGGGCATGCCCCACGCCGTCAGGCGGGGCCCGGTCCGGCTAGGCAGGGCCCTCATCCGTCCCCTCGTCCTCGTCCGGCAGGGCGTCCTCGGACACGGCGGCGATCGCGCTCACCCGGTCCGCGCTCCCCACCCGCATCACCTTGACCCCCTGGGCGCCCCGTCCGTGGGTGGCGATCTCGTCGCTGGGCATGCGGATGAGAACGCCGTCGCTCGAGATCAGCATGACGTCCTTGGGCTTGTCGAGGACGAGGATGCCGGCCACCTTGTCCCCCCGGCGCAACCCGATCAGGGTGACGCCCTGGGCGCCGCGCGAGGTCTTGCGGTAGGTCGTGACGGCGGTCTGTTTGCCCACGCCGGCCTCGGTGATGGTGAGCACGTTGCCCCCCTTCACGCCGGCCGCGGAGGCGACGATCTCGTCGCTGCCGCGCAGCCGCGCGCCCATTACGCCCCGCGCGGTGCGCCCCATGCGGCGCGCCTCGGAGGCGACGAACCGGACGATCTTGCCCTCGCGCGTGGCAAGCAGCACGTCGTCCTCCTCGCCGGTCATGTGCACCCCGACCAGGCCGTCGCCCGCCTCCAGCGCGACCGCGATGAGGCCGTTGCGCCGCACGTTGGCGAAGTCGGCCAGGGCCGTGCGCTTCACCCGGCCGCGGCGGGTGACGAACAGGAGGTCCTGGTCGGCCGGCAGTTCGCCCGGCGGCACCGGGATCACCGCCGTCACCTTCTCGCCTCCCTGGAGGTCGACCAGGTTGACGATGGCGGTGCCGCGGGCGCCGCGCCCGGCCTCCGGCAGGCGGTGGACGCCGACCCGGAAGGTCCGGCCGCGGTCGGTGAATACGAGCAGGCTGTGGTGGGTGGTGGTCACGAACAGCTGCTCGACGAAATCCTCCTCGCGCGCCCGCGCCCCGGTGACGCCGCGCCCGCCCCGGCGCTGGGTGCGGTAGGCGGCCAGCGGCTGGCGCTTCACGTAGCCGAAGTGGGTGAACGTGACGACGACGTCCTGGACCTCCTCGAGGTCGCCGTCGCCGTCCTCGTCCTCGAGGCGGATGTCGAGGATGCGCGTGCGCCGATCGTCGCCGAACCGCTCGGCCACCGCGGCGAGCTCGGTGCGGACGATCTCACGCACCCGCCCCTCGTCGGCGAGGATCGCCTTCAGATCCGCGATCGTGCGCACGAGCTCGGCGTGCTCCTCCTCGACCTTCTCGCGCTCGAGCGCGGTCAGGCGCTGCAGGCGCAGGTCGAGGATGGCCCGGGCCTGCACCTCGGACAGGCCGAACGCCTCCATGAGGCCCGTGCGGGCGGTGTCGCCGTCGCGCGACGACCGGATGAGCGCGATCACCTCGTCCAGGTGGTTCAGCGCGACGAGAAGGCCCTCGAGGATGTGGGCGCGCGCCTCGGCCTGGGCCAGGTCGTACTCGGTGCGCCGGCGCACGACAACCCGCTGGTGGTCGGCGTAGACGGTGAGGGCCTCCTTCAGGGTGAGGAGACGGGGGCGCCCGTCGACGAGGGCGAGCAGATTGACGCCGAACGTGTCCTGCATCGGCGTCAGCCGGTACAGGCGGCGCAGGACGGTGCGCGCGTTGGCGTCGCGGCGCAGTTCGATGACGATGCGCATGCCGTCGCGGTCCGACTCGTCGCGAAGGTCGGTGATGCCCTCGATCCGGCGGTCGCGCGCGAGGTCGGCGATGCGCTCGACCAGGCGCGCCTTGTTCACCTGGTAGGGCAGCTCCGTGACGATGATCCGGGGATGGCCCTCGGTCTCGATGCTGGCCACGGCCCGCATCGCGATCGAGCCCCGCCCGGTCCGGTAGGCCTCCTCGATCCCCTGCCGGCCGACGATCTGGGCACCGGTCGGGAAGTCCGGCCCTTGCACGATGCCGAGGAGCACCTCGTCGTCGACGTCCGGGTCATCGAGGACGCGCTCGACGGCAGCCGCCACCTCACGCAGGTTGTGGGGCGGGATGTTGGTCGCCATGCCGACGGCGATGCCGGACGACCCGTTCACGAGAAGGTTGGGGAACCGGGCCGGCAGGACGACGGGCTGCTCCTCGGTCTGGTCGAAGTTGGGCTCGAAATCGACCGTCTTCTTCTCGATGTCACGCAGGAGTTCGAGGGCGATGCGAGACTGGCGCACCTCGGTGTAGCGCGGGGCCGCCGGCGGATCGCCGTCGATCGAGCCGAAGTTGCCGTGGCCGTCGACGAGGGGGTAGCGCATGGAGAACGGCTGGGCCAGCTTGACCATCGCGTCGTAGATCGCGGCGTCGCCATGGGGGTGGTAGTGGCCCATCACGTCGCCCACGACGCGCGCCGACTTCACGTACGCCTTGTCCGGGCTGTGGCCCTGGTCGTGCATGTCGTAGAGGATCCGGCGCTGGACCGGTTTGAGCCCGTCGCGCGCGTCCGGGAGGGCGCGCGCCACGATCACGCTCATCGCGTAGTCGATGTAGGCGCGCTCCATCTCCCGCTCGAGGTTGACCAGCCGCACCGTGCCGGGATCCATGGCCATCTCGCCACCCCTTCGCGTCTCGCCACGCCGATACGCCCCCTCGCAGGGGGCGCCACGGCAAGATCGATTCTATTGTACCAGAATGAGGCCCGTTTTCCGCGCTGGGGCGCGCTCTAGCGCCGCCAGGGGGGCACAGGCGGGGCGGTCGGCGGAGCGGTGGCCGGGTCGGGCGGGGCGAGCGGCGGCTCGGCGGCGAGCAGGCGGAGGATCTCGGCGCTCGCCCGCTCGAGCTGCCGGTCGTGGCCGCTCGCCGCGTCCTCGGGACGCTCCTCCACCTCGATGTCGGGGTCGACCCCGTGGTTCTCGACGTTCCAGCCCGGGCCGGCGAACCAGCGCCGCATCTCGGGCTGCGTCACCGCCGTGCCGTCGACGAGGCGCCGCTCGCCCGAGATGCCGATCGTGCCGCCCCAGGTGCGCGAGCCGATCACCGGTCCGATCGCGTACGCCTTGAACTCCTGGCAGACGGCGTCGCCATCGGAGCCGGCAAAGCCGTTGGTCAGGCAGACCACCGGTCCGCGCACGCTGCCGCGCGGGAACGCCTGGGGGGTGGCGTGGCCGAACACGCGGTACGAGATCACCTTGCGGCGCAGCTTGTCCATGAGCAGCCAGGACACGGCGCCGCCCCGGTTGTAGCGCACGTCGAGGATGAGCGCGTCGCGCTGGGATTCGGCCAGGTATCCCCGGTGGAACTCGGCGTAGCCGTCGATCATCATGTCCGGCACGTGGACGTAGCCGACCCGGCCGCCGCTCACCTCATGCACGTACGCCCGGTTCGCGTCCACCCACTCCCGGTACCGGGCCGCGCCCTCGCCGCGCAGCGCCCGCACCCGCACGGTGCGCCGCGCGCCGCCGCTCTCGACGCGCAGGGCAACCTCCTCCCCGGCCAGGTCGACGAGGGCGCTCGACGGCGTGCGGCGCCGGTCCAGCGGCCGTCCGTTCACCGCCAGGATGAGGTCGCCCGCACCGACGCCGACGCCGGGCCGGCGAAGGGGCGAGTCCTCGTCCTCGGACCACGTGTCGCCCTGGACCACGCGCTCCACCCGGTAGCCGCCGGCGGTCTCGTCCCAGCGCACGTCCGCGGCCAGGCTGCCGAGCGGGTATCTCGGCCCTTCCGGCGCCTCGCCCCGCTCGTAGGCGTGCGAGGTGCCGATCTCGCCCTGCATCTCCCACAGCAGGTCGGACAGCTCGTCGCGGCTGGCGACACGCTCGGCGAGGGCGGCGTAGCGCGCATACACGGCGGCCCAGTCGACGCCGCCCAGGTCCGGGTGCCAGAACCAGTCCCGCATCTGGCGCCAGGCGTCGCGAACCATCTGCCGCCATTCCTGGGACAGGTCGACCTCGACCCGGGGGCGGCCCAGATCGACCCAGCCGGAGCGGCGCCCCGGCGGCTCGTCGCGTCCGTTGTCGACCTTGGTCCCCGCCTTCACGACGCGCAGGTGGCGGCCGAGGCGGTACAGCATGGCCTTGCGGTCCGCCGACAGGGTGAACGCGTCGAGCCGGTCGACCAGGGTCTCGCTGCGACGCTCGCCCAGGTCGTAGGCCCGCAGCACGCCCCGCCCACCGTGCGCCCCGTCGCCGCCGCCGCGCTCGCCGTCGAGCGGCTCCTCCAGGTACAGCACCTTGCCGTCGAGGACGGCGAGGTCGACGTACCGGCCCTCGCGCACCGGCAGCGCCACCACCCTGGCCTCGATGCCGTCGAGGTCGATCTCGACGCGCGCCGGCGACCGGCCCGGGGCCTCCGGCTTGTCGCCGTCGCCCGCGTCCTTGTCCCGCGGCGATCCGCCGCTGCCGGTCGCGCCGACGGGCTTGGGCACGGGCAGGAACGGGTCGTCGTCGCCGCGGCGCAGCACGACCGCGTAGACGCCCACGCCGCGCGGGAAGGAGAAGGCGAACTCGAGGTTGTCGGCCACCGGGTCGAAGCTGCGCTGGGACAGGAAGTAGAGCAGGCGGCCGTCCGGCGAGAAGGCGGGCGCGTAGTCGCGCAGCACCGGCCGGGTCAGCGTGTGCACGAGGCCGCGCTCGACGTCGCACACCCGGATCGTTCGCGTGTCCTGGCTGTCCGGGAAGCTGTAGGCGACAAACCGGCCGTCGGGCGACCAGGCGAGCCCGGTCGGGCGCCCGTGCTCGGCCCGGTCGAGGAGCGTGGTGCGGCCGGTCTCGAGGTCGACCAGGAGGACCTCGAGGCGGTGGTTGGTCACGGCCACGGCATCGTGCCCGTCGGCGATCGCCGGGCGGACGGCCATGGCGAGGATCCAGCCGGTGTCGGTTCCGGCCAGGCGGCGAAGCGCCCCCTCGGCGTCGAGGGCGTGCACCTCGATCGCCTCCTCGCCGCCCTCGTCCGAGACCATCACGACGCGTTCGCCGTCGGGCAGGTAGTCGGGCAGGCGGTAGCGCACGCCCTGCTCGGTCCCGAGTTGGACGGCCGGTCCCTCCCAGCTGCCCATGGCGAACAGCTTGCCGCGCACGGCCAGCGCCAGTGCGCGGCCGCCGTCGGGATGGACGGCGGCCGCGTCGAGGTAGCGCGAGGCATCGACGAACCGTCTGCCCGGCCTGCGTCCCTCCCCCTCGCCGCGCACCTCGAGGCGTCGCGCGCCGCCCTGCGGGTCGTACCGCCACAGGTCTCCGGCCGCGTGGTAGACGATGGCGCGGCCGTCGGTACGGGCGTTTCGCGCGTACTCGGGGGCGTGCGCGCTCAGCCGCTCGACGTTCCCCCCGTCCCGGTCGCAGGCGTACAGGTTGCCGTACCCCTCGCCGTCGGCCAGGTAGTGAAGGCGCCCGCCCAGCCACATCGGCGACTGCGCGTTCGCCTCGGGTCCGGTGACCGGGGCGAAGGCGCCATCGGCGTCCGGGCGCACCCAGATCCGGCCCGCGCGCCCGCCCCGGTAGCGCTTCCAGTGCGCGGGCTCCGTGGCGCCGCCGCGCTGGAGGGCGATCGCCCCGTCCGGACCGAACGCGATCCCGGCCGCCGGCCCCACCGGCAGGAGCTCGGCCTCGCCGCCGTCGAGCGACACGGCGTAGAGCAGGCGGCGGCCGGCGAAGGGGCTTTTCGCCGCGCTGGCGACGATCGCTCGCCCATCGGGGTGGAAGGCGCACACCGCGCTCACGTCGCCCAGGTGGGTGAGGCGGTCGATCGGACCGCCGGCGGTGCGAACCGCGTACAGGTCGGCCCCGCCCTCCTCGCGGCCGATGAACACGACCGTCTGGCCGTCCGGGCTGAGGAGCGGCTGGGATGGTGCGGTGCGCAGGGCGGTGAGGCGGTTCGCGGTGCCGCCCTCGGCGCCGGTCAGCCAGAGGTCGTCCTCGGCCACGTAGACAATGCGGTCCTCGGCGATCGTCGGATAGCGACAGTACGGCACGCGTAGGCCTCCGTTCGGCGTTGGGGCTAGCGGGGTGGCAGGGAGGTCGGGATGACAAGGCGCGGGCGTGGCCCGAACGCGGGCGCCGCGGCCGGCCGCTCGGCGAGCAGGCGCAGGCTCTCGGCCACGGAACGGTCGAGCTGGGCGTCCTTGCCGCGGCCCTCGTCGAGCGGCGGGTCCTCGACCACGATGTCGGGATCGACGCCGTAGTTCTCGACGCCCCAGCCGGCGCCGTCGAACCAGAACGAGAACTCGGGCTGGGTCGTGATCGTCCCGTCGACGAGCGCGCGCTCGCCCGAGATGCCGATCACGCCGCCCCACGTGCGCGTGCCGATGAGCGGGCCGAGCCCGTACGTCTTGAACGCCTGGCTGAAGATGTCGCCGTCCGAGCCGGCGTGTTCGTTGGTCAGGCAGACGAGCGGCCCCGTGACCGCCTCGTTCGGGTAGCTTTCCGGCTGGCCCCAGCGCGGCACGTCGTAGCCGATGACCCGCCGGCGCAGGCGCTCGATGATGAGGGGCGAGACGTGGCCGCCGCCGTTGAACCGGACGTCGACGATGAGGGCGTCGCGCTGGCTCTCGGCCAAAAAGCCCCGGTGGAACTCGGCATAGCCTGCCGCCATCATGTCCGGCACGTGGACGTAGCCCACGCGGCCTCCCGTCGCCTCGTGCACGTAGGACCGGTTCCTGTCCACCCACTCGCGGTAGCGGGCCCGGTCCTCCCCCTTGAGGGCGCGCACCGTCACGGCACGCTCGGCACCCGCGCCGCGACCGGCCACGGTGAGCCGGACCTCGGCCCCGGCGAGGTTCACCAGCGCCGCCTCCGGCGTCAGGGCCGGGTTGAGGCGCCGGCCGTTCACCGCAAGGACGACGTCGCCCTCGCGCACGTTCACGCCCGGCGCCCGCAGCGGCGAGTCCTCGTCCTCGGTCCAGGTGTCGCCGCGCACGATCCGGACGATGCGGTAGCCGCCCGCCGCCGCGTCCCAGCTGAACTCGGCGGCGAGCGACCCGCCCGGGTAGCGCGGACCCTCGCCCGGGTCGCCCGACCAGACGTAGGCGTGCGAGGTGCCGAGTTCGCCCTGCATCTCCCAGATCACGTCGAACAGCTCGGCCCGCGTCGCCACCCGCGGCAGGAGGGCGCGGTAGCGCTCGTACATGGCCTGCCAGTCGACGCCGGACATGTCGGCGGTCCAGAAGTGGTCGCGCATGTTGCGCCAGCTCTCGGCGAGCATCTCGCGCCACTCGGCGGCCGGCTCGACCGAGACCTTGACCCGGTCGAGGTCGACCCAGCCCGACTTGCGCCCGGCCTCCGCGCCCTCGCCGCCGCCGCCCCCGGCCTTGCCCCCGCCCTCCTCCTTCTCGGCGCTGCGTACGACGCGCAGGCGGTCGCCGGCCCGGTAGGCCAGGGTCGAGCCGTCGCCGGACAGGGTGAAGTCGCGAACGCCCGTGGCCACCGTCTCGGCCGCGAGGTCCTTCAGGTCATAGGCGCCCAGTTCGCCCTTGCGCACGTCGTCGAGCATGCCGTGGCTGAGCTCGCCCTCGACCGGCACGCAGATGTACAGCACGCGCCCGTCGACGGCGCCCAACTGGACGTACTTGCCCTCCGGCACGGGGAAGGCGACGATCCGGTCCTGGATGCCGTCGAAGTCGATCTCGACGTCCGGCGCCGACTTCTCCTTGCCCTTGCCCGCCCCCGCGTCCGCGGCCTGCTCGCCGCCCGCCTCGGGGGCGTCGGCGAGCGGACGCGGCCGGGCCAGGAACGGGTCCTCCGTGTCCGCCTTGAGGGTGATGAGGTAGGGGCGCGTGCCGCGCGGGAAGGCCATGGCGAACTGCAGCGCGTCGTAGATCGGGTCGTACACCCGGGCGGACAGGAAGTACAGGTAGCGCCCCTTCGGGTCGAAGCACGGCGCGTAGTCGTGCAGGACCGGCCGCGTCACCGTCACCGGCGCGCCGCCGCGCGTGTCGAGGATGCGGATCGCCTTCGTGCGCCGGCTGTCGGCGAAGCTGTAGGCGACGTACCTGCCGTCCGCCGACCAAGCGACGTCCTCGATCCGGCCGTTCTCCGACCGGTCGGCGACGCGGGCCCGGCCGGACTCGAGGTCGACCAGGACGAGCTCCATGCGCTGGTTGGTCACGGCGGCCGCGTCGCCCTTGGGCGACAGGGCCAGCTCGTAGACATGGCCCAGCTCGCCCGCCGCCAGGCGCCGCGGCGGGGCCGCCCCGTCCGCGTCGTGGACCTCGATCCCGTCCTCGCCGTCGGCGTCGGAGACCACGGCCCAGTGCCGGCCGTCGGGCAGGTACGCGGCGCGCTTGTAGTGCACGCCCTGGGGCTCGCCGCCCTGGACCACCGGCCCCTCCCAGTTGCCCATGAGGAACGGCTTGCCGCGCGTGGTCAGGGCGAGGCTGTGGCCGTTCGGATGGAGCGCGTAGTGGGTGAGATGGCGGTCCGCGGGCACGAAGCGGCGCGCCCGCGCGGCGGCCGGGCCGCTCCACGCGACCTCGATCCGGCGCGGGCCGTCGTCCCCCGGCGCGAACGCGAACAGGTCGGCGCCGGCGTGATAGACGACGTGGCGCCCGTCCGTCGAGGCGTTGCGGGCGAAGTACTCCACGTGGTCGGTGGCCCGGCGCACGTCCGAGCCGTCCGGGGCGCTGCTGTAGAGGTTGCCGACGCCCTCGTGGGCGCTCAGGAAGTACAACCGGCCGCCGAGCCACATCGGCCACTCCTGGTCGCCGGCGAGGCCCGTCACGCGGCGAAACCGCCCCCCGCCCTCGGCATCGACCCAGATCTGGCCCGCGGTGCCGCCGCGGTAGCGCTTCCAGTGGGCGTACTCGCGAAAGTTGCGCCGGGCAAGCGCCACGGCGCCACCCTGGTCGAAGGCGATCGAGGTGGCGAAGCCGTAGCCGAGGGCCTGCGGCTCGCCGCCGTCCAGGGAGACGGCGAACAGGTGCGGCAGGCCGTGGGCGCTACGGGCGCCGCTGACGACGGCAAGCCGGCCGTCGGGGAGAAACCCGGCCGGCGAGGCGCCGCCCATGAACGTCAGGCGGCGGACCTCGCCGCCCGCTGCCGGCATCGCGTACACGTCCTCGGGTCCCTCTTCCCGGGCGGCGAAGACGATCGTCCCGCCGTCCGGCGTGAAGCGCGGCAGCCTCGGGGCGCGGCGCAGCGCGGTCATACGCCGGGCCGCTCCGCCGGCGAGCGGGACCGTCCACAGGTCGTCCTCGGCGACGAAGGCGACGCGATCCGCCCACACCGCCGGGTCGAGGTAGTAGCCGTCAGCCATGCGTGTCCTCCTCGGTCCCCGCCGTAGGCGGGGCGATGGAATCCTCTTCCTTCAGAACCTGGGCTTCCCCTTCCACCAGCACCCGGCCGTCGCCGTCGACGCACAGGGTCTGGAGCCAGAGCATGTGGCGGCGGGCGCTGCGCCGGACGACCGTCACCGTGGCGGTGACCTCCTGGCCCGGAACGACCGGGCGGGCGAAGCGCAGGCTCTGGCGCAGGTAGATCGTTCCCGGTCCGGGCAGTTCCATCGCGAGCAGGCGGGAAAACAGGCTGGCCGTGAGCATCCCGTGCACGACCGTGCGGCCGAACCGCCCGCGCGACGCTGCGGCCGGGTCGATGTGCAGCGGGTTCAGGTCTCCGGTCAGGCGGGCGAAGGCATCGACATCCGTCTGGGTGAAGGTGTGCCGCACCTCGGCGCGGCGTCCGACGGGGTACTGGCACAACCATGGATCCACGCCCGCAGCCCTCCCCACGGTGCGCCTTCGCCGCAATCTTGCCCAACTCGTGTGATAGCATGGGGCCGCACATAAGGGAGGTGAGCGCGTGCACCGGAAACCGCGCATGCGTGCCTGGCGATCCATCCTTCCCCTCACGGCGGCCGTTTTCCTGGCCTGTGCCAGCGCATTGGGCGGCACCGGCGACGCGCTCGCCGCCCCCGGCGGGCCCAGCGGGCCGACGCTGCAGGGACAGGTGGTCGACGTGGCGCCGGGCGGCGGCGCCATCGTCGTCCAGCTGGCGAGCGGTCAGTGGGAGGCCGTCAACGTCACGGGGCAGACCGTGGTCGTGTCGACGAACGCGGGCGGCTCGGGGTCGGGCGCATCGGGCGTCGCGACCGGCGACTACGTGCTCGTCGCCTACAGCGTCCAGCACGGCGGCGACGGCGCGGGCGTGTGGCTCGTCGCGCGCTGGCTGGAGTACAGCCCGTCGCCGATCTCGCTCGGCCAGTCGGTGCAGGTCTCCGGCACCGTCGCGTCGATCCTGTCCGGCGGCTTCACCCTGAACGCCGGCGACGGCCAGGAGTATGTCGTGACCGTGATGCCCGGCACGGTGGTCCACCAGGGCAACCGCCCGTCGCTCCTGTCCTTCCTCGAGGTCGGCGACAACGTCCGGGTCTGGGGCACCGCGGTGGGCAACGCGATCGTCGCCACGCGCATCGTCTACAAGGTCGTCAACCACCCGGCGCAGGGACGTCCGCGCCAGCGCCACTAGGGCGATCGTCGACGCTCGTCTCGGGCGCGCCGGGCCTCGCCGGGCGCGCCCGTTCGTCGTCCGGCAGCACCGCAGCCCGCAGCGGCAACCGCAGCTCGACGCGCCCGCCCAACCCGGGCGCGGCGGGCAGGATACGCAGGTCGCCCCCCATCACCCGCGCCAGCGCCCGGCCGACCGCGAGGCCCAGTCCCGTGCCGCCGTCGTTCTCGCGCGCGGCGCGACCGCGCGTGAACGCGGACCACACCCACTCCGTCGCGCCAGCCTCGAAGCCGGGGCCGTTGTCCTCCACCCGGATCGTGCCGGCCGAGTCCTCCCGGTGCACCGACACCCGCACCCGTCCGCCGGGCGGCGTGTATCGCACCGCGTTGTCGACGAGGTTGACGAGGATCTGGGCACCCCGGTCGAGGTCGGCCCAGACCGGCACCGCGGCGTCGGGCAGGTCGACCTCGAACGCGACGCCGCGCGCCTCGGCCGCCGCCTCGCCGCTCACCGCGCCGAGCACGGCCACCTCCCGCAGGTCGACGTCGCTGGACTGGATCGACAGGTGGCCGGTCTCGTAGCGCGCCAGGTCGAGGAGGTCGTTGACCAGGCGCGTGAGGCGCTGAGCCTCGCGCTCGGCGACGGCAAGGCGGCCCTGTACCGTGGCCGGGTCGGTGGCCGCGGCGACGCGCAGCGAGCCGAGCAGCCCCCGCATGGCCGTGAGGGGCGTGCGCAGGTCGTGGGCGACCTCGGCGATGAACGACTCGCGCGCGTCCCGTTCGGCGGCGAGCGCGTCGCCCATGCGGCCCATCGCCTCGGCCAGGCGCATGAACTCCGACGGCGCACGGATCGCCGGCGCCGGCCGGAAGTCGCCCTGGGCGTACCGGTCCATCTGGGTGAGGAGCGCCGCCAGCGGCGCGGTCAGGCGCCGGGCGACCAGCGCCCAGAGGATCTGCGCCAGCACGATGGCGGCCAGGCCCGAGATGAGCACGCCCACCTGGGTGGGGGTCGGAAACGGCGGCGACCGCACCGGCACGCGCCAGACGACGAACAGGGGCCCGATCTGGCGAGCCGCTGCGTTGAGCTGCGACGCGGGCAGCGCCTGCGCGGCCCAGACCGTGCTGTCCCGGCTGATGCCGACCAGGGTGGTGCGGCCGCCGCGCGGCAGGTGGGCCGCCACGGTCCGGTCGCTCGCGCCGCGCGACACCCGGTGACCGCCCTCGGCGACGATATAGTAGCTGCCGTCCGCGGCAACGACGCCGACGGTGCCGTGCAGGTGGTGCTCCTCGCGCAGCATCGGCTTCGTGAACAGGTCGTCGCCGGGCTCGTCTCGGTTGATCCCGGTCACGGCCGCACGGGCGGCCACGACGAGCGCCGCGGCCGCCTCGCTGCGCGTCTGTGCGACGGCGTTGGCGTGCGCAACGCTGAACAGCACCCATAGCGAGATGCCCACCGCCACGACGAGGACGGCGCTGGTGACGGCCATGAGCTGGCCGTACAGTCCTCTCACCAGCGCACGCCTTCGAGACGGTAGCCGACCCCGTACAGCGTGCGCACGGCCGGGGCCGTGCCGGCACCGTCGCCGCCGCCCGCGGCGTCTGCGCCCGCCTCCTGGGCGAGGCACTCGACCTTCTTGCGTAGCCGCTTCACCGTGGAGTCGACGGTGCGGTCGTCGACATCCGTGTCGTAGCCCCAGACCGCGGACAGGAGCTGGCTTCGCGTCCACACCTTGCCCGGCACGCTGGCGAGCGTCTCGAGCAGGTCGACCTCGCGCTGGGTGAGGACGACGCTTGCCTCCCCGCACGACAGCGCCCGGGTCGACGGGTCGAGGCGAAAGGCGCCGATCTGGCGGGGCTCGGTGTCGAGCTTGCCGCTGCGACGAAGCAGCGCCCGCAGCCGGGCGACGAGTTCGGCCGGATCGAACGGCTTCACGAGGTAGTCGTCCGCGCCGGCGTCGAGCCCGTCGACCTTGTCGCGCGAGCTCGAGCGGGCCGTGAGCAGCAGCACGGGCAGGCGGTGGAAGCGGCGCATGTCGCGGAGCACGTCGATGCCGCTGATGTCGGGCAGGACGATGTCGAGCACGGCCAGGTCGTACGCCGTCTCGTCGACAAGGGCAAGGCCCCGGCGTCCGGTCGGCGCCAGGTCGGCCTCGAACCCGGTGGCTTCGAGCAGCGCCTTGACGGCGCCGCCGACCGCCGGGTCGTCCTCGACCAGTAGGACGCGTGCGGTCCGTGCGATCGGTCTCACCTCAAGCGGCGCCTACCACATCGTTGTCACATTCTCCTGCTACGGTCGGACCAGACGACGACAAGGGGGATTTCGCCATGCGGGTGATCGAGGGCATGTGGCCGCGCGCGGCCGCGAAAGCAGGAGGCGCGCACGGAGACACGGACGCCCGGCGTCGGCGCGTCCGCTATATCCTGGGCACGGTCGTGGCGGCAGGTCCTGCCGGCGTGTCCATCATGACCCTGGACAGCAAGGTGCACCGCCTCCAGTTGGGGCGGCGCACGCTCAGGGTCGTCGCGGGGCGGCCCGTGTCGAGTGTCGGCACGTTGCGCGCCGGCAGCGTCGTGCGCGCCGCGTTCGTCGACACGGGCGACGACGACCTCGCCATCTGGGTCGAGGAGCTGACGCGACACGGCGGTCGGGCGCGTGCCAGCCAGGGCCCGGCCTCGTTCGCCGCGCCCGCGCCGCGCCTCTAGGGGGTGCCCGATCCGGCTGCCCGCCGGGCCTGCTTGCAGATCGTCTCGCCCGTGTCGGCCGAGGTCGTCAGGTACCGCGTCGCCCACGCGTCGATGGCGCCGATGACGCCGTCCAGCGCGACCCCGGCACCGGTCAGGGCATACGTCGTGCGCGGCGGCATGAAGGAGTGCACGGTCTTCGTCACAATGCCCAGCGCCTCGAGATGCTCGAGGCGCTGGGCCAGCGTCGCGGGGTTGCAGCCGCCGGCGGAGCGCCCGAGCTCGTTGAACCCACGCGGGCCGTCGAGCAGGCTGCGGACGATATGCAGGACCCACTTCTCCTGGAGGATCCCAATCGCGGCGGTGACGGGGCAGAACGCCTGCTCGGCGTCCGGCATGGTCAACCCCCCTTCTACGGGCAGTATACCATGCGCTTGACAATTCTAAGCACTATGCGTACCGGTCGGCCTCGAGGCTACGATCCAGACGGCGAGCATCCAGACCGGGGACGAGAAGCGTGACGCCCACCTGCGCTCGGCCGACTTCTTCGACGCCGAGAACAACCCGACGATCACCTTCCGTTCGACGGCCGTGACGCCTGCCGGTGGCGACCGCTACACCGTGAAGGGTGACCTCGCGATCCGGGGCCAGGCGCATCCGGTCGAACTCGGGCTCGAGGTGTCGGGACCGATGAACAACCCGTGGGGCGCGCCGACGATCGGGTTCGAACTCGAGGGGCGGATCAACCGCAAGCAGTGGGGCCTGGAGTGGAACGTCCTGCTCGAGGCGGGGTCGCTCATGGTCAGCGACGAGGTGCGCCTCGTGATCGAGGCCGAGGCCAACGGTCCGACGTCGAAGGCCTCCTAGGCAGGTTCGCCGGCGCCGCACGATCCAGGGCCGCCCGGTCCGCCGCATGGCGGAGGGCGGCCCCTCGCGTCCGAAGGGAGGGGCCGCCTTCTGTCCGAACCTTCCCCCAGCCCGGCCCGGGCGGCGAAACCGGGCGAGCCAGGGGGGATGCGGCGATGGACGCCGGCGACCTGCACCGGGATGCGATCGTGTTCGATGCGACGTGCCCGCTCTTCTCGCTGCCGGCGTACCGCGGCTGGTGGCGCGAAGGCGGCGCCACGGCCGTGGCCGCCGAGGTGGCGGCGGAGGAGTCCCCGGGCGAGGCGCTCCTGGCGCTCGGCCGGTGGCACCGGACGATCGGGGAGGATCCGGATCTTTGCCTTGTCACCGGCGTGGACCAGTTCGCCGAGTGCAAGGCGCAGGGGCGGCTCGGCGTCGTCTTCCACTTCCAGAACTCCCTGCCGATCGGCCGGGACGCGGACAGCGTATGGGCGTACGCAGCCATGGGTGTGCGCATGATCCAGCTCGCCTACAACGTGCGCAACCTGGTCGGCGACGGCTGTGACGAACGCACCGACGCCGGCCTGAGCGATTTCGGCGTGCGCGTCGTCCGAGCGCTCAACGACGCAGGCATTGTCGTCGACCTCACCCATACCGGCGCCCGCACGTCCCTGGACGCGCTGGAGCTGAGTTCCGCCCCGCCGGTGTTCAGCCACAGCAACGCCAAGGCGCTGGCCCCGTCGGCGCGCAACCTGACGGACGAGCAGATCCGCAAACTGGCGGACCGCGGGGGCGTCATCGGCATGAACGGCTTCCCGCCGTTCGTCGGTGCCGACCCGCAGCCGACCCTCGACCGGTTCATCGACCACATCGCCTACATCGCGGATCTGGTCGGCGTGGAGCATGTCGGCCTGGGCCTCGACTACTACCCGTTCACGGACGGGGTGGCGCCGCTCGCGGAGGCCGAGCGGGCGTACGACGAGCTGATCGCCTCCGGGCGGTGGAAGCGCGACACGTACCCCCCGCCCCCACACCGCTGGCCCGAGGGGCTCGAACGGCCGAGCGGCCTTCCCCGGCTGACCCGGCGCCTGCTCGAGCGCGGCTTTTCCGCCGCGGAGGTCGAGGGCATCCTCGGCGGCAACTTCCTGCGCGTGTTCCGCGCCGCCTGGAAGCCCTGACCCGTGACCGGCCCGGCCCCGGCCGCACCCCCGAGAGAGGAGCGAGACCCGGTGCATCGCGCCATCACCGCCGCGCTTGAGCCCTTTCCGACGCGACTCGACGAGGCGCTCGGCCGCTTTCCGTCGCCGGGCCTCAACGCCGCCGCGCTCGTCGGCGACGAGGTCGTCTGGCAGTACGCCACCGGCGTTGCGCGGTTCGGACCGCGCGCAGCGCTGACCGCGGCCCACCTTCACCGCATCGGCTCGATCACGAAGCTGTTCACGGCCCACGCGGTGATGATCCTGCACGACCGCGGCCGCATCGACATCGACACGCCGGTGTCGGCGTACCTGCCATGGTTCCGGCCCGCCGGTCATCGGGTCACGATACGCCACGTGCTGTGCCACGGCTCGGGCATCGCCGCGGAGGGCGGGACGGACGCCTGGGGCTCGGGCGAGTTCCCCGACGATGCCGCGTTTCGCGCCCTGTTCGCCACACTGGAGCCCGCCATCCCGCCGATGTGCCAGGTCAAGTACTCGAACGCCGCCTACTCGATGCTGGGCTACCTCATCGAGGCCGCGTCGGGCGTCCCGTACGAGGCGTTCGTCCAGGCCGAGATCCTCGACCGCCTGGGCATGCGGGAGACGGCGTTCCACCTGTCCGACGCCCAGCGGGCGGTGTTCGCGCAGGGCCACTTCATGCCCCCGTTCGAGCGCCGCTTCGCGCCGACGCCCCATCAGGAGCTGCGCTCGTTCACCGCCTGCGGCATGCTCGCGTCCACGCCCCGGGACCTGCTCCGGTTCGCCCGCCAGCACTGGTCGCCGGCGGCGGACGCCCTCGTCCGCCCGGACACGCGCGACGAGATGCGTCGCGTGCAGCTGATGGACACGTCGACACCCGGCTGGCACAGCGCCTTCGGCCTGGGGTGGCGGCTCGTGCGCCGGGGCGAGCGCGTGTTCGTCGGGCACGGCGGATCGTATCTGGGCAACTCGTGTGCCCTCGAGCTGGACCCCGATCGGGAGGTGGCTGTCGCCCTGTTCGCCAATCGCGGCGGGGTCGAGGGGCTGGTCGATCTGGCGCTCGCGCTGACGGAGGAACTGGCCGATGCCGCCGGCGCCGCCATGGAGCCGCCGGTCCCCGACGACACACCGCCGCCGGCCGCGCTGCGGCCGTTCCTCGGCACCTACGCCATGGACGGGTGGTTCACGGCCGTTGTCACGTTCGCCCGGGGCACCCTGTGGCTGCAGATGCAGGGCGGTCCGCCGGTGCCGCTCGAGCCGCTCACCGAGGGGCGCCTGCGGATCACGCGCGACCGCAACCGCGGCGAGGACGTCGTGGCGGAGGCGCACGGCGAGGACGGCCGGGTCGCGACGATCCGGGTTGCCGGCGGTCGCATGCACCGGATCTGAGCGCAGCGGCGGCGCGACGGCGTCCCCGGGGGCGAGACGCGAGCGGGGCCCGGACCGTGCGTCCGGGCCCCGCTCGCGCCTATGCCTCAGACGTCGAGGTTCTCGACCAGGTCGGCGTGGTCTTCGATGAACCGGCGGCGGGCACCGACGTTCTCGCCCATGAGGGTGGCAAACACCCCGTCGGCGCCCATCGCGTCCTCGACCGAGACCTGCAGCAGGGTCCGGTTGGTCGGGTCCATGGTCGTTTCCCAGAGCTGGTCGGCGTTCATCTCGCCCAGACCCTTGAACCGGCTCACCTCGCCCCCGCCCCACTCCTTGAGCACGCGCTCGAGCGTCGCGTCGTCGTACAGGTAGCGGTCCTGCTTTCCCTTGCGCACGCGATACAGCGGCGGCTGGGCGATGAACACCCAGCCCCGGTCGACGAGCGGGCGCATGTAGCGGAAGAAGAACGTGAGCAGGAGCGTTCGGATGTGGGCGCCGTCGACGTCCGCGTCGCTCATGATGACGATGCGCTGGTAGCGGGCACGACCGGGGTCGAAGTCCTCCCCCACCCCGCTGCCGATCGCGGTGATCATGGCCCGGATCTCCTCGTTGCCGAGGATCTTGTCCAGCCTCGCCCGCTCCACGTTCAGGATCTTGCCGCGCAGCGGCAGGATGGCCTGGAACTTTCGGTCCCGGCCCTGCTTGGCGCTACCGCCGGCGCTCTCGCCCTCGACCAGGAACAGCTCGCACTCGGCCGGATCGCGGCTCTGGCAGTCGGCCAGCTTGCCCGGCAGGGCCGACACCTCGAGGGCGTTCTTGCGCCGGGTGAGCTCGCGCGCCTTGCGCGCGGCCTCACGCGCGCGCGCCGCCTGGAGCGACTTGTCGACCATGCGGCGGGCTGCGGTGGGGTTCTCCTCGAGGAACGCGCCCAGCCCGTCGGTCACGGTCTGGTCGACGAGAGCGCGGATCTCGGGGTTTCCGAGCTTGGTCTTGGTCTGGCCTTCGAACTGCGGGTCGACCAGCTGCACAGACACGACGCTGACGAGGCCCTCGCGGATGTCCTCCCCGCTCAGGTTGGCGTCGGCCTCCTTGAGCAGGCCGTTGCGCCGGGCGTACTCGTTCACCACACGGGTGAGCGCCGCCTTGTACCCGGCCTCGTGCGTGCCGCCCTCCTCGGTGCGGATCGTGTTGGCGAACGACAGGAACGTCTCCTGGTAGCCGGCGTTGTACTGGAGGGCGAACTCGATCGAGGCGGCGTCGTGCGCGCGCCGGGCGTAGACCGGCTCGTCCGGGATCGTCTCGCGACCCCGGTTGACCTGCGCAACCATCGAGACGAGGCCGCCCCGGAAGAAGAACTGCCGCTCCTCGTCGGTGCGCTCGTCGGCGAGGCGGATCCGCACGCCCGGGTTGAGGAAGGCGATCTCGCGCAGGCGCAGGGCGATCACGGCGGGGTCGATGGTCGTCTCCGGGAAGATCTCGGGGTCGGGCAGGAAGCGGACGAGCGAGCCGCGCTCGCCGCTGCCGCCCACCCGCTCCATGTCCGCCACGGGCTTGCCGCGGGCGAACGACTGGCGGAAGTGGTCGCCGTCGTGCCAGACGTCGATCGCCATCCAGGCGGACAGGGCGTTCACCACGGACAGGCCGACGCCGTGCAGGCCGCCCGATACCTTGTACCCGCCCGCGCCGAACTTGCCGCCGGCGTTGAGCATCGTCGCCACCGCCTCGAGGGCGGGCCGGCCGGTCTTCTCGTGGATGTCCGTGGGGAAGCCGCGGCCGTTGTCGCGCACCGACGCCGACCCGTCGGCGTACAGGCGCACGTCGATGCGGTTGGCGACGCCGGCCATGGCTTCGTCCACCGCATTGTCCACGATCTCGGACACCAGGTGGTGCAGGCCCTGCGTTCCTGTCGTGCCGATGTACATGCCCGGCCGCTTGCGGACGTGCTCGATGTCCTCGAGGATCTGGATCTTGGACGCATCGTACCGCTCGTGATCTAGCGCCATGCGGTCACCTCGTCACCGAACTGCCCGTGCTCGGCGCGGCGCAGGATCGTCCACGACGATATAGGCGACAGGTAGAGCGCGTTGTCCGTCAGCACGGCCGACTTGGGCGGCTCGCTCGACACGCGCACCAGCTTGCCTTCCGACTCCATGATCTCCAGGAACTCGCGCGAGGCCTGGGACGGGCGGATGACGTCGAGGTCGAAGATGGCCACCACCTCGCGCGTTCGGATCGACATGTCCGACCCCAGGTGCAGGATCACGCCGGATCCCCCTTTCTCGCACCGTCCGCCTCGTCGCTCGTTGCCACGGCCACGTCACGATCCAACCCGCGCGCGACCAGTTTTCGCCACGCCCGTGCGAGGTCCGGGTCCCGGATCGCCTCGGCCATGTGCCCGGCCACCTCGTCCGCGGCTGCGGACGGCACCATACGAACGCGCGTCGGCAGGGGGCCCTCCCCCGGTGCCGCCGGCAACGTACCGATGCGAAACCGCAGCCTGGCGACGGCCTGACGACCGCACGCGGCGTTGAGCTGTGCCACAAGGGCGCCTTCCATCCAGCGTAACTCATTGGCCCACGGCGCGCCATCGACGACCACATGCAGGACGTCGTGCTCTACGCGCTCCGGCATGGCGTGGCGTGCCACCGTCTCGCCCACCGCCGCAGACCAGGCCGACATCGCGAACAGGGCCGGCGCCCGCTTGCGATACCCCAGGCGGGCGAGAACGCTGTCCATGGCACGCCCTACGGGCTGGGCGGCGGCTCGCCCCCGCGAGCGTCCTCCTGCCACGGCTCCAGCGTCCCTCCCCCGGCCCGCACGATCCTGGCCCCGGCCACCGCCGCAGGCACGGCCGTGGTCGAAATGAAGGTCTGGTAGCCTTTCGCGGCCTCCAGAAGGCGGTCCTGCCGCACGGCGTCCAGTTCGCTCAGGACGTCGTCCAGGACCAGTAGCGGACGGTCGCCGCGGCGCGCCTCGAGGTACTCCAGTAGCGCCATCTTCAGACACACCACCGCAGACCGCTGCTCGCCCTGGGACGCGTAGGCGCGCATCTCCCGACCATCGAGGCGAAACGCGAGATCGTCGCGGTGCGGACCGACGAGGGTGTAGCCCCGCGCGATCTCCGCGCTGTGTGCTGCGCGAAGGGCGGCACGCAGCGCGGACGCTCCTTCGGCCACCTCGGCGGCCGGGTCGGTAGCCGCTTGGGCCCGCGGGGGCGGGTCTCCGGCCGGCGGCCCGTCCGGGGCGCCGGTCGGTGCATCCAGGCGGGTGCGCGCCCGGTACGCCACCGCGAACGCCTTACCCGGGCCTGCAACGCGTGCGTAGGCCGCAGCGGCCATCGGCGCAAGGACGGCGAGGGCTTGCGCGCGCCAGGCCTGGACGCCGGCGCCCGCGGTGGCCACGGCGACGTCCCATGGTTCGAGGGCGTCGTCGCCGGCGTTACCCTCGCCGATGGCCCGCAGGACGGCGTTGCGCTGGGTGAGCGCGCGCGTGTACCGGCGCAGGAGATCGCGATAGGCGAGTGACGCCTGGGCGAGGTCGCGCTCCAGCAGCTGGCGGCGGCTGTCCGGCCCCCCTTTCACGACGTCGAGGTCGTCGGGCGTGAACGCGACAACGCTCGGCGTCCCGTCCGAGGCCGGCCGGGCGGCCTGGCCATCACGCAGGTAGCGACGCGAGCGGCCTGCGATCGCTACCTCGACGGTGTGCACTGCCCCATCCCCGTCCCCTTCCCGTCCGGCCGCCCCGGCGGCGCCCGGAACCACGGCGTCGGGGGCCAGGGTCGCGACCACGCGCAGCGATGCGCTTGCGTGCCGGAGGAGATCGAGGTCGCGCGCGATCGGCCGCAGGCGCATGCCGGCAGCCAGGCAGACCGCCTCGAGGGCGTTGGTTTTGCCGGATCCGTTCGGGCCGACGACGAGGTTCAGCCCGGGTCCGGGCTCCCAGACCAGGGCAGCGTACGAGCGGAAGTCGCGCAGCCCGAGGCGGAGAAGGATCACGGCTCGCTGTCCGTCGCCGCCGCGGCCGCGAGAAGCGACGCGCCACCCTCGACAGCCACCCGGTCGCCGGGCGCAAGGGCGCGCCCGCGGCGGCGCTCGACCACGCCGTTCACGCGTACGCGGCCCGACGCGACGAGCGCCTTCCCCTCCCCGCCCGAGCGCACCGCTCCGGCCAGCTTGAGAAAGACGCCCAGCTCGATCGGGAACGAGCGCACCGATACCGCCCGCGCCGGCTCGCGCGGGTCGGTGCTCACGACCGCATCATCGGCAGGACGACGACGTACTGGTCGCGCCGGTCGACGGGCCTGGCCCGCATGAGTTCTTCCGGTCCGCGAAGCTCGAGAACGACCTCTTCCCCCTCGAGCCGTCCGAGCGCCTCGAACAGAAGCCGTCCGTTGAACGAGATCTCCAGATCCCCACCCACCCGGCGCGCCGGCACGGACTCCTCGGCCCGGTTGCCCGCGCCCTCGCCGCGCAGCAGGGCAGCGTCGGCAGACAGCGTCACGTACACCTGGGGTGTGCCCGGATCGACCAGCGACGCCACCCGGTCGACGGCGCCGAGCAGCGCCTGGCGCGGTACGACGGCCTGCACCGGGTACTCGTCCGGGATGAGCTGGTCGATCTCGGGATAGGCGCCGTCGAGCAGGCGGCTGTAGAACCGCGCCCCCTCCCACCGCACCGTCACACCGTGGCTGTCCCAGGCGATGTCGTACGTCTCGGCCTGGGCCGACAGGCGGCCGAGAGCGGTGAGGGCCTGGGCCGGGAACACGACCGGGGCATCCATCGCCACGCCGCCGGCGCTGGGCCGTTTGGAGTAGGCCACCTTGCTCCGGTCGGTGGCGAGAAACTCGACCGTGTCGGCGCCGAACCGGATGCGCACGCCCTCGAGCACCGGCTGGCCGGGGTCGTAGCCGGACGCGAACGCCACGTGCTCCACGCCGCGGCGGAACTCGGCGCCGCTTACCTGCACACCCGCATCGGCGGCGTACGACGGGCGGGGGTACTCGTCGGGCGACATCGCGCCCAGGGTCGCCTCCCCCTGCGTCCAGCTCAGGCGCACCAGGCCGCCCTCCCCCGTATCGACGGTGAGCGTGTCGTTTTCGAGGCGCCGGACGAGATCGGCCAGCGGGCGAAGCGGAATCACGCACGCGCCCGGGACCTCGACCGACACCGGCACTGCCCACTCGAGCCCAACCGACAAATTCTGGGCCGTGAGGGTGAGGCCGTCCGACGTCGTTTCGACGAGAACGCCGGAGAGAATCGGCAATGTTTCCCGATGACCGCTGACGTTTCCCAGGGCGGCAAGGGCTGGACGGAGGCGACTCGTGTCGACGGCAAACCGCATGGTGCCCGGCGCTCCCTTCCTGCATCCTTCCCGGTGGTTCGCCCTGGTTCCGAATGGGCCTATCTATCTAGAAAAATCGTCGTCATCGTAAGGCCTGTGGACAGGTGCATAACTGGTACGAGCCGCGTCCCGACCGGTGTCGGGCAGTGGATGAACATGTGGATGTTGGGGATTACCTGGCGGCCGGGGGGTGGACAAGAGAGGTTCGTCCACGGTCGTCCCCAACGTTTCGACATTTGCTCCACTGGTTATCCCAAGACTTGTCCCAAGGTGGGGGACTACGACACCGGGTGCTGGACGCTCTCGATCAGCGCGTTCAGGGTCGCGCGCATCTCGTCGCTGTCGCGCAGTTGGGCCTCGATCTTGCCGCAGGCGTGAAGGACCGTGGTGTGGTCGCGGCCGCCGAAAGCCTCGCCGATCCGGGGCAGGCTGGCGTCGGTCAGGCGTCGGCTGAGGTACATCGCGACCTGGCGGGGGAAGGACACGTTGCGGGTGCGGGTCTTGGCGAGGAGGTCGTCGGCCGGGATGCCGTAGTAGCCGGCCACGATCGACATGATGAGGGGGATGGTCACGAGCTGGCGCCGCTCGGCCGGGAAGAGGTCCTTGAGCAGGCTCTGGGCGAGGCCGGGCGTCATCGCCTCGGTGTGCAGCGAGGCGTACGCGGCGAGCCGGATGAGCGCTCCCTCGAGCTCGCGGATGTTGGCCTCGATCCGGCGGGCGACGAGGACGAGCACCTCGTCCGGGATGTCGATCGCCTCGAGTTGGGCTTTCTTCTTCAGGATCGCGACCCTGGTCTCGAAGTCCGGCGGCTGGATGTCGGTGATGAGACCCCACTCGAATCGGGAGCGAAGGCGCTCTTCGAGCGTGGTGAAGTCCTTGGGCGGCCGGTCGGAAGAGATGACGAGCTGTTTCTGGGCGCCATGCAGGGCCTCGAAGGTGTGGAAGAACTCCTCTTGCGTGCGCTCCTTGCCGGAGATGAATTGGATGTCGTCGATCAGAAGGATGTCGATGTTGCGGTAGCGGGCGCGAAATTCCGGCGTCTTGTCGTCGCGGATGGCCGTGATGATCTGGTTCGTGAACGTCTCGGCCGGCACGTACAGGACTCGGCTCTTCGGCCGGATCGCCTTGGCCATGTGGCCGATCGCGTGCATGAGGTGGGTCTTGCCCAGGCCGACACCGCCGTAGACGAACAGGGGATTGTAGGCGCGCGCCGGGTTCTGGGCGACGGCGACCGAAGCCGCGTGGGCGAGGCGGTTGGACGACCCGACGACAAACGAATCGAAGGTATAGCGCTCGCGCAACTGGCTGGGCATCTCCGGGGCGACCGTCTCGGGCGCCGGCGGGGGGGCGCTCACCGGCGCGGCCTGCTCGCTGCCGCGGGCGGCCCGGCCGCCGCGCCTGCCAGCCTCGCTGTCGACGACGAACTCGACCGTGAGCGGGCGCGAGGTCAGGTTCTTGAGCGTGGTCTGGACCATCCCCGCGTAGCGGGACCGGATCGTATCACGCGCCATCTCGCTCGGAACCCCGATCACCAGGAGGTCGTTGGCGTCGTCCCACTGCACCGGCCGGGTGGGACGAATCCAGGTTTCGAAGCTCGGGGTAGGCAGCTCGACCTCGAGCGCCTTCAGCGTGTCATGCCAAAGGTCACCCACCGTATCGCGCATCTGACAACGTCCTCCCCAGCCCGCCAAACGTTAACCATTTCTTCATAAATCTGTGCATACCAGCGCGTCGCCCAGGACCACTTCCAGCAGCAACCCCTGCCGATTGGGCGAATAGACAACCCACAAATTCATCCACACACTATCCACACCGGTGGATAAAATCGGCGAGGCTACCCCCGCGTGCGGCGAATTGTACCAGACCGTCGCGGGGCAAAGACAAGACGCGCGAGGGCGGTTTGGCGGGGGAGACGGCGTTCTCCGAGGCTACACCTATCTAGGACGCCCTCAGAGCCCATCGCACGCTGCTTCGCCCCGCTGGCAGCCGTGCCCGCCGAATTTTCGGCGTCTTCGACATCGCCCCTCCCGAAAGTCCGTTCGCGTTCCTTGACACGCCCTGGGTGCGCACCTAGAATCTTTGTGCTGTCCCAAAAGGCCTGGGGGTGGAACTGTTGAAGCGCACGTACCAGCCTAAGCGCCGACGCCGGCGCCGCGTGCACGGGTTTAAGCGCCGCATGCGGACGCCTGGCGGCCGCAACGTTTTGAAGGCGCGCCGGCTCAAGGGACGCAAGCGCCTCGCCGTCTAGCTCGCCGCCCCCGGGGTCGGAGCCCGAGCACCTGCGTCACCGCAAGGCATTCGAACGCGTGGTGCGGCAGGGAAGGTCCTACGTGCACCGGGCATGCGCCATGTATGTGTGGGCGCGTGGGGACGGGGCGCCTGCCCGGGTAGGATTCGCGGCCGGCCGCAAGATGGGCACGGCCGTGATGCGAAACCGTGTGCGTCGCCGCCTGCGCGAGGCGGTACGCCGCGCCCGCGAGGCCCTGCCGGCCGGCGTGGACGCGGTCTGGATCGGCCGGCGGCCGGCGGCCTCGATGCCGTGGCAGGAACTGGAGGCGGCCGTACGGGAACTGCTAGCGAGCGCATTCGGCAAGGCGGGATCGGGGCCGTCGGCGTAGTCGCCGTCACGGCCCTTATCGGCGCCTACCGCCGTTTCGTCTCGCCGATGCTGGGACCGTCGTGCCGGTACGTTCCGACCTGCAGCGCGTACGCGCTCGAGGCGGTCGAGCGTCACGGCGTCGTACGCGGCCTGGGGCTGGCGGCGGCGCGCGTGGCGCGCTGCAACCCGCTGCACGACGGCGGCTACGACCCGGTGCCGCCCGGGCGGGGCGCGTAGGTTCCGAGAGCGAGCCGAAGGAGGGAGTTCGTTGGGCGCGATCCTCGCCTTCCTGGGCTCGATCATGCGCGTCCCGCTGGTCTTCTTTATCAGCCATACGGGCAGCTACGGTCTGGGCATCATCCTGCTCACCGCGCTCATCCGTCTTGTCCTGGCGCCGATCAGCATTCGCCAGTTCGAGTCGATGCGCCAGATGCAAGTGATCCAGCCGGAGATGAAGAAGCTCCAGGAGCGCTACAAGGGCGAGCCCCAGAAGCTGCAGCAGGCGCAGGCCGAGCTGTTTCGCGAGTATAAGGTCAACCCGCTGGCGGGCTGCCTGCCGACCCTGATCCAGCTGCCGTTCCTGTACGGCCTGTACTACGCGTTGCGCACGCTCGACTACCACAACGCCGGCTTCTTCTGGATCCCGAACCTGTCCCATCCCGATCCGTACTACATCCTGCCGATCCTGTCCGGCCTGACGACGTTCCTGTCCACTTGGATGACGTCGTCGGCGAGCCTGCAGACGACCGACCGGACGCAGCAGATCATCATGTCGGTGATGATGCCGGCGATCATCATGTACATCACGCTGCGCCTGCCTGCGGGGCTGGCCCTGTACTGGACGGTGTCGCAGATCCTGACCGTGGCGCAGCAGTACCTGTTCTACGTGCGGCGTCGGCCGCCGGCCCAGGGAACGCTGGCCAAGCCGAAGATGCAGCATGCCGAGTAGCCCGGTACCGTCGGGCTCGGCCGGCGGGGTGGGGGAGGAGGCCGTCGCCGTCGAGGCGGCGGCCTTTGCCGTCGGGGTCGCCCTGCCCGGCGGCGCGGCGGCCGCGATCGCGGCGCACGCCGCGCGCGTGCGCGACGCCTCGGCGAGCCTGAACCTGACGGCGATCGTCGACCCGGAGGCGATGCGGGTGCGGCACGTGGTCGACAGCCTGATGCCGCTCGCGGTCTGGCCCGAGGCGGTCCGCTGTGAAGGGGAGGCCATCGACCTCGGCAGCGGCGCCGGCTACCCCGGGCTGCCGCTCGCCCTGGCTCGAGCGTGCGGGCGGGTGACGCTCGTCGACGCGACGCGCAAGAAGGTCGACTTCCTGACCGGTGTGATCGAGGCTGTCCAGGCGACGGACGTGGCCGCGGCGCGGTGGGGAAGGGCGGAGGAGCTTGCGGGGCGCCAGGCGCCCGTCGAGCGGGTCTGGGTGCGGGCGGTGGGACCGCTTGCGGTGCTGGTCGAACTGGGCCTTGGCCTGCTTGCGCCGGGTGGCGTGCTCGTGGCGTGGAAGGGCCCGGAGGCCGCGGGCGACGAGGCGGACGCAGCGGCACGCGCCTGCCGGGCGCTCGGCGGCGAGGTGCTGGGGGCACGCACGTACGCGTTGCCGGACGGGGCGGGCGCGCGCGCCGTGTATGCGTACCGGCGCGGTGCGGAACCGCTGCCGCGCGGCGTGCCGCGCTCGCCGGCGGTGATCCGCCGCCGGCCGCTTGGCGCGGGCTAGGGCGAAGGATCGTCCCGGCGGCTGCCGAATCGAGGACCGGAGGCGAGGCGGCGTGGGTCGGATCGTGGCCGTGACCAACCAGAAGGGCGGCGTGGGCAAGACCACGACGGTCGTCAACCTTGCCGCCTGTCTGGCCCAGGCCGGACGCCGCGTGCTCGTGGTCGATGCCGACCCGCAGGGCAACGCGACATCGGGCCTTGGCGTGCACCAGCCGGAGGGCGGCACCGACCGACTGCTGTGGGGAGAGGGCGATGTGGCCGCGGAGGCGGTCGAAACCGGCGTCGACGGGCTGCATCTCGTGCCGTCGTCGCCGGGGCTGGCGGCCGCGGACCTGACGCTGGCCGAGCTGGCCGACCGGGAGCGGCGGCTGCGCATGGCGCTGGTGCCGGCGCGCGACGCGTACGACTACGTCTACGTGGACTGCCCGCCGTCCCTCGGGCTGCTCACCGTGAACGCCCTGGCCGCCGCCGACGGCGTGCTCGTGCCGATCCAGTGCGAGTACTACGCCCTGGAGGGACTGGCCCAGCTGATGGGCACGGTCGAGCGCGTGCGGCGCGCCCTGAACCCGGGGCTTGTCGTGGACGGCGTTCTGCTGACGATGTTCGACGCGCGCACCAACCTGTCGGCACAGGTCGTGGACGAGGTAAAGCGGCACTTTCGCGGCCGGGTGTATGGCATCCTCGTGCCGCGGCTTGTGCGGCTGTCGGAGGCGCCCAGCCACGGCCTGCCGATCTCGCTGTACGATCCGCGCGGAAGGGCGGCCGAGGTGTATCGCACGCTCGCGGAGGAGGTGATGGCACGTGGCGAAGGTGCGGGGGCTGGGACGCGGGCTGTCCGCGCTACTTCCTGACGCGACGCCGGCGGCCGGGGAAGGTCCGCGCGAGGTGCCGGTGGGGGCGCTCCAGCCCAATCCGGACCAGCCCCGACGCCGTTTCGACCCGGATCGGCTGGCCGAACTCGCGGCATCCGTGCGCGAACACGGCGTGCTCGAGCCGATCGTGGTCCGACCGGCGGCGGACGGGTTCGAGATCGTGGCCGGGGAACGCCGCTGGCGGGCGGCAGCGATGGCCGGGCTGGAGCGCGTGCCCGTGGTCGTGCGCGAGGTGGGCGAGGACCGGATGCTCGAGGTCGCGCTGGCGGAGAACCTGCAACGCGAGGATCTGGGCGTCTGGGAGGCCGCGACCGCGTTCCGGGCCCTGATGCAGCGGTTCGGCTGGACGCAGGAGGCCCTTGCCGAGCATGTGAGCAAGAGCCGTTCGCACGTCGCCAACACCCTGCGCGTGCTTGCCCTGCCCGAGCGAGCGCGGCGTCTGGTGGAGGAGGGGCGTCTCACGCTGGGTCAGGTGAAGGCGGTGCTGGAGGCGCCGGCCGATGCGGTGGAGACCCTTGCGCAACAGACCGCCGACGAGGACCTGACGGTACGCCAGATCGGCGAGCGGGTGGCCGCACTCGGCCGCGCGCGCGGACCGCGGCGGGCCGCCGGCGGCGAGGCGCGGGCCTGGCCGGCGCTCCTTGACGAGGCGGCGGGCGCCGTGGGCGCGCGCCTCGGAAGACCGCTGCGCTGGCGGGCGGCGGGGCGGGGCGGGGAGATCTCGCTCGCGGTGTCCTCGACGGAGGAAGCGGCCCGGCTGCTGCGGGCGATCGAGCGGGGTCTGCTGTTCCTCGAGGAACACGAGCCGGCCATGGACGCGGGCGCATCGGGCGATGTTCCTCGCGGAACATTCCCCGGGAGGTGAGCGCGTGACCGGAACCCTTCTGCCTGCAAGCGTCTCCGCCTGGAGCGGGCCGGTGGCCGTGGTGCTGGCCCTGGTCGCGCTCGTCGTGGCGGCGGTGCGACCCGGGCGGCGACCGCCGGCGCCGAGGCCCGTCTCGGACCTGCCCGGCACCGAGGCGATCGAGCTCCTCAGCGGCCGGCTGGACCGCCTCGACGCCGCCGTGGCCACGGCCTTCCAGCGCGCCGCCCTGGTCCGGTTCGACGCCTTTCCCGGATCGGGAGGGCAGATGTCGTTCGCCCTTGCCCTTCTCGACGCCAACCGGCGGGGGTTGCTGCTCACGGCGATTTCCGGCCGCGAGGAGACGCGGGTGTACACCAAGTGGGTCGAGGACGGGCGGTCCGTCCATCCCCTGTCGCCGGAGGAGGAGGATGCGCTGCGGCGCGCCCTTGCCCCGGGTGACGAGGCGAACCGCCGTCGGGAGGGATAGCGTGGACGCACTGTTCGTGGTGAATCCGGCGGCTGGCGGTGGCCGGGGTCGTGACCGGTTCGAACGGGTCCGGGCGCTGGCGGCGGCGCCGGGCAAGGTGATCGAGGTCCACATGACGTCCGCCGCCGGCGAGGCCACGACCGTGGCGCGCGACGCGGCCAGGGCCGGCTGGCGCGCCGTCGTCGCCGTCGGGGGCGACGGCACGGCGTCCGAGGTGGCAGCGGGCCTCATCGGCTCGGACACCGCGCTCGGCATCGTGTCGACCGGCACGGGCTGCGACTTCGTGCGCACCGCCGGCATCCCGGGCGAGACCGAGCCCGCGATGCGCGCGCTGTGGACGTACGCGCCCCGTCCCGTCGACATGGGCCGGATCGGCGACCGCCCGTTTCTCAATGCCGCCGGCCTCGGGTTCGACGCCGCCGTGGCCGACGAAGCCAACCGGATCAAGCACGGCGGCAGCTCCGGCGGCACCTGGACCTATCTCCAGGCCGTCAGCGTCGTGCTGCGGCGCTTCCGCGGCGCCCGCGTCCAGGTCTGCGTCGACGACGGCCCGGCCGAGGACGTCGACCTCCTCATGACCACGTTCGCCAACGGGCGCTGCTACGCCGGCGGCATGCGTATCTCGCCGGCGTCCTCGCTCGACGACGGCGCCCTCGAGATGGTCCTCGTGCGGGCGCTGCGACCTGCCCAGGTGGTCCTGCTTCTGCCCACCGTGTTCGTCGGTCAGCACCTTCGCCACCGAGCGGTGTCGGTGACGCCCTTCCGCCGCCTTCGCCTCACCGCCCGGGACGCGGTGCCGCTGCACTGCGATGGCGAAAGCCTCACCCCGCTCGCCGCCGGCGCCAGCGTCGACCTGCGCGTGGAGCCGGCCGCGATCCGCCTGCTCGCGCCGCCCAAGGCGTCCTAGAACCGCCCTGCGGGCACCCTAGCGCGGGGGTGGTCGTTTGCAACGCACGATCGCAGTGGCGCCCGATCTCACGCCGGTAGCTCGAGCGCTGAGCGCACAGGGGTACCGTGTGGTGGAACTCCCGCGAGGGCGCGCGGCCGAGACGGTGCGCGCCGATGTGGTGGTGGTGAGCGGACTGTCGAACGGCATGGAGGGCGTGTGGCGCCAGGGACCGCAGGCGGCGGTCATCGACGCCGGCAACAAGACCCCGGACGACGTGGCGGCGGAGGTACGGGCGGCGCTCGCGCACGCGTAGCTGGCGCCCGGGCCCACGCAGTCGCCCCGAGGCCGTCGGGCCGTCGGGGCGGTTGTGTGTTGGCTTGGCCCTCTTCCCGGACGCCCGCGTTCGCGCCTCGACCCGGCGATGCCCGCAGGGCGAGCCGGCCCTCGCGCGAATTCCTGGTCCCCGGGGTGGTGCGCGATGCGACTGCGACACGCCGAAGAGGACGACTACGTGCCCGTGGTCCACGTCATCGACGCGTGGTGGGGAGGGCGACCGATGGCCGCCCTGCTGCCTCGCCTGTTCTTCATCCACTTCCGGGACACGAGCTTCGTTGTCGAGGACGCCGGACGGATCGTTGCCTTCCTGGTCGGGTTCGTCTCCCAGAGCCAGCCCGGGCAGGCATACATCCACGTCGTCGGCGTCGATCCGAACCGACGCCGGGAGGGGCTCGCCCGCGGGCTGTACGAGCGGTTCTTCGCCGCGGTCCGGGCGCGGGGGTGCCGCGAGGTCCACCTCGTGACCGCGCCCGTGAACCGGGAGTCTGTCGCGTTCCACGGCCGGCTCGGCTTCGTCCCGCAGCCGGGGGACGCGCACGCGGACGGCGTGCCCGTGACGGCCGACTACGACGGGCGCGGCCACGCGCGGGTCCGGTTCGTGCGGTCTCTGGCCTGAGGCAAGGCCAGAGACCCGGTCGCCCGGACCCGCGCGCAGAGACCGGCGGACCTGGCGGCCCGCCCGCCGCCACCGGACGTGCGGTCAGACGCTGTCCTGCGCCGCCTTCGCGGCACGGGCCAGAATCGCGCGCACCACCTCGGTCTTGGCATCCGCGTACTGTTGCATGTAGGTCCACGGCATCGCCGCCAGCGCGCGCTTGGTGTGCAGGTACAGCTCGCGGTCGTCGGGGTGGGCGCGCAGCCAGTCGCGAAAGCGCAGCATGCGGGCCGTCTCTTCGCAGCCGGCCGGGAAGATGTGGAGGTTGACGTCGGTGTCCGACCCCTTGCACAGCCGGTGTTCGAACCACTCCGGCTCGCGGATGCGCAGGACGTAGCCCGCAGCCTCGAGGTCGGGAAGGTAGGCCGCCTCGGCGGAGGCGTCCGGCACCTCCAGGACGATGTCGAGGATCGGCTTGGCCCACAGGCCGGGCACCGAGGTCGAGCCCGCGTGCTCGATGAGAATCGCCCGGGCGCCAAGCGCCCGGCGGATGCGCGCGCGCTCGCGTTCGTACAGAACCGGCCAGCACGGGTTGTAGGGCGCCAGCACGACCGGGCCGGTCAGGGGTGCGGGCCGGCCGACCGTCACCTTGGCCAGGGCCGACGCGTAGGCGGCGGCGTCGGGCGGGTCGGATCTCATCGCCATCACCTGCTCCCGGGGACGCCGCGACGGCGTCGGTTGGACAGCCGCGGGCGCGCACGTGCGCGCACGCCGCGGCCGAGCGGCCTGCCTTCGGCCGGACCTCGTCGGGGACCTGCCGTCAGTCCGCCAGGTGCTCGTCGGGGGATGTCGCGACGGCGTCAGCCGGCGTGCCCAGGGTCTCCAGGAGCACCGTCACGATCCGCCGCGCCATCGCCATGACGAGGCTGAGCCGGGTGTTCTGGAGGACGAAGTACTCCATGAACCCGCTCACGTTTACCGTGCCGGTCACATAGACGTCGCCCACCGCGGGCAGCTCCTTGTTCACGCCCGCGCCGGGGCGTAACGGGCCCAGGCCCGCTGTGAGCGTGCCGATCGACTCCTGGCGACCCAGGCAAGCGTCGACGGCGAGCACGGTGGCGCGCGGGCGACGCTGGCGCAGGTCGGTCCAGACCCGTCGCAGGTTCGACGCGTGCACCGGCAGGGTGAGATCGCCCGCCACCTGGTCCCTGGCCACGCCCCGCTCGAGCAGGAGGCTTCCCACGAGCGGCCCCAGGGCGTCGCCCGTCGAACGGTCGGAGCCGATGCACAGCACGACCGGATCCGGCGTCCGCCCGCTTGCCGCCAGCCGGTCGATCTCCTCGCGCAGGAAACGGCCCAGACGCAGGTGGGCGTCGGGATCGTCGAGGTGGGCCCGCGCCTCCCGCTGGGACGAGCGCGCCCGCTCCGCCACCCAGCCCTCCACCCACATCCTCCTCGCCTGGCCGCCGGTTGCCCCATCCTACGGGCGGTGCCCCCGCCCTATGCGGCGGGCAGGCGGGCGGGACGGGCGCATAGGGTGGGGCAGGGAGGGAGCGCATGGGTCGTGGGGTACGCGGCGCGCTGGCGCTGGCCGCGGTCGAGACCGGCGCCCTCGTCGGCGCCGGCTTCGCCTCGGGGCGGGAGGTGTTCGAGTTCTTCGCCGTCCACGGGGCGGGCGGGCGCGCCGGGGTCGTGCTGTTCGCGGTCCTCCTGGCCGTGCTCGGCGGCCTCATGCTGGACGGTGCGCGGCGCGCCGGTTCGCGCTCGTACATCGCGTTCGCGCGCGCAACGGCCGGCCCGCGGGTGGCGCAGATCACCGACCCGCTGGTCGCGTTCGGGCTGTTCGTCGGCCTCGCGGTCACGCTCGCGGGCGCCGGGGCGCTGCTCGACCAGCTGGGCTGGGGTCACGCCGCCATCGGCGTCCTGGCCTGCGGCGCGGTGACAGCGGCGATCGCCTGGCGCGGCGAGCGCGGGGTGGTCGCGGCGAACGCTGTCGTGGTGCCGGTCCTGATCGGTCTGGTGCTGCTCGTGGCGGGTGCGCCGCAGCTCGCCGACCTCGTTTCGTGGCACGCCGGCGTTGGCGCGCTCGTCGGCGCGTCGGGCGGCAGCGCGGCCCAGTACTTCCTCTACAACGGCCTTCTCGCCGTCGTCTTGTTCGGCTCGCTCGGCGGTCGCGCCACGAGCCCGAGGGCGGCGTGGCTGGCCGCCGGCCTTGCCGCGCTCGCGCTCGGCGTCCTCGCGCTGTCGATTCTCGATGCGCTGCAGGCCCACCCCGGCGTGGCGGCGCGGGCGCTGCCGATGATGGCGCTCGCCGCCCGCCGCGGCCACACCGTCTACGCGCTGTACGCCCTGGCCCTCGCACTTGCCCTGTTTACCACCGCCGTCGGCAACGCCTACGGCCTCGCTGCCCGCCTCGGTGCGATGGAGCGGGGCCGCGCCCCGCTCGCGGTCGTGCCCGTGGCGGCCGCCGTTCCGCTCGCCCTTGTCGGCTTCGTCCCGCTTGTCCGGTACGGCTACCGGTTGGTCGCGGTCGCCGGACTGGTGTACCTTTGTACCCTGGCGGCAGGTTCGCTCCTCGGCGGCGGCAGGGGGCGGACGCCTCGGTGGTGAAAAAGGGCGGCCACGACGGACGGAGGGACCTGGGTGAGCGAACCGCCGATCGACGATACCCTCGCGCAAGGCCTGCGCCTCGAGGACAAGGGCGACTTCCAGGGCGCCCTCGACCTCTACCAGGAGGCGCGCGACCGCTTTCCCGACGAAGCGCGCCTGGTGCATCGGGTAGGCGTCATGTACATCCGCCTGGACCGGCGCGACGACGCCCGGGTGGCGTTCGAGCAGGCGCTCGAGATCAACAAGGATTTCGCCCCGTCCCTCACCAACCTGGGTAACATGGCCCTCGAGTCGGGCGATACCGACACGGCCGTGCGTTACTATCAACGCGCGATCGCGGCCCAGCCGGACTATCCGGGCGCCCATCACAACCTGGGCATCGCCTACCGGCGGATGGGAAAGCTCTCCGACGCCGTCGCGTCCCACCGGGCGGCCACCCGCCACGAGCGCCGCTACACCGCCGAGCAGGACAAGTTGCGCCTGCGCGGCACCGGGGCGAGCGGCTGCCTCGGCCGGGCGAGCGCGATCCTCTTCTTCCTGGGTGGCAGCGCCTACCTGATCACGCGCCTGCACGTGTAAGCCGAGCGGAGGTTCCGGCATGACGTGGGTCGATTATGTGATCCTGGCGTTTCTTGCCCTTGGCGCGTGGGAAGGGATGCGGCTTGGGCTCATCGCCGGCGCCCTGTCGATCGTCTCCTACGTGATCGCCTGGCTGGCGGCGGTGCGGTTCGCCGTTCCCCTGGGCACGTTCCTCGACCAGAAGCTGGGCCTCGTCCAGCGCCTGCAGACCTTCGCCGGCGCGGCATCGCCGGCCGTAGGCCATGTCCTGGTCCAACCGGTGACGCCGCTCCTCACGCGCGTCGTCGACGACATCGCCTACGTGCTCGTCCTCATTGCGGTGCTGCTCGCGGCATCGTGGGTGATCCGCCTGATCGCCCACGTGCCGCTCGGACTCCTCGGCGGGCCGAACCGCCTCGGCGGCCTGCTCCTGGGCGCGGCCCGCAACGCGATGTTCGTCCTCATCGTCTGGGCGCTGGTGGCGCCGTACGCGGTGAGCGCCGGGGCCCCGATCGGCCCGGCGGTCGACCACTCGCGCATCCTGCACATCGCCAACTCGTTCTCGTCCAAGCTCCCGGCGATCGGCAAGCTCCTGCCCATCGGCAAGGTGATCGGGTGAGCCAAGGCTTCTCGATTCCGCACTTCGACGTGGGCGACGTGGTCGAAACCCGCAAGCAGCACCCGTGCGGTAGCGTCACGTGGGAGATCTACCGTACCGGCATGGACATCGGCATCAAGTGCCTCGGCTGTGGCCGTCGGGTGATGATGCCGAGGCCGAAGTTCGAGCGCCGCGTGCGCCGCGTCGTGAAGCGGGCCGAACCGACGGCCGGCCCGGAGGGCGCGCGGTCGTAGCGGACCGGCGCCGCCGGGCTCGGCCCTCCGGGGACGGGGTCGCCGGGATGCTAGGCGAACATCTCGCTGATGCTCTCGCGCCGGTGGATGCGCCGGATCGCCTCGCCCAGGAGCGGCGCCACGGACACGACCTCGACCTGCGGGGCGAGCGCGGTCGGGTGGTTCTCCACGGTGTCCGTGATGAACAGGCGCTCGATCGGGCTGTCGGCGATGCGTCGGCAGGCCTCGCCGGTGAGGACGCCGTGCGTGACCGCGGCGACGACGCCGCGGGCGCCCAGGCCGACGAGCTCCTCGGCCACGCTCGCGAGCGTGCCGCCCGACACGGTGAAGTCGTCTACGACGATCGCCTGCCTGCCCGCCACCGAGCCGATCACGCTGCGCACGTGGGCGCGCTCGTCGTGGGCGAGGCGCTCCTTGTCGGCGATCGCCAGATCCGTGCCGAGCGCCTTGGCGTACTGGCGCGCGGCCTTGGCGAAGCCGACGTCGGGGGCGACGACGACCGCGTCGTCGAGGCGTAGCGCGCGCAACCGCTCCACCAGGACCGGCTGCGCGTAGAGGTTGTCCACCGGCTTGTGGAAAAACCCCTGGATCTGCGGCGCGTGCAGGTCGACCGTGACGATGCGGTCGGCGCCGGCCACCTCGATGGCGTCCGCGCACACGCGGGCCCGGATCGACACACGCGGCTCGTCCTTCTTGTCGCCCTTGGCGTAGCTGAAGTACGGGATGATCGCCGTCACCGACGCCGCGCTGGCGCGCCGGAAGGCGTCGATCCAGAACAGCAGCTCCATGAAGTTGTCGTTGGCCGGAAATACCGTGGACTGGACCAGGTACACGTCCTGGCCGCGCACGTTGTCGCCGATGCGCACGAACAGGTTGCCGTCGGAGAACCGAAGCGTCTCGCCCCGGCAGGGCGTCACGTCCAGGTAGTCGGCGACGCGGGCCGTCAGACGCGGGCTGCCGCTGCCGCCGAACAGCATCATCGGGCTGTCATCCAAGGACGTCGCCCCCCTGCGTCACGTACAGGCTGTCCGAGCGCATCGTACTACACCCGCCGGGGCGGCACCGGCCACCGCGCGCGGCCCGTTGTCCCGCCCGTCGCGGTCGTGGTACGCTACCGCTTGCTCCCCGCTCCGCGCAGAACGGGGCCCCCGCTGGTCGGGGTCCATGGGGAGGAGGTGTAATTCGTCATGCAAGTACCCGACACATACGAGGCTGCGGTCATCTACCGTCCTGATCTGGAGGACGAGAAGGTGAACGCGGCCATTGAGCGTCTCACGCAAATGATCAAGGACGGCGGCGGCACGCCCGGCGAGCCCGATCGCTGGGGCAAGCGCCACCTCGCCTACGAGATCGGCGAGGCCCGCGACGGGATCTACCTGATCCTGCCGTTCACGGCGCCGCCGGGCGTTCCCGCCACCCTCGAGCGCGCCATGCGCATCTCCGAGGACGTGCTCCGGTTCATGGTCGTGCACCCGCCGGTGCCCAGCCCGGGCCGGCGCGTCGCGGCCGAGGGGCCGGGCGACGCGGCGACGGCGGGCCACGGCGGTCCACTGCAGCCGGCTTCCGGGCGCCACGCCCAGCCGCCGCTGCCGGAGACCCGTCAGGGCGCCAGCGCGCCGCGCGCTGCTGCCTCCCAGCCGGCCGCGCCCGCGGCCGACGCCGAGGCGCCGGCTAGCGCGCCCGAGACGCCCGCCGAGGAGTCGCCTGCGCCCGAACCGGAGACGGCCCCCGTGGCGCCGCAGGGCGAGTAGAACGGAAGAAGGGTCCGGAGGGGAGAGACGGCGGTGCTCAACCGAATCGTTCTCATCGGTCGCCTGACGCGCGACCCGGAGCTTCGGTACACCTCATCCGGCGTGGCTGTGGCCAGTTTCAGCCTGGCGGTCGACCGGGCCTTCTCCAACCAGCAGGGGGAGCGGGAGACCGACTTCATCGACATCGTCGCCTGGCGCAAGCTGGCCGAGACGGTATCGGGGCACCTGCAGAAGGGCCGATTGGTGGCCGTGCAGGGCCGGCTGCAGATCCGCTCGTACGAGACGCAGGACGGCCAGAAGCGTAAGGCGGCCGAGGTGGTGGCGGATGACGTCCGCTTCCTCGACCGTCCGCGCGACGCCCAAGGCGCGGAGGGCTATGGCGACTACGCCGGGCCCGGAGCGGGCGCCGAGGACGAACCCGAAGAGGTGCCGTTCTAGCGACGGGTTCCAGGAAAGGAGATGGACGTGTGCGCCGAGACCGAGGCCGCAGGCCGAAGCGGCGGGTATGCAGCTTCTGCGTGGACAAGATCGTCGAGGTCGACTACAAGGAGGCCAACCGCCTGCGCCGGTTCACCAGCGAGCGCGGCAAGATCCTGCCGCGCCGCATCACCGGCAACTGCGCCCGCCACCAGCGGCAGCTGACCGTGGCCGTGAAGCGCGCGCGCATCCTGGCGCTGCTCCCCTTCGCGGTCGAATAGCGCCACCTCTCGCGCAATTCGGCGGCCTCGCGCCCGGGCAGGACTCGGGCCGGGGCCGCCGAATGCCCTTTGTCGACAATGCGGGCGGAGGCGCCGAGGCGCGCGCTGCGGCCGGTCCCGGTCGACCTCACCGGGCCCCGTCGCGTGCGCGCCCGCCTTACGCGCGCATCTTGGCCATCCACGTGGGGGTGCGAGCATGAAGGTGATCCTGACCCAGGATGTGCCCCGCCTGGGCAAGGCACACGAAGTCATCGACGTCGCGGAGGGCTACGGGCGCAACTTCCTCCTGCCGCGCCACCTCGCCGAGGAGGCGACGCCGGGTGCGTTGCGCCGCCTGTCGGAGGAGAAGCGCGAGCACGACCGGCACGCCCGCCACGAGGAGGCCGAGGCGCAGGCCCTGGTCCAGACGCTGCAGAGCGCACCGGTGCGCATCGGCGTCAAGGTCGGCGAGGGTGGGCGCACGTTCGGCAGCGTCACGACCAAGGACATCGCCCAGGCGGTGAAGAGCGCCTTTCGCGTCGACGTGGACAAGCGCCACTTCGAACTCGACCAGCCGATCCGCACGCCGGGAACCTACACGGTGGAGGTGCGCGTCCACCCTAAGTACCGGGCCACCGTTACCGTCGTGGTCGAGGAGGCCAAGGGGTGAGCGTGAGCTGGAGCGGCCGCGGCCGCCGCGAGGCGCGCCGGGCGGACCGCGGCCAGGTCGAGCGCCGGGTGGACGGCCTGCTCGAGATGACGGCCGGCCTCATCGGCACCGATCGCGTGGTGTTCAAGGCCGCCAAGCTGCAAAGCCTGAAGGAACTGCGGTCGGACGACGTGCGCCTGCGGGCGCTGGCGCTCGGGCGGGTGGTCCTCGACGACCCGAACCTGACGGCGCCGCCGCCCTCCCAGATGGACGCCTTTCTCGACCGGGTGGAGGAGCAGCTGGCCGAACTCATGGCCCGGCGCTCGGTGGAGGACCGCCTGGAGCGACGCGTGGCCGAGAAGATGCAAGAACGCCACGAGGCCTACCTGCGCGAGATCAAGAACCAGATCCTGACCGAGGACGGTGGGCCGGAGAACGCCTCGACCCTGCGCCGCCTGGCCGTGATCGAAAAGCTGAACACGGTGCGCCTGAGCCGCCAGGTCCTCGACCTCCTGCGCCCGACCGCGTTCGACCAGGTGGTCGGCCAGCCGGGCGCGGTCGAGGCCGTCCTGGCCAAGGTCGCCTCGCCGTTCCCCCAGCACATCCTCCTCTACGGGCCGCCCGGTACCGGCAAGACCACCGTGGCCCGGCTCGCCCTCGAGGCGGCCAAGCGGATGGTGCGCACGCCGTTCGGCCAGGAGGCGCCGTTCGTCGAGGTGGACGGCTCCACCCTGCGCTGGGATCCGCGCGACGTGGCAAACCCCCTCCTCGGCTCGGTGCACGACCCGATCTACCAGGGCGCGCGCCGCGACCTGGCCGAGAGCGGCGTGCCGGAGCCCAAGACCGGCCTTGTCACGGAGGCGCACGGCGGCGTCCTGTTCATCGACGAGATCGGCGAGATGGACCCGCTCCTCCAGGCCAAGCTGCTCAAGGTGCTGGAGGAGAAGCGGGTCGCGTTCGACTCGTCCTACTACGACAGCGCCGACCCGCAGGTGCCCAAGTACATCAAGAAGCTGTTCGAGGAGGGCGCCCCGGCCGACTTCCTCCTCATCGGCGCGACGACGCGCGAGCCGGACGAGATCAATCCCGCCCTGCGGTCGCGGTGCGCCGAGATCTATTTCGACCCGCTGTCGCCTGCGGACGTCGAGCGCATCGTCCTGGAGGCGGCCGACCGGCTCGGTGCGGTCCTGGCCGATGGCGTGCCAGAGCGCGTCTCGGCGCACACGGTGGAGGGCCGCAAGGCGATCGGCCTCCTCGCCGACGCGTACGGCTACGCCCTGCGCCGCACCGGTGGCGGCGAGCCCGACGCGATCGGGACGTCGGACGTCGACGCCGCGATCCGCGCCGCGCGCCTGGGCACGGTGCGCCCGCTCCAGGTCACGCCGGCGCCGGTCGCCGGCCGCAGCCTCGGACTCGCCGTGGCGGGCCACGTGGGCACCGTGCTCGAGATCGAGGCGGCGGTCTTCCCTGCCGTGGAGGGCGGTCGCGGCACCGTTCGGTTCAACGAGACCGCGGGAAGCATGGCGCGCGACTCGGTGTTCAACGCCGCCACGGTGATCCGGCGGCTGACCGGGGTCGACCTGGGCGGCTACGACGTGCACGTGAATGTTGTCGGGGGCGGCCGCGTCGACGGCCCGTCGGCCGGCGCGGCGGTGCTGGTGGCGATCCTGTCGGCCCTCACGGGGCGGGCGGTGCTGGGCGACGTGGCCCTGACCGGCGAGGTCTCGCTGCGCGGCGAGCTGCGGCCGGTCGGCGGCGTGTACGAGAAGGTGCTGGGCGCCCTGCGCGCCGGCGTGCGCCGGGTCGTCGTGCCGGCGGAGAACCGGGCCGAGGCACCCGACCTCGAGGGCGTCGAGGTGATCGCCGCCGCCGACGTGGACGAGCTCCTGCCCCTGCTCCTGGAGGACGCCACGCCCCCCCTCACGGTCACCGTGCCGGCCCGTGGCGCCGCCGCCGCCTCGCCCGCGGCACCGCCCGCCGCCGCCGCGGCTCCGGGCCCCGCCGCCGAGGGTTAGGGTGGCGCTGTCGCGCGAGCGCGTACCGCCGCAGGACACCGACGCGGAGCAGGCGGTGCTCGGGGCGATGCTCATCGACCCCGACGCGGTGCCGCGTTCGATCGAGCTTCTCCGGCCGGACGACTTCTACCGCCCCGCCCACCGGATGGTGTTCGAGGCGATGATGGACCTGTTCGACCGGTCGAGTCCGGTCGACGTCGTGACCTGCTCGGCCGCGCTGCGCCAGAGCGGACGGCTGGAGGCGGTGGGCGGCGCCGCCTACCTGGCCGAGCTCCAGGACGCCGTGGCGACGTCGGCGAACGTCGCCTATCATGCCCGGATCGTCGCCGACCGGTCGATGCTGCGCGCCCTCATCGAGGCCGGCACGGACATCGCGCGCAAGGGCTACGAGGCCGAGGACGGACCGGCGGAGCTGCTCGACCAGGCCGAGGAGCGCATCTTCGGCCTGTCCCAGCGACGCAACCGCGAGGCCGCCCACCCGCTCAAGGCGGTCCTGCGCCGCGCCTTCGAGCGCCTCGAGGTGCGCTACAACAACCCGGACGTGCTGGGCGTGCCGTCCGGCTTCGGCGCCCTCGACCACATGACCGCGGGCTTCCAGCCGGCCGACCTCGTCGTCATCGCCGCCCGCCCGTCGATGGGCAAGACCGGGTTCATCCTGAACGTGGCCCGCAACGCCGCCATGGCGGGGGCGCCGGTGGCGATCTTCTCGCTGGAGATGTCGAGCGAGCAGCTCGCGCTTCGCCTGCTGTGCGCGGAGGCCGGCATCGACTCGCAGAAGATCCGCCAGGGGCGGGTGGAGAACGAGGAATGGCCGATGCTGTCCGCGGCCCTCGGCCGCCTGGGCGACGCGCCGATCTTCATCGACGACAGCCCGTCGATGTCTGCCCTCGACGTGCGCGCCCGGTCCCGGCGCCTCAAGGCCGAGCACGGCATCGGCCTCATCCTCATCGACTACCTGCAGCTCATGTCGGCGACGAGCCGCAGCGAAAACCGCCAGCAGGAGATCTCGCTCATCTCCCGCTCGCTCAAGGCGCTGGCACGCGAACTCGAGGTGCCGGTGATCGCCTGCTCGCAGCTGTCGCGGGCGGTGGAGGCGCGCCAGGACCGGCGCCCGCTGCTGTCCGACCTGCGCGAGTCGGGCGCGATCGAGCAGGACGCCGACGTCGTCGCCTTCCTCTACCGGGACGACTACTACAATCCCGACTCGGACCAGCCCGGGGTGATGGAGGTGATTGTCGCAAAACAGCGAAACGGGCCGACGGGCTTGGTCCGCCTGCACTTTCGCAAGGAGACCGGCAAGTTTTACCCGCTCGACAACCTGCACGAGTAGATCGTGCCCGTGCGGTTGGAACAAGGGGGGTTCTTTGTGCGTCCTTGGCGTCGCCTCGTTTCGATTGCCCTGCCCCTTCTGGGGGCGTGCGCCCTTGCCACGGCGACGCCACTCGCCGCCGCGCCCGTGCCGGCCGCGGCGGCAGGCGGCGCGACGCTGACCGTGGCATCGGACAACGCCATCTCGACCCTCGACCCGATCACGAGCGCGTCGGACGAGGTGCAGTACCTGGCCAACGTGTACCAGGGCCTGGTCTACGCCGCGCCGCCCGGTTCGCGCCAGCCGTACCAGCCCCAGCTCGCGGTGTCCTGGACGCACAGCCAGGACGGCAAGACGTGGACGTTCGAGCTGCGCCGGGGGGTGCACTTCCAGGACGGCAGCCTGATGACGGCGCAGGACGTCGTCGCCTCGCTGAAGCTCGACTTCCCCCAGGCCGGGCTGTTGTGGCAGGGCGTCGCCGCGCTGCGCGCCACCGGCCCGTACACGGTCGTGTTCACGATGAAGTACCCGATGAACGTGGCCGCCATGCTGACGGCCGAGTACAATGCCTGGATCGTCGGGCCCAAGGCGCTCAAGGAGCCGGAGTCGTGGTTCGACGCCGGTCACTCCGACGGCACCGGACCGTACGAGATCTCCCGCTACCAGTCGAGCCAGTCGCTCGTCCTCACGGCCATGCGGAACTACTGGGGCGGCTGGAAGGGCGCGCACTACACGACCGTGGTGAACGACCTCGTCACCGACCCGTCGGTCCAGCAGGAACTGGTCGAGGGCGGCCAGGCGCAACTGGCCAACGGCATCCCCGAAACCAGCCTCGCCAGCGTCAAGGCCGACCCCAACCTGAACGTCGTGGTGGCGCCCTCGAACGACTACTACATCGCCTACTACAACACCAAGGTGAAGCCGCTCACGTCGCAGACGGTGCGCCAGGCCCTGGACTACGCGATCCCCTACCAGGCGATCATCGCCGTCGCCACCGGCGGCTACGGGCGGCAGATGCAGGGGCCGCTGCCGTACGGGGTGTACCCGCACGACAACGCCCTTCCCCAGTACCACACCGACCTGGCCAAAGCGCGCGAGCTTCTCGCCAAGGCCGGCTACCCGCACGGCGGCTTCACCCTGAGCATGACGTGCACGACCGACATTCCCGAGTGCAGCCTGTTCGCGCCGCTCATGAAGGAGAACTTCGCCAAGATCGGCGTCGGCCTGACGATCCGCACGGTGAGCTCGGACGAGGGCCTGGCGGTGGCCACCGGCAAGCCGTCCAAGGCGCAGGACATCTTCATCCTCGAGGACTGGCCCGAGTACGTCGACGACTGGATCGACCTGTACTACAACTACGGCTGCTACCAGCCGATCCAGTGGAACCTCAGTTACGCCTGCAACGCCCCGCTCAACGCGATGTTCAACCAGGCGAACGCCCTCCAGGTGACCAACCCGGCCAAGGCCCAGGCCCTGTACGACCGCTACCAGCAGGGCCTCCTCACGTTCTCGCCGGTGGCGTTCCTGTACGACGACCGCAACGTGTTCGTGATGGCGAAGACGGTGGGCGGGTTCGTGAACACGCCCGAGTACCCGGCGGTCGTCTTCTACTACGACCTGCACCCGCAGGCGTAGGGGGACCGCGTGGCGCCAGTCGGCCGGGCGGGGAGGCGGGGACGGTGGACGACGGATTCGGCGTGTACGTGGCAAGGCGCCTGGGCTACGGCGTCATTCTCGTCGTCGGCATCACGCTGGTCGCCTTCGTCCTCACGCACCTGGTTCCGGCCAACCCGGCGCTGGTCTACGCCGGCCTCCACCCGAGCCCGATGCAGCTGCGCGAGGCACGCATCGCCCTGGGCCTTGACCGGCCGCTCTACCAGCAGTACCTCATCTTCCTGAAGGGTCTCGTCACCGGCCACTGGGGTGTGTCCGCGACGACGCGCCACCCGGTGCTCCAGGACATCGGCACGTTCCTTCCCGCAACCCTCGAGCTGGTTTTCTTCGCCACCCTCGAGGCGATGGTGCTGGGCATCGCCCTCGGCGTGTGGGTAAGCCAGCACCCCGGAGGCGTGCTCGACGTCGTCACACGCTTCCTGAACGCCGGCATGGTGAGCGTGCCGGCGTTCTGGCTCGCCCTTCTGATGCAGATGCTGTTTTTCGGCCAACTCCACCTCCTGCCCCTGACCGGCGAGTTCTCGGGGCAGTTCGTCCTCGCCCAGAAGGTCGTGACCGGCTTTCCGCTCCTGGACGCGGCGCTCGCCCACCAATGGGCGCTCTTCGGTGACGAGCTCGTCCACCTGGTCCTGCCCACGTTCGCGCTGGCGGCGTACAGCATCGGCCTCGTCGCCCGCATGGTGCGGGCGTCGATGCTCGACGCCCTGGGCAGCGACTACATCCGCCTCGCGCGGGCCAACGGCGTGCCCAGGGCGCGCATCTACTTCCGCTACGCCCTGCGCAACGCCGTCGCGCCGACCCTGACCGTGCTGGGGCTGACCTTCGCCTACTCCCTCACCGGCGACTTCTTCGTCGAGCAGATCTTCTTCTGGAACGGGCTTGGCGCGTACAGCGTGCGGGCGATCGAGAACATCGACCTGGGCGCGATCATGGGCGTCCTCGTCGTGGTGGCGGTGGCCTACACGCTGATCAACCTCCTGGTCGACCTCGTGCGCGTGCTGTACGATCCGAGGCTTCTCAGCGAGTAGTCGGGAAGGGGCTGGGAGATGGCGATGAACGTGGCGGCCGATCCGGCCGCTATGGCGGACGGCGAGGCCGTCCTGGACGTCCGCGACCTTCGCATCGAGATCGACGGGCGCGCCGGCCTCCTTTGCCTTCTCGACGGCGTCTCGCTGCGGGTGGGGCGGGGCGAGGTGGTCACCCTCGTCGGCGAGACCGGCAGCGGCAAGACGCTGACCGGCATGGCGGCGCTGGGTTTTTTCCCGCCGGGGGCGCGCGTCGCCGGCGGCGTGCGCGTCGACGGGATTGCGCTGCGTCCGGCGACCCCTCTGGCGCTTGCCGCGGTGCGCGGCCGGCGCGTGGCGATGGTGCCTCAGAACCCGTCCACGGCGCTCAACCCCGTCTTCCCGATCGGCCAGCAGCTGGGCGAGCTGCTCGCCGTCCACCGCAAGCTGCGCGGCCGCGCGGCACAGCGGGCGGCCGCCCTCGAGCTCCTGCGCGAGGTCGACCTGCCGCGACCGGAGGAGATCCTGACCGGCTACCCGCACCAGCTGTCGGGCGGCATGCAGCAGCGCGTTCTCATCGCCATGGCCCTGGCCTGCGAGCCGCTGCTGCTCGTCGCGGACGAGCCGACCACCGCGCTCGACGCCACCACCCAGGCCCAGATCCTGCGCCTCGTCATGCGCATCCGCCGCGAGCGCGGGCTCGCCCTCCTGTGGATCACGCACGACCTGGGGGTGGCGGCGCGGATCGCCGACCGGGTCGTCGTCCTGTACGCCGGTCGCGTCATGGAGGAGGGGCCGGTCGAGCAGGTGCTGGGGGCGCCGCGCCACCCGTACACCCGGGCGGTGATCGAGAGCCTGCCCGGGCACGGCCGGCGCGTGCGCGACATCCGGGCCCTGCGCGGGGACCTGCCCTCGCCGGCCGCCCTGCCGGCCGGCTGCCGCTTCCATCCGCGCTGCCCCGCACGGATCGAGGCGTGCGCCTCGACGGCACCGACGCTGCTCGCGGTCGGCGACGGCCACCGGGCGGCGTGCCTGCTGTACGCCGAGGGCGCCCCGGAGGGCCGTCGATGAACGGCGTGCTCTCGCTCGCCGGCGTCTCCCACCGGTACGCCGGCCGTCGCGGGGGCGGCCCGGTGTGGGCGCTGCGCGACGTCGACCTGGAGCTCATGGCGGGGGAGACGGTCGGCATCGTCGGCGAGTCGGGGTCGGGCAAGACCACCCTCGGCATGGTGGCGACGGGACAGGCGCGTCCCGCGACGGGCTCGGTACGGGTGCTCGGCGAGGCATGGTCGGCGGCCCGCCATGCCGGCCACGTCCAGATGGTGTTCCAGGACCCGCTCTCGTCCCTCGACCCGCGCATGCGGGTCGAGGACATCCTGCTCGAGCCGTTCCTGGCGCGCGGCGAGGGCACGCGCGCGGCCGGTCGCGATCGGGCCGTCGCCCTGCTCGAGCGCGTGGGCCTGGGCGCCGAACACCTGTCGCGGCGCCGGGCCCAGTTCAGCGGCGGGCAGTGCCAGCGGATCGCGATCGCCCGGGCGATGATCACCCGGCCGTCGGTCGTGGTCCTGGACGAGCCGACGTCCTCCCTCGACGTGATCGTGCAGGCGCGGGTGCTCAACCTGCTGCGCGACTTCCAGGAGGATTTCGGCACCGCCTACCTGTTCATCACCCACAACCTGGCCGTGGTCGAGGCGATGGCGGACCGGGTGGCGGTGCTGTACCGCGGCCGGGTGGTGGAGCAGGGCGTGACGCGCGAGGTCCTCGACCGGCCGGTGCACCCGTACACCCGGGCGCTGGCGGCGGCGGTGTTCGACGTGGATGCCTGGCGCCACCGCGACGAGGCGGGCGAGCTCGAGGACGCCGGCTGGGAGGTGGCGGCCGGCGGGCACCCGCGGCGCGGCGATGCGGCGCCGGACGGGTGCGCCTACGCCGACCGCTGCCCCTTGCGGACGAACGGCTGCGACACGGACGTGCCGGCGCTCGTGGGCATGGCGGACGGCCGCGCGGTGGCCTGCCACGTGCTGGCGCCGTCGACCGGGGACCGGGCGTGGGAGCGCTCGTCGTGACCGGGGGCATCCGGCGGTGGCGGTGAGGCGGCGGCCCGACGCCCGGCGGGCAGCGCGGCTGGCCGACCTTCCCGGCGTGCGCGACCTGGCGGGCCTGGGGCGGGAGATGTCGCCGCTGGGCCGGGCGGTGGCGATCGCGAGCGCCGTGTTCCTCGTCATCGTGGTCCTGGCCGCGGTCCTGGCGCCGCTCCTGGCGCCGTACCCGGCCCAGGGCGCCGGCCAGGCCAACCCCCTCGCCATCCTGCGGCCGCCGTCGCCGGCCCACCTGCTCGGCACCGACGACGAGGGACGCGACCTCCTGAGCCGGCTCCTGTACGGGGCATGGCCGTCGCTGTGGGTCTCGGTGGCCGTGGTCGGCTTTTCGATCGTCGCGGGCGCGCTCGTGGGCGCCGTGGCCGGGTACCTTGGCGGTCCGGTCGAGATGCTCCTCATGCGCGTCACGGACTTCTTCCTGGCCTTCCCGTCGCTGCTCCTCGCGATCGTCGTGGCGACCGTGATCGGGCCAAGCCTGGAGAACGTCGTCATCTCGCTCGCCGTGACCTGGTGGCCGTGGTACGCGCGGCTCGTGCAGGCCCAGGCCGGGACCCTGCGCGACGCGGCCTTCGTGCGCTCGGCGCGCGTATCCGGCGTGGGCAGCTGGGGCATCGTCCTGCGCCACATCGTGCCGAACACCCTCACGCCGATGATCGTCCAGGCGACGAGCGACCTGGGCAGCGTCGTGATCGCGGCCGCCGGCCTGAGCTACCTCGGGCTGGGCGCGCAGCCCCCGGCGGCCGACTGGGGCGCGATGGTGAGCCAGGGCGAGCCGTACATCCTCGCCCAGTGGTGGTACGTGACCTTCCCGGGCCTGGCCATCCTCCTCACGGCGGTGGCGTTCAACCTGCTCGGCGACGCCTTGCGGGACCTGACCGACCCGTCGGTGCGCCGCAGCTGAGCACGGCTATGGTTTCGCCTTTCCGGGGCTGCCCTAGTCCCGTCTCCACGCACGCGCGCAGCGGTCCTTGTCGTAGCGTCGCGCAAGATTGACCTTCCATTCCGGCGTGTCGGGCGGTATGCGTCCCGCGCGAATCTCGTGGATTTCGTGGAGAACCTTCACGAGCACGTTCGAAGACTGCCGGCGGTCCTTTCAAGGGCGGCCAAATCGGCCTTGAGCTCGAGGATTGCGCCGCGAGATCCGTCGTGTTCCTTGCCGAGCACGGTGGGCGTGTACCGGTCCTCGGGGTCGAGCTCCATGGGGACGATTCCCCACAGCAGATCCGGGGGCAACGCAAGATCGTGGTTGGGCGCGCGGCCGGTGTCCGTCTGCCTGTCCAACGCTGCGCGTCCGTTTCGGGTGCGTCACCCGTTGCCTGCCGGCGCGCCTGCATCTGTATGGGCGGTTTGTGAACGATCACCTGCCTCCATCGGCAGATCACGCGCCGCGGCGCTGTCCCGGCGGCACCGCGTCGACCACATCCACCGTCCGCTCCAAGACGCGCCCGTCGCGCTCCAGGCGCAGCTGCGTGTGGCCCGTCCGGACGGCCAGGAGCGCCCGCCGCAGGGCACCGGGCGCGGGCATGGCCGTACCGTCGGCGGCCACGACGAGGTCGCCGGCAAGAAGACCGGCACGGTCGGCCGGGCTGCCCGCCGCCACGGCCGCGATCCGCACGCCGCGCGCGCTCTGGCCGAGCATCGCCGCCACCGCCGGATCCATGTCCTCGCCCGTGACCCGCGCGCCGATTACCGGGTGGCGCGCGTAGCCCAGACGCGAGAGGTCCTCGGCGACCGGACCGACGAGCGCCGCCGGGATGGCGAAGCCCAGGCCCTGTCCGCCGCGGATCGCGATCGACGTCACGCCGACCACGTCGCCCTCGGCGTTGACGAGCGGGCCGCCGCTGTTGCCGGGGTTGATCGACGCGTCGGTCTGGATGAGCGTGTCGAGGAGCGAGCCGTCGAGCGGAAGCGACCGCTCGACGGCGCTCACCACGCCCATCGAGACGGTGAAGCTGAGACCGAACGGGTTGCCGATCGCGAGCACGAGGTTGCCCGGTCGCAGGCGGTCGGAGTCGCCGAGCGGGCGCGGCGGCGTGCCGACCGGCGCGTCGAGGGCGAGCAGCGCGAGGTCGAAGCCGCCGTCCATGCCGACAACCCGGGCCCGGCGCTGCTGCCCGCCGCTCATCCGCACGACGATCGCCGCCGCACCGCGCACGACGTGGGCGTTGGTGAGGAGGTGGGCGTCGTCGCCGTGGAGGAAGCCGGCGCCCTGCCCGGCGCGACCGCCCGCCGCGACCTGGATCGCGGCCACGGTGGGACCGACGCGCTGGGCGATGTCGGCGAGGTGCTCGGACCACTGCGTCAGGGATGCCACCGGCGCCGCCTCCTTGACCATTGCTGATGGTACGGAGACGATACGCCCGGCCCGGACGGCCGTCAAGGGCCTGCCCGTCCGCGCAACGCGACGCTACTTCGGCCGTTCGTCGATCACCCGCACCGCCTTGCCTTCGGAGCGGGCAAGCGTGTTGGGCGCCAGCACCTCCACCCGCACGCCGATGCCCAGGCGCTCGAAGAGGGCGCGCGTCACCGCTCCCTCGACCTGCGCGCCGTCGCCCTCGAACTCCACCTGGACCGTCACCTCGTCGAGGGCACGCGGCCGGCGCAGGACGATCCGGTGCACCGGCAGGAGCTCCTCGAACGAGGACACGACCGCCTCGATCTCGGACGGGAACACGTTCACGCCGCGCACGACGAGCATGTCGTCGGTGCGCCCCTTGACCTTGGACATGCGTGCCGTGGTGCGACCGCACCGGCACGGCGTCGGGTCGAGCGAGGCGACGTCGCCGGACCGGTAGCGCACGACGGGGGAGATCTCGCGCGTGAGCGTGGTGAACACCAGCTCGCCCGTCTCGCCCGCCGGCAGCGGCGCCCCCGTCGTCGGGTCGACCACCTCGACGAGCACATGGTCCTCCTGCACGTGCAGGCCGTCCTGGGCCTGCGCGCACTCGCAGGCGACGCCCGGTCCGATCACCTCGGACAGGCCGTAGATGTCGACCGCGCGCAGGCCGAACCCCTCCTCGATCATGTCGCGCATGTGCTCCGACCACGCCTCGGCGCCGAGGATGGCCCACTTCAGGCCCAGGTCGCGCGGCCGCACGCCCCGCGCCACGAGCGTCTCCATGAGGTTCAGCAGGTACGACGGGGTGCATGCGATGCCGTCCGGACGGAAGTCCTCGAGGAAGAGGAGCTGCCTTGCCGTCTGGCCGCCGGACAGCGGCAGCACGCACAGGCCGAGCCGCTCCGCTCCCTGGTGCAGGCCCAGGCCGCCGGTGAACAGCCCGTAGCCGTAGGCGTTGTGCAGCACCTGGCCGGGCTCGGCGCCGGCCAGGGCGAGGCAGCGGGCGACGAGCAGCGACCACATGTCGAGGTCCGCCCGCGAGTAGCCGACGATCGTCGGCTTGCCGCGCGTGCCGGACGACCCCTGGATGCGGGCGGCCTCGCGGACCGGTGCGCCGAACAGGCCGGTCGGGTAGTGGCTGCGCAGGTCGGCCTTGGCCATGAACGGCAGCCGCTCGATTTCCGCGAGCGAGCGCACCGATGCCGCGCCCACGCCATGCGCGCGCCAGCGCTCCGCGATCGGTGCCACGCGGGCCTCCACCCGGAACAGCGTCGCCTGCAGGCGCTCCAGCTGCAGTCTCTCCAGTGCCGACCGGTCGAGGCGCTCCTCCTCGCTCAGGATCACGCGCAACCCCCCGCTCGCGGCCGTCGCCGGCCGCAGGTGATGGCCCGGGGTTGCGCGTGCGCGGTCCGTTCTCCTGCCGTCAGGCGGGTGTCGACGCCGGGGATGGCTGGGCGAGCTCGGCAAGCACGGCGTCGAGGTCGCGCAGGCCGGCGGCGTCCTCCGGCGTGTGGCGGCCGAGGGCCGTGGCGTGGATGTGCTCGTAGGCGATCGCCATGCCCTCGAACAGCTCGCCGACCACGCCGGCGTCGCGCTGGGCGCGGGCGATCTCGCGCATCTCGCCGGGGTAGCGGTCCGCCTTGCTCGCGGCGACGGCGATCTGGGTCGCCACCCGGTCCATGCGCTCGCCGAAGGTGCCACGCAGGTCCGCCAGGACAAGCCCGTCCACGCCGTTCGCGCGGGCGGTGGCGAGCGCCTGGGCGAGAAGCGCCGAGAAGCCCTTGTACACCGCCGCCGTGCACATCTTGACCGCGGACGCGTCGCCGATCCGGTCGCTCACGACGGTGAGGGTGATGCCCGGCGCCTCCAGGGCGGCCACGCGCGCGGCCCCGGGCCCCGACAGGTAGAGGCGCGTCGGCATGCCCCGGCCGGTGGGCGGCCCGCCGCTGATCGAGCCGTCGACGAGCTCGAGCCCTTCGCCGGCCAGCGTGCGGGCGACCGTCCGGACCGTAGCCGGCGCCACCGCGTTCAGGTCGACGACGAGCGGCCGCCGCCCGAGCCGCGCGGCTGTGTCGGCGATGTCCCGGGCGAGCGCGGGCGCGGCCGCCGGCGGACACACGCTCATGACGATGTCGGCGGCATCGATCACCGCATCCAGGCCGGGCACGAGCTCGAGCCCGTGGGCGAGGGCGGCGGTGCGGGGGCTGCGGCCCTTGGTGGTGGCGACGACGCGCAGACCCGAGGCCACCCAGGCGCGGCCTAGCGCGCTACCCATCGCGCCCGGAGAGATGATGCCAAGGGTCGGCTTGCCGGTCATGGCGCACCCCTTTGCGCGGGCCGCGCCGTCCGCCTGCCCGCCGGATGCCCACCCATTCCCGCCCCGGTGCCGCAGTTCCTTTGGTGGCGGGGCGCCTTACGCCGCCTGGAACGCGAGGTAGACGGCGAGGCCGACGCCGCCGGCGACGAGAACGCCGGCCAGGAGGAGATCGAGGAGGGGCGAGGTGGCCAGGTGGCCCTCGCGGATCGACCGCTCGCGGCGGGCGTAGCGCAGGCCGCCGACGGCCACGACGCATGCCCCCAGACCGGTCAGGATGGCGCCGAACACCGGGTCGGCGCCGTGCGCCGGATGGGCTGCGTGGCCGCCCAGGTCGCGCAGGTACAGGGCGAACTTGGCCACGACGAAGCCGAACGCCATGACCGCCACCCCGGTGCGGATCTGGGCCAGGAAGGTGCGCTCGTTCGCCAGGTGCAGCTGGGCCGCTGCGCTCGCGCCGGCGCCACCGTCGTGATCGCTCATGCCGACAGTGTGACCCGCGGGCGCCGGACGGTCTACCCGGACGGTCCGAGGACGGTCCAGGTGCGTCCGCCGTCGCGCGTGCGCAAAAGCACCTCGCTGCCGGCGAACGTGGCGCCGTACGCGCCCGTGACCAGCCAGATCTCGTCCGGCCCGAGGGCGTCCATGGCGGTCGGCCCGGACAGGCCCGGTGGCAGGGAAACGCCTGCCCAGCGGGAGGGCGACCCGGCCTCGATCACGGTCGCGACGGTCTGCCCCTGCCCGGGCGACACGCCCGGGGGCCGGTAGCCGACGGGGAAGGCGACCGCCGCAGACGTGGCGGTCGCCGCAAGCACCGGCGGGTACAGGACGTTCCCGGGCGTGGGCACGCGCACCGCGCGGTCGAGGCGGGCGCCGGGTGCAAGCGTGCCCAGCCACGTGATACCGGCCGACGACCCGAGCACGGCCGCCCGCCGCGAACCGGCGAGGGCGGCGGTGACAACCCCTTCGCCGACCGGCCGGCGTGCCACGAGACGCCACGTGCTCCCCCGGTCGGCGGAGGTGAGGAGCGCGAGGTCCGTGCCGCCGTGGGCGGCGCCGACCGCCACGACCAGGCTCGCGCGGGAGGGCGACCACATGCGAAGGGCGTACGGCTGGCCGGACAGCGTGTCGACCCGGGCCCAGGTCCGACTGCCATTTGCCGTCGCCCACAGGCTCCACGACGCGTTCGCAGCCCGGTTCCATCCCACGGCAAGGCCCGTACGCCTGTCGGCGAAGCTGAGCGCGCCGCCCTCGACGGGAAGCTCGCCGACCCGCGCCCAGGCGCGCCCGCCGTCGCTCGTCGCCAGGACGGCGCGGTCGTCGCCGGCCATGCCCAGGCCGAATCCCGTTCGACCGCCGGCAAGCATGTCGATGGCCGCGGTCGGGACCGGGCGCGGCCACACCTGGCGCCACCTCCGCCCGGTGTCGGTGCTGGCCAGGAGGGCTCCGGGGGCGAGCGCGAAGACCGTCCCGCCGGCGGTTGCCCGAAGGCTCGAGATCGGCGTTCCCGGCCAGTCGTAGGCGCGCGCGGTGAGCGTGCTGCCCGCCGACCCGACGTCCAGCGTCGTGGCCGGCCCGGGGCACGCGGCGAGGCCCATGGTCTGGCCGATGAGGATGACGCTGCCCATGGCCGCGAGCGGGGGCGCGCCGAACAGGCCGCAGCCGTAGCCGGCGGTGCCCGGCGGAGCCTTCGGCCACACGACCGGCTGCCAGGTGCGGCCACCGTCGATCGACCGGTCGACGCCGGCATAGGCGCAGCCGTGCATGGCGCAGCTGTCGAGGGACGCGTACGACACCCACACGGCGCCGTGCGGATCCACGGCGATGTCGGTCTCAAACGCGCCGTTCTGGATACCCGGATCCAGGATCGCCGCACGCGCGACCGTGCTACGCCGCGCAAACGACCGGCCGCCGTTGCCGGTGGCCAGGACGGCCACCCGCCCGCCGCCCCGGCCGACCCCGGCCACCACCACGAGCGGCGCGGCCGGCGGGCCGCCGATCGCGTCCACCCAGAGCGGGCCCTGCCAGGCCGTGCGGGGTAGCGACGAGGCGCCGTCGCCCACCTGCACCAGGCGGCCGGCGCACACCGCCTTGCCCGCGACCGTCTTGCAGGCGTTGAGGCCCACCCACGCGCGTCCGTCCGTGCCGGGGTAGAGCGCAGCCACGTCCGCCCGCGTGGCGAGCGCCGTGGCCCAGGTCCGGCCGTGGTCGAGGCTGACAAGGACCGCCGACCGGCACGGCTGGGCGGGCACCGCGTTCGGGTTGCAGGCGCCGCCCCGGTCGACCACCGCCCACAGCCGCCCGCTCGCCGAGATGGCGACGTCGCTGACGGCATACCCGCCCGTGTAGGCGGCGTGCCAGCTGCGCCCTCCGTCCGCGGTGAGAAGGATCTCGCCGGTACAGCGCCGCGCCGACGCGCCGGCACAGCGCTGGAGGCCCAGGACACCGTCGAGCGCGCCCGCGAAGTCCATGGCCGTGAGCTGGTCGTTCGGCCCGAGGGCAGGGTGGCCGACGACCCTGGCGGTCGGCGGGGGCGCCGGCGAGGCGGCGTATGCCCCTGCCGCGCACGCGCTTGCGGCAAGGGCAAGGGCGGTGGCGGCGGCGAGGGAGACGATGCGGACACGCGCCCGACGCGTCACGGCCGCACCTCCGGCCCGGGTGCGAACGTCGAGAGCACGCGACAGCCGGCCGCAACGGCCACGCTGGACACCAGGTCGGCCCGGCGCGAGGGCACGGATCGCGTCCATGTCCTGCCGGCGGCGCGGCGCACATAGACGGCGCCGCCGGCGTCGACGGCCACGCACGTGGGGCCCGTCGCGGCCACCCCGGGCGTGAACCCGGCCGCCGACGAGAGGCCGAAGGTGCCCAGCTCCCGCCATGTGACGCCGCTGCCCGTGGTCGCCTCCAGGGTGGCGCGACCGCCTGCGGCCGGCGCCTGGATCAGGACGTACGCCCGGCCTGCGCCGGTCACCGCCGCGGCGATCGCGTCATACGGGGCGGCCGGTAGCCGGGCCCGGGTGGTCCACGACCGGCCACCGTCGCGCGTGCGCTGGACAAGCACGGTGTCCGCGCCGCCGGCCTGGTCCAGCGCGACGCGCATGCCGCGTCCCCCGTCCGTCATGGCGAGCGCGTAGGTGGGTATGCCGGCCGAGACGGGCAGCCAGGATGCCGCGCCATGTCCGGTCCGCCAGATCCGGTCGACCGGACTGCCGTTGGCGGCGATGCCGATGCCGTACGCATAGCCGGCGCGGGGCGTGAGGAACTGCGCCCCGGCCAGAACGTTTGCCGACACCGTGCCCCTGACCGACCACGTCCTGCCGCCGTTCGCAGACATGAGGACGGCGTTCGGGTCGCCAGCCAGGCCGACACCCGCGAGCAGGCCCCGTGGGCCGGTGTTCGCAAGCCGCAACGGTACCGGCCGGGGCATGACCTGCCGGACGGTGAACCTGCCGCCCCCGCGCACCGTGATCCGGTCGACATAGGGCACGGGCAGGGCCCACGCCCACGGATCGGTGGTGCCCGCCGCCCAGATCGTGCGTGCGCCGTCCCAGGCGGCGCCCGTCACCTGGGCGGCGTTCGCGTAGGCGAGCAGTCGCGTCCAGACCTTGCCGCCGTCGACGGTGACGCCCACGCCGCCCTCGGCGGCGCCCGCGGCCACGCCGAACGTGGCCAGGGCCGCCTGCGCGCTCGGGCCGGAGGGCACCCCGGCAAAGCCGGGCCCGCCGGCATCCACCCGGCCTCCCCACCCGGCGGCGCCGGCCAGGCGCGTCCACGTGGCGCCGCCGTCCAGACTGCGGTAGAGCGGCCCGACGCCGCTGCCCATGCTGCCCCCGCCCGGAACCGGCGCCACCGCCCACGCCACGTCGCCTCGCAGCGAGACGGCGAACGCCCCGCTGTTGCCCTGGTAGTCCGTTCCCGGTGGCCGCAGCACGGTGTGCCAACGCGCCCCGCCGTCGGTGCTGCGCACGAGCTCCGGTCGGCAGTCGAGCGCGCCGGCGCACACCATCCCGGCCAAGAGCACGACACCGCGCCCGCTTGCGGCGACCGACTGCACGCGAAGACCGTCGGGCGGCGCGACCCGTCGCCACACCGCGCCGCCGTCGCCGGAACGCCACACATCGGCAGGGCAGGCGAGCGCCGCGCACGCGGGACCCCGACCGAGCGCGTACACGGTCGACGCCGCCGTCGGCGCGAGCGCATCGCTCCGGGCCGGAAGGGCGCCCGCTACCCGCCGCCAGTGCAGGCCCGCGTCCCGGGTGACGTACGCCGTGCCGATGCAGCCCGGGTTGCCGCAGCGACCCTCGGTCCACAGCCACCCGTCGGCGGCGGTCGGGAAGGCGAGGCCTTCCACGGGCGCGGCAAGACGCATGACGGGTACCCAGACCGCCCCGTTGTCGGTCGTCCGCAGGACGGTTGCCCCGCCCCCGCCCCCGGCGCCGGCCTGGACGAGGACGCCAACGCCGGGGCGGGGGAACGCGATCGGGCCGTACGCCGTCACCCGCGGCGTTGCGGGGGCGGCGAGGACGCCATGGCCCGTCCCGGCGAGTGCCGTAGCGGGCCACGCCGGAGTGAGCGCTGCCGCCGCCGTCAGGACGACGGCGGCGAACGCGCCAGGTGATGCACGGAGTGCGCGCTGCATGACACCCCTCCATCCCGTCCCGGCTGCGATGGGATTCGTCCGGGGGACGATCGCTTCCCGGGGTGGCCCGAAGACGGGCGCAAGTTGGGGGTGGCAGCCTACGCGTCCCGCAATGCGCAATCCGCGCGCGGCCCGGCCGCGCGGCGCACCGACCGGCGCCCAGGCGCGGCCAGACACACCGTGTACGGACACAAAGTTGGCGGTTGGATCGAAGACTATGGCATGGAGGTGAGACCATGGGCTACCCGCGTCGAGTTGGCTACCGCACGGATGGGGACGACGACGAGCGCGTCGGCAACCTCCGCACCGCTGCCTTCTCCCCGGGCGCCGACGTGGGCTCCACGCCAGACGAAGAGCAGATGACCGAGCCCCGCCGGCAACCGGTGGAGATCCGGATCGTGCACGAACAGGCGCCGACCGGTGCCCAGCCGCAAAGCACGGCGGCGCCGGGGACGACGGCCCGGTGGTTCTGGCGCATCCTGGCCATGGTGGCCGTGCTGGCGGTCGTGGTGATCGGTGTCGAGGTGCTGTCCGGCCTCCACCAGCTGGCGGTGGGCCAGGCCGCCCAGACGAACGCCATCAACCGGCAGACGGGCGTGCTGCAGAGCATCGACGGGCAGCTCGCCGGCATCCGCAGCGCGCTGGACAGCCTCGTAAGCGCCATCGGCAACGCGGTGCACGCGATCACGCACCCGGGCGGCTAGGGCGATGCGCCCAGCCGCGAGACCGCTTTGCACGCATTGCGAGCGTCCGGCACCAAAGGCCGGGCGCTCGCCCGCGGCAAGACCTGAAGCGGCGTTAGATCCCCGCGAGCAGAAGGCCGCAAAACACGACGCCCGCCACGATGCTGATGATCGCCAGCGGCCGCAGGCGGTGGGTCTGGAAGAACCGCATCAGGTACCGGACGGAGAAGTACGCGACGACGGCCGCCACGACGAACCCGACGAGACTCTGGGTGAGGAGCCCGTGGAAGTGCAGCTTGCGCACCTCGAGCAGGCCCGCGGCCAGGATGACCGGCGTCGCCATGAGGAACGAGAAGCGCGCCGCCGTCTCGTAGGACAGGCCGACGACGAGGCCGCCCACCATCGTCATGCCCGAGCGGGAGAAGCCCGGGATGAGGGCGAGGACCTGGGCGATGCCGATGACGATCGCCTGGGGGAACGTCATGTGGGGGATGTTCTCCTCCTCGTGACGCACCAGCCGGTCGGCGACCAGCATGACAAGACCGTTCACGATGAGCAGGACGGCCGCCAGCGTCGGCAGCGTGAGGAGATGGGCGAACACGTGCCGGAACGCGAAGCCGACGAGGCCGGCCGGGATGGTGGCCGCGATGAGGAGCCAGATCGTCTTCTCGTCCGGGTCCTTGTCCAGGCGCGTGAGCGAATTCTGGACACTCCGGAAGAACGCCATGATGAGGCGGCCCCAGTCGCTGGCGAAGTAGACGATAAGTCCGATGGCGGTGCCCAGGTGCAGCGACACGATGAAGGGGAGGAATTGGCTCGAGCCCGTGTTGATGTTCCAGTGCAACAGGTGCGGCGTGATCACCTGGAAACCGAGGCTGGAGAACGGGAACAGCTCGGTGAGCCCCTGCACGGCGGCGAGGATCACCGCCTGGATGAGCGACAACGCGGAACCTCCCGAGAAGCCGTCTGGGACCGGGTGCGACACTAGGCCAAGGCTACCCGGCGGATCCGTCCGGGGTCATGGGAACCGGGTGAGAACAGGGTTCCCGAACCTAGCCGACGACGTGATAGCCGCCGTCGACGAACAGCGTCGCGCCCGACACCATCCGGCTCAGGTCGCTCGACAGGAACAGAACCGCCTGGGCAACGTCCTCGGGCGTCAGGATGCGGCCGAGCGGCGTGCGCGCCAGCGTCGACGCGAGCAGTTCCTCCCGGTTGGGGAAGTGCTTCAGGGCGTCGGTGTCGACGGCCCCGGCCGAGATCACGTTCACGCGCACGCCGCGCGGGCCGAGCTCGACGGCAAGATGGCGCGAAAGCGATTCGAGCGCGGCCTTCGAGGCGCCCACCACCGTGTAGAACGGAAGCGTGCGGATCGCGCCCAGACTCGAGATCGACACCACCGATGCGCCCTGCGAGAAGAACGGCGCCGCCTCCTCGACCGCGCTCAGGAGTCCCCAGGCGTTGATCTCGAGCGTCCAGTCGAAGTGGTGCTTGGTGAACTCGAGGGCCGGCCGTTCGACGCCCGAGGCGGCGTTGTGCACGAGCACGTCGATCGTGCCGAACGCCTCGCCCACCTGGGTGAAGAACGCCTTGAGCGCCTCGGGGTCCGCCATGTTCGCCCCTACGGCGAGCGCCCGAACGCCGCGCGCCTCGAGCTCGGCCGTCGTCTCGGCGGCGGCCCGCCGGTTGCGCAGGTAGTTGAACGCCACGTCGACGCCCTGATCGGCCAAGGCAAGCGCGATCGCCCTTCCGATGCCACGGCCGGCACCGGTGACGACCGCTCGCTTGCCACGAAGGTCCAGGTCCACAGGACTCCTCCTCGCCACGCTGTGAGGCACCGCCGGGTGCCGCGCCTGGGTCCAAGGTTCGCGCCATGCGCCATGCGCCCCTTCCGGACGGGGGCACGGACCGGCGGCGCTTGGATGGGGCGAACATTGGGTGGTATGTTGGGCCGTATGGACGGAATCCGGTCGAGGAGGGAGACACATGCCGGCAACGGTGATCGTGGGCCTGCAGTTCGGCGACGAGGGCAAGGGCAAGATCACCGACTACCTGGCTTCCCAGGCCGACATGGTCGTGCGCAGCCAGGGCGGGGCGAACGCCGGCCACACGGTGGTGATCGACGGCGACAGGTTCTCCCTCCACCAGGTGCCGTCGGGTGTGTTCCGCGGCGCCCAGTGCGTGATCGCGAACGGCGTCGTGCTGGACGCCATCGCCCTGGTGCAGGAGCTTGACGCCCTCGTCGAGCGCGGCGTGGACGTGACGCGGCTGGCCGTGTCCGATCGCGCCCACCTCGTCCTGCCCTACCATCCCGCCCTCGACGGCGGCATGGAGGACGCCGAGGGGGGGCGCAAGATCGGCACCACCCGGCGCGGCATCGGTCCGGCCTACGCGGACAAGATGGCCCGCCTGGGCGTGCGGGTGTGCGATCTGGTCTCGCCCGGCGGACCGCGCCGGCGCCTTGCCGAGGTGCTCGGGTCGAAGAACCGCGAGTTGCAGTCGTACGGTCTCGCGCCGATCGACCCCGACGCGATCGCCGACGCGCTCGCCGCAGCCGGGGAGCGGCTGCGCCCGCACGTCACCGACACCTCATGCCTGGTGAACGACGCCCTGGACGCGGGCCGCAACGTGTTGTTCGAGGGCGCGCAGGGAACGTTTCTCGACGTCGACCTCGGCACGTACCCGTACGTGACGTCGAGCCACCCGATCGCGGGCGGCGTGACGGTTGGGGTGGGCGTCGGTCCGACCCGGATCGACCGGGTGCTGGGCGTGATGAAGGCGTACACGTCGCGCGTCGGCGAGGGACCGTTCCCGGGCGAGCTGTCGGGGTCCGACGCCGACCGCATCCGCGAGGCCGGCCAGGAGTACGGCACCACCACCGGCCGGCCGCGCCGGGTGGGCTGGCTCGACCTTGTCATGCTGCGCTACGCGGCGCGGATCAACGGCCTGACGGGCGTCGCCGTGAACGCGCTCGACGTCCTGTCCGGCATGGCCAAGGTACCGGTGACGGTGGCGTACAGGATCCGGGGCGAACGCGTCACCGACTTCCCAGCGGCGACCGAGGACCTGTTCGAGGCCGAACCGGAGCTCGAGTGGCTCGACGGCTGGGAGGCACCCGAGCGGGTGCGCACGCCGGCCGATGTGCCGGCCGCGATGCGCCGGTACCTGGACCGGATCGAGCGGGCGACCGGCGCGCCCGTCGTGGCGGTTGCCGCCGGCCGGGACCGCAGCGACGTCGTCGAGCTGCCGTAGGGCAGCCGTGACCACCGACGCCGGCTTCGTGCCGCGCCATGCGGTCGTCTCGTGGAGCGGCGGCAAGGACAGCGCGATGGCGCTGTGGCGGGCGCGCCAGATGGGCTGGGGAATCGACGCGCTCCTGACCACGGTGGGCGAGGCCTACGGGCGCGTCAGCATCCATGGCGTCCGGGTCGAGCTGCTCGAGCGGCAGGCGGCGGCCCTCGGGCTGCCCGTGCGCCAGGTTGCGCTGCCGACCCCGTGCACCAACCTGGAGTACGAGGCCAGGATGGGCACCGCCGTACGCGAGCTCCTCGCCGCCGGCACGGATGCGTTCGTCTTCGGCGACCTGTTCCTCGAGGACATCCGCGCCTATCGCGAGGCCCAGCTGGCCACGGTCGGCGCGCGGGCGCTCTTTCCGGTGTGGGGGGCGGACACGGTGCGGTTTGCCCGGGACGTGATCGACGCGGGCTTTCGCGGGCGCGTCGCGAGCCTGGACCCGCGCCGCGTCGACCGTGCCCTGGCCGGCGCCGCGTATGACCGTGCCCTGCTCCAGCGCCTGGCGCCGGACGTGGACCCGTGCGGCGAGAACGGCGAGTTTCACACCTTCGTCTGGGACGGACCGGTGTTCGCCACGCCGGTCCCCGTCACCGTGGGCGCGGTGGTCGAGCGCGACGGCTTCGTGTACGCGGATCTGCTTCCGGGCTGAGGGCGGGCGCAGGCCGGCACGCCCGTGCGCGACGCCGGTCGCCTTGCCCGGTCCCGGGGGCCGTGATATAGTGGCCGGTGCGCGGGAGTAGTTCAGCGGTAGAATATCTGCTTCCCAAGCAGAGGGTCGCGGGTTCGAATCCCGTCTCCCGCTCCAGGGTTTGCTGGTGTAGCTCAGCTGGTAGAGCAGCTCATTCGTAATGAGCAGGTCGTCGGTTCGAGTCCGACCACCAGCTCCAGGAACTTGGCTTCAGGACACGGTACATCTCCACCGGCTCCCCGTTGCGGGGGCCGGTCCTTTGCTGTCTGCCCTCGATGGCCCGTCGGCCGGTCAACGCTGGGTGGCGGCCAGGATCCCTCGCGCGCCCGGCTGGTGGCAGGCCGGGGCGAGACCGACTGTCGTCCTGCAAACCTTGGGAGACGCCGCGAATACGTTCGCAGGGTGGGGTGGGGTTGGCGTGCGAACTCGAGCCACGGGGGGATGCCGTCGATGGTGGCGCTTGTCGCCTTGGGCTGGTGGATCATCCCGCTCATCATCTGCGTGAGCCAGGGCAACCGGAAGAACCGGGTCGCGCTCGGCTGGATCTGCGGGCTGCTGCTGGGCTGGATCGGCGTCGTCATCATGTTGATTCTCGAGCCGTACCCGGGCGCCTGAGCGGACAGGCGGACCACGCCGAGACCCGGCTTGCGCGGCGTCGCCGGGCGGTTCGAGGCGCACCTGGGTCCGTTGGCATGCGCAGATCCGCCCCGCGTTCGGGCCCTCCGGTCCGAGCCGCCGCACCCGCGTGGTACGATCGGGCAGCGAACGAGGCGGGTCCCCGTGAGGGCGACGACACGCGGGCGCGCGGCGGTTGCGCGCTCGCTCGACGAATCCATAAGGCGGGGGCAAGCCCGTGACGCGCTGGCTGTGGTGTGCAGACGCGGACGCGGCCGCCGTCTGCGCCGCCGAGCTCTTGGCGCGCGAGGTGCGCGGCCGGCCCGCGAGCGTCCTCGGTCTTCACACCGGCTCGAGCGCGGTGCCCATGTACGGGCATCTGGGCCGGCTGGTCGACGGTGGACGGGTCTCGCTCCGGGGCGCGACGGCGTTCAGCCTGGACGAGTACGTGGGCCTGGCGGCGGACGATCCCTTGAACTTCCGGACGTTCCTGCGCGAGCACTTCGAGCGCCGAGTGGACATCCCCGCGGCAGGCCTGCGCATCCCGGCCGGCGACGCGGCCGACCTCGACGCCGAGTGCGCCGCCTACGAGGCGGCCATCGCCGCGGCAGGCGGGTTGGACGTCGCCGTGCTCGGGCTCGGAGGCAATGGCCACGTGGCCTTCAACGAGCCCGGCAGTCCTGCGGACTCCCGCACGCGCGTTGTACGGCTTTCCGACGAGACGCGCACGGCCAACGCCCGGCGGTTCCCGCCCGGACGCGAGGTGCCCGACCGCGCGATCACGGTCGGGCTCGGCACGATCCTCGACGCGCGGTCGGTCATCCTGGTCGTCGTGGGTGCCGGCAAGACGGCGGCCGTCGCGGCGCTCCTGGCGGGACGGATCGAGCCGCAGGTGCCTGCGACCGTGCTGTGCGTCCACCCGGACGTGACCGTGGTCGCCGACGCGGCCTTGCGCCCGTCCGACCGGTAGGGGAGGAAGCGCCCGGCAGGGGACGGCGGCTGCAGCGCGCCGCCGCCGCATCGGCGGAGGGTGGACCCATGCCCTTCGCGCTACCCGGTGGACTGCAGGCGGTCGACCGCCGACAGGGGCGTCGCCACATCCTCCAGCGGACGCCGCTCCGCGTCGACGGCAAAGAACCACGCGATCACGCCGCCGACAAACATCACCGCCGCGCCGACGAGATACCCGTCGGTGAGTGGACCCGGCGACTTGCCCGAACCCACCAGCGTGGCGAAGATGGTCGGCGCCGCGACGCCGCCTACCAGCTGCGAGATGGCGAAGAAGAACGAGATTGCCTGACCGCGCAGCTCGAGCGGAAAGATCTCGCTGACCGTCAGGTAGGCGGACGATGCGCCCGCGGAAGCGACGAAGAAGATCGCGCACCACAGGGCGGTCTGGGTGGCGGCGGTGAGAAGGCCCTGGTGGAACATCCAGGCGGAACCCGCCAGCATGGCCCCCGACAGGCAGTAGGTCAGGCTGATCATCCGGCGCCGGCCGACCGTGTCGAACAGGCGTCCGAGGAGTAGCGGCCCGGCCAGGTTGCCCACGGCGAAGGGGAAGAAGTAGTAGCCGATGTGGTTGGCCGGCACCTTGTAGAAGTGGGCCAGGACCAGGGCGTACGAAAAGAAGATGGCGTTGTACAGGAACGACTGCGTGACCATCATCGAGAAGCCCAGAAGCGAGCGCGTCGGGTACCGGCGCAGCATGGTGCGGGCGATCTCGGCGTAGGTCGCCGTGCCGTGGGCGACCACCCGCATGGCCCTGCTCTTGGGCACCGGCTCGAGTCGGGCGCCGTCCGCGCGCACCTGCGCCTCGACGTCGTCCACCACCCGCTCCGCCTCGTTGGTCCGTCCGTGGGTGATCAGCCAGCGCGGGCTCTCCGGAATGTGCCGGCGAAGCGCGATGATGACGACGCCGATCACGGGCCCGATGAAAAAGCCCAGCCGCCAGCCGACATCGACCGGAAAGAGATGCGTGTCGAGCAGCGGGATGGACAGGGCCGAACCGATCATCGCGCCGGCCCAGTAGGTGCCGTTCACCGCGATGTCGACCGTGCCGCGGTGGCGTGACGGTATGAGCTCGTCGATCGCCGAGTTGATCGCGCTGTACTCGCCGCCGATGCCGGCGCCGGCCAGGAACCGGAAGGCGAGGAGGAACCACAGGGTGGGCGAGAGGCCGGCGATGCCGCTCGCGACCAGGTAGAGGGCGAGCGTCCACATGAACAGCCGGCGCCGGCCCAGCCAATCGGTGATGCGGCCGAACACGAGGGCGCCGACCACCTCGCCCAGCAGGTACACGGTGCCCACGAGGCCGGCCTGGGTCGCCGTCAGGCCCAGGGTGGCCGCGTGCTGGAGCACGGGGCTCACGCTGGAGACGATCTGGATCTCCAGGCCATCGAGGATCCATGACACGCCCAGGCCGACGATGACGAGCCAGTGGAAGCGGCTCCAGGGAAGACGGTCCATGCGGGCCGGAACGAGCGTCGACACGACACCATCGCGGTCCGCACGCGGTTGCTCTCGCATGCCACACCTCCCTGCGCGGGCGCAGCCCAGGCGGCCTCGCCCGTCTCCGAAGCGCGGCAGGCACGGCCGGAAGTGTGGGTCGATGGGTACGCTTCGCCTTCCCCCGCGCGAACGCCGCGCCGGGGCTCCGACCGCCCTCCCAAGCCTCTTCGGGCCGTGGTGCCATTTTCTGGCCTGCTGCCCCGCCCTGTGGCCGGGATCGCCAGCCAGACTTCGTCGGTCCGGCGCAGGCCCCGGGGCGTCTACCCGGCAGGCCCTGGGGACCGGCACCACCGGCTGCCGGGCAGACCTGTCCAGCCTCGGGCCTGCCGCCGAGGGCCGGGCGCCCATGGCCACGGGCCCCGGCGCCGGCCCTCGCGCCGGACAGGGGGGGACGGCGCGGCCCCGAAGCCTTCACGGCCCTCCGGTCGCGCGCGCCGGAGCCGACATCCTGGCGTAGGGGAGAGACCACCGTGGCACAAGAGCCCAAGGGCGACGTCATGTGGGCGTCCCCGTCGACCGGAAACCGCATGCGGGTGCTGGAGGCGGGGCCCCCGGACCGGCCGGCGCTCCTTCTCCTGCACGGCATGGGCACCGGCGCCGACGCCTGGCGGCCGCAATTGGTCGCCCTCTCCGGGCGCTGGCACGTGCTCGCGCCCGACCTGCCCGGGTTCGGCGGCAGCGCGGGTCCGTTCTCGGTCGGGGCCGCGGCCGACCTCGCCCGCGAGCTCCTGGACGCGCGCGCGACCGGGCAGGCCGCGGTGTGCGGGCTGTCGCTCGGGGCGCTGGTCGCCCTCGACCTCTCCCTCTCCCGCCCGGGCCGGGTCGCCGGACTGGTGGCGGTCGCGGGATTCGCCTACCTGCCGGAGCGGCTGCGCGCCGACCAGGCTGCGTTCGCCGCCATGCTGCGGGGTTTGCCGGACGAGGCTGCGGCCGGCGTGACCGAGCAGCTCGTCGGCGCGGTGCCCCCGGCGCACCGGCAGGCGGCCCGCGCCGCGCTCGTCGGCTTCGTGCCGAGGACCCTGGCGGATGTCGTCGAGGAGGCGAGCGCCTTCGACGTGCGTGACGCGTGCCCCGGCTTCGACCGTCCCGCGCTCGTCGCGTGGGGGGCGCGCGACAGCGCGAACGCCCCCCTGGGCGACGATCTCGCCGCCCGGCTGCCCGGCGCCGCCCGCCACGTGGTCCCGGACGCCGGCCACGTGGCGAACCTCGATGCCGCCGAAGCCTTCACCGCCATGCTCGACCGGTTCATGGGCGAGGCGGCGTCGCGCCCGGATCGCTGAAGCCGGCCCCATCGGTGACCGGCCATCCCCGTCCATGCACGCGTGCGCGACCGTCGGCGCCGGCCGAACGCGTCAGCGTCAGGGCGGCCATCCGGCCAGGGACCGCCGTGCCGCGATGTCGGGCCGTTCGGCCCTTGGCGACCGGGACTGGGCCCGCTACGGTCAGGCCGGACCGAGAACGCGCCGCAGCCCGGCGCGTCGGGAGGCGTTGCCGTGGCGTCCCTCGTACACACCGCCGGCCCGGGATCGCTCATGGCCCGGGCGCTGTTCGGTGCACGCACGGTCGCCTGGCCGGCGGTCGGGTCGCTGCGGCTGGACCCGGCCCCGCTCGCGGACACGCCGCCGCGTCCGGAACTGCGGCGACTGCGCGTGCGCCTGGGCGGCATCTGCGGCAGCGACCTGGCCGCGCTGCGCGGCCGTAGCCCGACCGTGCTCTGGCCGGTCACCTCGTTTCCCAGCGTGCCGGGCCACGAAATTCTCGCCGACGATCCGCAAGCCCCGGCCGGCGCCCGGCGCGTCGTCGTCGACCCGTTCATCTCGTGCCGGGTGCGGGGCATCGAGCCCTGCCCGGAGTGCGCCCGCGGCCAGACCGCGCTGTGCCGCCGCACCGCCGGGGCCGGGGGCGGCATCGACCGCGGGCTGATGCTGGGCTTCTGCCGCAGCCTGCCGGGGGCCTGGTCGGAGGCGATCTGGGCGCACCCCGCCCAGCTCCACGTTGTGCCGGACGACCTGCCCGACGCCGCCGCGGTCCTCACCGAGCCGCTCTCGGTCGCCGTCCACGCCCTCCTCCAGGTGCCCTGGACGGGCGCCGAGCGCGTGCTCGTCGTGGGCGGCGGCACGATCGGCCTGTGCACCGTGGCCGGCATGCAACTCCTCGGCCTGCCGGCGCCGCTCGTCGCCACCCGCCACCGCCAGCAGGCCGCTGCGGTCGCCAGCCTGGGCGGTCACCCGGTCATCGGCGACCCCGGCCGCTGGCCGCGGATGGGCGGCGCCGTCGTGGCCCAGGGGTGGCTCGGCCGACCGCTCTGGCTGGGCGGGTTCGACGTCGTCATCGACGCGGTCGGCGCGTCCGCCACCCTGGCCCAGGCCGCCCAGGCCGTGCGCGCGGGAGGCACCCTGGTGCGGGTCGGCGACGTCGGCACCGTCCCCCACGGCCGGGACGCCGGCGCGTGGATCCCCGACGTGCGCCTTCTGCAGCCGTTCGGCTACGGTCTCGAGCGGCTCGCGGACGGCACGTCCGCCCACACGTTCGACTGGGTGCTGGGCCGCATGGCCGCCGTGGCCGGACCCCTCGGCGCGCTCGTCACCCACACCTACCCGCTCGGCGCGTATCGCCAGGCGCTGGCGGCCGCCGCCGGCCACGGGCGTGCGCGGTCGATCAAGGTGGCCTTCCGGCCGACGGCCTGACCGGGGTTCGCCCGGGCGGGGCGGAGGGTTCGCGGCCGTTGCCGCGCGCGGGTCGCGGTCGGGGCGCCGTGTGCGCCTGCGGCGCCCCTGCCGTGGCGTACGATGGGTGGGACCAGCCATACCCGACAGGAGGCGTTCATGGTGCTCGTGCCTGCGGGCCAGGATCTGGACGGACAGGGAATCCGCGTGCGCGTGCACGGCGAGCTGGTGCCGATCGCGGAGGTCGAACTGCAGGGCGGCGAGGGCGTGTACTTCGAGCACCACATCGTCCTTGCCAAGGACCCGTCCGTGGAACTCGCCATCCACCCCCTCGGCCGGGGCCTGGCCAAGCGCCTGCTCGGCGGCCTGCCGCTCGTCCTTCTGGGGGCGCACGGCCGCGGCAGGATCTCGTTCTCCCGGGACGGCGCGGGCCAGATGGTGGCGCTGAGCCTGAACGGCGAGGCCGTCGACGTGATGGAGCACCGGTTCGTGTGCGCGAGCGAGAAGGTGCAGTACGGCTACCAGCGGGTGCGCGGCCTGTTCAACATGTTCGCTCGGGCACCGGCTTCTGGATGGACCGGTTCGAAAGGACGGGCATCGTCCTCCTGCACGCCTACGGCAACGTCGTCGAGCGCACGCTCGTTGCCGGCGAGGAGGTGGACATCGAGCCGGGCGCATGGCTGTACAAGGACCCGGGCGTGGGCATGCAGATGCATGTCGTCTCGCTTCGCCAGGGGCTCTTCGCCTCGGCCCAGGGCTTTACCATGGCCCGCTTCCGCGGCCCCGGCCGCATCGCCTACCAGTCTCTCACGCCCGTTCTCGAGGCGCAGCCGGGCGAGTGAGGCGAAGGCGGCCGTGGCGCCGGTGGCCCTGACGCCCTAGCCCGGCTCCTCCTGATCCACGTACCGCCCGCCCCGCAGCGCCGAGGCGAGGGCGGCGACGCCGGCCATGCCCGCCGACACGGCGAACACGATCGTGAGCCCATGGTGGAACGGTCCCTGGATCAGGCCGGGGAAGAACCGCGTGCCGGTGATGAGTGCCCGCGCCCCGGCCGGCAGCGTGGCGAGCACGTGGGTGGGCGCGAGCAGGTGTTGCATCGGGTTCACGCCGAGCTGGGCGGCGAACAGGGACGCCACCGGCGGCAGGCCGCCGGCCTGCCGCGCGACCGCGACCGGCACCCCCTGGCGCACGAGACCGGCCGTGAGCGTGTGCGGCAGCGTCCGCGACAGGCCGGCGATCATGAGCGAGAAGAACACGCCGATCGACAGGGCGGTGCCCGAGTTCTGGAACGTGGAGCGCATGCCCGAGGCGGCGCCGCGCTCGGCGGCCGGCACGCTGCTCATGATCGAGGCCGCGTTGGGCGCCGCGAACATCCCGCTGCCGATGCCGATCGCGGCGATGAGGCCGGCGAACAGCCCGTACGGGAAGTCGACCGGTAGCGCCATCAGGCCGACAAAGCTCAGGCCGAACACGACCATGCCGGCGGTGGCGAACCCGCGCGCGCCGAACCGGTCCGACAGGCGACCGGAGATCGGCCCGGCGAGGAGCGTTCCGGCCGTCAGGGGCAGGAGGAAGATGCCCGCCCACAGCGGCGTCTGGCTGTAGCTGTAGCCGTGCAGCGGCAGCCAGATGCCCTGCAGCCAGATCACGAGCATGAACTGCAGGCCGCCGCGCGCCGTCGACACCGCCAGGCCCGCCAGGGTGCCGGCGGTGAAGGCGCGGATGCGGAACAGGCCGAGGCGGAACATCGGCTGGACGACGTGGCGCTCGATCGCGGCGAACAGGGCGAGAAGGGCCACGCCGCCGGCCAGGAGGGCGATCACCTGCGGGTTCTCCCAGCCCATCGAGTGGTGGCGGTAGGGCTGCAGTCCCTCGGTGATGCCGACCAGGATCGCGCCCAGCCCGAGCGCGAAGGTCACGTTGCCCCACCAGTCCACCCGGCCGCCCCGCCGCCGGCCGTTATCCCGCAGGCGGCGGTACGCCCAGATCGTCGCGAACACGCCGACCGGCACGTTGACCCAGAACACCGCCCGCCAATCCAGCGCGGCCAGGAGGCCCCCGGCGACAAGGCCGATGAACTGGCCGGCCAGACCCGCCACCTGGTTGATGCCCAGGGCGAAGCCGCGCTCGGTCACGGGGAAGGCGTCGGTCAGGATGGCGGCGGAGTTGGCCGTCAGCATGGAGCCCCCGCCGGCCTGGAGGAAACGCCAGCCGATCAGCCAGAGCGCCGCCCGGCCGCCGTAAAACGGATCGAACGACAGCAGGATCGAGGCGAGCGTGAACACGGCGAAGCCGGCGTTGTACATGCGCACGCGGCCGTACAGATCGCCCAGCCGGCCGACGGTGACGACCAGGACGGCCTGGACCAGGCGGTAGCCCATCACCATCCAGAGCAGGTAGGCGATGTTGCCCGGTGCCAGGGGATCGAGGCCGATGCCGCGGAAGATCGCGGGCAGGGCGATGAGGACGATCGAGCCGTCGAGCATCGACATGAACATGGCCGCCGTCGTGTTGGACAGGGCGATCCATTTGTAGCCGGCGTCCTCCGGCGCCGCTCCCCCGGCGCTCGCGATGGCAGAGCACCTCCGTGTACGTGTTCGGGGCCGGCCCGGCGGCGCCCGGCGCGATGGGGCGCGTCGCGGCCGTCGGAATCTTGCATGACCTTCTTCGTCGCGCGGCGGGCGCATCCTCGGCAGCCGGGCAAACGCGCGGCGCCGCCCCCCGGCGGGAGGCAGCGCCGCGTGCGGAGCGGGGGGGCTAGGCGCCCGCGGTGCTCTTGGTCCGGACCCGGTCCATGAGGAGCATCTGGCCGACGTGCTGCGAGCCGTGCAGGAGGGCGTTCAGGACGACCTCGCCGCGCCGCATGGTGCGGTTGTTCACCTGGATCTCCTCGTCCCAGGCGGCGGCGGTCATCGCGTCGATGACCTTGTGCGCGAAGGCCGCCGTCGTGTCGACGAGCGCGAGGAGGCTGTCGCGGTCGGTCCCGTCCGCCGACCAGATGTCGGTTGGCACCGCGACCGGCATCTCGGTGCCGGTGGCGCGCGGGCCGACCATGCCGCACGTCGCGTAGCAGATGTGCTTGACGATCGCACCATAGAGGTTCCAACTCGGGTCGGGACGCCAGGTCAGGTCGGTGCCCGGGTCTTCGACCTTGGTCCGGACCCGGCCGAGCATGACGGCGATGCCGGCGTCCACACCCTTCGCCACGTCGATCAAGCAGATCCCTCCGCTCTTTCGCTGGGGCCGGGTCCCAGCCTCCTTCCACTCCGGCGGCCCGTCCCCTGCCCGCCCCGGCAGCCGGCGTCCCGGCGTCGCCGCACATGGGGGGCCGGGACCATCGCGCAGCGCGTGGGCAGCAGGAACCAGACGGCAGGGGACGGAATCTTCAGGATGTATCCAGGAGAGGTAGCGCATGGCCAAACCTTCGCTCGCCGACGCCATCCACCAAGCCGCCCGGGAGGCGATCATCTGGGGTGATCTCGCCCCGGGCACGCCCATCTCGGAGGGTGAGCTGGCGGCCTCCCACGGCACCAGCAAGACGCCCGCCCGCCAGGCCCTCGCCCGCCTGTGCGACGAGGGGCTGGTGAACCTCATTCCCTATCGCGGCTACTACGTGGCGCCGATGGGCCTACGCGACGCCAAGGAGCTGTATGAGACCCGCCTCATCCTCGAGCTCGGCGTGATCGATCTCGCGGTGCGCAACGCGCCCGAGGGGGCGGCCCGCGACCTGGAGCTCGCCGCCGCGGGAGGCGAGCGCTCGGACGCCCGCGCGTACCTGCTGGCCAACGCCGCGTTCCACCTGGGCATCGCCCGCCTGGGCGGAAACGCCCGGTTGGAGGGCCTCCTGCGCGAGTGCCTCGATCTGATGCGCCGCCCGATGGCGCTCGACAGCCGGCTCGGCCTCGACAAGGCGGCGCAGATCGCCGAGCACGTCGAGATCGCCCGCTGCATCGCCCGACGCGACGCGGTGGGCGCAACCGCCCGCATGCGCGAGCACATCGTCAGCGCCGGCGAACGGTTCCTGCGCCTCCTGCCGGTCTGACGCGGCCGCTCCCGACGCCCTCGCCACCGTGCCGACCACGCCCCCCAAAGGAGTGAGCCTGTGCGCACCCGCCTCGCGCGGCAGCTGATCGGCCTTGCCGCCGCCGCCGCGACCCTCGTCCCCCTGGCCCCGACCCTCGCGGCCACGCGCCGTCCCGCCTCGTCCGCGCCCGTGCACGGCGGCACCCTGACGCTCGCGTTCCAGTTCCCACCCTCGTCGATCGACGTTGCCAAGAGCGCCGACGGCGGCTCGCTGCCGTTCACGACGCCGATCTACGACACGCTCCTGCAGAACTCGGATAAGCCCAACTGGCCGCTCGCGCCCGACCTCGCGACCGGCTACAAGATCCTCCAGGGCGGCCGCGAGTACGTCTTCTACCTGCGCCACGGCGTGCGCTTCTCCAACGGCGACCCGCTCACCGCCCAGGATGTGGCGTTCACGTTCATGCGCCTGAACCAGAACGCCACCTCCGCCCCCTACCAGGGCTCGTACGCCGACCTCGTCGGGTCGGCCGCGGTGGCCTCGGGCAAGACCGACACCCTGTCGGGCATCCAGACCGTCGGCCAGTACGAGGTGATCATGCACCTCAGCCAGCCCGAGCGGTATTGGCTCGACCTCGTCGCGGTGCCCTGGTCGGGCATCGTCGACGCCAAGGTGGCGGCGAACTGGAACGCCGAGGAGAAGGCGGGCAAGCCGATCGACCCGATCGGCACCGGTCCGTTCGTCCTCCAGCCCGTGACGCCGACCTCGACCCAGTACGTGTACACGCCCAACCCGTATTACTGGCAGAAGGGCAAGCCGTACCTGAGCAAGGTCGTCATGAAGATCGGCCCCAGCCAGAGCCTGCAGCTGCAGATGTACCAGCGCGGTCAGGTGTCGGCCCTGACCGACACGCTGCTCAGTTCCTCGCAGTACCTCCTCATCCGCAAGAGCCCGACCCTGATGAAGGAGTACTACCGGGTGCCGTACCCGGGCACCGCGTACCTTGCCATCAACTTCAACGTCAAGCCGTGGAACAACCTGTACGTGCGCGAGGCGGCCGAGTACGCGCTCGACAAGCCGTTCCTGAACGCGGTCCTGAACAACGGCCGGGCGCCGATCGCGAACTCGGTCCTCGCGCCGGGCATCCCGGGCTACCAGCCGAACTACGACCCGTTCCCGGCCAACTACGCCACGCCCGCCGGCGCGGCGGCGGCACGGGCCAAGGCGAAGGCGCTCCTGGCCAAGGCCGGCTACCCGAGCGGTCTCAACGCGGGCACGTTCTACCTGCCCGAGTTCGGCCCGTACGCGCAGCTCGCCGCGCTGGTCAAGACGGAGCTGGCCCAGGTCGGCATCCAGGTCACGCCCAAGCTCCTCACCTACACGGCGTTCGCCCAGCTGGTCCAGAACAAGTCGACGGTGGGCCTGTACTGGGCCGACTGGGGCATGGACTACCCGGACCCGCAGGACTTCCTGTACAACCTGTTCGCAACCAGCCAGGGCGGCAACAACAACCAGCAGTGGTACTCGAACGCCAAGGTCGACGCGCTGCTCGCGACCGCCGACGCGAGCGTCAACCAGCCGCTGCGCCTCCAGCAATACGACCAGGTCCAGCGGATCGTCATGTCGCAGGCCGCGGTGATTCCGCTCTACTACTCATGGCTCGACGGTCTCGTCGGGCCCAACGTGTACCCGAAGAACCCCTGGGTGTGGACGACCATGGTCCGCCTCCAGGACGTCTGGATCAAGCCCTAGGAGGCGACTCGCCGTCGCCCGGGCCATGCGCCCCCGGACACGCGTCCGGGGGCGCTGCCCGTCCGGAAGACCCGCCGACGGCTTGGAAGGCGGGCACCGCGCAACGCAGAACTTCCCGGGAGCGGACTGCCGCAAGTGCGGCCGGTGCACGATGGAGGTGGCGACGACGGCGGCGTACGTGATCGCCCAGGTCGAGGTGACGGACCCCGGTGCCTATGCCGTGTACCGAAGCGGCGTCCTGCCGACGATCGAGGCGGCGGGCGGGCGCTTTCTCGTCCGGGGCGGGGCATTCGAGCTTCTGGAGGGGAGCTGCCCCAGCCGCACGGTCGTGATCGAGTTCCCCGACCGCCGGGCGGCCCTGGGCTGGTACCACGGGCCGGCCTACGCCGCGCTGCGCAAGCTGCGCCAGGCGGCCTCGGAGTCGGTCGCGTTCTACGTCATCGACGGCGCCGACGGGTAGCGCGCCGCAACCGGCTCGGACGGGGCGGCGCGACGGGCGGGGAGGGGTGTGCGTGGCGGCGCTCGAGAGCTACGTCGGGGGCCGGTGGACGGCGCCGGCCGACGAGGGCGTGCCGGTGCTCGACGCGGTGACCGGCGAGGAGGTCGCGCGCGTCTCGTCGGCCGGGATCGACCCGGCGGCGGCGCTGACCTACGGCAGGCTGGTGGGAGGGCCGGCGCTCAGGGCCCTCACGTTCCACGAGCGGGCGGCGATGCTTCGGGCCCTCGCGGGCTACCTGAACGAGCGCAAGGACGAACTCTTCGCCCTGTCCCTGCGCACCGGCGCGACCGCGGCCGACGCCCGGTTCGACGTCGACGGCGGCATCGGCGTGCTCTTCTCCTACGCCAGCAAGGGCCGGCGCGAGCTGCCCAACGACCGGGTGTACGTGGACGGCGACGGCGAGCCGCTCGGCCGGGGCGGCACGTTCGTCGGCCAGCACCTGGCCGTGCCGCTGCGCGGCGTGGCGATCCAGGTGAACGCGTTCAACTTCCCGGTCTGGGGGCCGCTCGAGAAGCTGGCGCCGGCCTTTCTCGCGGGCGTGCCGAGCCTGGTCAAGCCGGCCACGCAGACCGCCTACCTGACCCACCGGCTGGTCGGCATGATCGTGGAGTCGGGGCTTCTCCCCCAGGGGTCGGTGCAGATCCTGTGCGGGGGCGCCGGCAGCCTCCTCGACCACGTCGGGCCGCAGGATCTGGTCGCGTTCACCGGCTCGGCCGAGACCGCCCGGCGGCTCCGCGTCCACCCCGCGGTTGTGGCGAACGCCGTGCGGTTCAACGCCGAGGCCGACTCGCTCAACGTCTCGATCCTGGGACCGGACGCGGCGCCGGGGACGCCCGAGTTCGGCCTGTTCCTGGACCAGCTGGTGACCGAGATGACCGTGAAGGCGGGGCAGAAGTGCACCGCGATCCGGCGGGCGCTCGTGCCGGCGGCGTGGCTGGGCGACGTGGCGGCGGCGGCGCGCGAGCGCCTCGCGGCGGTGGCGGTCGGCAACCCGGCGAGCCCGGAGGTGCGCATGGGGGCGCTTGCCAGCCTCGAGCAGCGGGCCGAGGTGCGCCATGCCGTGGCCCGCCTCCTGTCGGCCGGCCACCTGGTGTACGGTGACCCGGCCCGGGTGGCGGTGGTGGACGCCGACCCGGAGCGGGGCGCCTTCGTCTCGCCGCTCCTCCTCCAGGCCGACGACCCGGGCAACGCCGCGCCCCACGACGTCGAGGCGTTCGGGCCGGTGGCGACGCTCATCCCGTACGGCTCGAGCGAGGACGCGATCGATCTGGCGGCGCGCGGCCGGGGCAGCCTGGTCGGATCGATCGTGACGGCGGACGCCGGATTCGCCCGCGAGGTGGTGCTGGGCTTGGCGCCCTGGCACGGGCGGCTACTCGTGCTCGACCGCGAGGACGCGCGCGAGTCGACGGGCCACGGCTCGCCTCTGCCGATGCTGGTGCACGGCGGACCGGGACGGGCGGGCGGGGGCGAGGAGATGGGCGGCATCCGCGGCGTCCTGCACCACATGCAGCGCGTCGCCGTACAGGCCAGCCCGCGCGTGATGACGGCGGTCACGGGCCGGTGGTCGGCCGGGGCGCCGCGCAGAGAGGGCGTGCATCCGTTTCGCAGGTCGCTCGCCGAGTTGCGGGTTGGGGACGCCGTCCGGGCCGGGCCGCGCCCGGTCACGCCCGAGGACATCGCCCACTTCGCCGCGTTCACGGGCGACACGTTCTACGCCCACACCGACGAGGAGGCCGCGAGGGCCAACCCTCTGTTCGGCGGCATCGTCGCCCACGGCTACCTCGTCCTGGCGTTCGCCGCCGGCCTGTTCGTCTCTCCCGAGCCCGGGCCGGTCCTGGCCAACTACGGCGTCGAGCGCCTGCGCTTCCTCACGCCGGTGCGGGCCGGCGACGAGCTGTCCGTGGTCCTCACGGCCAAGCAGATCACGCCCCGGACCGACGCCGACTACGGCGAGGTGCGGTGGGACGCCGAGGTGACCAACCAGAAGGGCGAGACGGTGCTGCGCTACGACGTCCTCACCCTCGTCGCCAAGGCGCCCAGGGGCTGAGCGCGCGTCCGGCGGCCGGGCCGTTGCCTGCGGGCGGCGGCCCTGCTAGGCTTGCCGCAACGGCGACGAAAGGGACCAGTACCTGCCGGCGCGGGCCCAGAGAGCGGCCGTTCGGTGCGAGGCCGACCCGCAAGGGCAGGGAAGACGCTCTCGAGCCGCGAGGGTGAACGGCACGCCGCTAGCCCCCGCCGGGTAGCTCCCGTCAGCGAGCCCGAGGCCGCCCCGCACGGGGCGGCGAAGTGCGGTGGTACCGCGGGGTCGCCTCCCGCCCGCACGTCCAAGGCCAAGGACGTGAGGGGGGAGCGCGTGGAGAGAATCCGCTTGTCCGAGCTTCGCGGTCACGTCGGCCGCGAGGTGCTCGTGTGCGCCTGGCTGCACCAGAAACGCTCGCTCGGCCGGCTGGCCTTCCTGATCCTGCGCGACGGCTACGGCCTCGGCCAGGCCGTGGTCACCGCCGCGGACGGCGTCGACGCGAATGCGCTTGCGCCGGAAAGCGCGCTGCGCGTGCGGGCGACGGTGGCCGCGAACGACAGGGCACCGGGCGGCGTGGAACTGGTGCGGCCCGCGATCGAGGTCCTGTCGGCCCCGGCGGTGTCCAGGCCGGTGGAGCTGGGCCTGCCCCACCTGAAGGAGCCGCTGCCCTACCAGCTCGACCATGCCGCGGTCGCCCTTCGCCATCCGGAGCGCCGGGCGGCGTTCGAGATCGCCGGGGCCGCCCTTGCGGGCTTCCGCAGCCACCTGGACGGGCGAGGGGTTTCGCGAGATCGCGACGCCCAAGATCGTCGCCTCGGCCACCGAGACGGGCGCGACGGTGTTCGCCCTCGACTACTTCGGCCGGCCTGCCTACCTCGCCCAGAGCCCCCAGTTCTACAAGCAGATCATGGCCGGCGTGCTCGAGCGCGTGTACGAGACGGCGCCGGTGTTCCGGGCCGAGCCCCACGACACCGCCCGCCACCTGAGCGAGTACCTGTCGCTTGACGCCGAGATGGCGTTCGTCGAGGACCACACAACGGTGATGACGGTGCTCGAGGGGACGGTCCGGGCGATGCTGGCGACCGTGCGGTCGCGCGCGGGCGCCGCCGTCGGGGCGCTGGCGGCGCCGATGCCGGCCCTGGGGGACGGGCCGTTTCCCCGCATCCACTTCGCCGACGCCCAGGGCCTGATCGCGCGCAAGACCGGACGGGCGTTTGCCGGCGAGCCCGACCTCGCGCCCGAGGACGAGCGCTGGCTGGGGGAGTGGGCGCTGCGCGAGCACGGCTGCGACTTCCTGTTCGTCGTCGGCTACCCGATGGCGAAGCGGCCGTTCTACACCCACCCCGACCCCGACCGGCCCGGCTTCTCGAACGGCTTCGACCTGCTGTTCCGGGGGCTTGAGCTGGTGACCGGCGGCCAGCGGCTACACCGCTACGGGGACTACGTGGCCGCCCTCGGGGCCCGCGGCGAGCCGGTCGAGCCGTACGCCGGCTACCTGGAGTGCTTCGCGGCCGGCATGGCGCCGCACGGAGGCTTCGCCCTGGGCCTCGAGCGGTTCGTCGCGCGCCTCGTCGGGGCCGAGAACGTGCGCGAGACGACCCTGTTCCCGCGCGATGTGCGGCGGCTCACGCCGTAGGGGTGCTACCCGGCCCTGGCGCCCGCTGCTGGGCCCGGCCGGCGGATCCGGCGCTACGGTTGCCCGCCGGCGGCCCGGCACCCCCCACGGTGGTGGCGCAGCCGGCCGTCCTGTCCGGCCACCGCGGCCGAGCGACAGCCTCGCGCGCCCCGCCTCATGAATTGCCCATCGCGTCGGTCCTGTGCGGTGACGGCTCGACCCGGTTGGGCCGCTGGAACCCGCCGTCGAACATGCCCGCGCGAACCGGTGCGGTCCGCCGGCGCACGGACGAAGATCCCCTGCCGCGACGGCAAGGGGATCTTCCGCCATGCGCTCCCTCTCGCCACGTGTTGGCGGGATTCGGCACCGTGCCGATCGGCCGGTTGTCGCGGCGCCATCGGGCCCGTCCCTCGACTGCGCTTGCTAAGGCCCATATTCGGTTGTGCGCCCCGAGGCGATCACGCCGTGCCTCGTGGCGGGCACAGAGGGCGGTCGGACGCGTCCCATGCGTCGAGGCGCCCGGGCGCTTCTCAGGCCGAGGCCTTCTCCCGCCGTCCCTCGCGGCCCGTGACCACGACCGGGTCGGCCCCGTCCACGACGGTGGCCCGGGTGACGACGCAGCGCGTCACGTCCTGGCGTGCGGGCACCTCGTACATCGCGTTCACCATGAGCTCCTCGATGATCGCGCGCAGGCCGCGGGCACCGGTGTGACGCTTCATCGCCAGGCCGGCGATGGCCTCCACCGCGTCGGGTTCGAACTCGAGCTCGACGCCGTCCAGCTCGAACAGCTTGCGGTACTGCTTGACGAGAGCGTTCTTCGGCTCGGTGAGGATCTGCACCAGGGCCTTCTCGTCGAGGGCGTCGAGGGTGGCAATGACCGGCAGGCGGCCGACGAACTCGGGGATGAGCCCGAACTTGAGGAGGTCCTCGGGCAGGACGCTGGCCAGGGTCTGGCCGATCGCGACGTCGTGGCGGCCGCGGACCTGGGCGGAAAAGCCGAGGCCGCTCGAGCCGACGCGGGCCTGGATGATCCGCTCCAAGCCGTCGAAGGCGCCGCCGCAGATGAACAGGATGCCCGTCGTGTCGATCTGGATGAACTCCTGGTGGGGGTGCTTGCGCCCGCCCTGGGGCGGCACCGAGGCGACGGTGCCCTCGAGGATCTTGAGCAGCGCCTGCTGCACGCCCTCACCGGAGACGTCCCGGGTGACCGAGGGGTTCTCGCTCTTGCGCGTGATCTTGTCGATCTCGTCGATGTAGACGATGCCGCGCTCCGCCCGCTCGACGTCGTACTCGGCCGCCTGGAGCAGTTTGAGGAGGATGTTCTCCACGTCCTCGCCGACGTAGCCCGCCTCGGTGAGCGAGGTGGCGTCCGCGATCGCGAACGGCACGTCCAGGGAGCGGGCGAGGGTCTGGGCGAGCAAGGTCTTGCCCGACCCGGTCGGGCCGAGAAGGACGATGTTCGACTTTTGTAGCTCGACCTCGCCCTTGCCGGCCTTGCCGGCGGCCATCCGCTTGTAGTGGTTGTACACGGCCACGGACAGCGCCCGCTTGGCCCTTTCCTGGCCGATCACGTACGCGTCCAGGGAGGCCTTGATCTCGTGCGGCTTGGGGACGCTTCGCAGGTCGACGGTCGTGTCGCCCGCGGCCTCTTCCTCCAGCACCTCGGCGCTCAGCGCCACGCACTCGTCGCAGATGTAGACGCCGGGACCGGCGATGAGCCGCTGCACGGCATCCTGCGACTTGCCGCAGAACGAGCAGGCCAGGGTGCCCCTCGGTCCTGAGGACTTGGCCATGTTGCGCCCTCCTCTGTCAGCCTGCTTCGCGCCCGCCGGGTCGCCGCCGGTACGGTTCGGCGGCCGCGCGACGACCCCTGCGCTGTCTGGGCATTGTGGTACCACCGATATGGTTTGGCAAGTAGGTACCGCTCGGTACCATAATCACCCATGGGAAACCGCTGGATCGCGCCATCGGCGGCGTTCCCGAAGGAGGCCGCGCCCGCCGGCTCGAAAGGGTCGGGCAAGTCCGACGCGAGCGCCCGGGGCCCGCGCGGCGTCTGGAAAGGGGCGGTCCATGTGCGAGCGGGCAGCTTCCTCACGGTACCGGTGTTCCGGCTTCCCACCCTGTCGCCCGACGGCGAGCGCCTGGCCTACGTCGAGCACCGGCCCGACATCCAGAAGGATGCCTATGTCAGCACCCTCTATCTCGGACCCGCCGGCGCAGGGGCCGGGGAGGTGCGGGCCACGTTCGGCGGGCCGGTCACCACGATGGTCTTCGTCGCGGAGGACGACCTTTTGGTCGCCGTCGGGGACCGCCTGTGGCGGGTGTGCGGCGACGAGCCGGCCGAAGAGGTATGGAAGGCGGACGGCGCCATCGTGCGCGTCTCGCCCAGGCCGGGCGGCGCGGAGCTCCTGGTCTCGGTGCTGGCGAAGCTCGACCATCCGGATGCGCCGCGGCGTATCCGCATCGACCGGCACAAGGCGGACGGGCGCGGCCCGGTGCCCGAGGTCGCGGACGGCGTCTGGCTGGTGACGCCCGGCGCGGATGGCGCGAAGGCCACCGCCCGGCGGATCGGCCGCGACGACGACGACTACCGCCACGGCCAGTGGTCGCCGGACGGCGACAGCGCCGTCGCGATCGCGCACCGCTTCGGCGAGGAGGTGCACGCCAGCCGCCTGGTCGAGATCTCGGTCGACGGCGACGAGATGCGGGAGATCTCGCCGGTCGCCGACATCTGGACGTTTGCCTGGAAGCCCGCCGGCGACGGCGTCGTCTGGGCGGCCCGCTCCGGCGAGCCCGGCGCCTACGCCCCGTACCGGCTGTTCGAGTGCGCCCCGGGCGAGGCGCCGCTGGCCTGGGCGGACACGGGCGAGACGCTCATGCCGCCGCTCGTCCTGTGCGACTGGCGCTGGCCGTCCGTGCGCACGCCGTTCCTTGTCGCGCCGGACGGCGGCAGCGTCATCGCGGTCGGCCAGGACGGCGCCGCGGTACGGGCCCGCAGGTACCGCCGCGACGGATCGGTGAGCGTGTTCCTGGGGGAGGGCCACTCGGTCGTCGGCGACCTGGCCTGCGACCGGTCCGGCAGCCGCTTTACCTACGTGAGCAGCACGCCCACGACGCTCGACGACGTGTACGTCCAGGAGCCGGGGGGCACCCGACGCGTCACCGACGTGATGCGGACCTGGCCGCACGGCGACGAGATCGGCGCGCCCGAGTTCTTCACCGTGCGGGCTCCGGACGGCGGCGAGAGCGAGTGCTCGTGGCTTGCGCCCAAGAGCGGGACTGGGCCGGCACCGATGGTTCTCGTCGTGCATGGCGGCCCGCACGGGGCGTGGGGCGACAACCTGTACCTCGAGCACAACATCCTGCGCGAGATGGGCTTCGGCGTGCTGTGGGTGAACCCGCGCGGCAGCTCCGGCTACGGCGTCGACTTCGCCAACCAGGTGGTGGGCCACTGGGGCGAGGGCGACATGTCCGACCTTCTCGCCGCGGTCGACCGGATGGTGGCGGAGGGCAAGGCCGACCCGAGCCGCCTCGCGATCATGGGTACGAGCTACGGCGGGTTCATGTCGTCGTGGGCGATCGGCCATGACGACCGCTTCCGCACCGCGATCGTCCAGGCGCCGCTGACGAACCACATCAGCTTCTTCGGCACGAGCGACATCGGCCCGTTCTTCGTCAAGCACCAGCTGGGCGTGAAGGGCCTCGCCACCGACCTCGAGACGATGTGGGACAAGTCGCCGCTCAAGTACGCGCCGAACGTGAAGTGCCCGGTGCTGCTGGTGTGCGGCGAGAACGACGACCGCTGCCCGATCGGCCAGACCGAGGAGTACTACACGGCGCTTCGCGAGCGCGGCGTGAAGACCGAGTTCCTGCGCTACCCGGGCGCGTCGCACGGCCTCGGCTCGATCGCGCCGCCCAGCCACCGGCTGCACCGCCAGAAGGCGGTCGTGGAGTGGCTCGACCAGTACGTCCTGGGGGACGGCACCGCCGGGACCCCGGTGGCTGCGGCGACCGCGGCCGCGGGCCGGTAGCGCACCGCGCCAGGAAAGGCGGGCGAGCGGTGGCGCTCGCCCGCCTTTCGCTGCGCACATCACCCCGCCGGCGATTCGCCGGCCGCTGTAGTCGTGCCCTCGTCCGGGCCGGCGAGCGGGAGCCAGACGGTGAAGGCCGCGCCATCGCCTTCGCGCGAGGCGACCGACAGGCGCCCGCCCTGTGCCGCGACCAGCTGCTTCGAGATGTGCAGGCCCAGTCCGAGGCCCCCGGCCGCGCGTCGGGTCGACTCGCGACTGCGGAAGAAGCGGTCGAACACCCTGGGCAGGTCCTCGGCGGAGATGCCGTGGCCGTGGTCCCGGATCGTCACCGCGACACCACCCTCCGACGGCGCCAGCAAGACCTCGATCCCGGCGCCGCCGCCGCCGTTGCCGTGGAGCACTGCGTTTTCGAGAAGATTCACCAGCACCTGTTCGAGCCGGTTGGGGTCGGCGTCGACCCTGACCGGGGCTTCCGGGATCTCGACCGTGATGGCCTGGCCCTTGCCCAGGTAGCGGGCGAGGTCGACGGCCCGGCGTAGGGTCGCCGACAGGTCGACGCGCTGGCGGCTCACCGGTACGTGGCCGCTCTTCAGTCGCGCGATGTCCATGAGATCGTTCACCAGCAGCTGCAGTCGCCGGGTTTCGAGCACAAGGTCGTCGAGGATGTGGGACGCCCGGTCGCTCGGGCTCGCGCCCGCCATGCGCCGGAGCAGCCCGGCGTACATGACGATCGCGGTGATCGGGTTGCGCAGCTCGTGGCTCGCCGTGGCGAGGAACTCATCCTGCAGGCGACGCAGCGTGCGGTCGGTCATGTCGCGGATGGCCACGACGCCGCCGGTATGCGGTACGTGTGCATCCCCCCGACCGGCTTCGCGCAGGGGTCGGCCGATCGCCTCGAACCAGCGGCGGCCACCCGTGGTGTCCACGGCGGTGAACGCCATGGTGTACGTCTCGCCACGGGCGGCGCGCTGCTCGGCGAGTGTCTCTACGCCCAGCGGCCGGCCGTCCAGGTCCTCGACGGTCGCGCCAGCCAGATCCGCGCGCAACTGCCGGTAGGCGGGGTTGGCAAGCCGGGGGTGCCCCGTCGGGTCGACCACCACCAGCGCGCATCCGAGGCTGTCCACCACCGCCTCAAGCAGGTCTCGGGTCTCCTGGAGCTGCTGTTGCCGGATGTCCGGCGGTTCGGCCCCTCGCTTCCGGTCGGGGTTTGGGGAATGCGGGTCGTCGTTGGCTCGATTGGGCTCGCAGGACGTGGCCCGGACCTCCCCGTGGAGCGAGTCGGTGCTCTCCTCTATAGGCGGCACTGGGGGCAGACCCATGCATGAGTTTGCAGGCGGTCGGCGGGTACGTTCTCCACCGTTCCGGTCGGCATGGGTGGCGTAGGCTTCCCCGCGACGGCCGCGCCTCCTGCCGCCCACCTGCAACTGGTGAATGCTCCCAACTATCGCCCCGGGGCATCGACCAGGGATCGCCGCGAACGTGGCGAGGTCTGCGCACGCACGCGGTCGGCGAAAGATGTCGGCACACGTCGACAACGTGTCGGCAAAATGCGAAGGTTTGCGAGCACCGCTCCGCGAATTCGCGCTCCCAGTACGCGGTACGTCTCCGCGTCCACTTCTGCGCAGGGGTGTAACCGCATTGGTGCTGGTTGCTGAAGACAGGCCGTCGCTACGCGAGCTTCTGGCGCTATTCCTGCGGTCCGAAGGCTACGCCGTGCTGGTCGCCAGGCACGGCGGCGAGGCGATCGCCCTCCTCGAGGCGGGGCATGTGCCCGACCTTCTCGTCGTCGATCTGCAGATGCCCGTGTGCGATGGCGCCCAGGTCGTTCGCCATCTGCGCTCGAGCGCGGCGCACGCCCAACTACCGGTGCTGATCCTCACCGGGGATCTGACCGTGCCCGACGAGGTCGTGGCCCAGACCCAGGGAGTCCTGCTCAAGCCCTTCGACCTCGACGAGCTGGCCAGCCGCGTGCGCGCGCTCCTACCGGCCCGCGCGGCCGGCCCCGTCTGAGCGGCTGGACACGCCGGTCCTTCGGCGGGGAAGGGCCGTCGGTCAGGCGCGGCCGGCCGACACCGTCGGGGCATCGGCGTAGCGCGACGCCATCCACGGCTCCATGATCGGCCAGGGATTGGGCATCGCCGTGACCGGCGCCTCGAGCAGGACGGGGCCGCCGCCGGCGAAGGCGTCGCGCAGCATCGGCGTCAGCGCGTCGGGGGACGCCACCCGCGCCGCGTCCACGCCGAAGGCGTCGGCCAGCTTCACGTAGTCGGGCTGCTCGAGCTCGCTGCCGATCACGTGTCCCTGAAATTGGTTCTGCTGGATCCGGCGCACGTTGCCGAAGGCGCCGTCGTTGAACACCACCGTGACCAGGCCGATGCCGTGCTGGCGGGCGGTGACGAGTTCCTGCAGGCTCCAGCCGAAGCCGCCGTCGCCGGTGATCGAGACGACGGCCTTGCCGGGGTTGGCCACCTTGGCGCCCAGCGCGGTGGGGAAGCCGTAGCCCAGCGTGCCCTGGTAGCCGGGGCTGAGGTAGGTGCGCGGGCCGTATACGGGGTAGGCGACGCGGGCGACGTAGCCGACCTGGGTGAGCTCGTCGACGAGGATGCCGTCGTCCGGGATCGCCTCGCGCAAGGCGCCGATCCAGGCCATCTGGGGCCCGAGCGCGGCGAGCCGCCCGACCACCCAGGCGCGCACGGCGGCCACGTCGGCGGCACGCGAGGGCCGGGCCGGCGCACCCTCGAGGCGCTCCAGGAGCCCTTCGAGGGCAAGGGCGGCATCGGCGTGCACCGCCACCGCCGGCCTGCGCACACCGCCCAGGTCGGCCGCGTCGGCGTTGACCAGGATCAGCGAGGGCGGTTCGGCCACCGGCCGGCCGGACCCGCCGACGAAGCGCGTTCCCACCGCCAGGACGACGTCGGCGTCGGGCAGGACCCGGTGCCCGCCCATCGCCGTCAGCACGAGCGGGTGGCGGTCCGACGCCGCGCCGCGCCCGAATGTGCTGACCACCACGGGCGCCTGCAGACGGTCGGCGAGCGCCTCGAGGAGCGCGCTCGCTCCCCCCGCGACCACGCCGCCTCCGGCGTACAGCACCGGTCGCTCGGCCCGTCGCAGGAGCGCGGCGGCTCGGTCGAGCATGTCGGGATCGGGTACCACCCGGCCGTCGCCCAGGTCGTCGGCGGGCGCGACCGTGTCGATGTCGGCTCTGGCGCGCAGGACGTCGGGGGCGACCTCGAGCGCCACCGGCCGGGGCCTGCCCGCGCGCATCCGGCGGAAGGCCTCGCGCACCAGGGCGGGGATCTCGGCCGGTGTGCGCGCCATCGCGTGCCACTTGGTCAGCTGGCGCAGGATCGCCGACTGGTCGGGGATCTCGTGCAGGAGGCCGAGGCCCTGGCCGATGGTGGGCGAGGGGATCTGACCGGCGATCAGGAGCACCGGCGACGAGCAGGCGAAGGCCGTGGCAAGGCCCGCGCCCGCGTTGAGGACGCCCGGGCCGGGCACGACCATGCACACGCCGGCGCGGCCGCTCGAGCGGGCGTAGCCGTCCGCCATGTAGGCGGCCGCCTGCTCGTGCCGCGTCACCAGGTAGCGGACGTGCGCCGCCTGCCCGGCGAGCCCGTCCATCGCGTGATCGAGCTGGACGCCGGGGATGCCGAAGATCTCGGTCACGCCCTCGCGCACCAGCTGGGCCGCGAGCGCCTCGCCTCCGGTCATCTCCACGGGACCGCCTCCCACACGGCTTCTTTCGTCCGTGCCTTCGCCGCGGCGCGTGGCGATCCTTGCGCGGGGCCCGGCCGCCGCCGTCAGGGGGAGGGTCGTCGCAGACGTGCCCGAAGCCGCTCGGTCGACATGGACACGGTGTGCCGTGCGCCCTTTGTCGCCAGCCGTCGCTCGTGCCCCTCGAACGCGAGGAGGAGATCGTCCAGCCGTCGCCGCACCTCCGGGTCGGCGCTTTCCGCCGCCTGGAGCGGCGTCATCCCGTTCAGGGCGGGGAGCGGCGTCTCGACCCAGTGACGCTCCTGGTCGAGCATCATCTCGCGCAACCGGTCGAGCGCCTCTGCGGGCAGTTCGTCGGCGTCCTCGTCGGCAACCCGCGACGGGCCGAGGGCGGCCGCAGCCTCCGCCGGGTCGGTACGCCGCTCTTCGAGGAAGGCGATGCGGTCGCCGACCGCATCCTCGATCAGGCCCCGGCCGCGCAGGAGCCGCTTCTCCGACAGGCAGACGAGGGTGAGCACGTTGCCCTCGGCCACCGTCTCCAGCGTCACCAGCCCCAGGCTCGGTCCGTCGCCCAGCGCGGGCGCGGCCTGCGCGCCTCGGTGCGCCCAGCGACGATCGCCGGGTAGCGGCCGCCACGTCCATGCGGTGGCGGCCGCATCGTCGCGGTGAAACTCCCTGACCGCGTCGAGGGCCGCCGTCACCGCGTCCTCGGCGCCGTGGACCCGCCAGCGGACTTCGCACATGAGCACAGCCTCGCCGGTGGTCGTGAGCAGTTCCGGCACGTTCGGGTGTTCCCGCCGGTCGACGACGTAGTGGTGCAGGCGCTCGCCCCGGGTTCGCCACAGACGGCGCCAGTCCGCGTCCGCCTCCTTCTCGCGCAGGCGGGCCAATTCGGCCCTTCCCCAGGCGCGCAGCGGCTCTGCCTCCTCGGCCACAAACGCGCCGGTGGCGGCGACGAGCTCGAACGCCTCGGCATGGGGAGCGAGTCGGGCGATGTACACGTCGCCGGGCATCGCCGGCCCCGCCACCGCGGCGTCCCAGACGGTGAAGGTCTCGTCCGTGAACAGGTCCCGCAGGGCGACGGTGCGCCACCCGTCGCTGCGCAGAACCTGGAAGACGGAGAGGAAGCTGGCGCGCCAGGCGGCCAGGGCGCGGGCGGCCGGCGCGCTCAGTTCGGGGGCGCCCGGCGCCACCAGGTCCGGCAGCGAGGGCGGGTCCGCGCCCCCGCCGCCGCCGGCGTCGAGGCCCTCGAGTGGCGCATCGTGGGTGATCCAGTCCAGGAACGGGAGGATGTCGTCCTCGAGGCCGATCGTGTCGCCGCCCGCGCCGCCCAGCCAGTACGACAGCGGGCGGGGCGGGTCGCCGGGCCAGTAGCGTCGCCAGGCCGCCTCGGCGGCGGGTAGGACATCGTCGGCCTGCAGTCGCACGAGCAGGACCCGGAACAGGTCCTGGCCCAGCGCGCGCGAAACGAGAAAGGCGTGCTCGCCAGGAAGGCAGCAGCGCTTGTACTTGACGCCGCTGCCACACGGGCACGGCTCGTTGCGTCCAAGGTCGGCAAAGCCCTCCAAACCGACACACCTCCGTCTGCGGTCTCGGTGGCGCCAACGCGTCGCGAGGTTGACGCTACCGTCGGGCGCACGCCAGGGCAAGCCCTCGGGCGCCATCCATCCTGCCCGACAGGGCGCGCGATCTTTGCCTGGCACGCACGCGGACCACGCGCACGGCGACGGGAGGGCCCGCCTCGGGCTCGGGCGGGCGGATCTGCCGGGAGGCGGGCCGGCCGCCGTGCCCTGCGGGCACCGAGATCGACCACCGGTTCTCCCTGCCGTCCGGGAGCCCTGCCCCGAGCCGACGCGCCGGCGTGCCACGTGCCGGCGCGCCGAGCGTGATGCCCGCCGTCGTCCTGCGGTTCACCCGGGAGCGGCTGCGGTACGACTGCAATGGCGCTTCCGTGCACGGGCAGGCGCTCGCCGGGCGGAGCGCGCGTGCCTGACCGACGCCGTCGCGCGAGACCCGGCCGGCGCGCGAGGTGCCCAGGCGGCCGCCGCGTCCGTGGCGAACGAAGTGCCATGTGTCGACCGGTGCTGCCGACACTGTCGACGGGGGGCGTGAACATATGGACGACCCGAGCGTTGATCCATGGGAAGAGGCGTACGACCTCATGGACCGGGTTCGCGAGCTGGCGCCGTGGCGCTGGATGGCCGACGACGAGGTCTTCGCCGTTCACGTCGAGGAGATGGGGTGGACCGGCTACGTCAGCGTCTTCGGCGCGGGGGGGACCAGCTACGGCATCTTCGTGTTTGTCGGCGACGTCGGCCTGTGGACCCGCCAGCGCCAGGTGGAGCTGAGCGAACGGATCGAGCGCGGCGAGAGGGTCGACGAGGCGGAGCTGCTCGAGTACCTGCCGTATGGATTGTCGGCCACGTTCGCGGACCGCGACGATGTCAGCCCGGCGCAGCGCCGGCGCATCCGCGAGTGCGGCCGCGCCTACCGGGGACGCGGCGCCTGGCCCAGCCTCCTCCGGCACGACCCGGGGTTCGCGCCGGACGAGCCGGGCGAGGACGAACTCTACCTGCTCTGCGTCACCCTGCTGGCGACGCTGCGCACCGCCGAGCGGCAGCGTGAGGATCGCGAATACGTGCATCCGAACGGGCAGATGCGCCTTGTCACCTACGGATCCGACGGCGACTGGCGGGACGGTTCGTGCACGCCCGAACCCCAACCCCCGCCGCAGGCGGCGCCTGTCGACTATGCCGATCTGCTCCACCGACTCGGCAGACAGGGGCAAGAGCCCGAGGGCACCTGGGAGGTGGACTTCTTCTATCTGCAAGGGCTCGTCAGCGACGGCAGGGGGCAGCGGCCCTTCTATCCGCGGGCGGCGATCGTCGTGGACGCGTCGGGCCTGGTGGTGAACGCGATGGTCGAGGCACCCGGCGCCTTCGCGCGCCAGGCCGGCCTGCGCCTGTTCGAGACCTTCCTCCTCCACGGCCCGCCTGCGGTCGTGCGGGCGAGACACGCGGACGCCGTGGCGGCGCTGCAACCCCTGGCGCAGGCCCTGGGGGTCAAGCTGAACGTCGCAAGCCGCCTGACCGCCGCCGACCGCGCGCGCCGGGAACTGCTCAGGCACATGGGCACGATGCCCTGACCCGGTCGCCACCCTTGCGCCGCATGCGGGTGCGACCCCGCCGATGGCGAGGTCACACAAAGACCGTGGGGCCGCGGCGCCGCTACCCGGACGAAACGCCCGCGGGTGCGTTCGGGCCGGTGGAGCCGTTCAGCCAGGCGTTCACCGGGTAGCCGCGCACCTCCCAGTAGCCCGGCTCGACCCGGTCCGTGATGCGCACGCGGTCGAGCCACTTCACCGACTTGTAGCCGAACATCTCCGGCACCACGAGGCGCACGGGGCCGCCGCGCTCGGCCGGCAGGGGGGCGCCGTCGAGGGCGTACACGACCATCACGTCGGCGAGGTCGACCTGGCTGCCGGCGAGCGTGTCCGTGTACACGCCGTCCGACGAGTAGAGCTCCACCACGGGGTTGCCCGCCCTCGGTCGCGCCCGCGCCACGAGGTCGGCCAGCCGCACCCCGGTCCAGCGGATGTTCGGTACGACCCAGCCGGTGACGCACTGGAAGTCGCGCACCAGGTCGACGGGCCCAAGCGCCCGGAGCTCGTCGAAGGTGAGGGTGTAGGGCGCGTCGACGGCGCCGTCGACCGTGAGCGTGTAGCGCGACGTGTCCACCCTGGGGATGTAGCCGGCGGCCGAGTAGGTGACGAACTGGGCGGCGACGCCTGCCGCGTCGGCCGGCGCCCCCTTGGGCACGCGGCCGCCGGCAACGGCGGCGGGCAGGCGGGCCAGCCAGGGGGCGACGAACGCGGCCGTGGCGCCGTACAGGGCGTAGTTCACGAACGTGCGGCGCTGCGGCGTGAAGCGCAGGTTGCGGGCGACGGCCTTTTGCCACTTGGCCACCCCGTGCAGCACGATCGCCAGGGCCAGCGCGACCGCGAACAGACCGTGGCCGGTGAACTCGAGCTCGCGCCACACGGCCGAGAAGATGAGGGGGAGGACGAGGACGGCGCCGGTCAGCGCGGCGCCGACGCCCAGGGCGAGGAGCGGGAACCAGTCGGCGGCCGAGAGCGTGCGCCGCCCGTGGAAGGTCGGCGGCAGCACGGCCGGCCAGATGAGGAGCGCCAGCCACACCAGCCCGAGGGCGATGTGCAGGTCGAAGATCGCCGGCAGGTACGGGATGAGCGCGGCGTGCACGGGCGGCCAGTACAGCGCGACGCCGCTCGCCAGCAGGAGCGGCACCAGCGCCACCGCCAGCGTGTGACCGCGCCGCCAACCTACCGGCCAGTGCAGGTACCGCCTGCGCCCACGTTCCTCGGACATGGCTCCGGTCACCCCCTGTCTCGATCGGACGGCAAGCCTACATCTTGCTGGACATGGCCGAGGAGGACACCGTCACCGCGGCCACGTTGGACACAAGCTTGTTTGCGCCGACCATGCCGCCCATCGCCTTGTCGGTCGGAGCCATGGCCTCCTTGGCCGGGGCCTTGCCCGAGACGACGTAGGCGCGGATGGTGCACATCGCCTCGCCCATCGACATGGCGTGGCCGACGAACCAGGTGGCGTCGACGACCACATCGCCCTTGGCGTCGTGGCGTTCGCCGACGACCTGGAACAGACCGGCCAGGTTCTCGGACGGCCCGCCCATCTTCGGGGCGGTCGAGGAGTCGGTCACGACCAGACCCGGGAATGCCTTGCTCGGGCCGGCCATCATGTCCATCGAGGTGTCGATGCCGGGCATGACCGGAATCATGGATTTCGCCGGCATGACCACCTGCAGCTCGACGTCCCATCCGGTGGAGCCGACCTTGTCGCCCTTCATCGGCGAGAGGATCGTCACGCTCGCCTCCTGGTGGGCCATCATCATGGTGGTGTGGGACCTCGCCTGCGCCATCGCCGGCCCCGCACCGGCCAGAAGCACCGTCGCCGTAAGCGCGCCCGCCGCCGTTCCGAATCGCATCACGCACCCGACCTCCCGCGTCGCACGTTGGTTCCGGCCCATGTACGCCTCGCCCGGACGGTCGGATGGTTGCGGCGGCGTCATCCGTTTCGAGGCGCGCGGCGTATGTGGACGCGGAGGCGGTGACGGTCGCGGGGCGCAGGGCGGCGCCGCGGACGGCGCGAACCTTGGCGGCGAACGACGCGGAGGGATGCGCGATGGACGGGGGCGGTGCTGCCGCGGGCAGCGACCGGCAGGCCCGGACGCCGGCAGGCGCGGGCAGGCAGGCGCGCGACCTCGCGCTCGTCTCCGCCATGGCGCGCGGCGACGCGACCGCGATGGCCGCCTTCTACGACCTGTACGCGTCGGAGGTGTACGGCCTCATGCGGACGATGGTGGCGGACGAGACGGCTGCCCAGGACCTCCTCCAGGAGACGATGTGGCAGGCCTGGCGGCTCGCGCCGCGCTACGACGCGAGCCGCGCATCCGTGCGGACGTGGCTGCACCTCATCCTGCGCAGCCGGGTGCTGGACTGGCGCCGCCGGCAGTCGCGCCAACCGGTACAGGCGGCGCTCGAGGCCGCGGCGGAGGTGGGGGATCCGGCCGCAGGCAGCGCCGTGTCCCAGGCGGCCGACCGCGAGGACCTGGCGCGCGCCCAGACGGCCCTCACGGCGTCCGAGCGCCAGGCCATCCACCTGACGTACTACCGGGGCCTGTCGCAGTCCGAGGCGGCGACGGCGGTCGGGGTGCCGCTCGGCACGATGAAGAGCCGGGTGCGGTCGGCCCTGATGCGGCTGCACACGGCGCTTGAACCGACGGCGCCGGCGGGGGAGGGATGCACGTGAGCGGGGGCGCGCAGGCCCACCCGGTCGACCGCCTGCCCGACCTCCTCCTGGGCGAGCTGTCCGGGGCCGAGGCCGAACAGGTGCTCGCGCACATCGCCGGCTGTGCGGACTGCACGGCGTCGTGGGCCGAGTTGCAAGGGGCGGGCGACCTCCTCGCCGACGACGCGCCCCGGCAGGACCCGCCCGTCGCCGTGCGCGACCGCCTGATGGCGCAGGTCACGCGCGACGCCCCGCGCCGGCGCGCCCCGACGCGCCGGTGGCTGCCCGCCGCGGCCGTTCTGGCCGGGGCGGTCGCGGCCAGCGTCCTGTGGCTCTCGCTTGCGGCGAGCCCGACCCCGGGCAGCCGGCTGGCCGCGCTGCGCGGGCCGCACGGCATGGGCGGCAGCGTCTACATGGACACGTCGCTGCACCGCGCGACCATGAAGGTGTGGAGCCTGCCTCGGCTGCCCCAGGGGATGGTGTACGAGGTGTGGTGGAACCGCGCCGGCACGCACACGATGGGCGGCAGCTTCGGTGTGGACGGCCGGGGAAACGCCCTTCTCACCCTGACCATCCCGCAGGACTGGCAGGGGGCGACGAGCATCGCCGTCACCGAAGAGCCGGCGCCGGGCACGCAGCGACCGACGGGCGACGTGCTCATCGCGGGGGTCGTCACGGGCTCGACCGCGACCTAGCCGCCGGCGGACCCGTGCGGTGGCAGGCGATCTCGCGCCGCCTGCCATGTGGCGTGGCGCGCTTCGCCCGGTGCGGGTAGCGATCGCCCCCCGGGGCCCGTAAGGGCCGCGGCCACGCCTTCACCGCGTGGCCGCCGCCCTGCCGTCGGGTCGCGATCTCAGCGGCAGCCTTCGAGCACCCCGGCCGCCACCTGGGGCCCGAGCGAGCCGTTGATGTCGCTGGCGAACACCATGACCGGTCCGCAAGGCAGCTCGCAGTCGTCGAGGCCCACGGTCGCCGTGCCGCCCCACACATCGTCGCCGAACTCTCCCGCAGGGAGGGTGACCATCGGTTGGCGGATCACCGCGGCGCCGGAGTCCGGGTCGACGACGAGAAAGACGTAGTACGCGTACCCGAGGGAAGCGGGATCCGGCAGCGGTCCGACGATGACAAACGCCGTGACCATCCGCCCGGACGACCGCATCACGGTCGCCACCCCGGTCGCGTCCGGGGCAATGCTGCCCACGGGGTGCAAGCGGGTGGCGCAAAGGCACTGGGGCAGCCCGTCGCTCGACATGTGCATCCCTCCACGGCTTGGCTCGTGGCCAGGCTATGCGGCGTGTCTGGGACGGGTGCGGCTCGCGATGCGCCACCAGCTCGGACGTCAGAGCGACTGCGGGGCATGGAGCGTGGCGCGCGGACCGACGTGTCCACGGCGACATACGTTGGGGACAACAGTCCGGGAGGTGGGATCGTGCGCCAACCGCAGGTGCAAGCGTTTCTCGACCGTGTCATCGACCACGCCAGGGATGCGGCCGGCCGCACGGGGCTGCCGGTCAGCGTCGTCCTGGCGCAGTGGGCCTCGGAGAGCGGCTGGGGCACCAACGGCTGCGCACGGCGCAACAACCTGGGCTGCATCATGGCCGGCGACGCGATCCGGGATTACCCCGATCTGCCCTCGTTCGTCGACGACTACGTCCGCGTCCTCTGCCTGCCGGCCTACGCGCCCGTACGCAGCCTGGCGGCAGGCGGCGCCGACCCGCTCGACGTCGCCGCCGCCCTGGGATCCAGCCCGTACGACGCGGATCACTACGAGAGCGGCTGTCACGCGCCGGGCTGGCTGCTGCAGGCGGTGATGCGGGACTCCGACCTGACCGCGTACGACAAGCAGGCGTCGGCGTAGCCGCGCCCCTCGCGATCCCGGCCCCACACGGACGCCATGCCGGCCGGGCACCGGATGCCGCGGCTTTGGTCTGTCCTATGCGGCGGCTGCCGTGGGCCTGCGCAGGAGGCGCGGCAGGCGGCCCTCCCGTCCCGCTTGCCGCGGGCGGGGATGCCCCTCACGATAGGGTGAGCCGCGGCGTGGGCCGGGTGAAAGGGTGAACAGCGCCGATGGCACACGATGAGCCGTCCCCCATGATCCAGCAGTACTACGCGGACGCGTTCGCCTGGTGTTACGGATGTGGCCGGCACAATCCCCTCGGGCACCACTTCGAGACGCGCTGGGACGGCGACGGGACGCTGACCGAGTACATGCCCAGGCCCGAGCACACGGCCATCCCCGGGTTCGTCTACGGCGGACTGCTCGCGTCCGTGGCCGACTGCCACGGCACCGGATCGGCGGCCCTGGCGCTCTACCGCCAGGAGGGACACGAGCCGGGGGACGACGCGCCCGTGCCGCGCTGCGTCACGGCCTCCCTGAAGGTCGACTACCTGAAGCCGACGCCGCTCGGCGTTCTCCTTCGCGTGCGGGGTCGCATCGAGGAGATCGGCGCGAGGAAGGTCGTCGTGAAGAGCGAGGTGTTCGCGGCAGACGACCTCGTCGCGACGTCGCTGGTCGTGGCCGTGCGGGCGCCCCAAAGCATGACCGGCCGGTAGGGCGCCGCCCGCGCCCGCGTGCCGGGCGGCGCCGGCGCGTTCGCGCGTCGGAACGGAGGGGCGGCTACGTTCCGGACGTGGTCCGCCGCGTGCGGCGGACCACGCGCAGGCCGAGCGACACCGCGTCCACCGACCCGTCGGCGCCGCGCAGGAAGCGCAGGAACGTCCTGTCGCCATCGGCCCCGGCGGCGAAGGCGTCTTCGCCCATCGGGGTCAGGGCCAGCCTCTCGCCGCCGGTGCGCAGGGATAGAGCGTCGCCCTGCACGTCCACCGTCACCTGCGCGCCTTCTCCCGACACGTACTCGCCGATGTAGTCGTCGAGCGGCGCCGAGGGGGCCGCGGCGGCAGGCAGGTCCGTCTGCGGCGTACCCGGTTCGAGTCCCAGACGGACGTTGACGAGGCCGTTCGCGAGCTGGCCCGCCGGGGCGGGGCTGGTGTTGGTCAGGCACACGGCGGTCAGGGCCCGCTGCGGCACCACGACGATGTGGGACGAGACGCCGACCCGTCCGCCGCCGTGGTGGTAGCGGCGGGCGCCGTCGGGACCGTCGTGCATGGACAGGCCGTAGCCGTACCAGGTCCGGTAGGTGCACTCGATGCGCGGCGCAAGCATCGCGGCGACGCTCTCCGGCGAGAGGATGCGCCGCCCCTCCACCGTGCCGCCCGTCCGGTAGATCTCCAGGTAGCGCAGCATGTCGCGGACGCACGAGCTGAGGCCCCCGGGCGCGAGCCACGCCCGGGGGTTGGCCCAGTCGCCGGCGTCGGTCGCGTGCCGGGTGCCGCCTTCGCCCGTCTCGCCGGCATACAGGCGGGTGTGGTCGGAAGCGCCGGTGGCCTGGGCGGCGTCGAACGTCGTGCGCGTCATCCCGGCCGGCTCGAGGATCTCGCGCGTGACGTACTCCTCGTAGGCGACGCCGCTCAGGCGCGCGATGATCTCGCCCAGGAGGACGTAGCCGTCGTTCGAGTAGCTGAACACCTCTCCCGGCTGTCCGAGCGGCACGATGTCCATGCCGGACAGCGCGTCGATCACGCCCTGCGCGCTGTCGACCGCGACCAGGGCGGTCCCGGCGCCATCGATGGGGCGGTCGTCTTCGGGCGCGCCGGCGAGGGCGAACACCATGCGGCGGGTCGGCAGGGGCGGCAGGCCGCTCGAGTGGCTCATGAGGTGCCCGATGCGCATCGGTCGCGCGCCGCCCAGTCCGGGCAGCCGGAGTTCCGGCAGGTGCCGGGCGACGGGGTCGTCGACGGCCAGGGCGCCCGCCTCCTGCAGCCGCATGATGGCGGCGGCGGTGAACGACTTGGTCACGGACGCCAGGCCGAACCGGGTGTGCTCCGTCACCGACAGGTTACGGTCCCGATCACGCGTGCCGTAGGTGAACATGCCGGCGGCCTCGCCGCCGTCGGCGACGGCGATGGCGGCGCCGACCACGGCCTGCTGCGCCAGGAGATCGCGAGCCCAGTTCCCGAACCGGGCGTTCCACGGTGCGTCCGCGTCCACAGGGCGTGCCTCCCGCTGCCTCGGATCGAGGCGGTTCCGCGACCCGCCGCGGACCGCCCGTGCAACACGCCCACAACTTCCCACGTGCACACGCCCATACCTGCCGGGCGCTCCTGCGCCCGCTGCCGGTGTTCCAGGCGGCGACCCGCACGGCGCGAGCAGGGCGCACAGCGGCCAAGGGCGCGGTGGCCGCGCCTGGTGGACCGCGCCCCGAAAAGGGAGGTTGCCGGCGCCTACGTGCCGTCGGGCAGCTGCGACGGACACGCCGACCCCGGGCGGCTTGCCCTCAGGGTCGGCGCGTGTCGGATCCGAGCCGCGATGCACTCCTGCAAGCGGCTAGGTGCGGACGACGAGCGTCTTGGCGACGTGGTCGTGCCACCCCTGGCGGCGGGAGTCCCATGCCGCCCACAGGAAGCCGAGCGCGAGGCACCATCCGCCGACCAGCATCATGAGGTAGCGGACGAAGGCGTCCACGTACGTGACCTTCGGCCGCCCATCGCTGGGCACCACCCGCATGCCCAGGATGCGCATGCCGACCGTGGCACCGTCGTGGCCGACGAAGAAGACCCAGTACACGACCCCGACGATCGTGCCGAAGAGCACGGAGCCGCCGACCCACCCGGATGCCCCAAGACCGAATCCGATGATGCCGCCGATGACGCCGCAGAAAATGCCGTCAAGCCAGTAGCCGACGAGACGCCGCCACCAGCCGGCCAGCTGCGGCTGGGCCGTCGACGTCGCGAGTGCCTCCGTATCCATGACGTGCCCCGACTCCTCTCGCGTCCGGACTCCCCTGCACGTTCATGTCTATGGCGAACTGCTCGCGCCGATTCGACGCGAAGGGCCATGTCCCCCCGGGACGCCCGAGGGAACGTGCCGACGACCGGTCGATTCGAGGGTGGCCGGTGCGCGGTCGGCGTGCGGGCGGGGCGTGGCCCGGCACCGGCCGCCGGCTTGTCGCCGCCGTCTCCCGCCGGTGGGAGAACGCGGGCGGGTCGCCGTCAGGGCAGCCGCCACGCGCGCCGCCACGCCGTCTCCAGCGCACCCGCGACATCTGCCCGCGCCTCGGGCGGGAGCGCGGTCCACTCGGCGAACACGCGGTGCTTCACCCAGTTGCGCGCCGCCGGCTCGACCGTTTGCAGCCTGTCCTGCAGCAGGTCCTGGACCTGCGGCGGCCACCGCTCCTCGAGGGCACGACGGCCGGGCCCGAAGTCGAACCCTCCGGTGGCCCGTCTCCCGGCGCCGAATCCGGCGGCGCGCGCGAACCCTCCCGAGGCCGTGGGCGCGACCCCGTAGTCGCGGGCCGCCCGCTCGAGGCCGAGCACGCCGTTCTCGATGTCTTCGACGACCGACCCGAGCTCGCGTCGCGCCGGATCGCCGTAGCCGCCGCCGGCCGCGGTGACGTACGTGACGACGTCGCCCGGCTGCAGGACCACGTCGCCCGCTTCGAGGAGCGTGAGCGGGGTGTCGTTCGCGCCGACGCGCCGCAGGGTGCAGCGGCCCGGGGTCCCGTGGGTTCCGCCGTCCAGTCCCCAGGGCTCGGTGACGAAGCGCTCGAGCCCCCGCGAGATCACCCGGGTGTCGGGGTGGAGCGCCTCGATGGCGAGCTCGACGGCGAGGCCGCCGCGATGCTCGCCGGCACCGCCCGAGTCCGGCACCAGCCCGTAGCGGCGCACCACCACCTGCGATTCCTGCTCCACGACCTCGATCGGGGTGTTCCGAAGGAAGCCGCCGTACACCCCCTCGACGCCATCCAGGCCGTCGCTGTGGGGGCGCCCGCCGCAGCCGCCGATGAGCGGCTCGACCGTCTGCACCGTTCGCCGGCCGGTGTCGCTCTCGCGCACCGCCGCCGCCACGGGCCCGAGCGTGCCGGACGACCCCGCCGGCACCTTCCCCGGACAGGCCTTCGCCAGGGCGCCGAGCACGGCGTCGGCCACCCGGAAGCTCGTGACCATCCGCAGCGACATGGCCGACGGATACTGCGCGTTCACGACCGTGCCCCGGGGCGCGACGACCCGCACCGGTCGCAGCACCGCGCTGCACTTGGGGATGGACGGCCGCTCGGTGATCAGGAACGAGATGAGCGCGAGGCACAGGAAGGGGTGGGCCGTCTCCCCCGTCACCAGGTTGAGCGCGCTGTCGACCTGCGGGTCGGAGCCGGTGAAATCGACCGTGATCCGGCCGTCGTCGGCCGTCAGGCGGACGCGGATGCGCACCGGCACGTCCGAGCACTGGTCGGTGTCGAGGTACTCCGTGAACGTGTAGCTGCCGTCCGGGATGGCGCGAAACGCACTGCGGGCCTCGAGCTCGGCGCTGTCCAGGATGCCGTCGATGCCGATGGCGACGTGCGCCCGGCCGAAACGCTCCACCAGCTGGACGAGGGAGGCCTGCCCGGTCAGCAGCGCGGCGTACACCGCCTTCAGGTCGCCCCAGTTCGAGTCGGGCACGCGCGTGTTGTCGAGCACCAGGTGGAGGATCTCCTCGGCGACCCGGTCCTGCCGCCACAGCTTGACGGGCCGGAGCCGGATGCCCTCCTGGTGGACCTCGCTCGCCTTGGCCGAGACGGACGACGGGACGATACCGCCGACGTCGGTCGCGTGGACGAAGGCGTAGAGCCAGCACAGCAGGGACCCGTCGACGAACAGCGGCCGGAACAGCTGCAGGTCGGGAAGATGCGTGCAGGCCGGCCCGCCAAGATAAGGGTCGTTGCACACGTAGACGTCGCCGGGCTGCGGATCACGCAGCAGGGCGAGCGTACTGCCAAGGTTGAGGCCCAGGTAGACGGACGCCCCCAGCTGCCACGGGTAGGAGACGAACTCGCCGCCGGGCGAGACGATCGCCGTCGTGAAGTCGGCCGTTTCTTTCAGGTAGGTCGACAGGGCGGTCCGCTGGGCCACGCGGGCCATGTCTTCGACGACGCTGTCGAGGCGCTGGCGCAGGAGCTCGAGCTCAACGCCGGTCAAGGCCGTCGCCCCTCTCCAGAATGAGGTCTCCCGTCGGCGCGACGGTTGCCACCCATCGGGGCGGCACGAAGGTCGTGGTGTCCTCCTGCTCGATCACGGCCACGCCGTCCACCCGCGCACCCACGGCCAGAGACTCCCTCGGGACGATTGTCGCCAGGTGCTCCGCACCGCCCATGAACACCCGTCGCTCCGCGGAGCGTCCCGGTGACACGGGCGCGACACGGCGCCGCGGCGGTCGGGCCCCGTCCTTCGGCCCCGCCACGACGCAGTGCGCGTCGACGAACTCCACGGCTGCGAGCGGATCCGCGTGGTGATAGGTCCGCTCGTGGGTGGCATGAAAGCGCGACACCAGGTCGGACACGCGGTCGGCCATGCCCCCGTCGTCCAGGACGACCGGGACGTCGAGCGTCCAGCCCTGACCCGCGTACCGCATCGAACACGAGATGCGAAACTGCGCGTCTGCGGGGGCGAGCTCGACACGGCCGCACCAGGCCCGGGCCTCGTCGAGCAGGGCCGCGACCACGCCGGCGAGCTGCGCGTCGGCGAGCGACCGGGCACCCCGGTGCACGGTACGGACGAAGTCCCCGCGCAGGTCGGCCTGGAGCGCGCCGAGGGCACACAGGGTGCCCGGGTGGGTCGGGACGAGAACGCGCCCGAGGCCCACCTCTTCGGCGAGAAGCGCCGCGAACACCGGGCCGGCGCCGCCGAAGGCGATGAGGGTGAGGCGCCCCGCGTCGACGCCCAGACGGCCGAGGACGCTGCGCACGCCGACCAGCATCTGGGCGGTCGCCACCTGGCAGACCGCGTCCGCCGCCGCCGGGCCGGCCAGGCCGAGCCGGTCGCCGAGCCGGTCCATCACGGCCTCGGCGAGGTGGGGCTCGACGGTCATGCTGCCGCCGGCAAAGCGGGACGGGTTGAGCACGCCCGCGACGAGCAGGGCGTCGGTCACCGTGGGCGCGGTCCCGCCGCGGCCGTAGCACGCCGGGCCGGGCTCCGAGCCGGCGCTTTGCGGGCCGATGCGCAACAGGCCGCTGTCGCTCACGTGAACGAGAGAGCTTCCCCCCGCCCCGATCGAGACCACCTCGACGGCGGGCACGACCACGGGCCAGTCCCCGACCTGGCTGTTCCGGGAGGTCAGCGCCCGGCCGCCCAGGATCACGGCGATCTCGGTGCTGGTGCCTCCCATGTCGAGGGTGAGCGCGTCGTCGATGCCGGCCCGGCCGGCCACGTGCGCCGCCCCCACGACACCCGACGCCGGGCCCGAGAGCAGCATGTCGACCGGCCGCCGCATGGCATCGTCCGCGGTCGTGCAGCCGCCGTTCGACTTGGTGATGTACAGGCGCCCGGTCAGCCCGCCCGCCTCCGCTCCCGAGACGAGATTTCGCACGTACGCGACCACGGGCGCCTCGACGTAGCCGTTGAGGACGCTCGCCATCGTCCGCTCGTACTCGCCGATCTGGGGCAGGAGCTCGCCCGAGCACTGCACCGGCAGGTTCGGCCATCGGTCCCGGACGAGCCGACGGGCGCGCTGCTCGCTCGACGGATCGGCATACGCGTGCAGAAACGAGATGACGAGGCCCTCGATCCCGGCCTCCACCAGCTCGCTCACGGCCGCCAGGACCTGGCCGTCGTCGAACCCGGTGACCCGGGCCATGTGCGGGTGACAGCGCTCGTCGATCTCCCGCACGAGGCGGCGGGGCACGAGCGACGCCGGCCGGGACGCGAAGAACTGCATGGGTGCAGGCAGCCGCACCCGACGCAGCTCCAGGACGTCGCCGAAGCCGCGCGTGCACAGCAGGCCTTGTCGGGCGCCCGTGCCCTCGAGGACGGCATTGGTGGCGATGGTGCTGCCGTGGCTGAGCGAGGCCAGGCGCGCACCCGGCCCGCCATGCGTGTCGAGCATCGACCGCACGGTGGCGAGGATCGGTTGCGCGAGGTCTGCGTGGTTCGTGGGGACCTTCGCGATGTGCTCATCGCCCGTCGACAGGTCGACCAGGCAGAAGTCGGTGAACGTGCCGCCGATGTCTACGCCCAGACTGAACATGTGGCCTCCCCGTGCTCCCCTACGCTGCCCGTGAGGACTACGACGGCGGACGGCCCTGCGCTTGGGGGCCCAGGACCGCGCCCTCCGCCAGTCTCCCCGCCGCTGCCGGGCGGTGGGTGGAGTCTACGGTACGGGCGGCGGTCGGTCCTCCACGGCGCGCGGCATCGTGGATCGGCGGGCATGTGCCATCATGGGGCCATGGTCACCACGCCGCCGCCGATCATCGACTCCGTGGTGCGGTCGGTCTGCGGCCGCGGGGTCGAGCGCCTCGTTCCCCTCGCGGGTGGCGGGATGAACGAGACGTACCGCGTCGAGCTTGGGAACGCCGCCGCCGTGGTCGCCCGGATCGCGCGCCAGCCCGTGCCGTGGTTCACCGACGAGGAGCACGTCATGGGCCAGGCGCGCGCCGCGCGTGCCGACGCCCGACGTTCTCGGGGTCGAACACGTGGACCACGAGGGCGAACTGCTGTCGTTCTCGATCCAGCGACTCCTGCCGGGCCGCACGCTCGATCGGGCTCAGCCTCTCCAGCTCGTGCGGGGACTTGGGTGACTCAGTTGTTTCCGTTGTCTCGCGGACCGGAGCGGGTTCGGCGCTCGATCACGCCAAGGTCACCCGAGTCGGGCAATGCGGGTTGCTCAAGCTCGAGGTCACGAAGGTAATCGCGCCAAAGGTATGTCGTGCCATACATGTGCCGGTGCTTGAGAATCTGCCGCAGCGATTCCGCAGCCTGACCGTGAAGATCGGCCCGCACGCGCCGGGCGAGGTCGCGCCAGTCCTCGATGGCGCCGCGATCGAGGATGTCTTCGATGGCCGTGGGGCTGTCCCCGGAACTGCTTGCCAGGTGGCGGTGTCTCATATCGACGGTTCCCCCTCGGTCGCATCGAGAAGCATGTGCACAAGCCTGCCACCTAGCCGCCGAGAGAAGCCCGTGACGTATTCCCAGTCTGTCCATGGAGGCTGCAGCTCTCGCCACGCGCCCAAATCGGGAGGGTCGCCGCCCAGATCGTAAGGCTTCGGCTCTGCCAGCTGCTTGGCGAGCTGGAGGAGCGTCGGGTCGGCGTCCGCCGGCTGCGGGTAATACACGTGCATGTCCCGGAGGGCGGCCTCAACCCCGGCGTCCAGTGCGTGCGCGAGCGCGCAGAAGTCCAGATAATCTCGGAGCGCGTTTCGCGTGACGACCAGCCAGCCCTTGATTCGCAGCATCTCCGGCAGCGTGGGCACCACAATGCCGTCGATCGTTTCGGTCTCGAGAGGCAGGGCACGTCGAAACTGCCGAATGCCTACATCTACGCCCTCGAGCTGTCCGAGCACCAGTACCGGCGGGCGCAGTCGGCGCGATCGCCAACCTGCCAAGTCCTCCAGTCGACGGACCACCTCCGGGAAGCTGGACCGGAGGTCCGGCAACACAGAGTCCACATCCGGCGATACGCGGTGGTGTACGTGAAGCGCGGCCGTCGTCCCGTTGACGAGAAAAGCCTCTGGAAAGTGCCGTTGGACCACGCGTTGGACCTCCGGGAGGTCAGGCCAGGCGCCGGAGGCCTTCATGCCGGACACCGCCTTCCTCGCGGCCTAGTGGGTCAGAATCAGGTGTCGCCCCAGCGCGCGGAGGATGCGGTCTGCGGTCGAAAGGGTTGGGTTGGCGCCGGCCCTCTCCCACTTCTGCACTGCCTGATACGTCACGCCAAGCCTTTCGGCCAGTTGCCCCTGGGTCAGGCCGGCACGCTCACGCTCCAGCCGTAGGAGCACGGGCCACCCGACGCGGGGGTCAGGCGCTATCCACCACGCGCCATCCGGAACGTCGTCGTGTGGGGGAGGCGCCATCGTCCGAGCCTGGTCCAGCATTGCGCCAAGCACGCCAGTGAGAGCTTGGCGAGCCGCCTCCTTGGCTTCCATCACACTCGTTCCGTACGTGACGATGTTGTCGAGCGGCGGCAGGGCCTGCGTAAAGATGTTTCCGTTGTCGTCGGTCCAGTGGAGGAACGGGTACTCGAGACTGGCCATCGGTCGCAACCCTTCTGGTACACGGCGGGCGCCCTCCATTGACGGAATCGTCCCGCAGCAGCTCACGCGACCAGCATACAACCCAGCGGTTGTGCGCACCAGGTGACCAGCACGCGAGGCCTGAGACCTCGCGTGCTTCCGGGACGAAGCGGCCCTCTTGGCGAGGCGGTCGGCCCGACCGGTTCGTCAGCGCCCGGCCCCGCCACAACGGACGACGCCAGGACCGACAAGGTCGCCGGTCCTGTTCACAGTGGCAGAACCGCTAGCCCTTCGACGGCCGCAAAGTCCTTGGCGTTCGTTGTCCAAAGGGGTGCGTGGAGCACCAAGGCTGTAGCGGCGACCAAGGCATCCGGAAGGCCGAGCACCAGCCGCCGGGCACGGCAGGATGCCACGAGCCCACCTGCGCTGCGTGCTGTGGCTTCGTCGACAGGCACCACCGTGCACAAGTCCACCAGTGCCTGAGTCGCAGCGCCTTCCATTGGGCGTGCGCCCTGCCAGAGCTCGGCCACCGAGATCGCTGATATCACGATCTCGGGGTCCTGGCCCAGTTGTGCTAGCGGAGATGTAGTGCCCCGTCCGGCGCGCAGATGCATGATGAGTGGACCGGTGTCGACGCACAGGCGGTCACTCATGAGGCGGACGCCACCTTGCCCGCAACGACCGCACGTAGGCGGCCATGTCCTCGGCTGTTTTCAGATCCGGATGCTCGCTGTCCGTCCAGCCGCCCCGGCTTGTCTCCAGTGCCTCGCGCCTCATCTGCCGATTGGCATAGTCGGCGACGGCGCGTTCGACGAAATCGCTCACGTTGGGTGTAAGCCGGCGAACCTGGGCAAGCAAAGCGGCCGACATCGTCACGGATACCTTCACCTTCGCCATAGCCCCCCCCCGCGTCCTACCCATGAATACTACCGCGCGGTAGGACGCTGGACCGTCGGCTCCCTCATGCGGGACGGTGAGGGCCCGGCCCGTCCGCAGTCCGAGGGTGTCACGCGCGTCTCCCCGAGTCCCGACTTGCATTACGCGGTCGTTGATCCAGTCCTCCGCCCATCGACGCGTTCAGGCATGGGCCAGAGCCAAGGTAGAGCCATTACCACAGCGCGGCAAAACACAGCTTTTCACGGCCGCCCGGTGATGACGCACAGCCCCCGGTGGGCCTAGTCGGCCTTGGGTACCTACCTCAGGGGGGTGGCTCCGCCGTAGACAGCGGTGGCTCTCACCCCTCGGTCCAGTCCTCGACGCGCAATCCGCGAACCCGGCGGAACTCACGGGTGTTGTGCGTTACGACGGGCACCTGAAGGGCGAGGGCGTGGGCTGCCAATAAGGTATCAAGGCTGCCGATGGGTTCCCCTCGAGCCTCCAGATCGGCCCGTACCCAGCCGTACGCCAGTGCAGCCTCCGACGTGAACGGCTTCACGTCGAACGGCAAGAGAAATACCTCAAGCGCGGCCGCGTTCTTGTCGGGGTAGCGGCTTTTGGCGGCTCCGTACCGCAGTTCGGCCACAGTGATGGTCGAGACGACTAGCTCGGCCGTTTGGAAGGACCGCAGTCGCGCGAGAATCACAGGCGAGCGTTGCCGGATGATGCTGATGCAGATATCGGTGTCGAGCAGGTACCCCATCAGAACACGTTACCCCGATCGGCCTGGTCCGCCTGTGTACGCTCCTCCATGAAGTCGGGCGAGAAGGCGGCCAAGGACTGGGCGAACGCGTCCCAGACGTCGTCGATCGGCAGGAGGACGACCGCGTTGCCGACATGCTTGATGAAAACTTCGGACCCCTTCAGCCGGAACTCCTTAGGGAGCCGAACGGCCTGACTGCGACCCGATCGGAAGATCTTGGCGCGCTCCATAGGCCTCACCCCCAGGTGATATATACCGGGTATACACCGCCCAGCAGAGCCCTGCAAGGAGCCGAAATGACGCACAGGAACGACCTGCCGGTGCGCCGTCGCCGGTGTGGACGCACGAGGCCGTGCCACCGGCAGCGGTACTCGGCAGCGGGTTTGGAGCGGAACGGCCCGCCGATCCCGCGAGCGTCGATCCCGCACTCGTCGGCATGTACGGCCGGAGCTACGGGGCTTACACCACCCTGCACTCCAGGCTGCGCGCCGGCCGTCTTCCGCCCGCGGGCGTGGTCGGCGTGACTGCAAACCGACTGGGGCCTGATACGACACGCGCCACACCGAGCGGGTGATGGGCCGGCCCACCGCGCACCGGCAGGCGTTCGAGCGGGCCTGTGTCCCTACATGGTTGACGGCCCCGCCAGCCGCCCGCCGGCCATCACCCAGCGCACCCGCGACAAGGCAGCGACATCGGCGAGCGGGTTGCCCTCGACGCCGATCAGGTCCGCCCGCTGGCCGTGCGCGATCGAGCCGACGCCGTCGAGGCCCATCACCCGGGACGCCGTCGATGTCGCCGCCCGAAGGCTCTCGCCCGCCCCCAGGCCGACCTCGCGCAGGGCCGCGACCTCGCGCGGCAGGGCGGCGAAGTCGACGTACAGCCAGCCGGCGTCGGTGCCCGTCACCAGGGTGACGCCGGCGCGGTGCATCGCCCGGGCGCTGTCGAACCAGCCGTCGCGCATCTCCTTCCAGCGGTCCAGGCGGACCGGGTCGCCGGCCCGGTCGAGGCGCTCGAGCTGGACCAGCGCCACCGTCAGGGTCGGCGTCACCGCCACCCCCGCAGCCGCCACGGCGTCGATCACGTCCGGCTCGACCGGCCCCGTGCCGTCGCCCTCGACGATGAACTGGCCGTGCTCGATCTGGTCGGCACCGGCGCGCGCGGCACGCCGCATCGCCTCGCCGCACAGGCAGTGGACCGTGACCCGCATGCCCAGCGTGTGCGCCTCGTCGACGATCGCGTCGAGCTCCTCCTGGCTAAAGGAGGGCTGCCACGAGTACGTGTTGTCCGTGCCGCCGCCGGAGCCGACAACCTTGATGAAGTCGGCGCCGGCGGCCTTGTGCTCGCGCACCGACCGGCGACACCCCTCCGGCCCGGACACCTCGCCGCCGAACGGCCAGCAGTGGCCTTTCGGCACCGTCAGAGAAGGCCCCGACGCCTTGATCGTCGCCGCCTCCGTCCAGCCCAGCTCGATCGCCCGCCGGGCGTCCAGCGCGGTGCGCCCGCGGCTGCCGCAGTCGCGCACCGTCGTCACGCCGGCGAGGAGCGCGCAGCGGGCATGGGCGGCCACCGCGACCGCCAGGACGCCGTCCTCCTCGTCGAGGGCCTCGAAGCGCCCGCCCTCGGCCAGGAGATCGAGGTGTACGTGCGCGTCGATCATCCCGGGCATGAGGGTCAGGCCGGGCAGGCGCTCGACGGCGGCGTCCGCGGGTAGCCCGCCCACGGGTGCCACGGCCCCGACGCGCCCGTCAGCCACTTCCACGGCGTGACCCTCGAGGATCCGGTCGTCGACCGCGGTGAACACCCGGTCCGGCACATACCACACGGACCTCGCCATCGGCTCTTCCCCCTTGCCTTCCGGACGGCGTCCGCCGTTCGGTCTTCCACCCTGAGTTCGAGGAATCGCGAGCCCTGTCCCGTACCGGGCCGCAACACAGCGGACGGCGAAGCCGCCCAGCCTGCGGGACGGACAGGGTGGCCCGCCGCGCCCACGCGACGGGCCTCACCCGCACGGTCCACCGCCGACAGGGCCTCGCAGCCGGTGCGTTCCCATCGCCGGGCGACGGCGATGCCGCCGCCTTGCCGCGCCGATCGCGGCCGGACGCCGTCGATCGCCCCCGCGCGGCCTACGAACCTGCCGCGCTGCCCACGGCGCTGAGCGCGGTCAGGGTGTCGTCGGCCGCCGCGACCATTTCCTGCACCTGCGCCTCGTTGATCGTCAGGGGCGGCGAGTACGTGATGATGTCCTCGATCGGCCGGACGATGACGCCGCGGTCGTGCATGCCCCTGGCGACGGCCGCCGTGAGGTCGGCGCCCGTGCGCCGGCCGGACGGGTCGCGCAGCTGCAGGCGGCCGAGGAGTCCCTCCGCGCGCGCGTCGACCACCCAGTAGGGGTGGTGGGCGCGCACCGCGGCGAGGCTCGCCTTCAGCACCTCGCCCATGGCCCTGGCGTTTCCGGGCAGGTCCTCGCGCTCGATGATGTCGATATTGGCGAGCGCCGCCGCCGCCGCCACCGGGTGGCCGCTGTACGTGTTGCCGTGCCGGAACTCGGGCCCCGACCCGCCGCCCTCCACGAACGCGGAGAACACCGCCTCCGACACCGCCGTGGCCCCCATCGGCAGGTACCCGGAGGTGAGGCCCTTGGCCATCGTCATCATGTCCGGCTTGACGCCGTAGTGGCGGCTGCCGAACCAGTCGCCCAGGCGGCCGAAGCCCGTCACGACCTCGTCCGCGATCAGGAGCACCTCGTGCCGCCGGCAGATCTCGGCCACCTGGGCCATGTAGCTGGGCGGCGGGATGATCACGCCGCCGGCCGCCTGTACCGGCTCCATGATCATGGCCGCGACCGTGTCCGGTCCCTGGGTGACGATCGCGTCCTCGACGGCACGCACGCAGGCGAAGGTGCACACCGGCGCGTCGGGGTGCATCGAGCACTGGGTGGCGTACGGGGCCGCGACGTGGACGACGCCGGGCAGAAGGGGCTCGAACATCACCCGGTTGGCCGTGACGCCTTGGACGCTCAGGGCGCCGAACGTCACGCCGTGGTACGCGCGGGCGCGGGTGATGAACTTGTACTTGTTCGCCCTGCCCCGCATCTTCCAGTACTGGCGGGCGATCTTGAGCGCCGTCTCGACCGCCTCGGAGCCGTCGTTGCCGAAGAACACGTGGGCCATGCCGTCCGGTGCCATAAGGTCGACCAGCCGGTCGGCGAGGCGCATCGACGGCCGGTTGGCGAAGCCCCCGAACGAGTCGAACCAGGCCAGCTCCTCGGCCTGGCGCGCGATCGCGTCGACGATCTCCCGGCGCCCGTAGCCCACGTTCACGAGCCACAGGCCGCCGTGCCCGTCGATGTAGCGCCGGCCGGCCTCGTCGTACGCGTAGACGCCCTCCGCGCGCACGATCACCTCCGGCCCGTTCTCGGCAACCGCCTTCATGTTCGTGTACGGACCCCACCGCGCCGTCTTGGCCATGCTCCACGCCTCCCTGCGCCCTGCCCTCGACGCTCGGAGTTCTACGCGCCCGACGGCGGGCCTGCGACCGCAGCGTGCCGTCGTCCCGGAAACCGCCTGGGCGTGACGCCGCGGCGACCGCACCGGGCGCGGTCCCCCGGGATCGAGGCCGCGCGGCCGGCGGCCCCGGCCGGATCGCCGCACCGCTCCGCGCGCATTCGCAGGGTTGGCCGTGGAGGTGGCCTCCCGCGCCGGCCCGAACCCCGCCTGCGAAAGGAGAGGACAACATGGCAGCACAGAGCGTCCCGCCCCGCAGCGAGCGGCGGCCGGTCCGGGACACGGTTCACGGCGAGGTCCTCCAGGACGACTTCCGCTGGCTCGAGGACGGCGCCTCAACCGAGACGAAGGCCTGGGTCGCGGCCCAGAACGCGCACGTCGACGCGGTCCTCGGCACGCGCCCCGAGCTTGCCGCGATGCGCCGCGATCTCGCGCGCCCGATCCTCGACGCGACGGTGATCTCGGCGCCGGCCGCGACGCCCGGCCGGATCTTCCTCCTCCAGCGCGACCCCGGCCGGGAGCAGCCCTCCCTGCGCGTCCTCGACGCCGCGACCGGGGCCGAGACCGTGATCTACGACCCGAACCGGGACGAGGGCGCGCCGTTTCGCACCATCGACTGGTACCACCCGTCGGGCGGCCGCTACGTCGCCGTCGGCGTCTCGGACGGCGGCTGGGAGGAGAGCACCCTTCGCGTCTTCGACCTCGAGACCGGCCGGGAGCTTGGCGACCGCATCCCGCGCACGCGGTTTTGCAGCCTCGCCTGGCTGGGCGAGGACCGCTTCGCCTACACCCGCCACCCCAGGCCCGGGGAGCTCGCGCCCGGCGAGGAGTGGTACCACCAGCACGTCTGGCTGCACCGCCTGGGCGACGACCCGGCGAGCGACGTCGAGCTGTTCGACCGCGGCCGCCTGGAAAGCCACGAGGTGCGCTTCGACCGGGACAGCGGGACGCTGTACTTCCTGTCCGGCGACGTGTGGTGGCGCACCGCCGTCTACCGGTTGGCGCTCGACCGCCTGGGCGAGACCCCGCAGACGCTCCTGTCGTTCCCTGACACCCTGTTCGAGGGCGGGCCGGCGGACGGCGAGCTGTTCCTGCGCACCAACCGGGGCGCGCCGAACTTCCGCCTGGTCGCCGTCGACCCGCAGCGCCCGGACGAGGCGGCCTGGCGCGAGGTCGTGCCGGAGGCGCCCGACCTCGTCCTGCGCGGCCACGCCTTCGCCGGGGGCAAGGTGCTGGTGCACGCGATCCGGGACGTGGCCGCGGTCGCGTTTCTCGTCGACCTGCGCACGGGCGGGCGCGTCGACGTCGCCCTGCCCCCGCACGGCACGATCTCGGCCCTCGGGCCGGGCCCGGACGGCGACTTCCTCCTCCTGTTCGAATCGTTCACCCAGGCGCCCACCCTGTACCGGGTCGACCCCGAAACCGGCGCTCTCACGGTGGTGCGGTCCGGCAGCACCGACCCCGACGCCGCGGACCTGGAGGTGCGCCAGGAGGTCTATCCCTCGACCGGCGGCGCGCGCGTGCCCCTGTACGTCGTGCATGCAAAGGGCCTGGGCGACGGGCCGCACCCGACCCTGCTCCAGGGCTACGGCGGCATGAACGTCATCCGCTCGGCCACGTACATGCCGGAGATCCTGCCCTGGTTGCGCCGGGGCGGAGTGTTCGCGCTGGCCCACATCCGCGGCGGCGGCGAGTACGGCGACCGCTGGCGGCGGGCGGCGATCGGGCCGGACCGCCAGCGCTCGTACGAGGACTTCCAGGCGGCGGCCGAGCACTTCGCCGCGACGGGCGTTGCCGACGCCGCCCACCTGGGCATCGAGGGCCGCAGCCTGGGCGGTCTTCTCGTCGCCGTGAGCCTCACCCAGCGGCCCGAACTGTACCGGGCCGTCATCTGCGGCGTGCCGCTCATCGACATGGTGCGGTTCCCGCGCTTTCTCATCGCCGCGCGCTGGACGCAGGAGTTCGGCCACCCCGACACCCCGGTGGGGTACCGCCAGGTGCGGGCCTACTCGCCCTACCATCACGTCCGGCCGGACGTGCGCTACCCGGCCGTCTACCTCTTCGCCGGCGCCAACGACTCGCGCGTCGACCCGCTCCACCCGCGCAAGATGGCCGCGCAGTTGCAAGAGACCCAGCGCGACCGGGCGGACGCCCTGCCCGTGCTCATGCGCACCGCGTTCGACGCCGGCCACGGCCTGGGCAAGCCGGCGTCGGCGATCCTCGACGAGCAGGCGGAAATCTGGGCCTTTCTCGCCTGGCAGCTGGGTCTCGACCCGACCGGACCGGCGTAGGGCGCCCAGGTCCGGGGTGGCGACCCCGCAGGCGCCTGCGCGTGCGCCCGCCCAGTGGCCGGCAACGCCTGCGGTCCTATGCGTGTCCAGCCGGGCTGGCGCAGGCGGTCTACCGGCGCGCCGTCCCGGCCGAAGGCGAAGGGCCGCCCTGTGCGCCGCGCGCGGCGCATCCTCGCGCGGGCAGGTCCGCAGATCGCGTGCCTTGCCGCTGGAAGCGGCTCACAGGACATGGCGCCGACGGTGTCGAACGGCCGACATGAAAAGTGGCAATGTCGGCGGTGGGGGGGTCCCACGTGGCAGGCCTAGGGCGGGGCGCCGCTGGCGGCCCGGCCCCGTTGCCGGATCCCGAGGCGGTCCTGGCCGAGTCCCTGGAGACGGTTACCCTGGCGCTGGGCGCGCAGGCCGCCACGATCCTCCGGGAGGACCCCGTCCGCGGCTGGCTGCCGCTCGCCGGCTGGCCCGTGGGCGAGCGCTCCGGGGTGGTCCTTGCGCCCCTGGACACGCGCGCGCCCCGGCCGGCGTCGGGCCGGGCGGCCGAGGCTATCGCACTCGACGACGCCGGCGACGGACAGGCCACCACCTGGTCCGTGACCTGCCCGGCCTCGGCCGCTGCGGAGGCGGCGCTCGCGGTCCGGTGGGCGGCACCGCGTGGGGGTCTTACCGCTCGGGAGCGGGCGATCCTGCGGATGGCCGCCCGGCAGGTCTGCCTGGTCCTCGACCGCGCCAGCGCGGCCGCCCGGGTCGAGGCCGCCGAGGGCCTGGTGCGGCGCAAGACCGACCTCCACCGGGCGCTGTCCCGCGCGCGCCGGGCCGCGACCCAGGGGGAGGACCCGAGCGGGGTCGCCCGCGCCGTCTGCCGCGCCCTCGCGGACGGACCGACGCTGCGCCTGGCCTGGGTGGGCTGGGTCGACGCCGCGACCGGGACGCTGCGCCCCGCGACCTGGGCGGGCAGCCGCGTGCGCGCCCTGGCCGGCGCGGAGCTGGCCGTCGGGGCGGAGGCGAGCGGGCCGGCCGCCGCCGCCCTGCGCGACGGGCAGGTGCACCTCGGCCCGGAACCGACGCTCCCGCCGGAGGTTGCCGGTGTCGTCGGGAGCTGGGCCTGGATACCCCTTCGCGACGGCCCGCGCGCCGGTATGCTCGCGATCGGGGCGGCCGACCCGACGTGCTTCGCGCCGACCGACATGCCCTACCTGGACGAGCTGGGGCGCCATCTCGAGCACGGCCTGTTGCGCCTCACCGCCCAGGGCGCGCAGGTCCAGGGAGAGGCGTCGCTGCGGACGGTGTTCGACACCGTCCTGGACGGCCTTGTCCTGATGGACGAGTCCGGTCGCATCGAGGTGGCGAACCCTGCCCTCGGCCAGATGGTCGGCCGCGACACCGCGGATCTGGTCGGCGCGGACATCGGCATCCTGCTTGGCGGCCCGCACGCGGACGCGCTCGACCGCACCATCCACGGGGCCCTGCGGGGCGAGCCGGCGGCGCCCGTGTCCGTGCGCACCGACACCAACGTCGTGCAGGGGCGACGCGCGGACGGCAGCGCGTTTCCCATCTCCCTGCTCATCCGTAAGGCACGAACCGCTCCCGAGGCGCGGTTCGCCGGCGTTGTTCGGGATCTGTCGCCAGAGATGGCGTACGCCCGCGAGCGCGAGCACGCGCTTGCCCACGACCCTCTCACCGGCCTGTGGAACCGCAGCGCCCTGCACCACCATCTCGAGCAGTTGCAGGCGGTGGCCGCCATCGCGCCGGGCGGTCGGGAGGCGCTCGTCCTCGTCGATGTCGACGACTTCCAGGACATCAACGCCACCTACGACGCCGAGGGCGGCGACCGCGTCCTTATCAGCCTGGGCAGGCGCCTGGCGTCCGTGGTCGATGCGCGCGCCGGCGGCATGGCCGCCCGCATCGGCGGCGACGAATTCGCCCTGGTCGTGCCGCTGACGCCCGGCGACGACGCCCGGGCCTGGGCCGAGGCGGCGATGCGGGTGGCGGCGCGGCCGGTGAAGATCGACGGGCGCACCTGCCGGGTGCGGCTCAGCGCCGGCCTCGTCGTGCTGCCGGAGGACGCCCGGAGCGTGCAGGAGGCGCTCACCCATGCCGACCTCGCCCTGCACGAGGCCAAGGCGGGCGGGGGCGGCACGCTCATGCGCTACGCCGCCGCCATGGAACGGCGCGCCGAGCGCGTGCGGGTGCTGCCCGACCGGCTACGGGCGGCCCTGGCGGCCGGCCAGCTGCACCTGTACTACCAGCCCCAGGTGAACATGGTGACGCGCGAGGTTCGCGCGTTCGAGGCGCTCGCGCGCTGGCACGACCCGGAGCGCGGCCTTGTCATGCCGACCGAGTTCCTCCCTCTCCTGCGCGACCGCGAGGTGGTCGTCCGGGTGGGCGAGTGGGTGATCGACACGGCGCTGGCCCAGTGGCGGACATGGGCCGACGCCGGCATCGATAGCCGCGTCGCCGTGAACGTGGCGCCCGAGCACTTTCTCCAGCCCGGCTTTGCCGCCCGCCTGCGCCGCAGGCTGCGCAAGCTGGGCCCGACGGCGCGCGGCGCCCTCGAGGTGGAGATCACCGAGTCGGCGGCCATCGCGGACACCGACCGCGGCCGCCAGGTGATGGCGGAACTGTCGGCGATGGGCGTGCGCCTCGCCCTCGACGACTTCGGCACCGGCTACGCCTCGATCGCCTACCTGTCCGACCTGCCGTTCGACGCGATCAAGATCGACCGCAGCTTCACCCAGCGCATCCTCGGCACCGACGCGGGCTGGGCGATCGCGCGCGCGATCCTGCTCATGGGCACTGGCGCCGAGCGCGAGGTGGTTGCGGAGGGCGTCGAGAGCGCGACCCTCGAGGATGGCCTCCTGCGGCTTGGCGCCCGCTTCGGCCAGGGCTTCCTGTACGGCCGGGCGATGCCCGCCGCCGAGGTGCCGGGCTGGCTCGTGCGCTGGCGCGCCGCGTCCGCCGCCAGGCCGCCGCGCGCGCGCGCCGTCAACGACGCGTCCGACTACATGACCGCCGTGCACCAGCACATGCGCTGGGCCGGGCGGCTCATGACCGTGCTCGGCCACCGTGGCGTCGACGCGGCCGCCGGCGACGTCGGCGACGAGCGGGGGTGCGCCTTCGTGCGCTGGTGCGAGCGCTACGGCGAGGGGCGCGCGAGCATGCGCCGGATCGCCGCCCTGCATGCCCGCTCGCATCGGGCGGCGCGCGAGCTGTTCGCCCGCCTGCCCGCGCACGACGCGCGCGTGGCCGGCGCGCAGGCGGCCGAGGCGCTCATGCGCGACACCGAGTCGTTCCTGGTCGAGGCGCTGGCGGCGTTCGACTTCCGCACCCTGGTGGCGGATGCGGCGGCGCCGCCCGACGGGGACGTCGCCCCGGCCTCCGCCCGGTAGCCGGCGGTGCCCGCGACTGGGCGCTCAGCCGATCGGGAACGGCACCCCCCAGGAGCGCGCCACCTTGTGTGCGCCATGCTCCATGTCGCGGCCCTTCTTGAGGATCGAGATCGTGCCGTCCGGCTCGAGCACGGCCAGGGCGACGTCTTCCACGCTGTTCAGGCTGTGCTCGCGCAGGGCCATGCCCAGCTCGTCGTGGGAGATCCCCTCGCGCCGCAGGGCGGAGGGGAACCAGCGGCCGTCGCGGGCGATCACCGTCGGCCGGGGCTCGATCAGGTGCTGCACGAACGGGCTGCGCCCGCGCAGCCAGGCGATGAGCACGTTCAGGCCGAACAGCGCGGCGAGGATGACGAAGCCGCCGCCGAGCGAGGTGTCGGGGCCGGTCATGGCCGGCTGGATGGCGTTTGCCACGAGCAGGACCAGGACGAGGTCGAACAGGGTGAACTGGCCCACCTCGCGCTTTCCGAACATGCGCAGGCCGAGGAGCAGGGCCAGGTACATCAGGATCGACCGCACGGCGATGAGGAGCGGCGGCACCTGAAAGTGGAACATCGACAGCGACGACACCTCCCCGCCAACAACGCCCGTCGCGCCTTGGCCCTAAGGTCCGCCCGGCGGGCGGCGGCCATGCGGCAGGCGGTATCGGCGCGCGCCGGACCCACCGGCGGCCGGGCATCCCGGCCGACCCTCGCGTCAGCCGTGCCGGGCCCGCTGGCGTGCGCGGGAGATCCGCAGGATCGCCTGCCAGATCGCGGCGACCTCGCCCGGGCCCACATGCGGTCCGCCGCGCCCGGTCAGACGGGCGAGGATCGCCGCCTCGCGCGCGCCCTGCCGGACGGCCAGGCGGCCCATGCGCTTGAGGTCGCCGGCCCGGTCGGTCGCCTGCATGCGGCGCGCGATGAGGGCGAGGAGCGCGTCGTCGAGCCGGTCGATCTCGTCCCGGCAGGCCGCGAGCGAATCGAGCGCGCCGGCTTCGCCCGGGGCCAGGCGCGCGTGCAGCGCCGCCAGCGCGTCGTGCCGGCCGACGTCGCCGGGCCGCACCGCCACGATGACGCCATCCGCGGTCGCGGCCAGGGGGAGGGCCAAGGCGTCCGGCCGGCCGGCAAAGAAGGCGGGCACCCCCGACCGCACGTCGTCCGCCAGCGCCTCCGCCATGTCGCGTCCCTCCTTGTTCGGTTCGGACAGCAAGGCTCCCGTCCCTCGAGGGACGGGAGCCTGCTCCCGCGGTACCACCCTGCTTGACCGCCCGTGGCGGTCCGGCTTGCCGGTGCGGGCGGGCATGCCGCCGACACCGTGCCCGGTTCACGGTGGGCGGCCGGCGACGCCTACACGGCCTTGCGGCGTTCAGCGTGCCACTCCGGAGGGAACTTCCGCGGCGGCCGCCCGGGAGCGCTCTCAGTCCCGGCGCTCCCTCCCTGACGGGCGGCTGGGCCGCGTACTTTCCTCCTTCAGCGTGTTTGGCGTGTGGCTTTCGCGCAGTGTACGGCCCGGGCGCCGGTACGTCAACGCCCCCGGGCGGTCAGTAGCCGAAGCGCAGCGCGACCATGAGCACGAACAGGACGACGAAGCCGGCCAGTTCGGCGACCGCGCCCGCCCGGAAGCGCTCGAACGCGACGTCCAGGTCGGGGCTGTCCGGGGCGAGCGCACCGAGGCGCTCGGCGCCGCGGCCCACGACCATCGCGCCCCAGAACGACAGGCCGACGGCGAGCACGAGCCCGGCGAGGAAGGTCTCCCCGTAGAGGCTGCCGAGCCGGCTCCAGGCGCCGAGCGGGAAGCCCAGCGCCAGCCCGAACACGATGGTCAGGCCGCTCAGGGGCGCGATCACCCGCCGGGCCTGGCGGGCGTAGGGGGCGAGGAACGCCTGGCGGCCGGCCGGGTCGAGGGTGCGCACGGCCGGCATGACGACCATGTCGCTGAACATCGCGCCGCCGAACCAGAAGATGCCCAGGAGCACATGCAGGCCCTGGAGCAGGTACAGCATCGCCGCAGCCTCCATCGATCCTGTCGTTCGGATCCACGGTACGCGCCCGAGCCGCGCCCGTCCTCGGTCCCGGGACCGGGCCGGCGCGCTACCGGGAGCGCACGGCGGCGGCGATCCGGTCGAGCGCCTCGACCAGCATCGACCGCGGGCAGGCGATGTTGATCCGCTCGTAGCCCGCGCCCCCGGCTCCGAACGAGGGGCCGTGGGACAGGGCGACGCGCGCCGTGCCGTTCATGAACCGCGCCAGCGCCTCCGGCTCCATGCCCAGCCCGCGGCAGTCCAGCCAGACCACGTACGTGCCCTCGGGGTGGATCGCCTCGACGCCGGGGATCTCCCGGGCGACGAAGTCCTCGAGGTAGGCGAGGTTGCCGGCGAGATACCCGCGCAGCCCCTCGTACCAGGCGCCGCCACGGGTGTAGGCGGCCTCGAGCGCGACGAGGCCGAACGGGCTGCCCTGGTGCAGGTGGACCTCGTGGACGACGTGTTCGTACGCGGCCCGTAGCGCGGGGTTCGGGATGAGCGTGTAGGACGTCTGCATCCCCGCCAGGTTGAACGTCTTCGACGGGGCGTGCAGGAGCATCGCCCGGTCCGCGTATGGGGCGCCGAGGGCCAGGTACGGCGTGTGCACGACGCCGGGGTAGGTGAGGTCGCTGTGCACCTCGTCCGAGATGACGAGAATGCCGTGCTCCAGGCACACGTCGCCGAACGCCCGCAGCTCCTCCCGCGTCCACACCCGTCCGACCGGGTTGTGCGGGCTGCACAGGATCGCGGCCTTGACCCCGTCGCGCGCCTTCTCGCGCAGGTCGTCGAGGTCCATGCGGTAGCGGCCGCCCTCGCGCACGAGGGGGTTGTTCACAACCCGCCGGCCGTTCAGCTCGATCGTCGGCGCGAACGGGTAGTACGTCGGCGGCTGGATCAGGATGCCGTCGCCCGCCCGGGTCAGGCCCTTGAGGATGAACGCCAGGCTGGGCACGACGCCGTGGGCGAAGCCGATCCAGTCGCGCGGCACGTCGAGGCCGTGGCGCTCGCGCATCCAGCCCTGGACGGCGCCGTAGACGGGCTCGGTGTAGTCCGTGTAGCCGTACACGCCGTGGCGCGCCCGGGCGACCACCGCCTCGACCACCGCCGGCGGGCAGGCGAAGTCCATGTCGGCCACCCACATCGGCAGCACGTCGGCCGAACCGTACAGGCGCTCGAGCGCGTCCCACTTCTCGCTGGCGGTGCCCCGCCGCTGTGGGCGCGTATCGAAGTCGAACGTCACGCATGCACCCCCAACGCCCGGATTCCGCGCCCGCGCCCGATCCCCTGGCTACCCGCGAGGGACCCCGCGGGCCGGGCGCGAATCCCGCCCGGATGGGATCGGAAGGGGGCGGCCGGGGATGCGGCTTGTGAAGTACACGCACGCCTGCGTGCGGCTGGAGAAGGACGGGCGGGCAATCGTGCTCGACCCGGGCGGGTTCGCCGACGAGCCGTGGGCGCTCGCCGGCGCGGCGGCGCTGTTCATCACCCACGAGCACTTCGACCACTTCGCCCCGGACCGGGTCCGGGCCGCCGTCGCCGCGTCCCCGGGCCTCGATGTGTACGCTGCGCCGGCCGTCGCCGCCCTGCTCGCCGACCTGGGCGGGCGCGTGCACGCCGTGCGGGAGGGGGAGGCCGTCTCGGTCGCCGGGTTCGGGGTGACGGGCGTGGGCGCGAAGCACGCCCGCAACCACCCCGACGTCGACCCGGTCGACAACGTCGGCTTCCTCGTCGACGGCCGCGTCTTCCACACCGGCGACGCGCTCACGCCCGCCCCGGACGTCGACGTCCTGGTCGTGCCCGGCCAGGCCCCCTGGATGTCCTCGCCGGAGCTCGTCGGCTACCTGCGGGCGGTCGCGCCCCGGCGCGTGTTCGGCGTCCACGACGGGCTCCTGAACGAGCGCGGCCTGGGCCTTATCGACGGCGTCCTGGCGGGCGAGGCGAGGCGTACCGGCCGGGAGATGCGCCGGCTCCGGGTGGGCGAGGTCGTCGACCTCGACGCGTAGGCCCCGTCGGGACGGCGCCCCGATGCGGGCCGGCTCGGGCCACGGGACGGGCGGGCGGTGAGCGACGCCGCCCTCGCCCTCGTCATGCTCGCCTCGCTCGGACACGCCGTCTGGAACGCCCTGTCGCGCGCCGTGACCGACCACCGCGACCGCTTCTACACCGTCGTCAACGCCGTCGCCGTGGTCGCCTTCGCCCCGCTTGCGGCCGACCTCGCGCTGCGCACGGCGGTGCCGGCGTCGGCGCTCGCGTGGTGGGGCGCGAGCACCGTGCTCGAGGTCGCCTACTTCGTCTGTCTGGCCCGGGCCTACCACGCCGGCAGCTTCCTCACCGCCTACCCCGTGGCGCGCGGCTCGGCGCCGGTGCTGGCGGCCCTCGTCGGTGCGGCCGCGTTCGGGCAGAAGCTGGGCGTGGCGGGGTATCTGGGCGTCGCCCTCGTCACGGCGGGCGTCCTGTCCGTCAACCGGCCCGGCATGTCGCTCGCCGGCCTGCGCGCGCGGCTCGTCGGGCCGGGCGTGGGCTGGGCGCTTGCCACCGGCGCCTGCACGGCGCTGTACAGCGTCACCGAGGCCAAGGGCGCGCGGGTCATGTCGCCGGTCCTGTTCACGTACGGGCTGTTCGTCGCCATCACCCTGGGCAAGGCGGCGGTCGACCGGCTGTCGCCCTGCCGCGAGCCATACGTCGCGATCCTGCGCGCCTACCCGCGCCAGGCGGTGGTGGCGGGCGTCTTCATGTTCGCCGGGGCGGCGCTCGTCATCACCACCTTGCGCACGAGCGACGTCGCTGCGGTCGTCGCCGTGCGCCAGCTGAGTATCGTGTTCGCCGCCGGCATTGGCGCCCTGTGGCTGGGCGAGCGGCTGACCGCCGCCCGGGCCGCGTCGATCGCCCTCATCGTCGCCGGCGTGCTTCTGGTGCGCGGGTAGGGGCTACCCGAGAGGCGGCGCCTTCACCACCAGGAGGGCCCCGGCGCCGGTCGGCACGAGCGCCTCCGACACGCGCCCGTCGGCGCGGACGAGTTCCCGGAACGCGCGCACCTGGTCGGCGTGGGAGATGACGTTGTCCACGGCGAGAAGGCCGCCCGGTCGCAGCACCCGCACCAGGTCGGGCCAGTAGCCGACGTAGTGGGGCCGCTCGGCGTCGAGAAAGACCATGTCCCAGGCTTCGTCCGCGGACCCGTGCAGGGTCTCGGCGGCGTCCTCGACGCGCAGCTCGACCCGGTCGAGAAGACCGGCCCGCGTGAGGTTCTCCCGGGCCATCGCCGTCCGGGCCGGGTCGAGGTCGACGCTCGTCATCCGGCCGCCCACGGCGCGCACGGCGTCGGCGAGCCACAGCGTCGAGTAGCCGTTCGACGTGCCCAGCTCGAGCAGCCGGCGCGCCCCCGTGGCCCGTACCAGGAGGGCGAGGACCCGGGCCGTGTCCGGCTCGAGGTTTCGCAGCCGGTCGAGCCGGTCCGCCCTCGTCGCGTCGTGGGCGACGCCGTACGCATGAAGCTCGTCGAGGAGCGCCGCCAGGGCGTCGTTCACGGCCATCCCTTGCCTTCTTTGCGTCACCGGTTAATCTGGTGACGATGGTAGACAACCCTGCGGCAAACGGTCAACCGCCGGGCGGGCCGTTCTCCTTCCGGAGCGACCGCCTCGCCCTCGACTACTGCGCCACGCGCATGTTTCGCGGCCGCGCCGACGGCGGACTGGAGCTGTTCGACCGCCCCGGCGCGCTCGCCGCCTGGCTCGCGCAGAGCGGCCTGTTGCCGGCGCCGCCCGCCTGTGCGTCCGCCGAGGTCGACCGGGCCGTCGTCCTGCGCGAGGCGGTCTATCGCCTGTGCCTGGCCCGCATCCGGGGCGCGCCCCTGCCCCCGGACGACGCGGCCACCGTGAACGGCGTCGCCGCCGGGCCACCCGTCGGCCTTGCCCTCGATGCCGCCGGCCGCGTCGTCCGGCAAGGCGACGCGACCCGGGCCCTGGCGAGCATCGCCCGCGACGCCGTCGAGCTCCTCGGCGGCGGCGAGGCGTCGCGGCTACGCCAGTGCGCCCGCGACGGCTGCACCCGCCTGTTCGTCGACCGCAGCCGGGCCGGACGGCGGGTCTGGTGCGGCATGAACGCGTGCGGCAACCGGGTGAAGGCGGTCGCCTACCGGCGCCGCCGCGCCGCCGGGCGGGCGCCGTAACGGCCGGCGGCCCTACGCCGTCTCCCGCTCCTCGTCCGCCGGCGCCGGTCCGCCCGCCGGCGCCACGTCGCGCCAGCGCGTCGGCAGCGGGTCGGGCGGGCTGGCGTAGACCGGGTTGGTGAACGCGGCCAGCCGCCCGTCGGCGTCGCGCACCTCGGCGCGCAGCCAGCGGTACACCCCGCGCGGCCACTGCCGACGCAGCTCGAACCGGCCGTCGCCGGCGAGCGCTGCCGTCTCGACCTCCCGGCCGTTCTCGAGCCAGCGCAGGACGCCGCCGGCGGGCGCGCCCTCGATGCCCAGGCGGTAGACCACCGACACCGGCGGCCGCTCGCCGCCGCCGTCGGCGCGCACCTCGTCGCCCGGCAGGCAGGCGCGGCCGTCCGCCTCGATGCGCGGGTCGAGGCGCGGGCCGCGGGTCACGTACACCCGCCCGCGCCGGATTCCGGCCAGGATCGCGTCGGCGGACAGCTCCTCGGCCCACACGCAGGTTGTCGGATCGCCCACCCGCTGGGGTGGGCCGCCCGGGACGTGGGACTCGCCCGGGAGGAAGTGGACGTCGGCGCCGCCAACCCCCCACAGGCGCTGGCCCCGCGCCCACAGCGCGTCCCAGACGTCGAGCGCGGCCTGGGTGGCACGGTCGTTGTCCGGGTAGGTGGGGTCGTTCAGGATCTCGACCGTCTCGAACAGGTCCACCGCGGTGTCGTCCCAGCGCCACTGCCAGGGCGGCAGAAGGGGGTGGTTCAGGCTGCACACCGTGCCCTGGCCGCCGTGCACGCGCAGGAGCTGCTCCATCCCCTCCTCGGTCTGCAGGGCCGGCCCGCCCTCGTGCAGGAGCACCGGGAAGAAGCGCACGCCCAGCGCGTTCCAGTGCCCGCGCGTGGAGGTGAACTCGACCCCCGGGATGACCAGGAGCGGCGTGTCGCACCAGGCCGTGGTGAGGGCGTTGTGCTCGGTGATGATGCCGAAGTCGAGGCCCGCGCCGCGGGCGAGGTCGGACAGCTGGCGGGCGGTCAGGCGGCTGTCCGACAGGAGGGTGTGCATGTGCAGGTCGCCCCGGTACCAGCGCGACCCGCGCGCGAGCGGCCGCTGCCAGTCGTACAGGGTGTAGGCCTGGAGCATGCCGTGCCGGCCCGGGGCGGTCGTCCACAGGTGGGGCCGCGTCTCGGTCTGGTCGAGCGCCGGCGCGGGCCCCGCGTCCCCGGCCAGCTCCAGGCGGTAGAGCGGTGTGCTCTGCCCGTCCGGCAGGGCGCCGACCAGCACCGTCCAGCGTCCGGGCGGCAGGGGACCCGGCACCGCGCCGGGCCAGAACCCCTGGGCGCGGTCGCCGACGTCGCCCCGCACGAGCATCGTCTCGCCCGGGCGAAGACCCCAGTACTGCAGCCGCACCGACCCCTCGGCGTCGATGAGGAACAGGTTCAGCACCCGCGTTCCCTCGTAGGTTGCGCGCAGGCTGAGCCAGCCCAGGCCGGGCGGGATCGCGATCTCGTGCACCCGCTGGGCGAGGCCGTCGGGCGCGAGGAGCCGGACCTCCAGGACGTGCGACCACATGGCGACCGCTCCTTCGTCGGGTGGACGGGACGGGCGGGGAGGAGCCGTTCGGTAGCGGACCGCCCGTCGTGCGCGCAGGCGCCGGGGCGGGCGGTGCGGGGGTATGGATCGGGCTAGCGGGCGCCGCCGCCGATCGACAGCTCGCCGCGGGTGAACAGGTGCATGGCGGCCATCGTGCCCCAGACCGCGAGGAATGCGATGATCGCCACCGCCGCCGCGCCCTGGGCGGCGTTCTCGCCGGTCTGGAACATGTACACGCCCAGGTTGTTGAAGCCGAGCATGCTGGCGATCGCGTACTCGCCCATGGCCAGGGCGAAGGTGAGGAACGCGCCGCCCACGATCGAGGCGCGCAGGTTGGGCACGATCACCCGGGCGAGGAGGTACCACCAGCCCGCCCCAAGGCTTTGCGCCGCCTCGGTGAGGACGGCCGCGTGGAGCGAGGCGAGGCCGTTGTCGACGGCCCGGAACAGGTAGGGCAGGGATACGATCGCGTACGCGCCGACGAGCATCACGCCCCGGATCGAGAGCGGCCAGATCGAGCCCGAGTACAGGCTGACCTCGCCGAACACGAGCACGATCGGCGGCACGACGAACGACAGCAGGCTGAGCATCTCGATCCAGCCGTGCATCCGGGGCGCCTTCAGCCGGCTCCAGTAGGCGGCCGGCACGACCATGACGAGGCCGAGCGCGACGGTGCCGACGGCGGCGGCAAGCGAGAAGGCGAGCCCGTGCCAGAAGGCGCCGTCCGCAAAGATGCCCGCGTAGGCGGAGAAGAGCCCGTGGCCGGGGTTGTCGAGACTGAACTGGGCCGTCGCGACGAGGGGCACGACGAAGTACAGACCGGCCAGGGCGAGGACGACCCAGCCCGGCCAGCGCGGGCTACGCACGGGCGGACCCCGGCCTGGCGCCGCGCTGGAGGAGCGAGGCGGCGACGAACGCACACGCCATGACCACGATCATCCCCACCGCGAGCGCGTCGGCCAGGCCGGGGTTGAACAGGACGTTGCCGGACATCTCGTCGCCGATGAGGAGCGGCACGAGGTTCACCTCGCCCGAGGTGAGCGCCTCGGCCGTCGCGTAGGCGCCGAAGCCGCTGCCGAAGAGGAGGAGGAGGGCGCCGAGAAGCGGACCGCGCAGGATCGGCAGGGCGACCATCCAGGTGTACTGCCAGCCGCTCGCCCCCAGGCTGCCGGCCGCCTCCCGCCAGCGCGTGACGGCGTCCATCGAGGGCAGGATGAGCAGCACCATGAGCGGGATCTGGAAGTACAGGTAGGTGAGGACGAGCCCCCACACGCCGAACAGGGTGAAGCCGTCCCGGTACAGGGAGATGCGGAGGTGGTGGGCGAGAAGCAGCGTGACGCTGCCGAGCGGGCCGAGCGCCGAGGTGAAGGCGAAGGCGAGCGGCACGCCGGCGAAGTTCGAGGCGACGCCGGAGAACGTGACGAGCGGCGTGCGCAAGGACCCGGGCAGGGCGACGACGATCGCCCAGGCCAGGGCGAGGCCGAACAGGCCGCCGAGGATGGCGCTGTAGCCGCTCACCTCGATCGTGGTGACGTACGCGCCGAGGTACTGGGGCTGGAACAGGTCGGCCAGGTAGGCCAGGGTGAAGCGGCCGTGGGGCGTGTGCACGCTGCCGACGAACAGCCCGATCGAGGGGATGAGCATGAACAGGGCGACGACCAGGAGGAAGGGCACGAACCAGGGCGCGTGGCCGGCCAGACGGAACGGGGCGCGCCCCGCCGGCACCGCGCGGGTGGCGGTGGCGGGGAGCGCGAGATCGGCGTCGGCGGTGGTCATCGCGGGCCCCCTACGCGGGTCGGTCTAGGCGCTGGCGACCTTGGGGCCCCACTGGGCGGCGACCACGGCGGCCGCCTTGTTGCTCTGCGCGACCGAGGGGAACCGGGCCTTGGCGTAGTCCTTGGCCGGCGGCAGCTGGGCGGCGAGCTTGGCCGGGATCTTGCCCCTGGCGGCGAGGTCGTCGTAGCGCACCGGGTGGGCGAAGCCCTCGAGCCACAGGAGCTGGCCCTCGTCCGAGTAGAGGAACTCCTGCCACAGGCGCGCGGCGTAGGGGTGGAAGGAGGCCCTGGGCACCGCCTGGCAGTAGTAGCCGCCGATCACGCCGGTGGCCGGAAGGGCGATCCGCAGCGGCGGGTTGGTGCCGAACGACTGCTTGTAGCCCAGCAGCAGGTAGTCCCACATGATCGCGATCGGGGTCGTGCCCTTCGAGATCGTGGCCGCGGTGTTGGCCACCGGCACGAAGTTGCCCGCCTTCTTCAGCCTGGCGAAGAACTCGATGCCCGGCTCGATGTTCTCGAGCGAGCCGCCGTTGGCCAGCGCCGCCGACCAGATCGCCATGAACGCGTCCTGGGCGCTGCGCGGGTCCCCGTTGATCGACACCTGGCCCTTGTACTCGGGCTTCAGAAGGTCTGCCCAGGTGGTCGGCATGGTCTTCACGACGTCCATGTTGGCGCCGAAGGCGATCGCCCCGTAGTAGTCGCCCGTCCAGTAGCCGTGCGGGTCCTTCAGGGCGGCCGGGATGGTGTCCCAGGTGGCGACCTTGTACGGCGCGAACAGGCCCTGGCTCTTGCCCTGGGCGGCGAACGACGGGCCCACGTCGACGCCGTCCGGCTCGAGCGAGGGGTTGGACTTGTCCGCGACGACGGCCTGGATCTCCTGGCCGGACGAGTCGTCGGGGGCGATGTTGTTGATCTTGATTCCGTACTTCTTCTCGAACGCCGTGATGATCGCGCCGTAGTTCGCCCAGTTGAGCGGCAGGGCGATCGTGTTCAGGGCGTTCTCCTTCTTCGCGCCGGCGATGAGGACGTGAAGCGGGATCGACCTGCCGCTCGCGAGCGGGTTCGATGCAGCCTCGGCCACGGCGCCGCCGGCGAGCTGGGCGAGCGGTCCGGCGGCGAGCGCGCCGGCGGCGAGGCCGGCGCCCATGCGGACGAAGTCGCGGCGGGTCAGGCCGGCCTCGGTGCGGGTCGGGTCGAGCTCGTTGCGCATACCTAGATCCTCCTCGTCATGTCGGGACCGGGGATGCCGGTCGGGGCCGCCTTCAGTGCGCGCGGCGCGGCGGGCGGGTCCCGGCCGCACACGTCCCCACCACTCCGTGCCATCGGTCGATCCCGCCCTTCTAGGCCCTTGCCGCGGTCGCCGCGACCTCGTCGCGGGCGCCGCCGGGCGCCGGCGCCAGGGTCACCAGCACCGTCGTCGGCACGTGCACGCTGAGGGCGCCTCCGGCCACAGGTTCCGCGCCGGCCGCCGCCTGGGCCCGGTCGACCCACAGCTCCTGGTCGCCCACCCGCACGCGCAGGAGGGTGTGGCCGCCCAGGTACACCGCGTCCTGGAGCGTGCCGAGAAGCGGGCTCGTCAGCCCTTCCCCGCCCGGCTGGAGGGCGACGCGCTCGGGGCGTACGCGCAGCTCCACCGGCTGCCCGGCCACCGCCCCCTCGGGCAGCGCCTCGACCCGCAGCGTCTGGCCCTCCACCCGCACCGTCCGGCGCGCCGGGTCGTCGACGATGCCGGCAAGGCGGCTCATCGTGCCGACGAACTCGGACACGAACAGGCTCGCCGGTCGCTCGTACACGTCGCGCGGCGGGCCGGCCTGCTCGATGCGGCCGCGGTTGAACACGACCACCCGGTCGGAGGTGGCGAGCGCCTCCTCCTGGTCGTGCGTCACGTACAGGGTCGTGATCCGGAGCTCGCGCTGGATCCGCCGGATCTCCATGCGCAGACCGACCCGGATGCGCGCGTCGAGGGCCGACAGCGGCTCGTCCAGGAGAAGCACCTCGGGGTGCGGCGCGAGGGCGCGGGCCAGCGCGACACGCTGCTGCTGGCCGCCCGACAGCTGGCCCGGCAAGCGTCCCGCCTCGGCCTCGAGGCCGACCATGGCGAGGAGCTTCGCCACCCGCGCCCGGACCACCGCCGCCGGCTGGCGCCGCACGCGCAGGCCGAAGGCGACGTTCTCGGCCGCGGTCATGTTCGGGAACAGGGCGTACGACTGGAACACCATGCCCATCTGCCGGCGCTGGGGCGGCAGCCGGGTGATGTCCCGGCCGTCGAGCAGGACCGTCCCCGCGTCGGGCAGCTCGAACCCGGCGACGATGCGCAGGAGGGTCGTCTTGCCGCTGCCGCTCGGGCCGAGGAGGCTGACGAACTCGCCCCGCTCGACGGCTAGGCTGACGCCGTGCACCGCGTGCACGGCGCCGAACGAGCGACGCGCCTCGCGAACCTCCAGGTGGCTCACGCCGACCCCCCCTCCGCGACCGCGCCCGGGAGCGAACCTCGCCTCGATGATCGGACGGGGCTGTTAAGGGCGTGTGAAGGGGAGGCCACGGCCGGCCGGGAGGGAGCGCACGCGTCGCGCGGACGGCGACGTGGCCCGGCCGTCACCGGCCCTTAACACGGGCGGCGTACGGTCGGCGCGAAGGGGGCGGTGGGTTGGCAGGGCTGGAGCTGTTCCTCGTCCGCCACGGCCAGAGCCTGTCCAACGTCGAGGGGCGCCTGTGCGCAGAGCCGCCGGGCCCGGCCCTGACCGTGCGCGGCTGGGCTCAGGCGCAGGCGGCGGCCCGGCTGGTGGAGGCCGGTGCGACCGGTCCGGTGCGGATCGTGACGAGCCCCCTCCTGCGGGCGTGGCAGACCGCCCAGGCACTGGCCGGCCCGCTCGGCGACCTGCCCGCGATCCTGGGCGGCCTGCGCGAGACCGCGTTCGGCGCTTGGGAGGGGAAGACCCACCGCGAGCTGCGCGGGGAGCCGGCCTACCGGGTCTGGCTGCGCCAGCCCGACAGCGACGCGCCGCCGGGCGTGGAGTGCGTCGCGGACGCGGGCGGGCGCGTCTGGCGCGCGCTGACGGCGATCGCCGTCGCCGGCCTTACCGGCAGCCTTGCCGCCTACTCGCACCAGCACCCGATCCTCGGCTTCGTTCGCCGGAGCGGCCTGCCCGCCGGGGAGGACGAGATCCCGAACGCCGTCGTCGTGCGCGCGACCTGGACCGGCGACGGCTGGCGCGTGCGCGACATCGATCCGGCCGCGGCGGCCGCCGGCGCTCCCGTGCCGTCCGCGCGCGCCTGACCGCCGCCTCCTCGGTCGCCGGCCGGCCGATGTCGGCGGGGGCGGGGCAGGGGAAGGGGAAGGGGAAAGTTGCCCTGCCCGCGGGGAGGGGTAGGGCAGGGAGGGGCGCCGACGGCTAGGACTCGGCGGAGATCACCGGGCGGGCCACGGTGTCGCGGGCGTAGGCGACAAACGCCTCGGGCTCGAGCGGGGTGGAGAACAGGTTGCCCTGGACCGCGTCGCAGCCCGCCCGGCGAACCCGATCGAGTTGGCCCGCGGTCTCGACCCCCTCGGCCACCACCCGGAGGTCGAGGGCTCTGCCCAGCCGCGCGACCGCCGCCACCACCGCGTCGCCCCGCTCCGGGTGAACGGCGGCGACGAACGAGCGGTCGATCTTGAGCACGTCCACCGGCAGGCGCTCGAGCGAGGCGAGCGACGAGTATCCGGTACCGAAGTCGTCGATCGCCACGCGCACGCCGGTGCGTTTCACCATGGCGATGCGCTCGGCCGCCAGATCGGGTTCCTGGGCCACCGTGGCCTCGGTCAGCTCAAGGACGAGGCGCTCGATCGCCAGCCCGCTCGCCCCGACCGCGCCGAAGATGTCGTCCGCAAGGCCGTCCGACTCGAGCTGGCGATAGGAGATGTTCACCGCCACCGTGAGCGGATGGTCCGCCACCGGCCAGGACATCGCCGCCCGGCACGCCTCGCGCAGGACGAAGCGGCCGATCTCGCCGACCAGGCCGTGGCGCTCCGCGACCGGGATGAACACCTCGGGCGGCACCCAGCCGCGCCCCGGGTGGTGCCAGCGCACGAGCGCCTCGGCGCCGGAAAGACGCCCGTCGTGAAGGTTGATGATGGGCTGGTAGACGACGGACAGGCTACCCGCCGCGACCGCCGCCTGCAGGGCCGAGGCGAGTTCCCAGCGCTCGTGGGCGGCGTTGCGCATCGACGGCTCGAACTCGACGCAGGCGTTCTTGCCCGCCGCCTTGGCCTGGTACATGGCCACGTCGGCGTCGCGCAGGAGGGCGTCGGCCGAGGGCCACACGCCGCTCGCCAGGCCGACGCTGGCGGTCACGGTGTAGGGACGCCCGGCGACGTCGAACGGTTCGCGCAGGTCGTGGAGGATGCGCTCGGACACCGCCCGCGGGCCGCTGCCCGGGCCGTTCGGGTCGACGAGCACGACGAACTCGTCGCCGCCCACCCGGCCGACGAGGTCGGTGGCGCCCACGGCTCCCTTCAGGCGCTGTGCGACCGACACCAGGAGATCGTCGCCGACATTGTGGCCGAGGCTGTCGTTCACCTCTTTGAAGTTGTCGAGGTCGACGAACAGGGCCGACACCTGCCGGCGGGCGTCGCCGGCTGCGGCCGCCGCGATCCACTGCGTCGCCCGCTCGGCCACCAGGGTGCGGTTGGGCAGGCCGGTGAGCGGGTCGTGCAGCGCCTGGTAGCGCAGCTGCCCCTCGAACTCGGCCCGCTCGGTGCTGTCGTGGAGCGCGACGACGACGCCGCCCACCGCCTCGTCGTGCTCGAGGTTGGTCAGGGTCGCCTCGAACCGCCGGATCGCGCCCGACCGGTCCAGGCCGAGCAGGGTGCCGCGCACCACGTTGTCCTCGCGGCCGCGGCAGCGCGTGAGTAGCGCTTCGAGCACGGCGTGGTCCTGGCTGTCGATGAGCTGCTCGATCGGCTCGCCGACGAGGCCGCCCGGCGTGTAGCCCAGGTGCCGGTACACCGACGGGCTCTGGTACAGGATCCGGCCGTCGCCGCCGACGACGAGCACGTGGTCGCTCTGGTGCTCGAGGAGCGAGCGGTAGCGGCGCTCGCGCGCGGCCACCACCGCCTCCGTCCACTCCTTGTCGAGGAACAGCCAGCGGATGCGGATCAGGATGAGGATCGTGAGGACCAGCCACGGGATGAGCACGTCGATCGCGTCGAACGGCTGGCCGATCCAGCCCGACGCGATCGCGGCCGCTGCCGGCGGCGCCACGAGGGCCATGCCGAGGGCGACGAGGCGGGCGTTGCCGAGCGATCCGGGCCGCTGGCTGGCGCGGCTGGTGATGTCCGCCATCGACGGCAGGAGCGCGGCGAGGCCGAACGCTACAGCCGTGACGAACCAACCGGCGTCGAGCCAGCGCGGCGCGGCCGGGCCCGCCGGCTGGGAGCTGGCGACGCCCTGGTAGAGGTCGGACGCGAGCTCGCCGAGGAGCGCGACGACCAGCGCCCACATCGCGCCCCGGCGCCCGCCGGTGCTGATCAGGATGTTGGCCGCGACGACGACGAGAATGGCGTCGGCGACCGGGTAGAGGGCCGTGAGGATGCGCTGCTCCGCCGCCAGGTGGCTCGCCAGGATGAGCGGGCGATAGATGAGCAGCCACAGCGTCGTGGACATCGCCGTGAACAGGATGGCGAGGTCGAGGAAGGCGGTGCGCTCGCGCGCCCGATGGCCGCCCAGGCCCGCCCACAGCGCGGCGGAGATCATGAGCGTGTAGGCCCCGATAAAGCAGGCGTTCGACGCAGCGGTCAGGGCGACGCCGCCCAGGGCGGGAAACTGGGCCGGGACGAGACCCACGGCGGACAGCACGGCGGCAAGGGCGAACAGGTACCAGATGCCGGCGGGGGCGGGGCGGTAGCGCCGCACCCCGACGATCGCGGCGGCGGCCGCCACGACCGAGATCCCGTCGAGCGAGAGTGATCGCACCGCGGCCTGGGGGGCGAACTGCAGCGTCGTCGCCGCGGCGGCGACGACGAGGAAGGTCTGCAAAGCCCGGTTGCGGCCTGCCAAGACGGCCAAGGCGATCCTCCGCGCGACGCGATCCGGCGGCATCGGCCGACCGGTCCAGGCACGGTTCGACGGACGCCCACCGGATCCTGGCAATGCTGGGTAGACTGTCGAACGTTTGCGCGCGCGACAGTCGTAGGTTGACAACCGTCGCACACAGGCCTTCCCTGGGGGTGACGGGATGGGGGGCGGTCGCGATGGCGGAGGAGACCGGAACGCAGGCGGCGCAGATCGACGTGGTGACGACGCCGTACATGCCCGGGATGCGGATCGACCGGGTGCTCGGACCGACCTGGGGCACGGTGGTGCGGGCGAGAGGGATCGGCTACCAGGTGATCGCGGGCCTGCGCTCGCTCGCCGGCGGCGAGATCGACGAGTTCACCGACATGCTCAACCACGCCCGCGCCCACGCCCTCGACCGGATGCGGACCCATGCCCTGTCGCTGGGCGCCAACGCGATCATCGGCGCGGCGTTCGACTCGTCCGAGGTGGGCCAGAACATGTCCGAGGTGCTGGCCTACGGCACCGCCGTCGTGGTCTCGCCGGAGAGCGCGGCGTCGCCCGTCCGCCTGGCCTGACGCGGCCGCGCGAAGATCCGTGCGAACGGCACGCGCCCGCGTGCCGTTCGCCGTTGGGCGCGCCCGGCGCCGCCGGTCACGACCGCACGCGGCTCGGCAGATGCGCGCCGAAGCCGCGTCTTGACGGAGGCCGGCCGCGCCGCTAGTCTGTGCAAGCAAGTGTTACTTGCACAGAAAAGGAGGCGGCGGCGTGGACGGCGCCGAGCGGGAGACCGATGCGCGCATCCTGAACGCCGCCTACCATCTGTGGCGCGAGGGCGGCCTTCCTGCGGTCACGACGCGGGGGGTCGCCGCCCGCGCCGGCGTCAACGAGGTCACGCTGTTTCGCCACTTTGCCAACAAGGAAAACTTGCTCGTCGCCATGGTCGAGCAGGCGGTCGGGGGATCGGTCGAGGCGCCCGCCGACGCCGACGCCCCGTACGACCTGGAGTCCGATCTCCTGCGCCTTGCCCGGATGTACCTGGGCCGCTCGGCGCCGATCGGCGACGTCATCCTTCTCGGCCTCGTCGAGGCCCGCTCCAAACCGGAGCTCGCCCGGTCGTGCACCCGGATTCCCGAGGTGCTGACCAGCGCCCTGACCGAGCAGCTCCAACGCCAGCACGCGGCCGGACGGCTGCCCGAGGCGCCGTTCGACGAAATCGCCCGCGTGTTTTTCGCCTCTCTGTTCGCCCACGGCGTCACGGCCCACCTGCGGCCGGAGACCGACCTGGACCAGGTGGCCGGCATGACGGCCCGGGCGTGCGCCGCCGCCGTTCGCGGCAGTGCCGCCCGGCCTGCCCAGGAGGATCCCGATTCGCATTCCGGAGGTGAACCGCGTGTCTGAGGTCGCGGCAAGCGAACGCCGACTGGCCCTCATCGGCGTCTTCCTGTGCATGTTCCTGTCCGCCCTCGACCAGACGATCGTCGCCACGGCCCTGCCGCGCGTCGTCCAGGACCTGGGCGGGACCAACCTGTACGCCTGGGTGGCGACGAGCTACCTCCTCGCCTCGACGGTGTCCCTGCCGATCGCCGGCCGCCTCGCCGACATGGTGGCGCCCAAGTGGATCCTGCTCGTCGCCGCGAGCGTGTTCCTGGTCGGCTCGGCGCTGTCCGGCCTGTCGACGTCGATGGGTGCGCTCATCGTCTTTCGCGGCATCCAGGGCCTGGGCGGCGGAGCGATCTTCGCGGTCGCGTTCACGCTCGTCGGCCTGCTCTTCCCGCCGCGCGAACGGGGCCGCATCCAGGGCCTGTTCGGCGCCGTGTTCGGCATCGCCAGCGTGGTCGGGCCGTACCTGGGCGGCGTCCTCACGGACAGCTTCTCGTGGCGCTACGTGTTCTACGTGAACATGCCGTTCGGCGCCCTGGCGCTGTACTTCCTCATCGCCCACATGCCGACGATGGCGCCCTCGCGCCGCGGCAAGTTCGACGCCTGGGGCGTCGTGACCATGCTCCTGTGGACGGTGCCGATGCTCCTCGCCCTGTCCTGGGGCGGCTCGACCTACGCCTGGACGTCGCCGGTCATCCTCGGCCTGTTCGCCCTGACCCTGGCCGCGCTCATCGCCTTCTACCTGGTCCAGACGCGCACCCGGTCGCCGCTCTTCGACCTGTCCCTGCTCAAGCTGCCGACGTTCAGCTGGGCCGGCATCGGCGGCCTGTTCTTCGGCGCGGCGTTCCTCGGCTCGATCCTGTTCCTGCCCCTGTACCTGGTCGAAGCCAAGGGCGTTCTTCCCTCGAGCGCGGGCCTGGTCCTGACGCCGCTCACGCTGGGTGTCGTGGCCGGCAGCTTCGCCGGCGGCCAGCTCGCCTCGCGCCTCGGCCGCTACAAGGGCCTGCTCCTCACCAGCAACGTGCTCGCCGCCGTGGCCTTCTTCTTCATCTTCCAGATCCTCAACACGACGACGCCGATGTCGCACCTGGTCCTGCTCATGATCGTCCTCGGCATCGGCCTCGGGCCTAGCCTGCCGCTCTACGGCCTGGCCGTGCAGAATGCCGTGCGCCGCGAGCAGATGGGCATCGCCTCGTCGGGCAACCAGTTCCTGCGTCAGATCGGCTCGTCCATCGGCGCCGCCCTCATGGGCGCGCTCCTGGTCGCGACGATGAAGACGCAGATCACGAACCACCTGCCCGCCTCGTACCGGACGGCCGCCGGCTCGACGTCGTCGTTCAACTCGGCGAACCTGCAAAGCCGCTCCCAGACCGAGCACCAGATCTACGCCGGGTTCGTGACGATCAACCACCAGCTCACGGCCGCCCTCGAGGGCAGCACGGCCGCCTACCAGGCCATCACGACGAACCCGCAGGTGCCGGCCTCGTACCGCAAGCAGCTCGTGGCGGGCGGCATCCCCGCCGAGGTGGCGGCCCAGACGAGCGCCACCATCGCCACGCTCACCGCCGCCGTCCACGGCAACGCCGCCGCCCAGGCCAAGATCGCCGCGGACGCGACCCTGCCGGCCTCGCTGCGCGGACTGGCCGCCCACCCGCCGGCCACGCCGGCGGCCCAGACCGCCGCCATCCGGGCCGTGCGCAAGGCGCTCGTCGCGGCCGAGCCGAAGATCGTCAAGGCGACCGAGGCCAAGGTCATCCCGCCGATCCAGGCCCGGGTCCTCGCCGCCGGGCGGTCTACGGCGCGCACCGTCATGGCCGCGATCACCTACGGCGTCACGGCCGGCGTGCGCGAGGTGTTCGGTCTGGCCGGCCTCCTCACGCTGGCGGCGCTCGCCTGCGGGCTGTTCCTCCCCAGCGTCGAGCTGCGCCGCTCGCACGCGCCCGAGGGCATGGGCGGTGAGGTGCCGATGGTGCCGGCCGAAGCGCCCTAGCCTCACCGGTCCGCGCGTTCGCGCGCAAAGGAGCCGTCCCCGGGTCGACGCCCGGGGACGGCTCCTTGTGTCGCCTGCGGCGCCGACGGGCGCCGGCGCTAGATCCTGGCCTGCCGGATGCGCCGGACCTCGGCCCGCGAGAGGGAGTAGAAGACCGCGCTCACGGCGAGAAGGCCGAGGATGATGAGCCACTCGACCGAGCCGTTGCCGTGGTCGGGGTCCCAGCCGAACAGGGCCTCGATCCAGCTGCGGTAGAAGATCGTCACGATGCCCATGACGCCGGTGATGCCGCACAGCACACGCTCGAGCCAGATGCGAACCTGGGCGCCCATCGACCACACCTCCGAATGACGCGTCGCCTGGGACCGGTTGCGTGCCGGGCGCCCGCCGTCGTCGCGGGGACCGACACACTCGCGGCAATCTTCGCCCAGCCGATGTCATCACCCTGCCGGTGGGGCCGGTCGGACATGTGCGGATGCCGGGCCGGCCCTCAGCCCGCCGGCTGCGCGTCCGCCGGCTGCGGACGCACGTCCCCGTCGCGCACCGCCTCGCGCAGGGCCAAGACCACAGGTTCGGGCAGGCGCGTGCGGGCGTCGGCGTCGAGGATGGCAAGCGCCCGGTCCGGCTCGAGCGGCTCGCGGTACGGCCGGCGGGCGGTGAGGGCGTCGAAGACGTCCGCCGCGGCCACGACCATGGCGTCGGCCGGCACGGCGTCGCCGGCGAGGCCGCGCACGTAGCCGCTACCGTCCAGGCGCTCGTGGTGGCAGGCGGCCGCCTCGGCCACCTCGCGCAGGGGCGCGAGCGGCGCAAGGATGCGGTGGGTCAGGTCGGCGTGGCGGTTCATGTGGGCGCGCTCCTCGGGGTCGAGCGGCCCAGGCTTGTCGAGGACCCGGTTGGATACGCCCAGCTTGCCGATGTCATGGAACAGACCGGCCAGCTCGACCCGGCGGCGGCCCTCGTCGTCGTAGCCCAGGCGCGCGGCGATCGCGCCCGCGTACGCCGACGTGCGCCAGCTGTGCCGCGCCGTCCAGGGGGACTTGGCGTCGACGACGGCGGCGAACGTGCGCGCCACCGCCTGCAGGCTGGCGTCGGAGCGGACGGCGAGGCGCTGCGGCTCGGGATCGAGGCCGGCGATCTGGTGCGGGTCGCCGGCGGTGGACAGGCCGTGCCAGAACGCGCGCCGGCGGGCGCGGGCGGCGAGCGCGTCGACCAGGTCCGGGTCGAACCAGGTACCCCGGCGGGCCCGGGCCATGGCGAGCGCGGTGCCCGGACCGCCTTCGGCCCAGAAGATCTCGATCTGCTGGGCGAGGAGCGCGATCCGGGCGAGAAGGGGGATGGCCGGGCCGCGCAGGCCGTGCGGGTTGCCGCTGCCGTCCCAGTGCTCGTCCAGGTTCAGGACGGCCTCCGGCGCCAGGTCGACCCAGCCGAGCGAGCGCACGACGTCGGCGCCGCGCGTGCAGCGCATGACCACGAGCTCGCGCGCCGCCCGCCGGCCAAGCCGCGCCAAGCGGGCAATCTGGGCAAGGCGGGGCAGGACGGGCGCGCCCGGACGGGCGTTTTTCATCGCGAACCGCGCGGCGGCATCGTAGCGGGACCAGTTGAACCGCTTGAGGTCGCGCTTCACCGCGCGGTCGTCGTTGGCGAACCAGTCGCTGACGCTGGCCGCGTTGGCGGTGCAGCCCGCGTCCTTGAGCAGGAGGGCGTAGTACAGGTCGGCCGAGCGGGCCGCGTCCAGGCCGATCTCCTCGGCGATCTGCATCCCCACCCAGCACGACCGGACCGAGTGGCCCATGGGCTGTCCCTCGGTCAGGTCGAGCGCACGCGACAGGGCGGCGATCAGCGTCGCCCGCGCGATCGTGCCGTCGTCGCCGGCACGCGCTGCCGCCACCGGCTCGCTCACGTGGATCCCCCCGGGTGGATACGCGCGCGGCGCCCTGCCGGATGGTTGGCCGTGCGGGACGGTCGCGTGGCGACGGACGGGTGCTTCATGGCAGGGCCGTTCGACACGGTCCTGGCGAATCCTGGACGTTCGTGCGGCCGGTCCGTGCGACGTGCCGATCCGTACGCCGTCACGCGCGCCGGCCGCCGCGGGTGCGGCGGCCGGCAGGATGCCTGCGGAACTAGCCGCAGATGAGCGAGGCCAGGTCGCGCGGGTAGAGGGTGAGACGGCGGTGGCCGTCCTCGGTCACGACCGCCGTGTCCGAGTGGCGGAAACCTCCCAACCCCGGCACGTACAGGCCGGGCTCGACCGAGAAGACCATGCCGGGCTTCATCTCGGTGGCATCGCCCACGTCGAAGAAGGGCGACTCGTGGATGTCGACGCCCAGCGCGTGGCCGGTGTGGTGGCGCATGTACTTGGTCACGCCCGCGTCCTCGAACACGCGCCGCGCCGCACGGTCGACGACCGACACCGGCTGGCCCGGCCGGATCGCGTCGAGGGCGGCGTCCTGGGCGGCGAGCATGATGTCGAAGAAGCGGCGCTGCTCGGCCGACGGCTCGCCCACGAACATCGTCCGCTCGAGCTCGCTGCCGTAGCCCCAGACCCGGCCGCTCGCGCCCGTGACGAGGACGTCGCCCGGCCGCATGATGGCGTGGATCGTGGTGGCGTGCGGCTGGGCCGAGTTGGCCCCGACCTGGCCACGGAAGAGGGCGAACGCCTCGAGCGGGTACGGGCACTGCTTGGCGTACTCGCGGCCGAGCGTGTCGACGCACGCCTGGGTCGCCTCATGGCTTGCCCGCATCGCGACGTCGTACTCGTTCGCACCCGCGCGGCTGTACTGTTGCAGGCGGCTATGGGCGAGGTTGCCCCAGGTACTGGCCTCCTCGACCAGGCGCACCTCGGCCGGCGACTTCACCTGCCACAGGACGCGCAGGTCTTCGGCCAGGACGGGCACGTCGCGGTCGATCAGGTCCGAAAGGCTCGGGCCCTGGTAGCCGTAGCGCGCGCCGTAGCCGTTCGAGTCCGCCGCCCAGGTGCCGGGCCCGAGCATGTCCTTGAGGAACTGCATCGGGTGGCGCTCGCCCGGGTAGTCGAGGTACTCGCGCACCTCGTCCACGAACGCCATCGCCTCGGCGTGCTCGCGCTCGAGCGACGGCACGAGCAGGCGGGTCTCGCCGCTCGCCGCGATGACGAGCGCGAGCGGTCGCTCGGTCGGGATGAAGCCGAAGTTCGAGGCGTGGAAGACGCCGCGGGGGCCGAACAGGACGACGCCGGCGTCGGCGCCTTTCTTGGCGGCGATGTCCAGGAGCTGGCGCCGGCGCTCGAGGAGCTCGGCGGGCTCGATCCGCGGTGGCATGCTGGCGGCACTTCCCTTCGCACGTCGACCGGAGCCGGTCGTGCACCAGCCTTCGGCGACGGGTGGGCGATCCCTGCGCCGCCGGTGCGCGACCGACGGCGCCCGGCAGATCCTGTCGGGCCCTGCGCGTTCGGCGCCGGTCGGGTGTATAGTTAGGTTGACGTCCTAATTACTCAGGGTGGTGACGGCATGCCGCCGGGGCCGACGCTCGTACCGGATCGCGCCGCGGCAGACGCCGAGGAGATCGGCCAGGCGCTCGAGGCGGTGACCGCCGTCGTGCGCGTCCTGCGTCGCGCCGCCGCCGGCCAGGGCGGGAGCGGCGGCCTGTCGCTCAGCGATTTTCGCATCCTGAAGCGGGTGCACCGGGGCATGCGCCTCGCCAGCGAACTTGCCGAGACCCTCGACGTGACCGCAGCCACGGTGAGCGGGGCGGTCGAGGGCCTCGTCCGTCGCGGCCTGCTCGAGCGGTGCGAGTCGCAGGGCGACCGGCGCTCGGTGCCGCTTCGCCTGACGAGGGACGGCGAGGCGGCCCTCGATGCCGCCGTCGAGCGGCAGGCGCAGGCCCTGCGCGACGTCCTCGACCGGCTCCGACCCGGGGAGCGGCGGGCCGTGCGCCTGGCCCTGCGCAGCGTGTCGCGCGCCCTCGCCGGCGCCCAGTCCTGACCGCACGCCGGCCGGCGACCAGACGAACGGGGGAAACGCATTGGCTGTAGACGCGAGCGATCCGTCGATACGTCCGGCCGGGCGGCCGGACCGCTACAAGTGGGTGGCCCTGTCCAACACGACGGTGGCCATGCTGCTCGCGACGATCGACGGCTCGATCATGATGATCGCCATGCCCGACATCTTCCGGGGCATCGACCTCAACCCGCTGGTGCCCTCGAACAGCTTCTACCTGCTGTGGATGATCCTCGGCTACCTGGTCGTGACAAGCGTCCTCGTCGTCAGCCTGGGCCGCCTGGGCGACATGTTCGGCCGGGTGAAGATGTACAATCTCGGCTTCGCCGTGTACACCGCGGCCTCGCTCCTCCTCACGATCGACTGGATGACCGGCGACGCGGGGGCCGACTGGCTCATCGCCATGCGCATCGTCCAGGGGATCGGCGGCGCCTTCCTCATGGCCAACTCTGCGGCGATCCTGACCGACGCCTTCCCGCCCAACCAGCGCGGCCTCGCGCTCGGCATCAACAGCATCGCGGCGATCAGCGGCGGCTTTATCGGCCTGGTGCTGGGCGGCGTGCTGGCGCCGATCGACTGGCGGCTGGTTTTCCTCGTGTCGGTGCCGTTCGGCCTGTTCGGCACCGTCTGGGCCTACCACATGCTGCGCGACAACGGCGTGCGCCGGCGCGAGCCGATCGACTGGCTGGGAAACGCCACGTTCGCCGTCGGCCTCACCCTCCTCATGATCGGGATCACGGGCGGCATCCAGCCCTACGACGGGCAGCCCATGGGCTGGACCAACCCGACCGTCCTGGGCGAGATCGGCGGCGGGCTCGTCATCTTGGCCGCGTTCGCCTGGTGGCAGATGCGCGCCGCCTACCCGATGTTCCGGCTGTCGCTGTTTCGTATCCGGCCGTTCACCTTCGGCGTGTTCTCGAGCTTCCTCTCGGCGATCGCGCGCGGCGGCCTGATGTTCATGATGATCATCTGGCTGCAGGGCATCTGGCTGCCGCTGCACGGCTTCGACTTCACGATCACGCCGCTGTGGGCGGGCATCTACACCCTGCCGCTGTCGCTCGGCTTTCTCCTCGCCGGACCCCTGTCGGGCCACCTGTCGGACCGCTTCGACGCGCGCTACTTCGCCACCGGCGGCATGCTCGCCGCGTCCGTCGCGTTCCTTCTCCTGGGCCTGTTGCCGGTCGACTTCGCCTACGTCGACTTCGGCCTGTCGCTGCTGCTCGTCGGCCTGTCGATGGGGGCGTTCGCCTCGCCCAACCGGGCGAGCGTGATGAACAGCCTGCCGGCGGAGCACCGGGGCGCCGGCTCGGGCATGAGCACCACCTTCCAGAACGCCGCCCAGGTCCTGTCCATGGGCATCTTCTTCACCCTCATGATCGTCGGCCTCGCCGCCACCCTGCCGGCCACGATGTTCGCCGGGCTGACCGCCCACGGCGTGCCTGCGGCGGTCGCCGACCGCGTCGCCCACCTGCCGCCGGTGTCGATCCTGTTCGCGGCCTTCCTCGGCTACAACCCGGTGCAGCAGCTGCTCGGTCCCAGGCTCGTGGCCAGCCTGCCCAGGGCGGACGTGACGGCGCTCACCGGCCGCTCGTTCTTCCCCTCCCTCATCTCCGCCCCGTTCCACCACGGCCTGCACGAGGCGCTGGCGTTCGCCGTCTTCGCCTGCCTGCTCGCCGCCGTCGCGTCCTGGTCTCGCGGCCGGCGGTACGTCGACGGCGACGTGCCCGAGGCGGCCCCGGCGCCGGCCCCGCTCCCCGCGCCCGAGTCGACCGCCGCCCTGGGCGCGCAGGCCGCCCCGGCCGCGGCCGCGACGTCTCCCGACTGACCCGCCGCGTCCCTCCGATCCCGAACCCCTTCAAGGAGGAAGCCATCTTGCGCATCCGCTGGTACGGCCACGCCTCGTTCCACGTCGCGTCGACGATCGAGGGGCGGTCGGTGTTCCTCGACCCGTTCGGCAAGATGGATGCCCTGATCGCCGGGCGCGGCGCGCAGTTCGACTACCCGCCCATCGCCGGCGTGGCGGCCGACCTCGTTCTCGTCACGCACGAGCACATGGACCACAACGGGGTCGAGGCGATCGCCGGCGATCCCACGGTGATCCGCGCCGTCGGCGGCACCCTCGAGTCGCCGGTGGGGCCGGTGACCGCCGTGGTCGGCGACCACGACACCGTGGCGGGGACGCAGCGGGGGATGAACACGATCTTCGCGTTCCACCTCGAGGGGCTGCGTCTGGCGCACTTCGGCGACTACGGCCAGGCATCGCTGAGGACGGAGCAGGAGGCCGCCCTGGGCAGGGTCGACCTCCTGTTCGTACCGGTCGGGGGAGGCCCGACGATCGACGCTGAGGGCGCGGCCGAGCTCGTCCGCCGGCTGCGCCCCCGCTTCGTCGTGCCGATGCACTACCGCAGCACGGCGGTGAACTTCCTCTCTCCGGTAGACCCCTTCGTGGCCCGGTACGACCGGGTCGTCCGCCTGTCCGATGCCGCGTTCGACACCGCCGACCTGCCGCAGCCGTCCGGGGACGAGCCGGTCGTCGTGGTGCCGGCGGTGCCGCGGGCCTGAGCGCTAGCCGACGCGCCGCACGGCCCGGAAGCCGAAGTGCATGGCGAACACCCTGCCCGCCTCGTCGCGCAGGAAGCGCACGTACGCGTCGTCGCCGCGCGCCGTCATGACGAAGCCGTCGGCATCGGCGGGGCGCAGGACGAACGTCTCGTTCTCGTCGGAAAGGGTGAGGATGTCGCCTTCGACGGCCACGGTCGTGGCGGTCTCGCCGCCGCGCGCGCCCTCGCCCGAGTCGTACGTGCCGGCGTAGTCGGACAGCGGCGCGGCCGGGGTGTACGGCCCGAAGGCGAAGCGCGGCGTGGCCGGGTCGAGGCCCAGGGCGCCGTTCATCGCCGCGTGCACGACGCGCCACGTCGGGGCGCCCGTGAGGTTGGCCAGGCCCACCGCGGTGACGTCCGCGTCCGGCACGGCCACCACCCAGGCGCTCACGCCCTTGATCCCGCCGCCGTGGCCGACCAGGCGGTGGCCCCGGTAGTCCGAGAGCATGAGGCCGTAGCCGTACATGACACCCGTGTCGCACCAGATCCGCGGCGTCGTCATCTCGCGCACGCTCGCCTCGGTCAGGATGCGGGTGCCGTCGACGCTGCCGCCCGTGCGGTAGATCTCCATGTAGCGCAGCATGTCGTGGGTCGTCGAGCGCAAAAAGCCGGCCGCGGTCATCACCGGCGCGTCCCACCACGGGCCCGCGTCGTAGGATTCGACCGAGCCGTCGTCGCGCTTGCGGTGCTGGAACAGGCGGCTCGTGTCGGGTCCGTCCTCGCGGCCGCGGATGTCGAACGTGCTCTCGGTCATGCCGGCCGGGCCGAGGATGTGCTCCTCGACGTACCTCTCGTACGTCGTGCCCGACGTCCGCTCGATCACGAGGCCGAGCAGGGCCCAGCCGTCGTTCCAGTAGTTGAACAGGCGGCCCGGCTCGGCGAGCGGCACCATGTCGAGGTTGTTCAGGTAGGCGATGAGGTCGTCCCAGGTCACGACCGCGTCAGGCATCTGCGCCTTGATCTCGGCCGGGATGTCCGGGTCCTCGCGCAGGCTGGGCACGAGCACCGCGTGCAGGGCCGGCGTGGGCGGCATGCCCGAGGTGTGCGCCAACAGGTTCGACAGCCGGATCGGGTTCGCGCCGGTCAGGTTCGGGATGCGCAGTTCGGGGATGTGCCGGGCCACCGGGTCGTCGACCGACAGCTTGCCGGCCTCCTGCAGCTGCATGATCGCCACGGCGGTGAACGACTTCGTGATCGAGCCGATGCCGAACAGGGTGTGCTCGGTCACGGGCAGGTGGCGGCCGCGGTCGCGCTCGCCGAAGCCGCGGAAATACACCTGACGGCCGCCCTGGGCAATGCCCAGGGCCAGGCCCGGCACGTCCTCCTGGGCGAGGACGGGAGAGATGTGCGCTTCGAAGGCCTCGGACCAAGCGGGCATCCCGGTTCCTCCTTTGGCTGGCGGGCGGCACCCGGCCGACGCGGCGCGGACCGCCCTTGCCCGTCCGTTCTTCGGCCGGCGGGCGATCCCTGCGGGCGCGCCCCTAGACCGTGCGCCAGTCCTTGGGGACCGTGGTCAGGCGCTCGCAGCCGTCCTCGGTGACGACGAGCGTGTCCTCGATCCGGGCGCCGCCGACGCCGGGCAGGTAGATGCCGGGCTCGACCGTGATCGTCATGCCGGGGGCGAGGAGGTCGTCCTTGCCCGGCTCGGGTTCTTTGGCGGCGCTCGGCCGCTCGTGGACGTCGAGGCCGACGCCGTGGCCGGTGCCGTGGCCGAACGCGCTGCCGTAGCCGGCGTCGTCGATGATCCGGCGGCAGACCCGGTCCACCTCGCTCGCCCGGATGCCGGGGCGCACCGCCGCGACGCCGGCGGCCTGGGCGGTGTGGACGATGTCGAAGATCTCCCGCAGCTTCGGCGCGACCTGGCCGACGCCGAACGTCACCGTCTCGTCCGACCGGTAGCCGTCCGACGTGCCGCCGAAGTCGACCGTGACCATGTCGCCGTCGCGCACGACCTTCTCGGTCGGGCGGCCGTGGGGCAGCGAGCCGCGCTCGCCCGAGGCGACGATCGTGGAAAAGCCCGGCCCGTCCAGGCCCAGCTCGCGCATGCGGTGCTCGAGGGCGATCGCGAAGTCGATCTCGCGCCGGTCCCGGATCGTCGGCAGGAGCTCGAGCAGGGCCTGGTCGGCGAGCGCCGCGGCGCGCCGGATGGCGGCGATCTCGGCCGCGTCCTTGACCAGGCGCAGCTGCTGCATGAGGTCGCCGACGGCACCGAAGGTCGCGCCGGGCATGGCCTTGCGCCAGGCCTCCAGCATCGCCACCGGCACGACGGTGTCCTCGAACCCGATCCGGTTCACGCCCGCCTCGCCCACGAGGCGCGCGAGGGTCGCGACATAGTCGCGGTCGTGGCGCACGACGTCGTAGCCGGACGCGTTCGCGGCGGCGACCTCGATGTAGCGAAAGTCGGTGAGGAGCCAGGCCCGCTCCCGGGTCGCGAGCAGGTACGACGAGGAGCCCGAGAAGCCGGTCAGGTAGCGGACCTGGACGTTCGACAGCTGTTCCGGGGCGGGCAGGATCACGGCGTCCAGCTCGCGCCCCTCGAGTTGGGCGGCGAGCCGGTCGAGGCGGTCGTTCATGGCGGTCTTCCCCTCTTCTTTTGGTCTCTTCGCTTCTTCGTTCCGGTGGGACGCGCGTCTACACGGCGTTCGGCGGGCTGCCGCCGAACCCTGCGGCGTCGCGGCAAGGGGGCGGGGGCCCCGGTCGCGAAGGCTCGGGCGCGGCCGCAGGCGGCGACCGACGTTCACAGAGGGGCGAAGCGGTCATGGCGGATCGGGTCGACGTCCTCATCGAAGGGGCAACGGTTGTCGACGGCACGGGCGCGCCCGGGTTTACCGCCGACGTGGCGATCGCGGGCGGGCGGATCGCGGCGGTCGGGCGGCTGGCGGACACGCCGGCGACGCGGCGGATCGAGGCCGACGGGGCGGTGGTCTGCCCCGGCTTCATCGACATGCACTCCCACTCGGACCTGAGCATCCTGGCCCATCCCGACGCGACGAGCCGCATCGTCCAGGGGATCACGACCGAGCTCGTGGGCAACTGCGGTCACTCGCCGGCACCGGTCGTCGAGGAGACGGCCGAGGAGATGCGCCGCTGGCACCACGCCTCGCCCGCCGTGTACGACTTCACCTGGCGGAGCATGGCCGACTTCTTCGCCCGCGTGGAGGCGGCGGGACCGGCGACCAACCAGGCGGCGCTCGTGGGGCACGGCACGGTGCGCGCCGCCGTCCTCGGGTTCGCCGACCGGGCGCCCAGCGCGGACGAGCTCGCCCGGATGCAGGCGCTCGTGGCGGACGCGATGCGTGACGGCGCGTTCGGCCTGTCGTCGGGGCTCATCTACGCGCCGGGAGCGTACGGGACGACCGCCGAGGTGGCGGCGTTGGCCAGGGCCGCGGCGCCCTACGGCGGGTTCTACGCCACGCACATGCGCGACGAGGCGGACGGCCTCATGGACGCCCTGAACGAGGCGATCACGATCGGCCGCGAGGGCGGCGTGCCGGTGCAGATCTCCCACCTGAAGCTGGCCGGGACGCGTCAGCACGGACGTGCCGCCGAGGCGATCGGCCTGATCGAGCGGGCGCGTCTGTCCGGCGTCGACGCGGCGGCCGACTTCTACCCGTACACCGCCGGCAGCACCGGCCTCAACGCCATGCTGCCGCCCTGGGTCCTGGACGGCGGCCTCAACGAGATGGTGGAGCGCCTGCGCAGCGACGAGGTGCGCCGGCGGATCGCCGCCGAGATCGAGGGGGGCCTTGCCGGCTGGTGGAACCCGATCGGGGCGTCCGGCGGCTGGCAGGTGGTCCTCGTCACGCGCGTGCCCAGCCCCGAGCGCCGCGACCTGCAGGGACTGCGCGTGGACGAGATCGCCCGGCGGCAGGGCAAGGCGCCGATCGACGCGGTGGCCGATCTGCTCATCGCGGAGGGGGGGAGCGTCCAGATCGTCCTGTTCATGATGGACGACCGCGACGTCGCCCAGGTCGCCCGCACGCCGTGGGTGGCGATGGGCACCGACGGCGCGGCGACCTCCCCGGCCGAGGCCCAGAGCCTGGTCCACCCGCGCACGTACGGCACCACGGCGCGCTTTCTCGGCTACGTGCGCAGCGGCGACGTGGCGCTCGAGGACGCCATCGCCCGCATGACCGCCCAGCCGGCACGGCGCCTGGGGCTTTCCGACCGGGGTCGGATCGCGCCCGGGCAGATGGCCGACGTGGTGGTGCTCGACCCGGCGACGGTGGAGGATCGGGCCACCTACGACAACCCGCATGTGGCGCCGGCCGGGTTCCTGCACGTGTTCGTGAACGGCGTCGCCGCCCTGTCGGGGGGCGCGGTGACGGGCGAGCGGCCGGGGAGGGTGCTGCGCCACCGGACACCGGGGTAGGCCGGCCGCCGCCCGTCGGTCGGGCCGCCGGCGAGCGACCGTGACGTGCCCAGCTGCGTCAGATCGCCCGGAGCGCCGCCGCCAGGTTGGGCACGGTGCGCACGCGGCCAGGATCGAGCGTCCCCTTGGTGGCGCCCTCTGGGACCGCGAGCAGAACGCCTGCGGGCAGGGAGCGCAGGCGGGCGCGAAGGTCCGCGGGCGGCTCGAGGCGGCCGTGCAGGGTGGCGCTGCCGGCCGCGACGATCGGGCGCTCGACGACCGCCTTACGCAAGGCGGTCGCCATGGCCAGCGCAAGCGGAAGCGCGAGCGCGTTCACGTCACGCACCTCGCCGTGGACCTGCACGGCCACACCCCGCTCGTCCAACCAGCCCGGCGGCAGGGACAGTGCGTCAATGTGCGTCTTCACGTGGTCGTGAACCAGGCGGGCGACTCGGGTCACTGCGGCGGGCCCATGGACCCGTAAGCCTGGGCTCGGCAGCACGGACACCTCGATCGCGCGCAGCTCCCCGTCGCCCTCCATGCCTTCGGGCCCGATGTCGAGGTAGTAGGCTGCCCCCGGCGCGGTCGACAGGGAAGCTGTCCGCGACGGCCGCAGCGCCCTCGTCAGATCGGGGGCGCTGCTGTCGGCCACGCCCGAAAAGCCGACGCGGCGGGGTGCGAACTCGCCCGGCGCCAAGCCGACGAGCACGTTGTGGATGCGCTGGCGCAGCTCGCCCGCAAGCGCCAGGATCGCCGCGATGACCTCGTCGTCGCCGGGCGCATCGAAGCGACCGTGCGGGAACACGAGTTTGATGAGGGCCCGGGCGAGGCGCTCGATCGCTGCCCGGTCACGCTCGGTCGCGCCGTCAAGGAGCGTGCGCTCCCCGACCGCGTCCCGGTATGCGGCCTCGAAGGGCAGGTCGCGCAAGCGGACGAGGGCCTCGCCGAAGTAGTCGGAGATGAAGCCGACGCCCGTGGCGAACGACTCCGGCCGCATCTTGGGCAGCTCCCAGCCCGGCAGGTAGCCGCACAGGCGATCGATGAAGGCGGCGTCGCGAAGTTCGAGCGGCAGGGGATCGACCAGGGTGGCGTACCGCCGGGCCGGTTGGCCCTGGTCGACGTCGATGTTGCCGAGAAACACCGTGGAGCACGGGCTCGTGTACTCGTAACTGCCCCGGCTGAACCGGCCCTCGGCGAGGAAGTCCTTCATCGTGGCCAGGGTGTCGGCCGCGCCGAGGTGCAGGCGCGCCACCTCGTCGAACACGACCACCGACCGCTGCACGAGGATGCCCGGCGTGCGGCTGGTGAGGTTGACGAACAGGCTGGCCGGCGTGCTGCGCCCGCCGGACATGACGAACACCCGCCCGGACAGGCTGCGCAGGAGATAGGTCTTGCCCGTGTTGCGAGGGCCGAGTTCGAGCAGATGCACACGCGGCTCGACCGCCGGGGCGAGCCGACTCAGCAGCAACAGCTTGCGACGAAGGCAAGCCCCAGGCTCGGCGCAGTCCTCGCTGACCACGTCCGGATCGTACCCTGCCGACGTGAGGAGCAGGTCGATCCAGTCGGCGGTCGCAAAGTAGTAGCGGTTGTCGACGAACGGATCGAGGCTCGCGCGCACCTGCACGGGATGGAACTCCCTCAGGTGGACCGAATAGGTGGTCCGCCCTTCCCGATCGGGCACCGGATCCGGTTCGCGTACAAGCTCGCAGCGTCCCCACAGCCCACCGGCCAGGAGCTGCGGACGCGCGCGCACGATGCCCGGGTCGACCAGCACCACGAGATCGAGCGACGCCAGCCGCGCGAAGTACGTTCCGTACCGGACGTCGACCTGGACCTCCACCTCGTCGAGGAGACGCAGCTCCCCTTCCTCCACGAGACGGTGGCGCCAGGCGGCGCGGTCCTCCGGGACCGGGTACATCCGTGTGACGACGTCGACGACATCAGCGGGCGAGGCCTGCGGCGTCGCCTTCGCGGCCAGGAGGAACTCGGCCACATACCGGGGCACGCGCGACAGTTCGGGCACGACACGGGCAAGGCCCTTGTCGATCACGACCGGCGATCGGACGGCCGCGAACACCTTGCGTACCCTGGCGTCGCGCTCCACGCGGTTCATCGCGTCCCTCTCAGTCCTCGGGCCACTCGCGCACGACGGGCACGTCGGGGGACGGCTCCTCGCCTACAGGCCAGACACCTTCCACCACCGCACGCAGGCGCAGGCGCGGCTCGACGCCGTGCTGGCGCGTGAGGTCAAGGTACTGGACAGCCGCGCGGACCAGCTGCCTCACCTTCACGTCGCGCTCGGGAAGCTGGACGCGGATACGTGCGAGGAGGTCGGCGCCATCGAGCGGTGGTCGCCAGGCAAGGGCCCGAGCGTGCAGGTCGATGATGGTGTCGAAGATGGCGCGCACGTCCTCGTCGGACAGGGGTGGCAGGGCCCTCGCCGCGACCAGGCTCTCCAGGGGGCGCACGATCTGGCGCGCCAGCGCCTCCTGGCCCCTGGCCGCGAGCCAGCCCGGCAGGACGTCGGGGTCGCGCAGGTCGTCCATGACGCGCGGCCGGAAGTTGCTCGACACCATCCAGACGCTGAACGTACTCGGCACAAGGTCGCGGCTGGCGAACCGGTCGACGAGCGCGTACGAGCGTGCCCGGGCGGCGCGGCCCAGGCCGGCGATCATCTCGACCTCGTCGAACAGGACGAGCCAGCCCGGGATCTCGAGGCCTCGGACGATGGCGTCGACCATGCGGAAGTAGTCGAAGCCGTGTTCGCCCGCCCGGTACGGCTCGACCTTGGGCGGGCGCAGTCCGGTACGCTCCTGGTAGGCGCGGCGGACGTCGGCGACCGAGTGGCGATAGCCGTGAAGGTCCTCGTCCACGGTTGTCGGGTCGCCGCGTCCCTCGAGGCGCGCGGCGAGCGCCAGCGCGACCTTCGGGTGCATGCTGCGCTCGACGTCGCGCAGGACGCGCTGGGTTGTCTCGGGGCGCTCGGCCAGCCGATCGAACAAGGGGCCGAGGCCGGGGCGCCGCACGCCGGGAGCGAATGTCCGGGCCGCGACTTTGCGGTAGATCCGTTCGGGTTGGTCGAGTGGCGTCTCCCGGCTCACCGTGACCATGCTTACGAGCCAGCCCTGGTGGCGTGCCCGAAGCCACAGCGCGTTGAGCAGGTGGCTCTTGCCGTCGCCGTAGTTGGCCGTGAGCACCTCCAGGCGCGGTCCGCCACCTCCCAGGGCGAGGCGTGACATGTCCGCCTCGAGCCCGTCCAGCAGACCTTCGCGCCCGGCGCTCAGCGCGTCGGCGACCTCGGGCGACGGCACGCCCGAGCGCAGGTGCTCGATCACGGTGCGGGCGACCTCAGGCACCAGCCCCACCCCCCTCGCCGGTGAGGTACTCGACGAGACGGCGCACCGGCGACACCGGCGCGTCGACGAGCATGCGGGACAGGTCAAGACCGTCCTCGTCGCGGCCGTAGGCGCGCACGAGCTCGCGCTCGAGCCGCGGCCAATCGCTGCGCCACAGGCGGTCGAGATCCTGCACGTCGTTGAACAGGTTCACGGTATCCGCCTGAATCTCGGTTTCCACCCGCATCGCCAGGGCGGGGTAGGTCACAAGGCCCGCCCGCTCGTCGTCGAACACCTCCGGCCGACCCGCGAAGACGACGAACAGGCCGGGCAGCGATCCCCCCTCGTCGATGAGCTCTCGAATGCCCTCGTACGCGTCGAGCCGCCGAAGCGCGGTGTAGCGCACTCCGGACGGCGGGTCGCCGGGGGAGGCAGCGCGGGATTGGAGGACGCGCTCGAGCGCGTCGATCGTCCAGACCATGCCGGGAAGGCCCACGGCACGCAGCAGGTGGAGGACCGACTGGAGCACGTCGCGGGCGCTGTAGCGGTCGAGGGCGAGGAAGATGCCGGTGTGCCGCCGCTCGGCGGACCTCAGGGGTTCGCCGCGCAGCCATCCCTCCGCGCTCACCGCTGCCGCCCAGGCCGCCTCGCCACCGATCAGGAGAGGCGCCGCCATGCGGCGCACGGCAGCGACCACCGGCGGGGCCAGGTCGTGGTCCTCGTAGAGGAAGTCGAACGCGCGCGAGAGATCTTCCTGCACCGCCGCGGCGGGGCGCCCGTCTTGACGCAGCGCCTCCTCCAGGCTTCTCGCCCCGGGCACCCAGGACGGCGCGCCGAGGCGCGACGCCGCCGTTCGGGCCACTGCCTCGCCGATGCGGCGAACGGGCACCTGTCGCATGACCGCCCGGTAGACCTCGTCGAAGCGGCCCAGGGCCACCTCGTCGGCCCGCAGGGCGGCGGTGAGGTAGCCCAGGGCGCCTGCCCGCTCGCCGATCGCTTCCAGTACGCGCGTCTTGCCGCTGCCGTCGCGGCCCTTGAGCCACTTCACGCTGCCCCCGCCGGCGCGCACATACGCGTCCAGGTACTCTTGCTGCCAGAACTCGACAAGCCCGGACGGGTCAACGAACGGTCGAGGCTCAGGCATGGCCGTACACCGGCGTCATGATCGCGGCGGTGAACTCCTCGACACCGCCCTGCGCCCGGGGCACGGCGATTTTCGTGCCCTTCTTGCCATGGACGAACGCAAGGCGCCGGCCGTCGACGACAAGGTCGGACTGCCGACGCACGCGGAAGATGTCGAAGGCGAACTCCTGGCGGGTGTAGCCGGCCGGACCGGTGCGCGCGCTAAGTAGGCCGTAGATGTCGATCAGGGCGACGGCCGCTCCAGCCTGGCCGCGGGACAGCGCGTCGTAGCAGGTCGCGACCGCGCCAAGAAACCGGTTTGCGTTGAAGGCCGAGCGATGCAGACGCCGATGCTCGCGTTCCACCGCCCGGACCACCGTGCGGGGGTCCAGGGTCTGAACCGTCTTACGCCCGATGCGGACCCACTCACCCTCGGGGTTCACCCGCACCAGGAGCGGGAAGACCTCGTACTCCGGGTATGCGCCCTCGAAGGCAAGGTTCGCGCGGCGCAGCTCCGCCTCCAGTGCCGGTCCGTACCCGGGGCCGACGGCGTGGCCAGGGGGCGCCGCCGCCAGGGCGAGTGCGGCGGCTTCCAGCGCCTCCTGTGCTGCGGCGAGGGCCTCGCCCACCGACGCGAGGCGGCTGCGCAGGTAGGAAACCTCGTGGGTCTCCTGGGCGCGCATCGCCCGCGCCATCCCGGCCTGGGCATCCTTGAGGCGGTTGTGAAGGGCGTCAAGGGACTCTTGCAGGGCCGGCGGCACGGCAAGTCCGTCTGAGGGTCCGGCGAGGGTCGTCTGCCCGTCCATGGCTCACCTCTGCATACGGCAGTGGGGTCGATGGGACGAGGGTTCGGCCTTGAGCCGGGCTTTCCTATCGAACGGCCCATACGGTCGGGACTTGGCAACGCTGTCACGCGCTCCGGACGGTGCACCGACGACGGTCGCCGATCATGCCTGAGGCTGGCCCGGATGTCCGCGAACAGCCGGCCGATGTCCGGCACCCCCAGGCCGAGGAGCGGACTCCAGGCAGCGTAGGCCGGATCGTCGTGCGTGCCGTCAGCGTAGCCGCGGGGCTGCCAGAACGCCCCGGGGCCGGTGCGGGCCGCCCGGTACAGGAGCGGGTTCAGGTTGGCCCAGGCCGTCCCCGAGGACCCTGTCCATGCCGGCGACGTAGCCCGCCAGAAGCGGTGTCGCCATGCTGGTGCCTGTGATGCGCCGCCACGCGTTCAAGAAGGAGGAAGCGCATACTCCGGGTGGCCGGGAGGACGGGTGTCCATGGCGCCGGACCCGCACGAACTCCGGTGGGGGCGAGACGGGCGTCGGCCCTACCCGGCCTGACGGAACTCGTCCCACCGCTCCTCGAGGCGCGTCGGATCGGGCCGGGCGGCGTGCGCGGAGGGCACGAGCAGTCGCGAGCCCTGCATCTCCTGGATCCCGTGGAGGAGCATCGGGCCGTCGTGCTGGGTTCGGACGTCCGCACGCACCTCGACCTGAAGGGTGTCGGGCCGAATCCCGATCAGGTTCTGGTCGAAGGCCGCGTGGTGGATCTTGCACAGGGACAGACCGTTCGGAACGATGGGCTCGCCTCGCGGGTGCCCGTCCCGCAGGATGTGTGCCGCGTCGAGGAGCGAGACGTATCGCAGGCGGCACACGGCGCACTGCTCGCCGTAGGCGGCAATCACGCGGGCACGAAACACGGGTTGATGGACCCGCTGCCGCGTCAGACGCTGTGCATAGCGTCGCTCGGCCTCCGTGGCCGTCGGGCCGACCGTGACCGAACGCTGCGCCTCGTCGACCGCGACAACGAACTGGTGTGCGGTGGGCTCCTCATCGATCAACCAGACGGGGCGGACCGCCTCGTAGCGCGCCGGCGACTGCCCGACGCCCCAGAACCACACGAGGGGAAGCGCCTGTTCCATCGCCACCCGCAGCGCGCGGTTCTCCGCGTGATGCGGGTCGGTGCCACGGTACTTGTAGCGAAAGTTGCCGTCGTCGCCGATGGCGTCGTCGTACGGGGGCGTCTCGCCCGGCGGGGTGTACGCCGTTCGGATCGACAAGGCGGCGCCAAGAAACGAAGGCTTCCAGATGCCTTGCTGGGCGCCCACCAACGGCACGCGGCGCCCCTCGAAGGCAAATCCGTGCCGCAGTTCGTGGGCCGGGAAGAGGTACACCGCGCGTCCAAAGTCGGTGCGCTGGTCGAGCCAGTCGAGCACGGCCCGGCGCACTGCGACCTCGAGACCGCCGTCGTACACCGGGCACCCCCCTCGCCGCGGGATTCGCGCCCTGCCAGCCATTTCCTCGCGCGCATCGATCCGGGCGGCGTCTTGCCCCCCATCCTCACGTGTCTGTGTAGGAACCCTCACATCGGATGATCGAAGGGAGGGGGGGGACGCCGGATCCGCTCGCACCGTCCTCCCGGACGCGCATAGGGTGGCTCACGCAAGAGGGGGGACCTGCGTGACACACCCGGAGTGCGACTTTCGCGACAGCGTGTCCGTGCTCGCGCCCGACCCGGACATCATCCCGGGCGGCTCGTTCTGGCTCCGGCAGGTGGACGAGAAAAGCGCCACGATCGTCATCATCACCACCAACCTGCCGCCGCCCAGCAGTTTCGACCCGACCTTCACCGTGTACTGGTACACGGTCCAGGAGGAGATCACCCACATGATGGGCCAGGTCGCCCCCGGCGTGTGGTGGGCGTACCACTCCGGAACGGATGTGGTCGTGCCGTTTCCGCCGGACGCGTCGATCCTGATCCAGCCGGGAACGAAGTGCGAGCCCGGCTACCCGATCGTGCTGAGCGGCAAGGTGGGCGGCTGCATGCGGGCCTTCGGCACGACGGAGTAGCCTCGCAACGGGTTGGGCGGGGTCGGCCAGGCCGAACGGCGGCCTGGCCGATCTACGCTCAGGCCCCAACCGCGGGTGGATGGGTCTATCGGGGGAGCCTCGCGTGCGGCGCTACGGTGTCGTCGATTTGCGCGTCGCCGGCCCAGTCCACCGCTGGAACACCATGACCTTCCGGCGGATACTTGCGGCATGGGCGCCCGCGCCTGCCCCCGACGACCTGACCCGGTGCACACAAGCCGGGCACGGGCTGGGGAGGGGCGGCGTCCTGGCCCGTCACATTCCACACCCAGGCGTGTCGGCGATCGCAGCCCGCACGCCCGTAACCCCCAAGCGACGGTGCAGTCGGGGGGTGAAGGCCATGCCCAACGGGATGGCACAGCTGGTCGGAATTGCCGCGCTGGTGGCGGTCGCTTGGTCGTTCGCACCCATGCCGTCTGATGCTGCTTCTGCGCTGACGTACCAGCCGGGCAAGAGGGTGAGGGCCACCCTGGAGACCGCCCAGGCCGTCGTCCCATACCCGATCGAGTACCCTGCCTGGCTCCCCCCAGGCACACGCCTTGGCGCCGTCTACGTCGCGTTTCCACCGGGCCGCCGAGACCCCAGGGGCATCGCCGTCTGGCTCGTCTACTCGGGCGGGGTGATCGACGTGGCCGACGAACCCGGAGACGGCCCCTTCATGGCCCCCAGTCGGCGTCACGGCACCATTCGTGGTCGGCCCGCCATTCTGGCGGTGAACCGTGTCCCAGGTCAGCCCGATGACCGATCTGTCGCCATTCGCTTTCCCCGGATGACTTTGGTCGTCAGCAGCCAGGTGCTGAGGTTTTCCACGCTGGTACGCATCGCGGCCAGCGCCCGCCGCCTGGGAAGCTGAGCCGGGCAAACGGGGTGCGTGCCTTTCTCCTCCGCCCGAGGAGCGCCGCCTGACCCCCGAGGCCGGTGCGCACCGCCCCCGGCCTCAGGTCCGTGTCGCGGCGGCGTTCGCGATCGCGACCGCAGGGCTGAGGGCGCCCGTGGCGTAGAGCGCCGCCACGGCGATGCCGTTCTTCGCCACCTGGGGGCCGAACCAGGCCTGGGCGGCGGGGGCGCCGGCGTTCCCCGGATCGATCACCGCGAGCGGAGGCTGTGCCTCGGCGTCGGAGGCCGACTCCCCGGCCGAAAGCGCGTACACGGCGTACCCGACCGGGCGGGTTCCCTTGGCCGGGGAAACCGACACGAGGACGCCTCCCGTGGCCGGCTGCCACGACCCGGTCGGCGCGGGGGCGTCGACCAGGCCGGCGCCGGCCGGCCCGGACGCGTTGCCGTAGGGCTGGCCGGCCAGGAATATGCGGGTCGTGAACGACAGCGCGGTGTTGGCGGCGCGGCCGGCGGTGAACGTGGCGACGTAGGCGCCGTCGGGCTGGACGGGCGCGTTCGCCGTCTGGGGGGTGACGGCGCCCTGCGCGACCACCTGCATGGTCAGCGGCGAGGGCAGCGGCACGGCCACGCCGTTCGCGTCCCAAGGGGCCACCGCGACCGTGAACGGCTCTCCGGCCTGGACAAACGCGGGCGGCGTGGGCGCGATGTCGCTCGCGTCTTCGCCGGGACCGGGCATGGGCGCCGCCGTGATCACGTAGCTGCCCGCCTTGGGCGTGGTGTAGGTGAACGTGGCGCTCGACTGGCCCTGCGCGAGGAAGACCTGGTCGTAGCCTTGGGGGCTTTGCGCCTGGCCGCCGGCGTTGCCGTCGCCCAGGCGGAGCCAGGCTCGGTCCACGGACGGCAGCGCCTGGCCCTGGGCGTTCACCAGGGTGGCGGTGAGCGTGACCGGCTTGCCGGCCTGGGCCGCCGTCACGACGAGGGGACTCGCCGCGTCGATGACCGTCGTACCGTCGGTCACCTGGTACGCCCGGCCCGGACCGCGGGTCACCGCCGGCGCCTGGTCGACGGGTGTCGCGGCAAGGCTCCAGCTCGATCCGGGCGGCGTCGTCCCCTGCCCGCCCCAGGTCACGGCCAGCCCGGGGATGCCCAGGAGCATCGTGTCGCGGCCGGCGATGTCGAGAATCTGGGGCGATGTCGCCACCTGGGGCCAGGTCGGCCCCCCCGGCGGCGGCAGGGCGACGGTCCAGACCAGCCGCCCGTCCGGCTCGAGCAGGCGCAGCGTGTCGGCGCAGTTCGCCTGGACGCACGCGTAGCTCGGGTCGCGGGCGACGGCGAGGAGGCCCCACGGCCCGGCCGCGAGGACGAGCAGGGCCAGGCCGTGGTCCCGGATCGGCCGCATGCCGGCGACGGGCCTCCCGGTCTTCCAGTCGAGCGCCCTCAGGGTGGTGGTGCCCGGGCCGTTTCCGCCGGTGCCGGCATCGGTCTGCGCCCATAGGTCGGTGCCGCCGAAGACGAGGGCCCCGGTGGCGGCGTACGAGCGACGCCACAGGGTCCGCAGGCGGTCGCCCACCGGTCGGACGAGGGTGGCCTCGGCCAGGCCGCCGTAGCGCCAGGTGTCGGCCAGCACGGCGCCGCCGGGAAGGACGCCCATCGCGCCGTAGCCGGTGGCGTCCGTGTACGCGCTCGGGAGCCGGTACGGCCCGCGAAGCAGGTTCCCCGCCGTCAGCGTGAACAGGCCCGCCTGGTTGCCCGCCGGGGCGTCCGTGTACAGGAGGTAGGCGGTGTTGCCACGGGTCTCGAGGAAGGCCGCGTCGGCAGGCGTGTCCGGGGCGTTGTTCGCGGCCTTGTCGGGCAGGGCGAAGCTGCGCAGGAGGCTGCCCTGGGCGTTGTACACGTCCACCCGGCCGGGCTCGCCGACGACGCTCTCGCCCATGCCGCCATACACCGACGCCTCCATCACGACGAGGTCGCCGACAACCGTCACCTCGACGTTCGAGCCCAGCTGCTGTCCCTGCACCAGGGTGCCGTTGGGCACCTGGACAGCGGCCACGTGGTGGTTGGCGAGGTCGACGATCAGGGCCTGGTACGGGCCCGCTACGACCACGACCCGGCCGTCGGCGGCAAGCTCGCCGCCGGGGACGCCGGCCTGGGACCAGACGACGCGGCCGGCCGGGTCGAGCTCTTCCAGGGTGCTGCCGGCGGCGCCCGTGCCGGGCACCACCGTGTACGCGTCGCCGGAGGGGAGGACGACCGCGCGCAGGGTCTGCGGCTGGTCCTCGCCCGCGTACGGCCCGACCGACGCCACCGCCAGCGCACCGCCGAACGGCGCGGCGAACGCGGGCTCGGGCAGGCAGGCGGCGGGTACGTACGGGGCGCCGCCGGCCGGCGTGGCGATCGCGCCGCCCCCTGGGCGGGACGGCCCGACGAGGCAGCCGGCCAGGGGCGCGGGCGGCCGGGCGGCGAGGGCCGGATGGGCGGGGGCCCCGCCCGCGGCCAGGATCAGGGCGAGGAGGGCCGTGAGCCCGGCCGATGCGGTCGTCCGGCCGGTCATCGGCGCACAACCCGGATCACGACGGTCGTGGTCGGCCGGCTGGGGTTCGACACGTCGCGCACCGTGATCGTCGCGGTGCCGGGGGCGAGCGCCCGCAGCCCCGGCAGCGACCACGTGAGCGGCGACGTGCCGTGGAGGGCGGGCGGCACGAACACAAAGCCGACGTCGCGGTCGGTCTGGCTGTCGAACAGGCTGACCGCCCGGGGGTTGGACGAGCGGATGGACAGGGCGTCGTCGTTGAAATCGGAACTGCCCGGCACCGATTCCCGGATGACCACGCCCTTGTCGTTCAGGACCGAGACCGACAGCGTGAGGCCCTGCCCGGCGCGCACGGTGCGGCGGGCCGGACCGGCCACGCGGACGGTGGTGGCGTAGTCGGCGGCGTCGACCACGCTCACCTCGGGCCCGAACCCGGACTGCACCGGCGGCTGGGGCATGCCGATCCAGTTGTTCTGCTGCCAGCTCTCGAGGCCGAAGCCGCTTTGCGGGCCGGTCAGGTTGGCGCGCCTGGGGAGCGGCTGGGGCGCGGTCACGACGGTGGATGCCGCGCCGGTCGGACCCGTCCAGGCCGTGGCGTACTCGCTCCCGCCGGGGAGATGTCCCGGGTCGCTACCCCCCACCCCGAATAGGACGGGCACGTCGGCCAGGGAGAGCGGGTTGCCGTTCGGGTCGGTAAGGCGGATCGAGAACGGCACCTTGTCGCCGGCCAGCACGCTGTACGTGCACGGGTAGGACGGCGTGGAGACGGTCGTGCACTGCTCGCCGTCGATGCACGAGCCGGCGCCCGGACATGCCCCGCCGGGCGTCATCGGGGTGGCGAAGTAGGTGCTCGGCGCGGCCCAGGACCCGCCCAGCGGTCCGATCTGCCAGTCGTACGTCGTGCCGGCCGTGAAGTGGTACAGGGCATCGGTCACCCGGATGGTGACGGGCGCGTCGCCGGCCGCCCCCGTCTCGACCACCAGGAACGCCTGGCCGTCCTGCATGTACAGGCGGGGCGGCGGCTGGCCGGGCGGGTCGACCTGGACCGAGGCCATGTCCGCGCTGTACTGGCCGTACAGCACGGACGCGTGGCGTCGCGGCCCGTAGTAGTCGGCGATGACGTTGTCCGTGGACTGCTTGGCCGCGTCGTCGGTGACGGTCAGCTGGTCGGAGGCGAGCGCCTCGGGCTGGCCCTTGGTGTCGACCAGGTTGATCCGGTACATGGTGCAGGGCATCCCGTTGTGGTCGGTGCACGAACCGTCCGGGGTGATGGTCAGCCCGGCCGGCTTGGTGTTGAGGTAGCTGTCCACCGTGTAGGTCCAGCCCGTCCAGCCGGGCGCCGCGGCGGTCACGGTGATGGGCCCGCCCTGACCGACCTGGCTGAACACGGTGAGGATGTCGCCCTGGGTGGGGGTGGTCAGGGTCTCGTTCTTCACGATGCCCGCCTCGGACAGCGAGCCGGGTCCGGTCAGGGTGATGTGCACGGCGGCCGGCGGGGTGCCCCACAGGTCGCCGGCCTGGTCGCGGGACGTGACCATGAGCTGCATGCTGGTCGTGCCGGCGGCGGACAGGTAGGGCGGATCGCCCTGCTGGACCTGGTACGAGAGGGTGTTCACGACCGGCGCGACGTTGGTCACCGCCGCCGTGCCGTACCGCACGCCGGTGACGGGCGTGGTCGGGCCGACGCCGATGTTGATCCCCTGCTGGAGATCGCTCGTGCGCAGGGTGTCGGACGCGCCCTGCGTGGCGGTGGCGTTGCACACGGGGTCGGTCGCGACGCCCTGGACCAGGTGGAGCACGTCACGGCCGCCGTTGCCGTAGGCGCACAGCTGGTGGTTGGTGTCGGTGAGGACGACGCTGCCGACGAAGTCGCCCAGGCGCACCCCGCTCGCGTCGACCAGGGTGGCGGTGACGGTCGCGGCGCCGCCGGTGTCGTCGCGCGGCAGGGTGAGCCGGCTGGGCGTGAGCACGACGGCGGCCGGCGGGCCGTGGATGAGGACGGCGCCGCGGGCGGCGACGTCGCCGGCGAGCGCCTCGATGCGGTAGGCGCCCGGGGCGGTGGCCGTGAACGTCGCCGAGGTACCGGTGCCCGTGATCGAGGCGGCGCCTTTGGCGGCACCTACGATCCGCCACGTGACCGCCTTGACCGGCGTCGGTGCGCCCGAGGCGTTCGTGGCAGATGCCGACAGGTAGACCGGACGGCCGGTGCCGACCGGCACGCCGGGGTTCACCGTCATGGCGAGATGGGCCGGTGCGGTTACCGGCCGGTGGTTCGACACCGCCCCGGCCGTGGGCGTCGGTCCCAGGCAAAGCGCCGCCGCCAGGAGCCATGCCGCCAGTGCCATCCGTCGTCGCATCGGCTCGATCGTCCCTTCTCCCGCCAGGCATCCGGTTGCGTGCTGCCAGACCGTTCGTGGCGAGAACGGCTGGTCTGGCGGTATCGACGTCGTCCGCCGGGGTGTGACCGCATCGCGCGCCGTGGGCCCGGCGGCGGGGCGCGCGATGGCGGCGCCGCCCCGCCGCGCACGTGGCGCAAGTTGGCGCGGCAGGGTAGCCGGCGCTGCGGGTGGAAACGGTCGGCACGGTCGGGAAGGGGATGGACGACACGCTCCAGGTGATCGGCGCCGGCTTCGGACGCACGGGCACGTACTCGCTCAAGCTGGCCCTCGAGATGCTCGGCTTCGGGCCCTGCTACCACATGTTCGAGGTGGGCCAGAACCCGGGCCACCGCGAGCTGTGGCAGGCGATCGGCGAGGGCGAGGGGCACGACTGGGAGGAGATCTTCGCCGGCTACCGGTCGGCGGTCGACTGGCCGGCGTCGGCGTTCTACGAGCCGCTCATGCATCGCTACCCCGGGTCCAAGGTGGTGCTGACGGCGCGCGATCCCGAGGCCTGGTACGCGAGCGCGCTGGCGACGATCATCCCGTCCCGGGAGGACCTCGACGCCGGCAAGTCGTCGCCGATGGTGCGGCGGATCGTGTGGGACGGCGTGTTCGACGGGCGGGTGCACGACCGCGAGCACGCGCTGGCGGTCTACCGGCGGCACCTGCGGGAGGTGCGAGAGCGCGTGCCCGCCGACCGCCTGCTGATGTACGACGCGAAGGACGGGTGGGGGCCCCTGTGCGCGTTTCTGGGCGTGCCGGTCCCGGCCGAGCCCTATCCGCACCGCAACACGACGAAGGAGTTCCACGAACGGGAGGGGCAGTAGGCACGCGTGGCGGGCCCGAGCGGCGTCGAACGTCACCGTTCACCCCGACGCGCGTGCGTGTCGGTCCAGCCACGACGTCAGGTCCGCCTCGGTGTGCCCGCCCGAGGCGAGCGCCATGATCGCCGTGTACCGATCTTCTTGGCGGGCTTCGAGCACGTACCCGTTGAGGTCCAAGAAGAGAAGGGCGAGCACGAGCGCCACCCGTTGGTTGCCGTCGGCAAACGGGTGGTTGCGCAAGATGCCGTAGGCGTGGGCACCCGCCAGCCGCGCGATGGTGGACTGCGGCTCGGAGGACCAGATCTGGCGCGGGCGTGCCCATGCCGGGGCAAGCGGGCCCGGGTCGCGAATTCCCGGTGGCCCATCGTGTTCGGTCAGGAGCCTCAAATGGACAGCGCGGACCACGTCGTCCGTGATCCACGTCGGCTGGGTCACGGGTGCCGCGACAGCTTCCTCAGGGCGTCCCGGTTGTCGCGGATGATGGCCTCGGCGCGGTCCATCTGCTCGGCGAAGTCCGGCCGGTAGGGACGGAGCATGATCCCGTCCGGCGTTTCGGTCACGTACGGACGATCGCCCTTGTCGACCCGCAACATGGCCAGGAGATCGCGCGAGAGGATCACGCCCAGCGAGTTGCCAATCGACGTAACCTTGACGACTGCCATGGCCCCATCCCCAACTGCTGTTCACCATGTGTACTTACGCCGGGCTTGCGCGGTCACGGATCCGCGCACCGCAGGCCCGGATGCGATCACAGCCTGTCGTGCCTGGAGGGGTTCGCGATGGTTGCCCCGAGTCGGCCCCCGAACCTGACCCTGGCGAACTGGGACCTCGGCGGTCCGCCGTCGGCCTGGTCGTACCTGCATGCGGGCGAACTCCTCGGTGCGGCGGAGATCCCGACGCGTGGACGGGCGGCACCTCTCGACGTGGGTGAGCTGACCGCTGCGGCCCGGTTTCCCGTCGAGCCCGGCGTCGCCCTCGAGGACTACGTCGCCGAGGGTCCCGTGAGCGGGATCGTCGTCGTCCGGCAAGGACGGGTCGTGTTCGAGCGCTACCCCCGCATGCGGCCGGACGACCGCCACCTCCTGATGTCGGTGTCGAAGGTGTTCGCCTCGGTGCTCGTCGGCATCCTGGAGGAACGCGGTCTCATCGACGTGACGGCGCCGGTCGAGGCCATCCTGCCCGAGGTCGCGGGATCGGGCTGGCAGGGCGCCCCGGTGCGCGACGTCATGGACATGGCCTCGGGCATCGACTGCCCCGAGCAGGGCCCGGCCGCATACAGCGATCCCGCCCACCCGTTCTACCGGTTCGAGGCGACGCTGGGATGGCGTCCGCCCGGGGCTGCCGCCCTTCCCTCGACGTACGCCCTGGTGGCGACGCTCGGAGCCCGGTGCGCGCCGGGAACGCAGTACGAGTACACGAGCGTGAACACGTTCGTCTTGTCCTGGCTGGTCGAGCGGATCACCGGGCTGCCGTACGCCGAGGTGCTCGCACGCGAGATCTGGGCCATGGCAGGGTTCGAGGCGCCGGCGCAGCTGTGCTGCAGCGCCGGCGGCGCGCCGGCGACCCACGGCGGCCTGTCCACCCGGCTGCGCGACCTGGCCCGGTTCGGCATGCTCTTCACGCCGAGCGCCCACCGCGTCTCCGATGCGCCCGTCATCAGCGCCGACCATCTGCGCCGGATCCAGACCGGCGGGCGGCGGCAGATCCACCCGGACGCCGACCATCCGGCCGCGGACGTCGAGGCCGCCTACGGCAGCGTGCGGCCGCCGGCCAGCCGCCAGTGGGACTTCGTCACCGACGACGGCGACCTGTACAAGGGCGGCTTCGGCGGCCAGGGCCTGTACATCTCGCCGGAGCGGGACGTCGTGGTGGCGTTTGCCGGCACGCCGCTGCCCGACGGCTCCTCGAACCGCCTCCGCTGGATCGGCCGCCGGCTGGCGCTGGCCATCGCCTGAGGCGGCGGCTGCGCACGCCGACCGGCGAGCCACACCCGCGCCGGGCGTGGGAGGGTGTCGGCGCGTGTCGGGCCATCACGCCGGCCGGTACACGTGGACGGTCGGTCCTGGGGCCATCAGGTCTCGGCGGGGTGGGCACGTTTGCGGTAGGGGATCGTCGCGTCCCGCGCTGCGCGCCGCCTGTTGCGCCGGAGCGGCGGGGCGCCGCAGGGGCGACGTGGATGGAGTGCTTCCCGCCTTAGAGGAAGAAGGCGCTGGCGGGGATCGCCACCTTCCCCTCGCCGAAGGGTACGACCGAGGTACCGCCGTAGACGACGATCTCGAACCGTAAGGGCCGGGACTGGGCCAGCGCGTCGAGCCCGGCGAAGTCGGCGCGATCCACCCGGGCGCCGGGCTTCGCCTCGATGCCGATGGCGTGCGCGCCGCGTTCGACGACGAAGTCCACCTCGCGACCGGCGTGGGTCCGCCAGAAGGACACGGAGACCTGGGTCTCGCCCACGGCGGCGCGGCGTTTCAGCTCGCCCAGCACCCAGGTCTCGAAGAGGGCGCCGGCCCTGCCGCCACGCTCCAGGTCTTCCCACGTGGCGGCTCCGGACAGCGCTGCGGCGAGACCGCTGTCCCCGCCATACACCTTGGGCGCCTTCACGAGCCGCTTCTCGGCGTTGCCTGTAAGCGGCGGAAGCAGGGTTACCTGGTAGGTGGCCGCAAGAAGGTCGACGTAGCGGTTGGCGGTGGTGACGGGCAGGCCCAGGGCGCGCGCGAGATCGCTCACGTTGAGGAGGTTGCCGGTGCGGAGGATCAGCAGACGCAGGAGCCGCTCGAACACGCCGAGGTATTCGATGCCCGCGATGTCGGGAATGTCCCGCTCGACATAGGTCCGGACATAGCTGTCGAACCACCGGGCCCGCACGGCGCGAGTGCCGGCGAGGGCCGGGGTGGGATACCCTCCGGCGAGGACCCGCTCGCGCACCGCGACGAGGTCGCGGACCGGGCCCAGTAGGTCGGCCAGCTCGCGCGGGGTCTCCACCCGAAAGAGGTCGTCGAACGTCCACCGCGGAGCGGTCTGCCCAGCGAGTTCCGACCAGGATAGGGGGCCAAGTTCGTGCACCGCGACCCTGCCGGCCAGGCTCTCGGTGACCCGGCGCAGGGCAAGCACATTGGCCGACCCGGTCAGGAGGTACTGGCCCGGTGCCCGCGTCTGGTCGACCCGAACCTTGATCGCCCGTAAGAGGTCCGGTGCCACCTGGACCTCGTCGAGCACAAGCGGTGCCCCTGCGGCCGCGAGGAACCCGTCCGGGTCGCCGCGAGCCGCCTCTCGCACGACCGCGTCGTCGAGCGTACGGTATTCGGCGTGCCAGGGCCCGGCCGCGATGCGACGCGCGAGCGTCGTCTTTCCGACCTGGCGGGCCCCGGTAAGAAGGACCACCGGAAACGCGGCGAGGGATTCCTCGATCGCGGCCTGCTCGTGCCTGGGCAGTTCCATGCGGGCAGTCTACGGTCTAGGTGGTGGAAAATCAACCACACGATGGGCGATTTTCAACCATACACGCCGCCGTCAACCGCTCCTACGCCGGGGGCGTCAGTTCGATCCAACGCCGTCCGCCGTCGGTGCTCTTGAGCATGAGCGCCCGGTCCCCGCTCAGGGCCGCGTACACGACGCTCGGGGTGACCATGTCGACGGTGGGCTGGACGTAGGCACCGTTCATCGTGAAGGCTTTCCTCGCCCAGGAGCGACCGCCGTTCTGGGTTGTCCAGAGCGCGACCGTGTTGCCCGCGCCGTTCACCGTGGCCACGACGCCGGCTCGCCCGTTGACGAACGAGGCCGCGGCGATGCGGGCGGGAAGCCCGATGGAGGCGATGTCGACCTTGTGCCAGGTATGGGTCGCGATCCGGTACACAAAGCCCCGGATCACCGGCGCCTTGCTACCGTTCCCGGGCCCGTAGACCAGGGTGGCGAACGACCCGCTCGGGGTCAGGCTGACGACGGTCGGAAAGCCGGTCTGCGCGCCGAGCGAACCGACCGCCGACCACCTGGTCGCCGACGTGGGCGCCATGAGGGTGCCGTCGGCCACCGCGCACGCACCGTTGAGCAGGAACGGGCGCGCGCCGTGGAAGGCGAGGGCGTCCTGGGCGTCCTGGGTGTGCACCGACGTCGGCCCGCCCCAGGTGGTACCGCCGTCGGTCGTGCGGACCGCCGTCAACTCGACCTGGCACATGCCGGCGCTGCCGACGACCGGCACGAGCGCCTCGCCATCCGCCTTGTTTCGAAAGACGAGGCTCGTGGCCTCGATATGGCCGGACACGAGCGTCCAGCGGGCGCCGCCGTTCGTCGTGCGGTAGAGCGCCCCCGACTGGCCGCCCACGGGCGAGACGCGAAGCCAGCCCACGCTCGGGCTGATCCACGTGAGGTCGGACAGGGACAGCGGTCGGGCCCCGACCGTGCCGGCCGGCCCCATGGTCATTGCGGCGAGGACGAGGCCGGACAGCGCGGCCGCGAGGGCGCGGACCGGGCGATGGCCCGTCCCCGTACGCCGGACTGCGAAGCGCAGGCGATTTCCCACGTTGGTCTCCCCCTTGTCCCCGTTTGGTCCTAGCATGGCGCGTCCACCGGCCGCCGTCGACCCGCGCCGGACGCGTCGCACAAGTTGTGGCCCGTGTTCGCCGTGCGTGACCGTGTCGGGCGCACATCCGGGCGTGCCGCTCCCAGTCGGACTTCCCGGGCCTCGCCCGCGATCCGGTTCGGCGCGCCGGACGATCGCCGGGACGTAACGTGATGGCCTGTACGCGCGCACCGGCGTATTCTCGGCGTATGCAGTCAGGCGACGCGGGTCCGGCCCGACGGACCCCTAGCGTTACCGCGGATCTCGCCACCGTCCGGGCCCGCGCGACCTGCCGACCGCTTCCCTCGCCCGCGGCCGGCGACGCGCAACCGCGCAGGGGGACGGCGCCACGCTCGAGCCGCCGGTCAGCGTTCACTTGCCGGCCGTGGCCGACGTGACCGCAGGAAGCGGGCCCGACCGCGTCGCCTGTCGTCCGCATCCGGCGGCCGCCCGGACCGGGGGCCGCGTTCCGGCCGGCCCGCTCCCGATCTAGATGGCAACCGCCGTCCGGTCGCAGCTGGCGAGGCTGGCCGAGGGTGCGCGCTCGCCGCAGGGCATGGCGGGCTTTTACTTTCTGTACTACGCGGGGGCGGGCGCGTACGCGCCCTTCCTCGTCCTGTACCTGAGGGGCCAAGGGCTCAACGGCGCGGCGATCGGCCTCCTCACGGCGGTCACGCCCCTGGTCGGCGTGGTGGCCCAGCCGCTCTGGGGGCGACACGCGGACCGCAGGGGGACGCCGACCGCACTCGTGCGCCTGCTCACCGCCCTTGCCGCGGTCGTGGCGCTCGCCCTGCCGCTACTTCACGGCGCACCGCTCCTGGCCGTGGGCCTCGCCGCGCTGGCGGCCTTCACGACACCGCTCGTGGGGCTTGCCGACAGCATTACGCTCCGGCGCCTGGGCGCCAACGCCGGCGCCTACCCCCGCGTGCGCGCATGGGGCTCGGCCGGATTTGCGGCAGTGACCGTCGCCGCGGGGGCGGTGTACGGCGGGCGGGCACTGTGGCGGATCTTCCCCGCGCTGGCGGTGGGGCTTGGCCTCACGGTTGCGTCCCTGCCCCGGACCGAGGTGCCCGCTGCCGACGGGGCGCCGGCACGCCCGCGGGATCCCGTGGAGCCGCGCCCGTGGAGTGCGCTCCTCGGCAACGGTCGGTACGTGGCGGTCGTCGTCACCACGTTCATCCTGCAGATGGCCGTGGCCGCCCACGGCACGTTCTTCTCCCTCTACCTGGTGCGCCTGCACATGCCCGCGCGGTTTCTGGGTCTTCCGTACGCGCTCGCCGCCGTGGTCGAGGTGCCCATGTTCGCGCTCCTGCCCCTCATCACGCGGCGCATCGGCGTCCGCAGCGTCGTGCAGATCAGCCTTCTCGCATACGCCCTGCGGTACTTCCTCTTCTCGTCCCTCACGGTCGCCTGGCCGGTGCTCGTGGTGCAGCTGATGCAGACGTTCACGTTCACGTTCTTCGTCGGCGGCATGGTCGTGCTCGCGGCGAGCCTCGTGCCCGACGGGATGAAGGCCACCGGGCAGACGCTCTTCATGGGCATCGGGTTCTCGCTCGCCGCCATCATCGGCAACATCGGCGGCGGCATCGTCGTTTCCGCCTTGGGCGTGTTCTGGATGTACCGCCTGGCCTCGCTTGCGGCGCTCGTCGCCGCGGTGACGTTCGGAGCGGCGATGCAGCCATGGCGACGTGCTGCCACCGAGTAGGAGGTGCACCTGCGCTCCGTGTCCCCTGGAGGATCCCGGTCTGGGGGCGACGCCAGTTCGGGCCGCCTGGGTGTGCGGTGCGACCGCGAGCTACAGGCTACCGCGCTCGTACGTGTAGGGCACAGCGCCGCACGCCGCGTTCGTCGTGGATGACCGTGGGTAAGGATCCCGAGGGGGTGGGCGCGATGGCTCGGGCCAAGGTGGCGGCGATCCGCGTTCCGGTGGACCTGTTGCGGGAAGTGGACGAAAGGGTCGGTGCGGGGCAACGGAGCCGGTTCTTTATCGATGCGGTGCGACGGGAACTCTCGCGTCTGGAGCAGGTCGAGGCGCTGGAGGGGTCTGGTGGCTCCTGGAACCGGAGGGACCACCCGGATCTACCCGACACGGTCGATGGTCTGCGGGACATGTTGCGGACCGGACGCGAGAAGGGCAGCCGCCTTTCATGACGCGGCCCGTCTACCCGCTGTGCTTTTCGTCCCCCGTCACGACGTCGGCCTTCCCGAGCCGCGAGCGGACCCTGTGGTCTTACGGCGCCGGCTCGATGCCCATAAGCCATTCGATCAGGGCGCGGACCCCTCGCTGGTGGTCGGGCAGGACGGAGGGACGGACGGGGGACAGGAGGTGGTAGAACATCTCCAGTTCCTCGGGCCTATCGCCGCCGTGCCGGCCGTCGACGCCCATGCCGTGATCGGCGCCGATGAGAACCGCCCCGTCGGGGTGGAGGTCCCGCCACGCCGAGGCGAAGGCCAGGATCTGACGGTCCAGCACGGCCGCGCGAAAGCGGTAGGCACGCGATGCGCCGCCGAACAGGTGTCCGGCCAGATCGGCGCCCATCGGGTGGGCGAGGACAAAGCGCGCCCCGGCGGAGCGCGCCAGACGGAGTGCCGCCCGAAACACGACCCGGTCCGGCGTGATCTCCGGCTTGTACAGGTAACAGGGGAAGGTGTCACGGCCCAGGAGATCGCCCCACCAGTGGAAGGCACTAAGGGCGACCGGTACGTCGAAGGACCGCAGGCGGTCGAACAGAGTCCCGGTCGGGAGGAGCCGTCGGTCCTCGTTCGAGAGGATGCCGTGCTCGGCGGGATCGACGCCCGTCGCCAGGGTCGCGTAGTTGGGCAGCGACCACGTCGGGCGCGCAGCCTCCACGGCAAACCTCACCATGTGGCCCGCCGCGACCTCTGCGGCCAAGCCGCGCATGTGGGGAGGTGCCGTCGCACCCAGGCCGTCGACCAGGACAAAGGCGAGGGGCCGCACCGCGCGAAGGCGACGCGCGCCGGCGTCGTTGGAAAGCGCCGCCACCAGTCGCGATCCCACCCTGTTCGTAGGCCTGTGGCGCGTCGTCCGTCGCGTCCAGGATACCCGGCCCTGGTTAACGCCCGGCTATGAACTGGCTGTCGCAGCTACCGCCTGATCGCTCAGAAAATGCCTGTTTCTCGTGCATCGCGGAGCATCGCGCCGATGGGCACCACCGGCGTTGAGGACTTGCGCCATGGAGAGATTCAGGATCCCGTATAGCCCTGGCGCCGGAACCCGCGCCCTGCCCTGTGCGCCCCGCACCCGATCGGTGCACCGACCGCCGTGCGACGGCGGTCGCGAGACAAGGGAACGCGGCGATAGCCCTGCGCGACGCACCCACGAGTCGATCCCGGTGCCGATTGAGGGCCGCGGGCCTTTTCAGGTAGCGGCCGAGGGGTGAGGCGACGCAATTCGCGCAGGCGCAGCCGGATTCGGTGCTCCCCGCATGGGGCCTCACGCCGGTGCTACTATGAGGCCGCAAGGGGGCGGGCTATGGCGGAGTACGTGGGCATCCGGCGCCTGAAGGACCATCTGAGCGAGTACGTGGGCCGGGTGCGACGCGGAGCCACGCTGATCGTCACCGACCGCGGAACCGTTGTCGCGCGCTTGATGCCACCCGTACAAGACGATGCGTCTCGGGCGCTCCAGGAGCTGGTGGCGAAGGCTGGCATCCGCTGGAACGGCGGAAAGCCACTCGGCCTTGAGCCCAGTAGTGCCCCGCGCCTGGATCCAAAGGTTTCCCTCGCACGAGCCATCGTCGAAGACCGTGAGTAACGCGCGACTGGTCTACGTCGACAGTAGCGCCTTGGTCAAGCTGTACGTCACGGAGGAGGGCTCGACCGAGGCGCATGCCCTGATCAACGAGGCGGCCGCCACCGCGACGAGCCGAGTTTCCCAGGTCGAGGTTGCTTCGGCAGTGGCGCGTCGTGTGCGTGAGAAGTCCCTGGGCCAAGATCATGCGTCCGCCATCCTGCGCGCGCTGGAGCGTGACCTGGACGGAACCATCATCGTGGCGGAGGTGTCGCCTCTGCTGGCTGCACGCGCGGCTGGACTGACCGCGGCCCACGCACTTCGTGGAATGGACGCGATTCATCTGGCATCGGCCCAGTGGCTGCAAGACAAGATGGGCGAGCCCATATGCCTCGCGGCGTGGGATGCCCGCCTAACTGCCGCGGGTCGGGCGGCCGGCTTGGAGGTAGCCGGAGCCTGAGATGTGGGCATGGGCAGGTTGCCACCGAGCGGGGCGACTGATGGTTGTGCGTGTGCGACGCGTGGCCGTGTAGCACCGTGGCGATGCCGTGGCGGACGACGGTTTGGGCCGGCGCAGACGATCGATCGTGGCTTCGACGAGGTCGCGGCGCAACGCTCGGCCCGCTCAGCCCTGGCATCTGGCATGCCGGAGACGACAGAAGAGCCCGCAGGGGCGCGACCTGGAGGGTTGGCGATGGTCGGTGAAGTCCTCACCCCGGCGGAGGACGGGCGCGGCACGCTCCACGCGACGCTCGTTGCCAAGGGCGACGAGCGTCGCGTGGCGCTGTGGGTGACCCGCGGCCCGAACGCCGCCGCACGCGATCGGGAGCGCCATGTGTTCGGCAGGTTCGGCCAGCGAACCCCGGTCTACCGTGGCAGCGCGCGGTGGGCCGTGTGCCGCGAGGCGTCGGCAGCGCTCCTGCCGTGGTTGTTCGACTACGCGATGCATTTCCGCATCGCAATGGCGGTCGAACCCGAGTCGGCCGTGGTGCGGGCCTGGCTACCCGGTGGGCGACAGACCGGCTCACCGGGCGATCCCGTCACGGTCCGGCCCTTTCATCTTCCCGCGCTCGTGGTCGCGCTACCGACGCTCGCCGTGCCGCTCCTTTCGCTGGCCGACGCGGGTGGTGGGTTTCGCCCGTCCCGGGGTCTTGCCTGGCTGTCCCAGGCGGCCCGTCTGGCTGCCGCGCTGTGGGTCCGAGGCGACGCACTGCCCTACGGCGAGGGACGCGAACTGGATTCGGTGGCCACCGTCCAGTGGCTTGCCCTTCTCGATGACGCGGGCGTGCGGCGGCGCTTGGCAGAACTGGCCGCGAACGCGCCTCTGGAGGTGCTCGCCGCCATGGCCCCGGGCAAGGGCGGTGGCCCCGACGCCGAGCGGTCGCAGACAACCCGCTTTCTAGTGGAGGCGTTCGTCGACGCGCTCGCACGCCTGCCCGCCCGTCGAGGCGGCAGGCCGCGCCGGCCGGCCCGCACCCGTCGCTGGCGGCTGGCGCCCCGCCAGGCCGAGGCGTGGAAGTTTGTCGCCCACGGCCTGGTTTCGCTACCGGCGGACGATCTGTTCATCACACCCGCCATGGCTGCGGTCATCAACCGACTCGAGCGATGGGCGCAGCCCGCGCTGCGGGCGCGAGAGGCCGGGCTGCTCCAGCTCGCGTTCGAACTGTTGCCGCCGCCCGCCTTCGAAGCGGCGGCGAGTCTGACGCCGGGGGAGGCGCCGCAGGCCGAGGAGGACGCGGGCGGGCTGTCGCTGCCCGACCCGCTCGACGACGAGGCGATGCAATGGCGCCTGCGGCCTTGCGTGCGCAACCTGGACGGCGACGCGACCCTGGTGCCGCTCGACCGGCTCGAGCAGGGGGGCGCTACCGGATCCGACCTGGACCGCCTGGGCGGCTCGGTGTCGAACCCTCTGGAGTTCGCCGTCCGGGAGATGGTGCGCGCGGCACCGCTCCTTCCGCCCCTGCGCCGTCCGGGGGCGCCGCGGGCAGGGGTGTTCGGGCCTCTCGACCTCACGTCGGCCGACGTGGCGCGGCTGCTGCAGGAGTGGGGACCGCGCCTGACCGAGCGCGGCTTCGGACTGGTCGCGCCCGCCTGGCTTGGGCGCGCGGCCCAGCGCGTGCGCGTGCAACTGCGCCCGCGCAGGGAGCGGTCGCAAACCGGACCCGGCCTTGGCCATCTGGGACTCGACGCGGTGACCGACCTCACGGCGATCGTCGAATTGGCCGGCCGGCCCCTGTCGGCGACGGAGGTGGCGACGCTCGCTGCCCGCGGGGAGGGTGTCATGCCGCTGGGCGACGCGGTCGTCGAAGTCGACGCCGCGTCCCTGCGCCTCCTGACGCGGGTTCTCGAGTTGTGGCGAAGGGCCGGCGAGGATGGTGCGCTACGCGTCGGTGACGTGCTCGCGCTCGCCGCGGAGGATCCCGACGGTGCGGCCTCGGACGCGGCCGAGGCTGGCGCGGCCGCGACCGCGGCGCTTCGCGAGCTCCTTGCCGCCATGCGGGCCGGCGGGCCGCGCTTGGAGGGGCTCGACGAGCCACCCATCGCAGGCGCGCCGGTCGCGTCCGCGCTGTACCCCTATCAGCGCGACGGGGCGCGCTGGCTGTGGGCCCTCACTGCGCGTGGCGTGGGGGCGCTCCTGGCGGACGACATGGGCCTGGGAAAGACGGTCCAGACGATCGCCCTTCTCGAGGGGCGTCGCGCTTCGGGCTGGCTGGGCGCCGCGAGCGCGTCGGACGCGCACGACCGGCGGCCCGTCCTTCTCGTCTGCCCCACCTCGGTCGTGGGCAACTGGTCGCGCGAGATCGCCCGGTTCGCGCCGGACCTTGTAACGCACGTCCACCACGGCGGCGGCCGCAAGCGCGACGCCCATGGGCTGGCGGAGGTCGCCGGTCAAGCCGACGTGATCGTCACCTCGTACACGCTGCTGTGGCGCGATCGCGAAGCCCTGGCCGCGATCCCCTGGGACGGCGTGGTCCTCGACGAGGCCCAGATGGTGAAGAACGCCGCCACCCAGGCGCACCGGGCGGCCCGTGGTCTCGACTGCCGGTTTCGCGTCGCCCTCACCGGCACGCCGGTGGAGAACCGCATCGAGGACCTCTGGGCGATCTTCCACTTCCTCAATCCCGGCTATCTCGGTACCCAGGAGACGTTTCGCCGTCGCTTCGCCCTGCCCGTCCAGGTGGAGCGCGACCAAAGCCGGGCGGCCGCCCTGCATCGCCTGGTGGCGCCGCTTATCCTGCGTCGGGTCAAGACCGACCCGATGGTGGTGCGCGACCTGCCGCCCAAGGTCGAGATCACCGAGCCCTGCCTGCTCACGCCCGAGCAGGCCAGGCTCTACCGGGCTGTGGTCGAGCGCCTCATGCGCGAGCTCGCCGGTGCCGACGGGATGCGGCGTCGCGCCCTCATCGCGGTGGCGATGCTGCGGCTGAAGCAGATTCTGAACCATCCGGCACAGTACCTGGACGAGGCGGGCGTGATCGCACCCGAGCGTTCGGGCAAGGTGACCCGCATCCTGGAGATCGTCGAGGAGGCCCTGGCAGAGGGGGACCGCCTTCTCCTGTACAGCCAGTTCACCGCCTTTGGCGAGCGCATGCGCCCGCTGCTCGGGCGGCTGTGCGGCGAGGACGTGCCCTACCTTCGTGGCGCCACCGCCCGCACCGACCGGGATGCGATGGTGGCCCGGTTCCAGGCGGGCGAGGGAAGCCCGGTCCTCCTTCTCTCCCTGCGTGCCGGCGGGGTCGGGCTCAACCTGACGGGGGCCAGCCGCGTCGTGCATATGGACCGCTGGTGGAACCCGGCCGTGGAGGCACAGGCGACGGACCGCGCGTATCGGATCGGCCAGACCGCCCGCGTCCTCGTCCACAAGATGGTGACGACCGGTACGCTTGAGGAGCGTATCGACCGGATGCTGACGGAGAAGACCCGCCTTGCCGAGATGGTCGTGGGAGGCGGCGAGGGATGGCTCACCGAACTGGCCGACGACGCGCTGTTCGATCTCATCGCGCTGCGACGCGAGGCGCTGGAGGGATAGCGGTGGCGCGCCGTCGTGATGAGGAGGCCCAGGGGCGGGTCTGGGCCGATGCCTTCGCACGCGCCCTCAACCTTCCGCAGGCAGCAACTGCCCTCGTCCTCGTCCGGCGGGAGCTGGAGGACGGGCTCGCCGGGAACGTGCTCGGACGCGGTGGCGTTGCCGAGGCCTCGGTTCGGTTTGCGCCCATGGATGACGTGGCAAGGACCCGATGGCTGCGCGCCCTCGGGCTGTCGCCGTCCGCCCCTACGCCGGGTCCGGGCACGGTCGGGGCCCGGGCGCTCGCCGCCGGCGGGGGACAGACGCCGGCCCCGCGCCGGGCCGAGGTCGCGGCCGTGTGCGCCTGCGGTCGTACCGTTGGCGAGGTCTGGTGCGAACATGTGCTGGCGCTCGCGCGCGACGGCGCCGGCCTGATCGCCGTCGCTCCGTCGCGCCTATGGATGTGGCGCGGACTCGGGCCCGCCGCCGGAACGGTGGCGCCACCAGCCTCACACCGCCTGGCGCGAGGGGTGCTCGCGTCGCGGGCGCACATGCGGCGTCGCGTGCGGGACGGTGCGACGACGTCAGGCGTCCGCCTGGCCGGCGTCGCGTGGGCGGATTACGGGCTCGCTCCTGTCGGCCCGGGCGCACCCGGGGCAGGCGCGGAGACCGACCCGCCCTGGATCGGTCAGCCCCGCGCCCTTGTCCGCCTCGGACCGCTACCGCATGCGTCGGGACAGGCCGACGCCGTACGGCCGATCGAGGCGATCTGGCTCGAGATGCGCGACCGCTGCGCCGCGCTCCTCCGGCCGGCAAAGGTCGGGCGAAGCAGGCCGCGGGGCGCGAAGCGACCGGTCGAGTAACGGCCAACGCCGATCACGCCTCGGTTCACGCCGCGTGCGATCGCGACGGGTCCGTGCAGCCGCCAGCGTCGACTCGTCTTGGATCGACGGTCGACCCGCCCGGGACGCCACGGTGCGGTCGGCCTCAAGGGCGATCGATGCCTGGAGCAGGTCGGGAAGGGGAAGCGGCTGTCCAGCCCGCGCTCGCTCAGCCCTCATCTGACCGGCACGCGCAGCCGCTTCGAACGCCACCGGCAGAAAGCGAAACGACCGCAGCCGCGTCTGCGGGCGCTGCGGCGCTCGTCCAGCATGCGATCTCGCGCCTCCAAGATTGTCAGGGCGCGGAGGCACACGACGCTGCCCTCGCATACGCGCGCAGCCAGCCAGCGGACAACGCGCTCGCGACCGCGCCACCTCTCGACCACGCTGTGGCGTCGAGCAGACCCCTACCCACCATCGTCCATGCCTACGGTCGTCGGGCGTGGCCTCTCCCCGCGGAGCGCGCCGATCCAACGGTCGACCGCGTCGTCGCCTGGCCACTGCGCCGCCTCTTCTGCGGCCAGCCCCCCCGCGCCGGCGTGGATCGAGGCGAGAAGCTCCTCGCGCTCGAGGTAGGCCGCCAACGCGCCGCCGACAACGGCCGAACGAGTGCGACCACCGGCCACCCGATCAAGGCGTTCCACCAAGTCGACGGGGAGGCGCACGTACATCCACCTGGTATGTTCCATGTGTATCACCGCCGTGCATTTTGGGCGGATAGCGTGCGCGAGGCAAGTCGCGTTCAAGGGCGGTCCGGCGTCACGTGCGGCCCTGATGCAGGCGGCCACGGGCACGCCGGGTCCGGGCGCCGGGCCGCCTCCGCCATGCGTTCGTGGGTGGTGACGAGCACGCCCACGCCCGCCAGGACGAGGGCATGGCACGAGGGTTCGCGACGTGATCTGCGCTGCGTCCGCCCCCGGGGCGTCTCAGTCGCAACGCTCACGAGGTCCCGTCGCCGACCTCACGGCGCGGTGCGGGCACCCTGTGAGGCGCTGCCGAACAGCCGCGCGTACTTCGCGAGAGCGCCCGCCGTGTAGGCCGGCGGCGGTGGCTGCCAGCCCTGGCGGCGGCGCTCGAGCTCGTCGGCGTCCACCTGCAGGCTGAGCGCCCGGCCGGGTACGTCGATGACGATTTCGTCGCCCTCCCGGACGAACGCGATCGGGCCGCCCACCGCGGCCTCCGGCGCGACGTGGCCGACCATGGGGCCGCGGGTGGCGCCCGAAAACCGTCCGTCCGTGATGAGCGCGACGCTGTCCTCGCCCATCGACCCGACGATCGCCGAGGTGACGGCCAGCATCTCGCGCATGCCCGGCCCGCCGCGCGGACCCTCGTAGCGGATGACCACGACGTCGCCGGGCCGGATGGCCTGCGCCGCGACGGCCGCGAACGCATCCTCCTCGCGATCGAAGACCCGTGCCGGGCCGCGAAACACCGTCCTGCGGGCGGGCCCGGTCACCTTGGTCACCGCACCCTCGGGGGCGAGGTTGCCGAACAGGATCGTGAGGCTTCCCTGCGTGTCGACCGGCCGCTCGAACGGCGCCACGACCTCCTGGCACTCCTCGTCGACGGGGTAGGCCTCCAGGTTCTCCCGCACCGTGCGCCCGGTGACGGTCAGGCAGTCGCCGTGCAGCACGCCCGCCCGCAGGAGCTCGCGCATCACCCGAGGCACGCCGCCCGCCCGGTCGAGGTCCGCCATGTGGTAGCGCCCGGCGGGCTTCATGTCGGCCAGGTGCGGCGTACGCTCGGCCACCTCGTTGAACAGCCCGATGGGCAGGTCGACCCCCGCCTCGTGCGCGATCGCCAGAAGGTGCAGCACCGCGTTCGTGGACCCGCCCATCGCGGTCGCGACCGCGATGGCGTTCTCGAACGCCTGGCGGGTCATGATGTCGCGCGGCCGGATGCCCAGCCTGAGGAGCTGCGCCACCTGGCGTCCGCTTGCCTGGGCGTCGTGTCCGCGACGTGCCGCGACGGCCGGGATCGACGCGCTACCGGGCAGCATCATGCCGAGCCCCTCGGCCACCGCGGCCATCGTGTTGGCCGTGTACATGCCGGCGCAGGTGCCGGGTCCCGGGCACACGGCGCGCTCCACCCGGTCGAGGTCCGCCGCCGACATCGCCCCCCGTTGGGCCCGGCCTACCGCCTCGGCCGCGTCCTGGAGGCTCACGTCGCGCCCGTCGAGGCGGCCCGGCAGCATGGCGCCGCCGTAGACCAGGACCGTGGGGATGTTGAGGCGGGCACTCGCCATGAGCATGCCGGGCAGGTTCTTGTCGCACGCGCCGACCGTCACCAGGGCGTCGAACCGCTCGGCGAAGCACACGACCTCCACCGAGTCGGCGATCACCTCCCGGCTGATCAGCGACCCCTTCATCCCTTCGTGGCCCATGGCGATGGCGTCCGACACCGTAATCGTGCGGAACTCGATGGCCACCGCGCCACCCTCGCGCACGCCCGTCTTGACCCGTGCGGCGAGCGCGTCCAGGTGCAGGTTGCATGGGGTCACCTCGGCGCCCGCGTTGGCCACGCCCACGATCGGCCGGGAGAAGTCCTCGTCGGTCAGGCCGACGGCACGGTACATGGCGCGGTTCGGCGTGCGCTCGGGCCCGTCCACGCTGACGGCGCTGCGCGCGCGTTCGCCAGTGGTTGGCATCGCGTACCCTCCTTCCTCGAGACCCGTCGACGCCGTTCCCCTGCCCGGGGCGGGGGGGCGGCGCGTTGGTCCCGGTCCTTGTGCCCGGATCCCCGCGGCGCACCCTGAGGGTCCCGGCCGTCGCGTGCGTGGAGACGACCGCCTCCCGTTCCGGCCGGCCGCCCGCAGTAGCCGCGGACGGACCTCAGGACGCCGCGCGCCGCGACCGGCCCAGAAGGTCCCCCGGCAGGGCCCGGAACTCGACATCGTAGCCGAAGGCGCGCGGGCCGACGACGCCAAGCGCCCGGGGCGTCTTGACCTCGTAGGCGGCGGGCAGGCCCACCACGTCGATCCGCAGGCCGTAGCGCACGGCCTCCGAACCGAGGGCGAGGCCCGAGCCCTGCTCCACCAGGACGATGAGGTCCGGCACCGTGAGGAGTACGGTGCCGTCGTCGCGCCGGGCGATCAGATACTCGTTCTGGAACTCGATCTCGATGTGCTCCCCGGCGTTCGCCCCGAGGCCCGCCACCGTGATCAGGCCGCGCGCGAACCCCGCGGCCGTGCGTCGCAGGACGTCGACGATCTTGCCCTCGAACAGGTGGCGGCCGGTCGGGACCACGTCGACGATGGCCTCCACGGTGGAGCGCTTGTGCCTGCGCGCCTCGTCCATGGCGCGACCGATCTCCTCGGCCAGCGTGAGCGTGCCGGCGATCCCCAGCCGGCGCACGTCGGCGCCCGTAAGCACCGCCTGCGCCTTCCCGGCGGAGCCGCCCATCGCCCAGGTGAGCGCACGCGCGTACCGCTCGGCCGTGAACGCGTTGGGCACGCCCTCGAGCGCCGCCACCACACCCTTGCCGTCGCACAGAAGGAGCGGCGACGGCACGATGCCGCCCATGCTGTAGACGTTCATCTGGAGCTCGGGGAACGCCCGCCCCATGGCGTCGGCGTCGACCACGGGCAGTCCCGTCTCCGCGCCGGCCACGAGCGGCGTGATCGCGTTGCCGCCGCCGATCTCGGCGATGGCCAGGAAGTCGACGCGCCCGGCGACGGCCCGCACCCCATCGACCAGGCCGCGCCAGCGACCGGTCGACGCCAGTCGCTCGATCCCCACCGTGGGCGCCCCCATGCCCGAGATCACGGTCCCGAGGGCGTCGTCGGGGAGCTCCGCGCCGTCGGCGACCGTGACCCGGGCGCCAAGGCGCATCTGCCGGCGCAGCGCGAGGGCGCCCTGGTGCGCGCTCCCGCCGCCTCCGGCGCCGAGCACCTGCGCGCCTTCGGCAATCCACTGGATCTCGCCGGCCTCGAGCTCTCGCACGGATCGCGCCTCCCGGGCGGCGTTCTTGGCCATGGGCCGCGGCATCGACGCGTGCGGCCGGGACGTCGTCGGCCGGTGCCACCGCGATCCGGGCGCTGTGCCGTTATAGGGGCGAAGCGGCGGACGAGATCCTGCGCGACCCCGGCGCGCGTGCTGGCGCCGTGATGTTCTTCACCCGTGTTGCCCACGCCTCTCGCGACCGAGGGGCCGACGGCGTCGACCCTCGCGTGTCACGGCGCGCCCCGTGACCGCAAGCCCAGGCCGGCCCGCCTATCGCGACCGCCACACGGCGGTCCATGTGCGGCCGCCATCGTGGGTGGCGAAGATGGCCGAGGTCTGCCTGGCGTAGCCCGGAACCGCCAGGTAGCCGACGGTCGGCGTCGCAAACGAGAGGTCCGAAAGCGTGGGCAGACCGTCGCTGCCCTCAATGCGTACCGGCGCGGTCCAGGTGTGGCCGGCATCGTCCGACCGCACCACGTCGGTTGTCGGGTTGTCGCAGGCGCGGCACTCGCCGGCCGCATAGACCACGCCGCGCGTGACCGCGACCGGGCCGGGCGACGAGCCGAGCCCGCCCGGCACCATCGGTCCGGTCGAGACACCCTGGGGGTTGCCGGGTGCGGGACCCGCTCCCGCTGTGGCCACCGCCACGACGGGATGCCAGTGTGTGCCGTCCGCCGTGTGGTAGAGGGCGTACGACGTCTGGCTCATTCCCGACCCGCCCGATAACAGAAGGTACGCGTCCGTCGGGCCATCCACGAACAGCTGGGCGCCGACCGCTCCCGGCGCGGGGGCGGCGGGGAGGGTGAAGGACCGGGTCCACGTGCGGCCGCCGTCTGCCGTGCGGTAGACCGCGTGGACCGCGTCGGTCGGACGCGTCACGGCCCAGCCGTCCGCCGGCGACGTGAACGCCAGCTGGGCGAAGGGAAACGGGATGCGCAGCGACGTCCACGTCCGCCCTCCGTCGCGCGTGACGTAGGCCGCTCCCGCGCCCACGACCGTGCTGCCCACGGCCACATACGCCGTGGCGCGACCGGCCGCCGACACCGAGAGCACCGCCTCCTGCCCGCCGAACAGCCGCGGCAGGCGCAGCAGCCGCCAGGCGCGCCCGCCGTCGGTCGTGCGCAATACCGTCGCACCGCCCCACGCGTAAGCCGTCGCCGGCGAGACCGCGTCCACCCCGGTCAGGTCGGCCGCACCGCGGTACTGCCCCTTCCAGGCGTGCCCCGCGTCGTACGTCCGCCAGATGAAGCCGGGTCCCACCACCCAGCCGTCCGCGGGCGTGGCGAAGGCGACCGCCGCGAAGTCGACGGGCGCGGCCGTGGCCGCGCCGGCCGCCGCGGTCGCGGGAGCGACCGCGAGCGCACCCAACATGACCGCGACGGCGAGTGCCCGAGCGACACGCATGGCGCACCTCCTGGGCTCGACGCTACGCGTCGCGGGGTGTCTGGCAAGGCTCGCACGCACGCTTGCGCAAGTTGCCTGGCCGGGTCGCCCCGCAGGACCGGACCGCGGCTGCGAACCCGCCGCCCCCGCGGTCGCTTGGCGCGGCGCCCGCACGGCCATCGTCGAGCGGCACGCTTGCAGGCGCCGGATCGCGTCGGCGACCCTCTCGGCGGCCGGCTGCCCGCCGGGACATCGCACGGTCCGTCGGTCGGGCGGACCTTGGCCTGTGCCCCGGCCGTACGGGCCGCATCGCCGCACGCGACCACCCGCGCATAGGCATCGCCCACCGAAGGAGGGCGGGGGCGCCTTCCCCGCAGACCCGGCGCGACGTGCGGCCGTCGGGATGGGGGACGAAGGCTCCCGCCCGGCCCATGGCACGGGTGCCCGCGGGCGGCAGCCGTTGGCACGCCAGGGATTCGCTCCCTGGGCCCGAATGTCGAAGCCCGCGAGGTGACGTATGACCATGCGCGCGACCGGTGGTGCCGCCTGGGCCGTCGTTGGGGCCCTGTCCTTGGCCCTGGCGGCGGTGGTTCCCGCCCGGGCGGCGTCCCAGTGGAGCATGTGGGGAAACCCGGTGCCCACCCACAGCCTGATCATCCAGCCGGGCTTTCACGCCAGGTACGTCGGACAGCCGGCCACGACGGCGAAGCTCGACGGCGCGACGTTTGCCTACGGCGGGTTCTGGACCGTCACGACCGGCTACCCGGCCGCGCTCCAGGAGGTTCTGCCTTCGGGTCAGGTCGCTGTCTCCGCGCCGCTGCCCGGGGCCTACGGGGGCTGGGCGGTGGCGCCCGGACCCGACGACACGATCTGGGCGGGGACCTACCACAAGGGCACCGTGTACGTGTACAGCCTGCCGAAGAAGACCGTCCGCACCGTGGCCACCATCCCGAGCACCAACACCGTGTGGGGCATGGCCTACGATCCCGCCGACCATCTGATGTGGGCGACCACGTTTCCCAACGGCGTGTGGACGCTGGACCCGGCGACGGGCGCGGTAGACAAGGTCGCCACCATTCCCGGCGAGGGCAGCGGCGGCGGGCGCACGATCGCCTATGTGAACGGCGAGATCATGGTCGGCACCTACCCCAGCATGAACGTGCTGGGCGTTCAGGGGTCGCTGCTGTCGCCCCTCCTCGCCGGCCTCGGACCGCTGCTCGGCGGCAGCGGCCAGGTGGAGGCCGTCGGTGCCTACGGCGGCCACGTCGTCGTGCTCGGGATCAGCGGGCAGCTCGTGTGGGTCGGCGGTTCACCCGCGTCCGCCCTCGGCTACCAGACGCTCTCCGACTGCCAGACGCTGCCGTTTGCCTTCGACGGCAGGACGTTCGTGGTTCGCGACAACCAACTGGTGGCGATCACGCCGGGCGTGGCCGGCAAGTACAACGCGGTGAATCTCCCGATCTCGGGCCCGCCGCTGGCGCAGCTTCCCGCCGGCAAGGACTGGTCGGCGTACGGGGTCGTCGGCAACAGCTTCTACGCCCTGAGCAGTGACGGCGTGCTCGTGAAGGTCACGGCGACCGGCGTTGTGAGCCAGTCGACCCCGGCCCTCGAGCCGAGCGGCGCGGGCATCATCCAGGCGCTGGCCGCGGTACCCGGCGGCGTCCTCGGCTCCGTGTACCTGGGCGGCGAGGTGTGGAGCTACGCCGGCGGCGCGATCACCGCGCACACCGGCCTGGACCAGGTGGACAGCATCGAGGCGTGCGGCGACAAGGTCTATCTTGGCGTGTACCCGGGCGCCCGGCTCTACGCCTATGTCCCGACGCAGCCCTGGAACCCGCCTGCGAATCCGACCCTTGTCGGCTCCCCCGGAGGCGCGCAGGACCGCGTTCCGGGCATCGCCTGCGTGGATGGAACGGCGTACATCGGCACGGTTCCGCAGGGGCTGATGTGGGGCGGGACCATCTTCTCGTCCAAGGGGCAGACCTACCAAAGCCCCGTCGGCGAGGACACGCCGGTCTCCCTGGCCGCCGACGGCTCCCTGCTTGCCGGCGCGCTCTCGAACCAGAACGCGCTGGGAACCCAGGCACCGGCGGTCGACGCAGGCCTGTTCACGCTCAACCCGGTGACGGGCCAGACGCGCACGGTGGATCTAGGCAGCCCCGCGTTGTTCGCAGGCGTCACCGTGCTGGGCGGCCAGGTGTTCGCGGCTTCCACGACGCAGATCGTGCGATGGAATCCCGCGACCGGCGCGCTCGCGAAGGCGCCCCTTCCCGCGGGCAAGGGCTGGGACAACAACTGGGGGTTCACGACCCACTTCTTCCAGGCGGGCTCGAACCTGTATCTCATCGACAACGGCTGGCTGTACCTCGTCGACCCCGCGACGCTGCACGCCACGAAGCTGTTGTACGGCGTGCAGCACGCCGCCGTGCAGGGCGGCATGGTGTACCTCACGTTCGACGACTCCACCTGGCTCATCCAGGTGCCGGCGGCCGACCTGACCGCGGCGGCCGCCGTCTGGCCCTGGAACTTCTGGCAGGTCTGGCGGAGCGACGGCCACGTGTGGCCACCGCCCAGTGCCAAGTAGGGCGGGCCTGTGCCGGGGGCGGCCCATCCGGCCGGCGCGTCCGCCGGTCGGTTGCGCCTGCCCGGGCGCCGGCGATCCGGTCGAGGCAGGGCGCCCGGCCCGCTACGAGGGCCTGCCTCGACCAGCCGGGACCCACCCCGGCGGAGCGGATCCTGGCCGTTCTCGCGCCGACGGCCCGCACCCGATCCCCGTCGGCGCATGGTCCCCCAGGGCCCACCGCCGGGATGGCGCGGCCGACGGCGCCATCCGCCGTTGCGCACTCTTCGGTGCCGGACACGGGTCTCGCGGCGGATGTGGACGGCGGCGCAATCGTGCGAAAGAGCGTCTGTCGCTGCGTCCGGCAGATGTGATCGGGGGCGGCAGAACCAGGACGCGTCCGCGCTCCGTTATCTGACCGTTACCGACCTTCCCCGGGGTTGGTGCCGTTTGGTAGATATCTTGCCGGGAATGCCGTTTCGGCGGTCCCGGCACAACGGGAAAGGAGCGTGCCTGTCGTGGCAATTCGCTTGGATCCGATCACGGAGATGGGTGATATGGCGCGGGCCGTCTCACGGCTCCTGGGCGAGCCCAGCCGGTCCAACAGCGTTGCGTACACCATCCCGGTGGACCTCTACGAGACGCGTGACGACGTCTACGTGATCGCCCAGCTCCCCGGCGTCTCGAAGGAAGCGGTCGGCGTCGAACTGATCGGCAACACCCTGATCCTCACCGCAAACCGGACGCTTCCCACCGCGACCGAGGGGCAGTTCCTGCACATCGAGACCCTGTACGGCCGATTCGAGCGCCGTCTCACCCTGAGCAGCGCGGTGGAGGCGGACACCGTCACCGCATCCTGGCGCGACGGCATGCTCACCGTCCGCCTGCCCAAGAGCAACGCGGCCAAGCCGCGTCGCATCACGATCGGCGACGGGGGCGCCGAGCCCGCCCACGCCCTGACCCACGGCACGGCACCCTCAAGCGACCAGTAACCGGGCACACTCGATCCCCGTCGGGTGCCGGCCCAGCGCCGGCGCCCTTTTGCGTGCGTGGGGTTCCGAGCTATGGGCGGTGCAGCGGGGGGGATCGCGCACCGATCCGGGCGGCTGCTCCCGCCGGCGCGTGTGCGCGGGGTCCTTGCCCGTATCCCTTGTCGCACCGCGAAGCGGGCGGACCGCTCCCGAGACCGCTCCGGTACCGCCCGCCAGCCGTGGATGGCGTAGGCGAGGGCCGCCCCTCGCGAACGTGGCGATGGACACCTGTCCCCAGGGTGTGGCCGGTCGGTCGCGCCTAGCCCCGTCTAGATCCCGGCGCGCGCGCCCGGTACGCCCTCGCCCTGGCGGGCGCGCGCCTCCCGCACCTCGGCGCGCACCTCCTCGAGGATGGCGCGCGCGTCGTACACGATGCCGTCCTTGATCGTGTAGCGGGCGCCGCCCTGGCGCTCGAGGTCGCCCTCGTCCGTCAGGCGCAGGCGGCCGTTGCCGTACAGCACCTTGAGGTTGGCCAGCGGGTTCTCGTCCACGACCGCGAGGTCGGCAAGCTTTCCCGGCGTGACGCTGCCCACCTCGCCGGCCACGCCGAGGAGCTCGGCGGACGAGAGGGTCGCGGCGCGCAGGATCTCGAGCGGGTGCAGGCCGGCCTCGCGCAGGAGCTCCATCTCCTGCACCTGGGAAAAGCCCCACAGGTTGTAGATGAAGCCGGAGTCGGTGCCCGTGACGACGCGGCCGCCCCGGTTGTGGTAGTCGCGCACGAAGTCCATCCAGCGGCGGTAGTTGTGCCGCCAGGCGACCTCCATCTCGGTGCCCCAGTCGTAGAACACCGACCCGTGGCTCTGGCGGCTCGGCTTCCAGAACTCCCACAGCGACGGCAGCACGTGCTCCGCGTGCCAGGGGTAGGCCATGACGCGCTCGACGTCGCGCATGCCGATGTAGACGCTGAACGTCGGCACCAGGGTGAGACCGAGGGCGACCAGCTCGTCGATGACGTCGTTCCACCGGCCGGACCCCGGCGCCGCCGCCTGGCGCCACAGCTGGCCGGCCTGGTAGAAGCGCTGCTGCTCGTCCTCGTAGTTGAAGTGGACGTCGAAGTTCTGCACCCGCTGGTCGGTGAACAGGGCCTCGGGCAGGCCGTACCAGTGCTCGAGGCTGCGCAGGCCCCAGCGCGCGGTTGTGAGCGCGTTCGCCTGGGCGACGTGGATCTGGGCATGGTGGCAGGCCGACCCCAGCCCGAGCCGGTTCAGCTCCTCGAGCGCGGCCTGGAAGATGTCCGCCCGGTAGCCGAAGAACTTGACCCCGGCGGCGCCGCGTTCGGCGATCGACTGGACCCAGGCCCGCGCCTCGTCGGGGGTGCGGAACGGGGCGTCACGGCCCTCGCCGAACCCGACGTACGGCGTGATGCGCGGCGCGGCGATCTCGTTCCGGGCGCTGCGGTCGGCCTCGCGTCGGGTGAAGTCGAGCCCGTTCACGAAGCAGCCGGGGTCGCGGATGCTCGTCACGCCGTGCGCGAGCCACAGGCTGTACGCGTACTGCGTGGACGGCGCCTTGTTGGCCGGCGCGATGTGGCCGTGGCTGTCGATGAGACCCGGCAGCACATAGCCTCCGCGCACGTCGATCTCCCGGCCGCCGGGGCCGGGATCCGGGCGGTCGGCTCCCTGCATGCGCGCGGTCGGGCTGCCGACGAGGTGGATCTGGTGGATGCGGTTGCCCTCGATGACCACGTCCGCCGGGCCTTGCGGCGGTGCGCCGGTGCCGTCGATCACCGTCGCGTTCCTCAGGATCAGGCGCGGGTACGGACCCTCCCCGATGCGGCGGTCGGGAGCGGCGTGCGCGTCCTCGGGTGTGCTCACGTGCATCCTCGCTTTCGATCGTCCGGTTGCGGCTTGCGCTGGGTGCTGTCCTTCTCGTTCGGTGGCCGCGCACCCATCCCTGTGGCGCGGCCCTTCGAAGTCGCCGCGTTCGCGGGCCGCGACCGCCGCGCCCTGGGGGACCTTGTTCCCGGCACGCCGCGAGGACCCGCCGATGCCTACCGGCGATCGAGCAGGGACCGGGCATTCGACCTCCAGGTCGGTGCCGCCGACCGAACACTTCGCCGCTCGGGACCTCGGCCACGGCGGGCCGGTGCCGACGAGGTGTCACCGCCGCTGCTTCGTTGTGTGGATCTGCCGGGGGCAATCGGCGGCGGTACCCCGTCGCCTGGCGCCCGTGGCCCCAGCAGCGACATGTCGTCGCCTACGGGCGGGGTCGTTGCGCTCCGCCGTGCGCGGACCGTTCGACCCGCTCGTCGACTATCCCGCCCCCCGGACGTACGGGACGTCGCGGCTGAGCCGCTCGAAGCCGATCCCCTCGTACAGCCCCCGGGCTGCGGGACGGGCGGGGGCGCCGGCGCACGCGACCAGCATCGTGTGCGCGCCCGCGTCGCGGGCCCGCCGCATGCCGTGCCGCAACAGGGCGGTGGCGAGGCCCCGGCGGCGATAGGCCGGGTGCGTTCCCACCGGCTCGAACTCGGCCGTACGACTGGCCGGATCGAACCACATGATGGCGGTCGCCACCAGCGTGCCGTCCGGCGCCTCGACCAGAACGTGCAGGTCGTCGCGATACGGCCACATGGCCTGGACGCCGGCCATGGCGGCAGCCGTGAACGTCGACGGGTGCCACGCGTCTAGGTGCGCGCGGGTCGCGGCCGCCGGCCCGACCTCGGCCGCCGTGCGGAAGCGAAAGCCGGCGGGCAGGGCGGGGTCCGGGAGGTTCGTGAGCGGACGGCGGTTGAACTGCACCCAGTCGCCGTCGTCGCCGCCGGCCTCCGTGTCGGGCCCGTAGCCGTGTCCGGGCAGGCGGGCGAGCATGTCCGTGTCCGCGTCCTGGGGCGCGAGGAACCGGTCCAGGCCCGCCGCCTGCTCGGCGTACCATTCGAGGATCTCGTCGAGCAGCGCCGGGCGGTCCGGATGGACCTGCCAGATCAGGTTGGCGCCGTGTGACGTCGACGTGGACCCGTCGCTGCGCGTCCGCGTGCGCGGCAGGTGCACCCAGGCCCAGCCGTCCAGCCGGCCGCTGCCGTCGGCACGGGGCCACAGGCGGTGGCGCCAGGTGTCGCCGATCGCGGCCGCGTCCTTGCCGAACACCCACGCCAGTTCCCCCACGGTCGTGTCGCCGACGAGGATCTCCGGGCGCAGGATGGTCACCTCCTGGGCCAGACCCTGCATCCGCCGAACCTGCGCGGCACCCAACGCCCCTGACGTTTCCCCGATCGCCTCGCCCAAGGCTTGGTCGCCCCCCGATCCTTCGGGTCCATTGTCGCCTACGGGCGGCGCGGGCGGCAGCGCAACCCTTTCGTGTGCGGTCCGCGGGGGCGCCGCCCCCTGGCTGTCAGAATGCTCCCGCACGCCGTCGCCGTCGTGCGACACTGGGGTGGCAAGGACGAGCCGGCCGACCCCGCCGGTTCCGAGGCGGGTCACCCCGACCGAGAAGCGGAGGCGCAGACATTTGGCTGACGACCATTCCCAGGCGGACCCGGGCGCGTTCGAGCTGCATTACGGGGCACCGACCACCCTGGAGACCGACATCCAGGGCATGGGCGCGACCGGCGACCGGTATCTCGTCGAGTACCGGATGCTCCCGGTGCGGGACGGCGTCCGTCTGGCGACGGTCGTCATCCGGCCCCGGGCGGCCGGGCGGGTGCCCGTCATCATGGTCCGGACCCCCTACGAGAACCCCGCGTCGCACCATCTGCGCTACGACGTGTTCGGCCGGGCGTTCCGGGCCGGGTGGGCGGCGGTCGTGCAGAACGAGCGGGGCACGGGCTGGTCGGACGGGCCCTTCTCCCTCATCGGCCACGGCGCCGAGGACTGCGCGGACACGCTGACCTGGATCGCCGGCCAGCCTTGGTCGAATGGCCACGTGGGCCTGATCGGGTGCTCCTCGTCGGCCGAGAATCAGCTGCGGGTCGCGGCAGAGGGGCATCCCGCGCTGAAGGCGGGGGTGCCGATGAGCCCGGGGGCGGGGGTCGGCAACATCCCCGGCTGCGAGGGCAACGATGGCCTCTTCTACAAGGGCGGCATTCCCGTCCTCAGCACCTGGAGCCGCTGGTACCACCCGTCGGCCGTGCTGGAGCGGCCCCGGCTCCCCGACAGCGACGATCCGGACGCGCTGGAGCGGGCGATGCGGACGTTTGTCGTCACCTCGCCCGGCTCGCGCGACCCGGAGTACCGCCGGACCCTCGACCGCCTTGTCCGCACGGCGCCCAGCGGCGACGTCCTGAAGCGGATGGGGGTGCCGCGGACCGGCTACGACACGTACATGCGCGTGACGCCGATGGACCCGGTGTGGGAGGAGCCCGCCCACCTCCACGCCCGCCACACCGGCGCCACCCCCCAGATCAACATCAACGGCTGGCTGGACGTGGGGGCGTACGAGTCGGTCAAGCTGTTCGAGTTCCAGCAGCACCACCCCGACCAGTACCTGATCATGGCGGCGAGCGACCACTGCGCCATGATCCGGGCCGCATCGCCGCAGGCCATGCTGGGCGACCGGCCGATGGGCAACACCACCTTCCCCTACGACGACATCATCTGGGCCTGGTTCCGCCGCTTCCTGAACGGCGAGCCCGACGCCTGGACGCCGATGCCGAAGGTGCAGGTCTTCCTCATGGGTGCGGGCCGGTGGCTCACCGGGGACCGCTGGCCGCTGCCCGAGACCCGCTGGGAATCCCTCCACCTGGGAAGCGGCGGTCACGCCCAGAGCCTGTGGGGGGACGGCACCCTGGCGACCGCCGAGGATCCCTCCTCCCACCCGGCCGACGACGTCCCGGCCGACCCGCACAACCCCGTGCAGACCCTGGGGATCGCGCTGGGCGCGGACCCCGTCGTGTGCGACCAGCGTCCGGCCGAGGCGCGCGCGGACGTCCTCGTGTACTCGACGCCGCCGCTCGACGAGGGCGTGGCGATCGTCGGCGACGTCGACGCGGTGCTGCACGTGTCCGTGGACGTCCCGGACGCGGACGTGTTCGTGAAGCTCGTCGACGTCTACCCCGACGGCACCGCGTACAACGTCGCCTGGAGCGCGGTGCGGCTGCGCTACCGGGAGAGCATGGCGAGCCCGACGCCGGTGACGCCCGGGACCGTGTACGAGGTCCGGATCAAGGGGATGACGACGGCCAACCACTTCGGCCCGGGGCACCGCATCCGGCTGGAGGTCTCGGGCTCGAACTTCCCGCTCGCGGATCGCAACTGGCACACCGGCGGGCCGAACGCGGACGAGACCGACGGACCGGTGGCGCACATCACCGTCCACCACGACCGGGCGCACCCGTCCCGGCTGGAATACCACCGATACACCGGGGCCATCCGGCCGAACCAGGCGCCCGGTCGGGGCTGAGCGGCGCGGAGCCGGGGCGCAGACGCCGCGGGTTCCGGAAGCGCAGGCACAGGGCGAACACGGGGCAGGCCCGGTGGCGATGCCATCGGGCCTGCCCTGTGCTGGCGGGGACGCCGCGTGCCGGCGCGGCGGGACGCGGTGCGCGCGGTGCGCGCCGGCGTCAGGCGCCCCTGGTGACCTGGCGCTCGTCACGTCGATCCTGGTCGCGCCCGCGCCGCGTCGACGACCTCCCGGGCAGGGAACGGAGCGTCCTCGCCAGGCCGGCGCGCCAGCGCGCCCACGGGGTCGCGCGCGACCGAAGCGCCCGGTCGTCGGTCAGCCGCTCCGACGCGGGGCGTCCCGGCGTCGCGCCGGTCGCCGGCCCGCCTCCCAGGACGGAAAGGCGCACCACGCCGCGCTGGATCCTGCGCACGCCGGCCCGGCCGTCCTCCGGCGCGGCCGGGCGCAGCTGCCACTGGGTGCGGCTACGCAGCTCTACGTCCCGGGTCCGCTGGAGGGCGAGGTCCATGTTCGAACCGAGCATCGTATACAAGCCATCAGCTCCTTCGGAACCGTCGCCGTCTCCCGACGTCTTGCCTGCGGCGGGTCCGAGGACGATGATGAACGGAAAAGGTGACATACGGCGTCACATTCACCAGGGGGTACCGGTGCGAGCAAGCCGGCTCATGGAGATCGGGCTCCTCTTGGAGACGCGCGGCGGCATGACGGCGGGCGAACTGGCCCGGCACTTCGAGGTCTCCGTGCGGACGATCCGCCGGGACGTCGACGCCCTGGCCGCAGCCGGCGTCCCGGTCTACGCCGACCGTGGGCGTCACGGCGGCCTTCGCCTGCTCGAGGGGTACCGGATGCGTCCGCCCGGCCTCACGGCCGACGAGGCGGCGTCCCTCTTTCTCGCCGCCGTGCCCGGCGCCGCGCGCGACCTCGGCCGGGCCGAGGAGCTGGCCAGCGCCGAGCTCAAGCTCATGGCCGGGCTGCCGGCGCGGCTGCGCCCGGGCGCGGGCACGGCGCGCGAACGCATCCACATCGACCTGCCGGGCTGGTTCGGCGAGGAGGACCACCCCGTGCACCTGGAGGCCCTGGCCGAGGCCGTCTGGCGCCAACAGGTGGTCGAGATCCGCTACCAGCGCTGGCGGGGCGAGGTGACGCGCAGCCTCGAGCCGCTCGGGCTCGTGCTCAAGGGCGGGGCCTGGTATCTCGCGGCCCGCGTCGGGGCGGACGTTCGCACCTACCGGGTGTCGCGGGTCCTCGAGCTTCGGATCACCGATGAGCGCTTCGAGCGGCCGGAGGCATTCGACCTCGCCGCGTTCTGGCAAACCTCATCGGCCGACTTCGTCGCCCGCCTGCACCCGGAGCGCGCGAACGTGCGCATCTCGCCCGAGGGGAGGCGCATGCTCGACGGCCTGTTCGAGCGATCGGTGCGCGAGGCGATCGAGGCCACCAGCGGCACGCCGGACGCCGACGGCTGGGTGGTCGCGGACATGCCGGTGGAGTCGTTCGACGACTTCTGGGAGGGCGGTCTCCTGCGCCTGGGCGCCCAGGTCGAGGTTCTCGGCCCGCCTGCCCTGCGCGCGCGGATGGCCGCCGTCGCCGCGTCGCTCGCGGACCTGTACCGGCGCTCGCCGTAAGGCCGGGCATGTGACCGCGGCGGGGGGCCTCGCATGTAGGGGAGGCGGCCCGTGCGCGGCGAACAAGCGGCGCACGGGGGGCGCAGCCATGCCGAGGCGATCGGTTCTGGGGGAGACGCTGACACCCGAGGTCCTGGATGCCGATCCGTACCCGGTGTACGCCAGGCTGCGCCGCACCGATCCCGTCGCCTGGGCTCCCCACCTGCACGCCCACCTCGTCACCCGCTGGGATGACGTCGTGCGGGTCGCGCGCGACGACGCGGTGTTCAGCGCCGACGTCACCGATTCGCCCCTGACGCGGGCGATCGGGCACAACATGCTGCACGGCGACGGCGCCTTCCACCACGCCCTGCGCGCGCCCCTGACGCAGGGCCTTCGCCCCGGCGCGGTGGCAGGCTTTGCCCGCGGCGTGATCGAGCCGGCCGTCGCCGACCTGGCCGCGAGGCTGGCGGACGGCGCCATCCACGACCTCGTCGCCGACGTTGCCCAGCCGCTCGCCGTGCGCACGCTGCAGGCGGTCAGCGGCCTGCCGCCCATGTCCGCCGATACCTTCGTCGCCTGGGTGAACGGCATCGGCGCCGGCGCCTCCAACTACGAACGGGATCCGGTCAAGCAGGCCCGGGCCGACCGCGTCTGCGCCGAGGTCGACAGCGTGCTCCGCCGCGAGCTGGAGCGGGGGCCGCACCCCGGCACCCTCCTCGACGGGCTGGCGCCTCTCCTGGGGACGCCCGGCATCGGCTTCGAGGAGATCGCCTCGTCGATGAAGCTGCTCATCATCGGCGGCATGCAGGAACCGCGCGACCTGTTCGGCTACGCCATGATCGCCCTGCTCACGCAGCCTGGGGTGCGGGACGCGGTCGTGGGCGACCCCGCCGGCGTCGGCCGGCTGGTCGAGGAGGCGCTGCGCTGGGGATCGCCCGTGGGCACGGTCACGCGGCGCGTCGTCCGGTCGGTCGAGCTGGGCGACGTGCCGCTCGAACCGGGCGACGTGGTGGCGGGCGTCATCGCGTCCGCCAACCGGGACGAGCGCCACTGGCCCGAACCGGACGCGTTCGACCTGTACCGCGACGGGCTCCAGCACATCGCGTTCAGTGCGGGCTACCACGCGTGCGTCGGCGCGATGCTGGCCCGGGCCGAGGTGGGCCTTGCCGTCGAGGCGATGGTGGCGCACTTCCCCGACATGCGCCTGGTCGAAGCGCCCGTCGTGCGGGGGTGGGAGTTTCGCGGACCGACGTCGCTCCGGGTGGAGCCCGGCCCGCGGCGGACGGTCGTCGCCGGGCCGCCCAAGACGAGGGCCCTGCCGCCGCCGCTGCGTCTCAGGGTGACGGCCGTCGCGCACGACGGACCGGACGTGGCGGTCGTCTCCCTCGCCGGCGCGTCCGGCGCGGCGCTGCCCCCCTGGACGGCCGGGGCACACATCGACGTGCGCGTACCGATGGCGCCCGACGGCGCGTGGCGTTCGTACTCCCTGTGCGGAGTCCCCGGCGACCCCGGCTGGCGCATCGCGGTCCGGCGCGTCGATGGCGGCCGGGGCGCTTCGGCGTGGCTGCACGAGCGCCTCGCCGTCGGCGACACGCTGGAGGCGAAGGCGCCGCGCAACACCTTTTCCCTCGTCGACGCGCCGCGCTACCTCCTCATCGCCGGCGGCATCGGCATCACGCCGCTCCTCCCGATGGTCGACGCGCTGGCGCGGCGGGGACGGCCCTGGCACCTCCTCTATGTCGGGTCGCGGCGCGAGCGCATGCCGTTTCTCCCGGATCTGGCGACCTACGGCGCTGCGGTGCGCGTCTGGGAAACCGGGCAGCGCGGCCGGCCCGACCTGGGCGCCATGCTGGTCGCCGCGCCGGCGGACACGACCGTCTACTGCTGCGGGCCCGAGTCCCTGGTGGAGGCGTGCGAGGCGATCGTCGCGTCGGCGGCGACCCCATGGGCCCTGCGCGTAGAGCGGTTCCGGCCCCGCCCCGGCATGTCCGCCTCCCGTCCCGGCGACCGGGCCTTTGACGTCGAGCTGGCCCGTTCCGGGGAGCGCGTGCGCGTCGGGCCGGACGAGACCGTGCTTGCGGCCTTGGAGCGCGCCGACGTCGTCGTCCCCTCGACCTGCCGCGAGGGGATCTGCGGCTCGTGCGAGACGGTCGTCCTCGCCGGCGCCGTCGACCATCGCGACGCGGTACTGACCGACGGTGAGCGAAGGCAGGGCCGGACGATGCTCGTGTGCGTCTCCCGCGCCCGGGCGGATGCGCTGGTCCTCGACCTGTGAGCCGCGCGTCGCGCCGGCACGGCGTTACGACACGCCCGACTTGAACAGCATGATCCATACGGACATGCCGACCATGGCCAGGGCGGTGAAGAGCGCGAGCGCCAGGGGCAGGACCTGCCAGGCGAGACCCCGGCTCTCCCGCAGGTGCATGAACACGCCGAGCTGCAGCCCCGCCTGGGTCGCCGCCATGGCCACGAGGGCGGCCCCAAGCAGGACCGGCGGGAGCGCGTGGCGCGTCACGAGGACGTAGGCACAGCCGGTCAGGGTGAGACAGCCCAGCCACCCCCCCAGCTGGGCCCAGGGGAATCCGGCGCCGCGGACGCGCGGACGCAGGAACGCGAGCCGCCGCTCGACGTCGCCGACCGGCAGGGGCGACCCCGTCGCGTCTTGCCCTGGCCTCACGCCCGGCACCCCCTTTCGCTCTCCATCCGCTAGCCGACCTTGCCGAGCAGGTAGACGACGGTGAAGATGAACACCCACACGATGTCGAGGAAGTGCCAGTACAGGGCGAACGTGTACACCTTGCGCGCGGTGCGGGGGGTGAGGCCGCGCCGCCCGACCCGGACCAGGATGCCGAGCGCCCAGACGATTCCCGCCGTCACGTGGGCGCCGTGGGTGCCGACGAGGATGTCGAAGGCGCTCAGGAACGCGCTTCGTCCCCATGTGTCGCCGCGGGCGGCAAACAAGGCGAAATCGCGCGCCTCGGATCCGACGAACACCGCCCCCAGCACCAGCGTGACCGCCATCCAGGCGACGAGGGCACGGCGGTTGCCGGCGCGCATGGCCTGGACGGCGAGGCCCATCGTGAAGCTGCTCGTGAGGAGCGCCACGGTCTCGAACATCACCGGCCCGAGCCGGAACAGGGACGCGGCGGTCGGGCCGGACGCGACCTGGGTGCGCAGCACGGCATAGCCGGCGAACAGGCTGCCGAACAGCAGGATGTCGGTGACGAGGAACAGCCAGACGCCGGTGACGCGCAGGCTCTCGCGCTCGTCCCGTAGCTCGAGCGGCAGGTCGTCGCGCCGCCGCGGCTCGCCCGCCAGTTCGGCGCTCACGCCTCGAGCCTCCCCGCCGCCGCCTCGATGACGGCCACGGTGTGGCTGTCGAGCACCGCTTCGTCGTCCGGCTCCGCGGTAGAGGCGGCAAGGCACGCCGCGATGCCCGCCCCGCCCAGGGCGGCGATCGGCCACCAGGCGAAGACCATGCCGAAGCCCAGCACGAAGAACGCCGTGCCCATGAGGAAGGGAACGGGGGAGTTCCTGGCCATGGGCAGGTCCCGCAGGTCCTCCCGGCGGAGCGCGGCCAGCGTCCGGCCGTCGCGCTTCATGTGCCAGAAGGCGTCGCGCGCACGGACGACGGGGATGCGGGCGAAGTTGTACGCCGGCGCCGGCGAGGCAAGCGCCCACTCAAGGGTGCGGCCGTTCCAGGGGTCGCCGGTCGTGTCGACCTCGCCGTGGAGCAGGCTGTGGGCGATGTTGTACACGAGCGCGAGGAAGCCCGCGCCCATGACGAACGCGCCGACCGTCGAGACCACGTTGAGCGGGTGCCACCCGAGGCCCAGGGGGTAGCTCGCCATGCGCCGGGTCATGCCCATGAACCCCAGCAGGTACTGGGGCGCGAACGTGACCCAGAAGCCGACGAAGAACAGCCAGAAGGCAACGCGCCCCTGGCGCTCGTCGAGGCGGCGCCCGAACATCTTCGGCCACCAGTAGTACAGGCCCGACAGCAGGCCGAACAGGGTGCCGCCGATGAGCACGTTGTGGAAGTGGGCGACGAGGAAGTAGCTGTTGTGCAGCTGGTAGTCGGCCGGTACCGCGGCCAACAGGACGCCGGTCGCGCCGCCGACGACGAACGTCGGGATGAACGCCAGCTGGTAGAGCATCGCCACGGTCATGCGGATGTGCCCGCCCCACATCGTGAAGATCCAGTTGAAGATCTTCACGCCCGTCGGGATGGCGATCAGCATGGTCGACAGGCCGAAGAAGACGTTGACCGACGGGCCGGCACCCATCGTGAAGAAGTGGTGCACCCAGGTTCCGTACGCCAGCAGCATGATCGCGACGATCGACAGGACCATCGTGCGGTAGCCGAACACGGCCTTGCCCGAGAACGTCGCGACCACCTCGGAGAAGACGCCGAACGCGGGCAGGACCAGGATGTAGACCTCGGGGTGGCCGAACAGCCAGAACAGGTTCACGTACATCATCGCCATGCCGCCGTGGCCCATCGTGAAGAACGACGAGCCGAACAGGCGGTCGAACAGGCTCATGGCCAGCGCCACCGTCAGCGGCGGGAAGGCGAACAGGATGAGGGTCGCCGTCGCCAGCGCCGACCAGACGAACATCGGCATCTTGAGCAGGGTCATGCCGGGCGCGCGCATGCGCAGAATGGTGACGGCGAAGTTGACCCCCGTCATCGTCGTGCCGATGCCCGCGATGAGCAGGGCAAGAAAGTAGAAGTTCTGGCCGGGGCCGGGGTTGAAGGCAAGCTCCGTGAGCGGCGCGTACGCCGTCCAGCCGGCGTTCGGCGAGCCGCCTACGACGAACGAGACGTTGAGAAGCATGGCGCCGGCCACGAACAGCCACAGGCTCATCGCGTTCAGGCGGGGGAAGGCGACGTCGCGGGCGCCGATCATGAGCGGCACGACCGCGTTCATCAGGGCGAAGATGAACGGCATCGACATGAAGAACACCATGATCGTGCCGTGGGTCGTGAACACGGCGTTGTACTGCGCCGCACCGATGACGTGGGCGCCGGGAAGGGCGAGGTCGGTGCGGAGCATGAGGGCGTCGACGCCGGCCCGGAAGAGCATGACCAGGGCGGCGATCAGGTACATGACGCCGATGCGCTTGTGGTCGACGGTGGTGATCCAGCCGTGCCACAGGCGGCCCCACAGGCGGCGGGTCGTCAACAGATAGGCGATCCCGCCGCCGGACAGGGCGATGAGGACGTCGGCGCCGACCTCCGTCGGGCGCAGCACGTCGGGTGGGAACAGGGTGTGGAGGATGAAGACGGCAAAGCCCGGCATCTCCCCCCTCCTTCCTTACGAGGCGCTGTGGCCGGCCGGCGAGGCCGGGCGCATCGTGGTGTACATGCCGCCGCGCAGGGTGAAGCCGTGGCGTACCGCCGGGAACGTGCGCGCCGGGAAGGCGGCGAAGCGTTCGGCCGGTGCCAGTCCCGCGTGCAGGAGGGACCGGTAGCCGGCCAGGGTCAGGGCCGGGCTGTGTGCGCGCGTGGCGGCGACCCAGCGGCGGAACGCTCCCGGCCGGACCGCGCGCACGTCGAAGAACATGGCGTCGAACGCAAGCCCCGAGAACTGGCCGCTGTGGCCCCAGAACGTGCCGGTCCGATCCGCCTCCAGCCACAGCGGCAGGACGCGGCCGGGCATCGTATACTCCATGCCGCCCAGGCGCGGCACCCAGAACGTGTTCATCGGCGAGTTGGCCGTGAGTTCGAACAGCACGGGGCGATCGGCCGGGATGTCGACGTAGTTCACGGTGGCGATGCCCTGCGCCGGATACTCGAACAGCCACTTCCAGTCGAGCGACGTCACGTCGACGACGAGCGGCCGCGGACGGGTAGGCACCTTCGCCAGGGCGTACGTGAGGCGCACCGTCGGCACGGCCACGACGGCCAGGAGGAGGGCGGGGAGGACAAAGCCGAGACTCTCGAGCCAGGCGTTCTTGCGCCATCGGGGCAGGGTCGGCGCGCGGTGGCCGGGCCGGTCGCGGTAGCGCGCGACGACGTAGGCGTAGAGGAGCAGGACCGGGACGATGAAGGCCGCCATGGCCAGACCGGCCAGGAGCAGGAGGTGCAGCTCGCCTGCCGCGACCGGCCCGGCCGGGCGCCACAGGACATAGGGGTCGCTGCTCCCGGCGCCCGCGGGCACACCGCGACCCGGCGCCAGGGCTGAGGGCACATCTCGCAATCGCGAAATGGCAAACCGTGATGTCTTCATACGCAAATGCTACCATAACGTGGCGACAATACATGCCAATGCAATTTCCGATCTAGTCCGATCCATGCAAATCCGCCTCGCAACGTTTTCGTCTATGTACCAAGATGAAAGTGTCGTGGGCGAACGGCTTCCGGTGATGCGGATGTGCGCGCAGACGCGCCGCCCGAACGCCACAAAGTGTCGCGCCTGGCGCGAACGGTGGCCGGGGAGCGCCGCGTATGCGCGCGAAAGCGCGCTGGTCTGCTGGGAACGCGACCCGGTGCCGATCGGTGGATCCTCGGGAACGTCGATGGCCGTCCAACCGGTCGCGATCGCGGCGCGTGGGGCGACCGAATCCGGCGCGTCACCACCGCCCGGCCGCCGGCCCCGGGGCACAGGACGGCGGCGTCCGGACATCCCGTCCGCCGTGGGACGGCACAGGAGTGACCGCGCCGTGCCCCGAACGCTCCACCCGACCACGGCGGTGTCCCTGCGGGGGCATCGTCCGCGAGATCCAAGGAGCGGGAGGGACGCCGCCAGCATGAGCATCGAACTGGAGCGGTCGTCGGCGATCGGTGACGAGCTTCTGGCCGCCTGCCGAGACAGCGTGAACCACGGGCCCGAGCACCGCGCCCTGGCGAGCGCGGTGCAAAAGAACGGGCTCGACGCGGTGGCCATCGACCAGGCCCGGCTGAACGCCGTGCAGCACACGTTCTCGCACGTCGTGAAGGGCGGGCCGATCACCAACCAGAAGCAGTCCGGCCGCTGCTGGATGTTCGCCGGCCTGAACGCCCTGCGCCTGCCGGTCATGGAGCGCCTCGATCTCGAGACGTTCGAACTCAGCCAGGCCTACCCGATGTTCTGGGACAAGTTGGAGCGGGCCAACTACTTCCTCGAGAGCATCCTCGAGACCGCCGACGAGCCGCTCGACGGCCGCCTCGTGACGTGGCTTCTCGACCACCCGATGCAGGACGGCGGGCAGTGGGACATGTTCGTCAACCTGGTCGAGAAGTACGGCGTCGTGCCCAAGTGGGTGATGCCGGAGACCTTCCATTCCAGCCAGTCGCGGCGCATGAACCTCGTCCTCACCGCCAAGCTGCGCGAGAGCGCCGGCCGCCTGCGCGCCCTGCACGCCGGCGGGGCCGGGCCGGCCACCCTGCAGGAGGAGAAGGCGCAGCTGCTGCGCCAGTTCTATGGCGCCCTGGTGACGTTCTTGGGCGAGCCGCCGGCACGCTTCGACTTCGAGTGCCGGGGCAAGAACGACGGCGCGTTCCACCGCGACCTGGGCATCACGCCCCAGGAGTTCTATCGCAAGTACGTCGGTCAGGACCTCAGCCAGTACGTGAGCCTGATCAACGCCCCCACGGCCGACAAGCCCTACGGGCGCACGTTCACCGTGCGCTACCTGGGCAACGTCAAGGGCGGCCGGGAGGTGCTGTACCTGAACGTGACGCCGGACGCCCTGCGCCAGGCGGCCCTCGACCAGCTCCTCGCCGGCGAGGTGGTCTGGTTCGGCTGCGACGTGGGCAAGATGCAGGAGCGCGACGCCGGCGTGATGGCCGAGAACCTGTTCCGCTACGGGGAGGTGCTCGGTATGCCGCTCGGCATGACCAAAGCCGAGCGCCTCGACTACGGCGAGAGCCAGATGACGCACGCCATGGTGTTTACCGGCGTCAACGTCGTCGACGGCCGTCCCAACCGCTGGCGCGTGGAGAACAGCTGGGGCACGGAGCTCGGCGACAAGGGCTTCTTCGTGATGGACGACGCCTGGTTCGACGCGTACATGTACCAGGTCGTCGTGCACAAGCGCCACCTGCCCGCACCCCTCGCGGCCGCCCTGGCCCAGCCGCCGATCGAGCTGGCGCCGTGGGATCCGATGGGCGCCCTGGCCCGGTAATCGATCCGGACGGCACGCCCGGGGACGCCCTCGGGCTGGCCGCGATCGCTGGCGGGCGCCGTGTCGGCACGGCGCCCGCCCTGTCTTTCGCGGGGACGGGGCCGGCCCTGCGACGCGGCGCCCGGTTGCCACGATCCGACACCGTGTTGCAGGAAGATTCTTCACAGATGAAGATGTTTGTGCAAGAATCGGAGTGGACTTTTGCGCCAACGCCATTCGCACACACGTGGAGGGGCGCCCATCGTGGCTGACGAGACGCAAGCCGACGAGCGTCGCCAATGGGTTATCCGCATCATGGAGCTTCAGCGCCACCTGGTCCGCAAATGGGAGCACGAGGCGCGGACGATGAGCTGGCCGAGCGAACTCGGGGGCGGCCTCGTCGACATCCAGGCGCTTCGCGCCCTGGAGCGTGAGGCGAACCTTTCGGCCGGCGAACTGGCGCGTCGCCTGCGGATGTCCGAGAGCGCCATCACCGGCGTGCTCAACCGTCTGGAGGGCCGGGGCCTCGCCGCCAGGGAGCGCCGCACCGGCGACCGGCGGGTGGTCCGCATCGTCCTGACCGATGCGGGCAAGGCGGCGCTCGCGGCGGCGGACGAGATCATGATGGAGCAGGCCGCGAACCAGGTGCGCAACCTGACCCTCGACGACCTCGAGGTCATGCACGACCTGCTGGTCAAGATGACCCAGGATAGCGAGGCCGCGGGCCTGGACATGTAGATCGGCCCGATCCGGCGTGATCGATCCGGTCGCCCGACCCGACCGCACCGGCGCTACGGGCGCAGATAGGCGCGCAGGTGCGGAAACTCGCCGCCCGAGGCGAGCGCGAGGGCGATGATGTAGGGGCGGTGTCGCCGCAGGAGCCGCCGGGCCATGGGTACGTAGCGGGTGAGCGCGTCCGCCGGCAGCGTGTGCCGGGCCAGGAGGTCGCCGTACAGCTTCGGGTCGGAGGCGAGCACGGCGGCCACGGCCCGCACCGTCCGGCGCGTCTCCGGCCGCTTCGGGCAGCGTCGCGTCAGCTCCGTGAGGCTGACGCCGAACTCGCCCAGCCGCTCGACATAGCGCTCGATCTCCCGCCTGCGCTCGCGCTGCACGCGCGAGGCCTGGCTGCCGGTCATGACACCCGCGGCCGGGTTCGCGTGACCGGCCGGGCGCCAGGTCCGGCCGCGTGGAGGCTCGTGCGCGGCGACGTCACTGTGCGCCCCTCCTTTCGCATCACGTGTTCCCGGCATCGGCGCGTGCCGCAACCGGTCTGCGCCGGACGCCATGCGCGGATCAGGCATGGGCGGGCTCCAGGCTGCGGGCACGGGCGACACGGGCGCCGCTCCCGCGGACAGACGCGTGGGATGCAGGCCGCACCAACGTGTTCCCTCCTCGAGCCGTCGGCCTCCACCCATCGAGCGGGAGGCCGCGACGTTTTGCGCAGGGCTGGAATGGGACGTCACGGGGTGCCGCGGGGGGGTTACGGCGCCCCGACCGGATGGGCGAACGCGGCGCCCACGTCCGGGGCGAGGACGGGAACGGTCAGGGCCCTTGACGGTGGCCGGCGGCCTGCGCCCGGGCCGCCGGCGACGCCGAGAAGCTCGATCATCACCGCCAGGCAGGCGCCGTCCACTGCGACGAACATCACCCGCACGGCGACGCCGACCGCCAGCTCCCGTCGGGTCGACACCGTCTGTCCCGCCCGCCACACGATCGTCCGCGGTCCCACCTGCACGCGAACGGGCGCTGCCCCCGAGACCCCCGCGACCGTCATGCTGCTGGGGCTTGTGCGCGTGACGAACCCTTCGACCCGTCGGAGGTACCGCTTGGGTTCACGCTGCCGTACGGACCCTGCGGGGCCGGTTCGGATCGCTTGGCGCTCCATGCAAAGGCCTCCTATGGCTAGCGGTGCTGCCGGTGATGTCAAAGTGCCTTCAAACTTGAACAATTCACGAATTCTAGAAAAGACAACAGCGTTTGCGCGTGAAGGCAAGATCATGCTATTGCCATTGCCGAGTTGCGTCAATGGGCTACGCGCGCAGTCTCTCATCCATTTCGGTTCGGCACATTGTGCGAAACCAATCCTCAACAGTTTCAAAGGTGAAAGAATGGTCGCCGCGAAGCACATGCAGGTGCATTGTCGTAAGCAGGATTGCGTGGCGCACAAACATCGATGCAAAAGGCATGCGGCGACACGGCGGGGGCGTAAGAACGACGACGCGTAAAGCCATCGGTGCACGCGCGCGCACCGATGGCGTGCCGAGTCGCGACGCTGTACCCGAACGGGCGACGATGCGACATGATGCGTGCCGATCGGTGGCCCCTACGTCGAACCGGACGGCGCCCGGCCTTGCTTCGCCGGCGGCGGAGCGGGCGTCCGGATCGTTTTCTGGGGAGAACCATCGCCCTAGGCGTGCGCGCCGAGGCGGACGCGGTCCGTGCGTCGCGGCGCGCGAACGGCCGTTGGCCACGGCTGGCTCGTGCGATGGCGGACGGGCGGCGCAAAGCGGCGCCGCCGGCACGACGAGCGCCGGCGGCGCCGTTTCCCGCGGGTGCGGCCGAGCGTGTCGCTGCCCTTAGGCGGGTGCGGCCCCGCGGTCCGGTCGCGGGTGCGTGGCGAGGTAGCGGTCCTCGGCAGCGTAGTCGAGGAGACGGGCGAAGAACGGGTCGTCCGGCCGGGGAAGGGGCCATGCCGGCACGCCCGTCCGGGCCAGTCCGACCAGCCAGTCGACCTCGTCCGCGACCGTGGTCGCGTAGCTGCCGACCGGCGCGTAGCCCAGCCGTTCGGCGGCCGAAGTATCCAGCACGACCGGCGGCACGGCGTCCCAGGGCGTGCGTCCGACGGCCCCGTGCGGCGGACCGTCGATGAGCACCTCGTCGAAGGCGTGGCCCAGGTGGGCCGCCACGGCCCGGTAGATGGCAAGGGCACTCGGCGCGTCGGGATCCGCGGCGTTGAGGATCCGGCGGCCCGGCCGGCGCGCGGCCAGTTCGATCAGCGCCGCCACGTTGACGGCCGCGCTGGGGTGGTCGCCACCCTCGCCGCGGTACGCCAGGAGCGCGTGCCGGCGTCCGTCCAGGACGCGCTTCACCACGGCCCACTCGCGCGGCCGACGGGCCCAGGCGCCGTGGACCTTGGACGGGCGCAGGATCGTCACGGGAAGGCCGCTGTCGAGGAGCACCTCTTCGGCCGCGACCTTGTTCGCCCCGTAGCCTTCGGGGCTGTCGAACGGCGCGTCGTTGGGCCGCAGCGTGGGCTGAGATTCGCTGATCGGACCATCGAACCGCGGGCGCTCCGGCGAGTTCGAGTGCCGGCCCGCCGCGTCGACGTACACCGCCTTGCTCGAGACCATGACCGTCGACGCGACGTCCAGCACCAGCGGGAGGAGCGCGCGGGCCTGGGCGGCCGTGTAGCACGCGCAGTCGACCACCAGGTCCGCGCCTTCGCGCAGGAGGTCGGAAAGGCCCCCCGCGTCGTCGCGATCGAGCGGTCGGAAGGCGGCGTCCTCCAGCCCCGGCGGCAGGTGGCCGGGATCGCGCCCGGTGACGTCGACGCGCCAGCCGGCGGCGAGAAGCCGGCGAGCCGTCGCGAACCCGATTGCGCCCGTGCCCCCCAGGATGACCGCCCGTCGCGTACCGCCACCCGCCGCACCCTGGCCCACGTCCGACGCCCCCTTCGACCGACGACCGCAAGGCTCGCGACCCGGTCGACCGCGCCCGCCCACGGGATTGCCGGGCCGCGCGCGAGGCGAACGGATCCGCCGGGATTCTCCCCGCCCCATGCGCGGGCCTCCGGGCGACGCGCTTGCCCGCCGCCCACCGGCCGCCACCCGGGCTCCACGCCATCCCGGTCCATCGGGCGCAGGCCCGGCCGATGCGGGCATCGGGGACGGGCCGTCCGCCCGCCCGTTCGCGGATGACCGGCCCGTCCCCGGGCGGCGTGCGTCAGGGGCCGTACCGCTGCGCGAGGGTGCGAAACGCGGCCTTGGGCTCCCAGGGCATGCCCGGGTAGGTTGCGGCCGCCGCGCCCTCGTCGAGGATCTTCACAACGCCCCAACTGGCCATGTCCAGGTCCAGCCGGGGCTCTGTGCGATGCACAAGGCCGTAGCACACGAACGTGCAGGCGAAGGCCGCGTCGACGCCGGCCTCCTCGTAGATGTCGAGGAGCTCGCGCAGGTAGGTGGCCTGCTCCTCCTCGTCCCGGACATAGTCGCCGTTGAGCCGCACCGCCACCGCCCCGTCGAGCTCGACGATGTCGCCGCTCGAGGCGCCCCGATCGGCGGCGCCGCGGTAGGCCGTGCAGCCGAACTCGGTGATCGCGACGGGCTTTCCCTGCGCGACGAGCGTCCGCACCGCCTGCGGGTAGATCTCGGCGATCTCCCGGGAGCGGTGCAGGTCGACCCCGACGATGTCAAAGCGCGTCCAGTCCACGCCCTCGTACGGGATCGAGGCGTACGTGACCGGTCCCCCGAAGCGGGCCCGCACCATCGCCACCGCAAGGGCGAGGAACGCGTTCATCGCCGCGGGCACCTGCCGCACCTGCGCCAGGGCCTCCGGGTCGCGCCGCACCAGACGGTCGGTGCGCTCGCGAAAGGTGTTGCCGAGGAGGAACCCCCGGTTGAATAGGCTGAGCTCGGCACCGGTGACGAACACCACGTTCGCCCCCTTGCCGCGCAGCCGCTCGGCGCGCGTGGCCGCGTCGGCGAGAAGGGCCAGCATCTCCGCCTGCTCCAGCTCGGCGGTGAACGGGGAGAACCACACCTCCATGCCCAGGTCGGCGGCGCAGCCCGCCGCGTACTCCAGCCGGTCGAGGTCGCTGCCGAACACCCGCACGGCGTTGCAGTGGAGGTCGTCGCGGATGATCTCCAGCTCGCGTCGCACGATCTCCCGGTCGAACGGCCGGGTCTGCCCGTTCATGACAAAGCCCGCGTCGTAGCCGATGCCCTTGGCCCGCATGCCAGCCCTCCTCACAAGGTACGGTACGTACGGTACCGTATGAGGACCCTGCCGTCAACGCGTGCTAGCATAGGGCCACGCGGGTCCTTCGGAGCGATGGCATGGACAGGCATGGGACGGATGAGCCCTCGACCGGCACGGGCGGCGTCGTGCACGGGCGGCGTCGCGGGCCGGCGCTCGAGCGGGCGATTCTCAAGGCGGCGGCCGAGATCATGGTCGAATCCGGGTATGCCGGGCTGACCATGGACCGCGTCGCGCAGCGGGCCGGCACGAACAAGAACGCGATCTACCGGCGCTGGCCCAGCCGCGCCGCCCTGGGCACGGCGGCCTACCGCGAGATGGGCGGGGGGCTGGCGGCCCTGCCCGACACGGGCGAGCTGCGCGCGGACGTGCTGGAGATGCTCCGCCGCGCCAACCGCACCTGGTCGTCGCCGGTGGGCGGCATCCTGCGCGCGCTCCTGGCCGGCGCCCGGGACGATCCGCACCTCCTGGCCCAGATCCAGGAGAACTCGAACGACGCCGGCAGCGCCGCCTGGCTGACGATCCTGGCCCGGGCCGTGGCCCGGGGCGAGGCGCCGGCCGAGGCGCTGCACCCGCGCGTCGCCACCGTGGCGTTCGTCCTCCTGCGCAACGAGTTCATCGTGCGCGGCTATCCCACGGTCCCCGACAGCGTCCTGGTCGAGATCGTGGACGACGTGTACCTGCCGCTGGTGCGCGGTCGCGGCCCCGGCAGGGGCGGTCCCGTGGAGCCCGCTCCGGCCTCCCCGCCGGACCGACCCCCCGGGCCACGCCGGTAGGGTCGGGGCGGGGCCCGCGCGATGGCGCCGCGCGACGTGCCGGTACGGGTACGATGAGGGCATGCGCCAGACGATCGAGGCCGACGTGCGCGTCGTGCCCGCCAACGAGGCGACCTTCGGGGACATCCAGACCGTCCTGGGGAGCGCGGGCTACGCGCACAAGTGCCAGTGCCAGCGCTTTCGCCTGCCCGGGCGGGAGTGGTGGGAGGCCTGGCAGTCCGGGCCCGCCTGGACGTGGCCGCAGCGGCTCCGGGATCAGACCCGCTGCGGCGACCCCGACGCCGGGGCCACGAGCGGGCTCGTCGCGTACCTGGGGGACGAACCCGTCGGCTGGTGCGCCGTCGCGCCGCGCTCCGAGTACGTCCGCCTGGGCCAGGCCGCCTGGAAGGGACGCCCCGAGGACAGGGACGACGACGGCGTCTGGGCGGCGGTGTGTTTCATCACCCGGACCGGCTACCGCTACCGCGGGGTCAGCCGCGCCCTCGCCCGGGCGGCCGTGGCCTTCGCCCGGGCACGCGGCGCCCGCGCCCTCGAGGGCTACCCGATGATCACCACCCCGGGCAAAGAGGTCACCTGGGGCGAGTTGCACGTGGGCAGCCGGAGCATCTTCGAGGCGGCCGGCTTGACCGAGATCGGCCACCCCAGTCCGCGCCGGGTCGTGATGCGCATCGAGTTCTAGGCCCGGCGCCGGGTCGCGGCCCGCGCCGGCCGGCGCCCGCTCCCCGTGGGCGTCAGGGACCGTGTCCCGGACCACCCCGGCGTGCCCTCCGTGCGGTCCCCCTGGCCGGATCGGACGGGCGGGCGATCCGCCTACCGCAGGGTGACGGTGACGCTGTGCGTGGAGCCGTCGGGGAGCGTGACCGTGATCGTCAGGGGACCGGTCGGGAGCCCCTTGGTGCGCAGGAGGAACATGTACCGGCCGCCCCGGTAGGCGGCGGTGCCGAGGGACGGTCCTCCGTTCACCGAGACGGTGACGGCGAGGCCGCCGACCGGACTGCCCTGGGCGTTGTCGATGGTGAACTTGAGCGGAAGGGTCCGTCCGGCCTTGTAGGTGTGACCCGCGTGGACAGGCGGCTCGAACCCGCCGAACACATAGGACACCACCTGGGTGAGCGGGGCCGAGGTCGACCCGGCGAAGCTGGCGTCGCCGCCGTACACCGCCGTGATCGTGTGGGATCCGGCCGTCAGGGCGGCGGCCGTGTAGGTAGCCGACGTCACGCCGCCGGATGTGGTCAGGGTGCCGGTCCCGAGGGCCGTGGTGCCGTCGTAGAAGGTCACGCTGCCGGTGGGCGCACCCGCTCCCGGCGCCGTGACGGACACCGTGGCCGTGAAGGTCACGGGGCTGCCGACCGAGGAGGGATTGGCGCTCGAGGTGACGGCGGTCGCCGTCTGGGCCCGGTCGACCGTCTGGGTCAGGCTCGCGTGGGAGGCGGTGAAGGCGGCGTCGCCGCTGTAGCTGGCCGTGATGGCGTGGCCGCCCGGGGTCGGGTAGGTGGCCGTGCACTGCGCCTCTACCGTCCCGCCGGCCGCGGCGGTGACGGGCACGGCGTCACAGCCCGCGACGGTCGTGCCCGCGTCGGCGAAGGTGACGGTGCCCGTCGGCGTTCCCGCGCCCGGCGCGGTCACCTGGACCGTCGCGGTGTAGGTGACGCTCTGGCCCGAGACGGAGGGGTTGACGCTCGAGGCGAGCGAGGTGGTGGTGCTCGCCTGGCTTACCGTCTGGGTGAGCGCGCCGGTCGAGCCGGCGAAGCTGGCGTCGCCCCCGTACGCGGCGGTGACGCTGTGGCTTTGGGCGCCCGCGTAGGTGGTCGAGCACTGGGCCGTCGAGGCGCCGGCGACCGTGGTCACCGACACGCTGGTGCAGCCCGTGATCGGCGTTCCTCCGTCGGCGAAGGTCACGGTGCCCGTCGGCGTGCCCGAGCCCGGGGCGTTCACGGCCACGGTCGCCGTGTAGGTGACCGGCTGGCCGACCACCGACGGGTTGTTGCTGGAGGTGACGTGGGTCGTGGTCTGCGCCTGCGCCACGTTGTAGGAGATCTGCGTCGTGCCGGTCTGGCCGTCCTGGCTGGTCGCGGTCACGGTGTACGTCTGGGCGCCCACCGCCGAGGTGTCGAGGCTGCCCGTGCCGCCGGTGGATCCGTTGCTGTCGACGCACGAGGCGATGCCCGGCGCGCCCGGCGCGTCCTGGCAGCGGAACGAGGTCGGCACGGCCTGGCCCGCCACGTACTGGCCGCCGCCGGCCGGTGACGTGATGGTGGCCGTCGGCGCGCCCACCACGGTGTACGCGATGCGCGCCGTGCCTGTCTGGCCGTCCTGGCTCGTTGCCGTGACCGTGTAGGCGTGGGGACCCGCCGAGGCGGTGTCGAGGGCGCCTGTGCCGCTCGCGGATCCGTTGCTGTCGACGCACGAGGCGATGCCCGGCCCACCTTGCCCGTCCTGGCAGGTGAACGACGTCGGCACGTGCTGGCCGACGGCGTACACGCCGCCCGTGGCGGGCGAGACGATCGTGGCCGTCGGCGCGGGCACGACCTGGAAGGTGACCAGGATGGCGCCGTCGGCGGCGGCACCCTGGGTTGCGTAGGTCACGTTGCTGCCGCTGCCGTTGACCCAGCTCGAACCGGCGCCGCCGCCGCCGCCCGCGCCGCAGTCGGTCGATCCGGCCGGGGCGCCGCTGCCGCCGACGAGGCCGCCGCCGCCGCCGCCGCTGCCCGCCCCGTCGCCGAAGTTGGCACCGGAGCTCGAACCGCCGCCGCCGCCCTGCGAGAAGGCGGGGATGGTGCCGAGCAAGGGTGCCTGGTTGTTGCTGCCGCCACCCGCGCCCGCGTCGCCCTGGGTGCCGCCGGCGCTGCCGTTGCCGCCGCTCGGTCCCTTGCCGAGGCCGGCCAGGTCGGCGGTGACGTCGCCCGTGGCGCCGTTGCCGCCGCTACCGCCATAGGTGAGCGCGCACATGGTCTCGCCCCCGCCGCCGCCCCCGCCGGCCACGGCCAGGAGGGTGGAGGCCGGGTGCTCGTTCTCGCCCAGGCTTGCGGTGCACGACGTGCCGAGGCACAGCGCGGTCGCGCCGCCGCCCCCGCCGCCGCTGCCGTCCGCGCCCTGGATGCTCAGGCTGCAAAAGCCCGCGCAGTAGTAGCCGTTACCGCCGTTGCCCCCGGCGGCCCAGCCCGGCCCGCCGGCGCCGCCGGTGCCGACGACGCCGTTGCCCTGGGGGGCGGAGGCGCCTTCGCAGCCCGTGACGGCGGTGACCTGGCTGCCGCCGGTGATCGGGAAGGTGGCCGTGACCGCACCGCCCAGGCCGCCGGCTCCGCCGTAGCCCTGGGCGCTCGCCGCGGCGCCGCCCGTCCCGCCCGCCCCGCCGTACAGGGTGACGGTCATCGAGGCCGCACCTGCGGGGGCGGTCATGCTGGCGGGAACACCGCATGTCGCCGGCCCGCTCCAGGTGGTGGAGGCGGCGAGGGCCGTGGGTCCGGCGCCCAGCAGGCCGCCGAGCGCCAGGATCGACAGGAGGGCGACAAACGCCCTCCCCACAAACGATCGGAACATGCATTCCCTCCTTCTTCCATCGGATCCGCGAGTATAGTTGTACTCACGAGGCGAATTCTCCTCTCGGATGGGAATCGGGGAAAATCCTGTCATGTCTGGATGGATCCGAGGGCAACGTGCTGTCGTGCGCGTGTGCACGGGCCTTCCTGGTCCGTCCTTACGCTTTTGGGCGGAAATGTAATTTGCGTGAGGCGGCCGGGCCGGGGGTTGCCTCGCTCCGGGGACGGGAGTATTTAGATAATGTTCGAATGATCTAATCCGGGCCGAGGCGGGGTGGCACGACGTCCTTGTCCGAGGTGTTCCAGGCGCTCGGCGATCCCCACCGGCGCCACATCCTGCGCCTGCTGGCCGGGGGCGAGCGCTCGGCGGGGGAGCTCGCCGCGCACCTGCCCCTGACCAAGCCGAGCGTCAGCCACCATCTGGCGGTGCTGCGCCACGCCGGCCTCGTCCGCGATGAGCGGCGCGGCCAGCGCATCGTCTACTCTCTCGACACAAGCGTCCTCCAGGACGCCCTCGTCTGGGCCCTCGACCTGACCGGCGGGGGGTCGCCCGGCCCCGCCGACGGCGGGTCGGGGGAGGGAGGTGAGGGCGGCGTCTGAGCCCACGGGTTCCTATCGGCCGGTCCAGGAGCTGCGTCGCGACACGCCGGTCGTCCTCATGCTGGTTCTGATGGCGGTGGCGGGGGGGCTCGCTCTCGGCCGCCTGCCTGCCCGCGTGCCCGTCCACTTCGGTCTCGGGGGGCAGGCGAACGGCTGGTCGGGCCCGGTCGAGGCCGCGTTCCTGCCGGTCGCCCTGGGCGCGGGCGTCTGGCTGCTCCTCCTCCTCCTTCCCCTCGCCGATCCCCGACGCCGGTCGTACGGCGAGTTTGCCGGCGTGTACCGGCTCCTGCGCACGGTGGTGGTGGGGATCGTGTTCGCCACCGACCTCCTCACGCTCGGACGCGCGCTCGGCCTGGGCTTCGATCCCCGGACGGCGTCGGCGCTCCTCGTTGCCGCGCTCCTCCTCGTGATCGGCAACCTCTTGCCGCGGGTGCGGCCGACCTGGTTCGTCGGCATCCGCACCCCCTGGACCCTGTCCAGCGACGAGGTGTGGCGGCGCACCCACCGTCTGGGCGGCCGCCTGTTCATGGTCGCCGCGCTCCTGCCGCTCCTCGCCGTGCTCACCGGACCCGCTGCGGTGCCGGCGGCCGTGCTCGTGGCGGCGCTGGCGCCCTCGGCGGTTTCGGCCGGCTACTCCTGGTGGCTGTACGCGCGCATCGGCGGCGGATCCGGAGCCTGACCCGATCCCTCGGCCCGGCCTGGCCCGATGAAGGACATAGGGAGATGACGTGATGGCAGGGTCCGCCCAGGTGGATGCCGCCGCGCTGCGGGAGATCGCCGCGAAGGCGCTCGAGACGCTCGGTGTGGTCGGCGCCGCGGTGAGTGTCGTGCACGAGGACAAGGTCGTCCTGTGCGAGGGGTTCGGCCGGCGCGACAGCCGGTCCGAGGCGGCGGTCGACGCGGACACGCTGTTTGCGATCGGATCGTCGACGAAGGCGTTCGCCACGGCCGCGGCCGGCCTGCTGGTCGAGGACGGCAAGCTCGACTGGGACAAGCCGGTGCGCGAGGTCATGCCCGACTTCGCGATGAAGGACCCGTTCGCCAGCGCCGGTATGACGCCGCGCGACCTGGGCTGCCACCGCTCCGGCCTGCCGCGCCACGACGCGCTGTGGTACAAGTCGGACTTCAGCCGGGCGGACCTCGTGCGCCGGGTGCGCTACCTCGAGCCGAGCCGGCCGTTCCGGACGACGTTCCAGTACCAGAACCTGATGTTCGCCACGCTCGGCTACCTGGTCGAGCGGGTCGCGGGCGAGACCTGGGAGGCCTTCACCCGGCGCCGCCTCCTCGACCCCCTCGGCATGGCCCGAACCAACTTCTCGGTCGACGTCTCGCGGTCCGACGCCAACCACGCCCGTCCCTACGGCGAGCGCGACGGCAAGCCGGTCGAGATCCCGTTCGCCCGCATCGACGCGATCGGTCCGGCCGGCTCGATCAACTCGTGCGCCCGCGACATGGCGCAGTGGCTTCGCCTCCACCTGGGCGGCGGCGAGGTGGACGGCGCACGCCTCCTGAGTGCGGCGGGCGTCGCCAACCTGCACCGGCCGAACGTCGTCATCCCGGACGGCGGCCGCGACGAGCGCCGCCAGGCCCCGGCCTACGCGCTGGGGTGGTTTACCGAGGTCTACCAGGGCGTGCCCGTCGTCCAGCACGGCGGCAACATCGACGGCTTCACCGCGCTCGTCCTCCTGGCGCCGGCCCAGCACCTGGGTGTCGCCGTCCTGTGCAACCAGAACGCGAGCGTCCTGCCGACCGCCATCGCCTACGCCATCCTCGACCGGGTCGGCGGCCTGCCCGAGCGGGATTGGAACGCATACCTGGGAAGCGAGCGGGAGAAGATGCTGGCGGTCGCCGGACAGGGCGGCGATTTCAGCGCCGAGCGCGTCGAGGGGACCTCGCCGACCCATCCGCTCGAGGCGTACGTCGGCGCGTACGAGGACCCCGGCTACGGCACGATGCGCATCGGCCTCGACGCCGGCGGCCTCACCCTCGCCTACCACACCTTTGCCGAGCCCCAGCGCCTGGAGCACTTCCACTACGACACGTTCGTCCTGCGCGGCGTCCTGGCGGACATGCCGGTGGCGATGCGCGTCCTCTTCTCGGTCGGGGTCGAGGGCCGGGTCGAGTCGTTCGAGATCCCGATCGAGGCGGCCGTGGCGCCCATCGTCCTCAAGCGCAAGACGGCGGACGTGTCCCTCTCGGCGGCGGATCTTGCCGTATACGCCGGCGACTACCTTCTGGCCGGCATCCAGCCGGTGCGCATCGCGGTGGGCGGCGACGGCATCCTCACCGCCCAGGTCCAGCACCAGCCCGCCCTCCAGCTCGTCCCCCAGGGCGGGCACCGGTTCGCGGTCAAGGGCATCGACAGCATGAGCGTCCAGTTCGACGTGGGCGCGGACGGCACGTGCACCGGCGGGCGCCTGAGCCAGCCGGGCGGCATCTTCCCGCTCGTACCGGCGCCGCGCGACTGACGGGGTCCGCACATCGGCCCAGCGGGAGGGTGGCGTCCATGATGGTGGTGACGACGGACGACGCGACCGGCCACGACGTGGAGACGGTGCTCGGCCCGGCGTTCGGCGTGGTCGTGCGCAGCCGGGGCCTGGGCGGCAACCTCACGGCGGCGCTTCGCAGCCTGGGCGGGGGCGAGATCAAGGAGTACACGGAGATGCTCGAGGACGCCCGCCGCTCGGCGATCGACCGCATGGTCCAGAACGCGCACGCGATGGGGGCCAACGCCGTCGTCGGCATGCGCTTCGACTCGAGCGAGATCGGCCAGACCATGTCCGAGATCGTCGCCTACGGCACGGCCTGCGTGGTGAAGGCGCCGTAGCCGTGTGGCGGTGGGTCGCCTCGTACGCCATGTTCGAGGCGGTCGTCGTGGCGCTCGCCCTGCTCGCCACGGTCTGGCACGCCTACCGCCGCCGCCATCCGAAGGAGGCGGTCATGCCCGCCGGGTTCCGGCCGACCGACGAGCGGTTCGTCGACCCGACGACCGGCATCGAGCAGGTCGTCTGGTTCAACGCCGCCACGGGCGAGCGCCGCTACCGGCCCGTCGGCTCCGCCCATTCCGGCGGCGGGAGGCGCGGGCGGCGACCGTAGGCGCCGTGGCGGGGCTCGGCACCAGGATTGGGGCGCGCCCGGCTCGAAGAAGCGCCCCATGAGCGTAGCGCGCGAACAGACCTGGCGGCTCCTGGCGCAGCTGGTCGCGGATCTGTCACAGGTGCTCGGCCGCCGCTGGGAGGTCGTGCTGCACGACTTCGACCAGCCGGAGGCCTCGATCGTCGCCATCGCCAACGGCGAGATCACGGGGCGCAAGGTCGGCGACTCCACGTCCGCCCTCGGCCTGCCGGCCTTCCGCACGCCGGAGAGCGCCCGCACGGTGTTCAACTACCGTTCGCGCACGGCGCGCGGGTCGCCGATGAAGTCCTCGACCATCTGCCTGACCGACGAGGACGGCAAGCCGTTCGGGGCGCTGTGCCTGAACTGGGACCTGGATGCGCTCGAGCAGGCGGCCAGCGCGCTGCAGGAGCTGGTATCCGCGCAGCGCGTCGAGGTCAGGCCGGTCGACGGGCTCGACATGCACGAGGTCTTGGAGCGGACGATCGCCGACGTCGTGGCGACGTTCTGGAAGCCGGCCAGCGCCCTGACGCGGGACGAGCGGCGCCTCGCGGTAGAGATGCTCGAGGCAAAGGGCGCGTTCATGGTCCGGGGCAGCGTCACGCGTGCGGCGGCCGCCCTGGGGATCTCCCGGGCGACCGTCTACACGTACCTGGCGAACATGCGCGCCGGGTCCGCCGACACGTAGGGCGGGGAGGCCGCGGCGCGGCGCCATCCGGCGTCCGGCCGCCGGCGCTACCGCCGGGCGAACATGCGCGCGCCGCGGCGCACGCCCACGACCCGGCCGTCCCCGTCGCGGACGAACTCCACCTCGCCGGCCATGCGTGACCCGGTGGTGAACAGACCCGGTCCGACGGGTCGCAGCGGCGTTGCCTCCCCGCCCTCGTCGCGCAGGGCGAGGCCGCCGTCGCGCGCCTCGATCGTCATCGACCCGCGCCGCGCCGCGTAGGTGCCGGCGAGGTCGGCGACGTCGACGACGAGCTCCGGACCATCCGCCGCCGGGGTGGCGTCGGGCTCGTCGGCCGGCGCGCCGAGGGCCACCCGCAGCGCGCCCAGCGCCGCCCGGCCCGGCACGTCGCTCGCAGTGTTCGCGAGCGCCACGGCGGTGAGGCCGGCGTCCGGCACGTAGGCGATGTGAGAGGAAACCCCGCGCGACCCGCCGCCGTGCCCGATCAGGGTGTGGCTGGCGAAGTCGCGCTGGATCTGCAGGCCATAGCCGTACCCGCGGCCCGGCCCGGTCGGCACGTACGGGGTGCGCATGCGCTCGACGACCGGCGCGTCGACAACGCGTTCGCCGTCGACCGAGCCGCCGGTGCGGAAGATCTCGAGGTAGCGCAACAGGTCGTGCACCGTCGAGTTGAAGCAGCACCCAGCCGCCAGGTGGGCGTCGCTGTACAGCCAGTCGTGCGAGGCGACGGTTCCCGGGGCGTCCGGCGATCGCGACGGCACGTAGAGGGTCATGACGTCGGGCCAGGTCCGCAGGTCGGCCAGGCGGAACGTCGTCCGGCGCATGCCCGCCGGGTCCAGCACGATGCGCTGGACGGCGTCGGCGTACGGCATGCCCGTGACCCGCTGGATGACCAGGCCGAGCAGGCCGTAGGCGTCGTTGGAGTAGCTGAAGTACGCCCCGGGCGGGCCGAGCGGCGCCTCGCCGCAGTCGGCGATGAACCGCATCAGGGCCTCGCACGTCGATGGCGCGCCGTACCGGTCGAGGTCCTCGCGCAGGTCCTCGCGTTCCTCCGCCGGCAGGCTGTCGGCGCCGGCCAGGAACTCCGTGGCAAGCGGCGGCAGGCCGGACGTGTGCGTAAGCATGTGGTGGAGCGTTGTCGCGTCGGCCCAGGCCTGGTTGGCGGTGCGGTACTCCGGCAGGTACGTGCGCACCCGGTCGTCGACCGAGAGCCTGCCGTCTTGGGCGAGCTGGCAGATGACCATGGCGGTGAACGACTTCGTCACCGACCCGATGCCGAACACCGTGTCCATGCCGACCGGCAGCTGCTGCTCCCGGTCCCGGAACCCGAGAAGGCTCGTGTCCTTGACCCTGCCGTCCTTGGCGAGCGCCACGGCCAGCCCCGGCGTGTGCGACGCCTCCATCATCGAAACCGCGCGGGCCTCGAGGTCCTCGCCGGTCAACGGGGTTCCCCCTTCCTCATGGTGACGAACCCATTGTCCATCCTGCGACCCGGATTCGCATCGGGCGTCGATGGCCAACCCCCCGGCTCGGCACGCCCGATCGATCGTTCACCCGTGCGATGGCGGGGGAGGGGGACGGTTTCCGGCGGGCGCCGTCGCGCCCGGGCGCCGGCCTTGCGACCCCTCGGGGTGGGATCGCCCCGCCGTCGCGACGTGCGCCGCGGGCCGGCGATCCGCCACCGGGGAGCGGTCGCGTTCAACCCGCAGGACGGGCCGCCGCGTCGAAGACGCGGCGCGAGATCCGACCGACGAGGTCGCGGGCCGCCGCATTCTCACCGACGCCGGTGAGGAGGACGCTCAGGGCGTAGCTGCCGCTCGGCATCAGGACTAGGCCGACGTCATGACGGAAGCCGGCGAGCGAGCCGGACTTGCTCGCCACCCGGACGGCCGCCGGGGCGCCGACCGTGGCCTCCAGGGGGTCGATGGGCAGCCGGGCGGACAAGCCGCCCGACAGGGTCTGGCGCGACAGGATGTCCACCATCCGGCGGCTGGCGTCGAGCGACACCGCCCGGCCCTGGCCGATCCGCACCAGGAGCGCGGTCAGGTCGGCGGCGCTCGTGACCATCTCGCCGCGGCGCTCGACCGGCACCTGCTGCAGGTGGTGGAAGATGCGCGTGTGGGCAAGGCCGAGGGAGGTCATGGTCGCCGTGACCTCGTCGGCCCCGACCCGGTCGAGGACCATGTTGGTGGCGGTGTTGTCGCTCACGATGATCATGAGGGTGACGAGGTCCCGCAGGGACAAGCGCAGGCCCGTCGACAGGTGCTGGAGCACACCGGAGCCCGGCACCTGGTCCTCCCGCTGCAGTTCGACCTCGTCGGACAGGCGCAGGCGCCCCAGTTCGGCCTGCCGGAACACCTCGACCATGATCGGCACCTTGATCGTCGAGGCGGCGTAGACGGGCTCGTCCGCGCGCAGGGCAACGAGCGGCGTCCCGTCCACGCGGGCCGCGCACACGTGCGCGACAACGCCCTCCTCGCGCGCCATCGAGTCCAGCTCCGCACAAAGCGCCCTCTCGTCCCCGCCCATGGACCATGCCTCCCGCGTCGTTCGTTGCCGGTCCGTGGGCGATCGTCCGCGGCGGCGCGGCTGCGACCGGGCCGTGCGCAGGAGTTCGGGCGACCCCCACGGAACCACTTCGGTAGAAGATGGATCCGGATTCAGACAAAACGTCCGGCTGGTGTCCCACCGACCGAACCGCGAGGAGGATTCGATGCCCCTTCACGCCGCCGCCGATCGGATCGACGCCCAGTTCGCGCCGTGGTCGGATGCCGCCTCCCCGGGCGTGGCCGTGGGCGTCGTCGAGGGCGCGGACCTCGTCTACGCCCGGGGTTTCGGCTGCGCCAACCTCGAATACGGCATTCCCCTGACGCCGCAGTCGGTCTTCCACGTGGCCTCGATCGCCAAGCCGTTCACGGCCCTGGCGACGATGCTCCTCGTCCAGGACGGCGTCGTGCGTCTGGAGGACGACGTGCGCCGCTGGCTGCCGGACGTGCCCGACTTCGGCCCGCTGATCACCGTCGAGCACCTGCTCACCCACACGAGCGGGCTGCGCGACCAGTGGAACCTTCTCACCCTGGGCGGCTGGCGTCCGGACGACCTGCGCTCGGACGAGGACGTGGCGACGCTCGTGCGACGCCAGCGCGCGCTGAGCTTTGCCCCCGGGGCGGAGTACCTGTACTGCAACACCGGCTTCACCCTCCTCGCCCGGATCGTCGCCGCGGCGACCGGCCAGACTTTTCGGACCTTCTGCCAGGAGCGCGTGTTCGGGCCCCTGGGCATGGCCGCGACCCACATGCACGACGATCCCCACGAAGTCGTCCGGGACCGGGCCTACGCGTACCGACGCGACAACGCAGGTCGGCTCAGCCTGTGGATCCCGCACTACGCCACGGTCGGGGCCACCAGCCTGTTCACGACGGTCAAGGATCTCGCCCGCTTCGCCCGCAACCTGCGCGTGCCCGTCGTGGGGGCACAGGCGCTCGCCAGGATGGCCCAGCCCGCCCGGCGCGGCGACGGCAGCACGCTGCCGTACGGCTACGGCCTCACCCTGTCCACCTATCGCGGGCTGCGCGGGGTGGGCCACGACGGCGCGGACGCCGGCTACCGGGGGCGCCTCGTGTGGTACCCGGAGGCCGATCTGGCCGTGATCGTGCTGGCCAACGTGGATCCGATCGCGCTCGAGCCGCTCACCCAGGCGGTGGTCGACACGATCCTCGAGGGCCGGGGCACGGCCGGCCCGCGGGCGTCGACGGCCGCCGTCGACGAGCCCGCGCGACCGGCGGACGGCCTGTACTGGCAGGCCGAACGCTCCTTTGCCTGCCGGGTCGCCGGCACGGCGACCGGGATCGACGTGCGCCTGCCGGGCATGGACGCGCCCCAGTCGCTCGACCCGTCCGGACCCCGGCGGTATGCCCGCGGGCCCCTGACCGTGACGCTGCCGCCCGCCGGGGCCATGGGCGAGGGGGCGCTCGTCGTGGAGATCGCAGACGGCGACCCGCAGGTCCTGCACCTCGCCCAGGCGGCCCGGCCGAGCCCGGCGGACCTTGCCGCCTGCGCGGGCGACTACCGGAGCGAGGAGCTGGGCGTCACGTGGCATGTGCAGGCACATGCGGACGGCCTGCGCCTTGTGCGGGAGAAGTTCCCCCCGCACCGCCTGGAGCCGCTCGTCGCGGACGCGTTCGAGGGGCCGGCGGGGGCGGTGCTGGTGTTCGACCGTCCCGGTGGAGGGCGGGCGACCGGCTTGCGGGTGTCGACGCGCCGGTCCTGGAACCTGGGCTTTGCCCGCCTCGCGGACGCCGCACCGTAGCGCCCGACCGCCTTATTCGCCTGCGCCGCGGGCGGCGCCCTCGAGGTCCGGCAGGGGCGCGGCAAGCGAGCGCCCCAGGTCGGCGGCGGTGACGTTGGCGCCGCTTACGATCGCCACGACCGGACCGGCGCCGGCCACCTGGCCCGACAGGAGGGCGGCCACCGCAGCGGCCCCGGACGGCTCGACGAGCACCCGCTCGCGCTCGATCAGGTGGCGCATGGCCGGGAACAGCGCCTCGTCCGGAAGGCGCACGATGCCTTCCGCCAGGGCCTCGACGAGGCGGCGTGTGCGCTCGGACACGGCCCGCGGCGCCAGACCGTCCGCGACCGTGCGCACGCTGTCGAGGGTGACCACCCGACCGGCCTCGATCGAGCGGAGCATCGAGTCGGCCCCGTCCATCTCCGCCCCGACGAGGCGCGCCGAGGGCGCGCCGTGGGCAAGACCGACACCGATGCCGGCGGCCAGTCCGCCGCCGCCGATCGGCGCGACGACGCGATCGACGTCCGGAAGCGCCGCCGCGATCTCGCGCCCGACCGTCGCCTGCCCGGCGATCACGGCCGGATCGTCGAACGGATGCACCCAGTCGGCGCCGGCAGCGGCCGCGAACGCGGCGCCGCGCTCGGCCGCCTCCTGGTAGTCGCGGCCGCCGGCAACGACCTCGGCGCCCTCGTCGCGGATCGCCGCCACCTTCACGGGGTTCGCGTTCGCGGGCACGAAGACGGTGACGGGGACGGCGGCGAGCCGACCGGCAAAGGCGACGGCGAGGCCGTGGTTGCCCGACGAGGCGGTCACCACCCGGTGGACCCGGCCGTCGGCCACGATCTCCGCCAGCCTGGCCAGGGCTCCCCGCACCTTGAACGCCCGGATGGGCGTCACGGTCTCGAGCTTCAGCCAGACCGGCCGTCCCAGGTGGCCGCTCAGGCTGGGGCTGTGGACGAGCGGGGTCGGCGGCATGACGAGACGAACGGCACGGCTGGCTGCGTCGAGGCGCCGGCGGCTCAGACCCTGGGCGGCCATCCAGCGCTTGCGGTCGGTATCCCTTCCCGGCACCCGGATCCCTCCCCCGTTGCGGTCTCGTGTTGGGGCGTCGCGTCCGGGCGAGCGAGCGAACGGCCGGCGGGTCGCCGGCCGTCGCGCGCCGGGATCGCGGCGCTCCCCCGAAGGTGGCGGTCAGCCGCCGACCGTGGTGTCCGTGAAGTCGAGGCTGGAGTCGTAGCCGACCACGACGCCGTGTACGGAGTTGGCCCACATGATGACCTCGTTGTCCGAGTACAGCGGGACGGCGTACGCGTACTGGCGCTGGTAGGCCTGGACCTGGTCGTACAGCGCCACCCGGGCGGCCACGTCGGTCTCGCTCTCGGCCTTGGTCAGGAGGCTCGCCATGTACGGCGTGGCGTAGGTGCTGCTTCCCGTCGGCAGGGTGAGGGCGATGTTGAGCAGGCTGGCGTTGGGCCAGCCCAGACCCAGGCCGTCCATGTTGAAGCTGCCCTTGGGGTACTGGGCGATGAGGCTGTTGATCGGCAGCGCCTGGATCTTGACGCTGAAGCCGACCGCGTCGAGTTCGCTCGCGATGAGCTGGGCGTTTTGCGGCCACGTCCCCAGGGTCGGAACCCAGAAGACGACGTCGAGAGGCTTGCCGTCCTTGTACCGGACCCCGCCCGCTCCCGGGATCCAGCCGGCGGCGGTGAGGAGCTGGGCGGCCGCCTTCGGGTTGTAGCCGAAGCCGACGGTCCGCAGCGCCGGGTCGTAGGCGTCCTCGCCGACCGGCACCATGCCGTAGTCCGGCGTGCCCAGGCCCTGGTTCGCCGCGGCGATGAGGGCGGCCGGGTCGACCGCGTCGCCGACCGCCTTGCGCACGCGCACGTCGTTGAACGGCGGCAGGAAGACCTTCGTGTTGTTCGGACCGGCGGTCGTCTTGAACTCGAGGAAGTTCACGTCGAACTGGGGTACGAGGTCGAGATGGAACTGGGTGGCGTGTTTGAACTGGGCGTAGTTGGCCGACGGGAGGACCTGGATCATGTTCGTCTCGCCGCTTTGCATGGCGGCGATCTGCGTCTCCGGGTTGGAGATGATGTCGAACTTGAGGGCGGACAGGTACGGCGCTCCCTTGTTCGTGTCGAAGGGCGCGTAGCTGTGGTAGTGCGGGTTGGGCACGAGCGTGATCGCCTCGCCGGAGACCCAGCTCTTGAGCATGAACGGTCCCGCGCCGACCGGCTGCCGGCCGTACTGCGCCCCTTCCTTCCGGACGGCGACCGGGTCCTCGATCCCCGCGTAGGGCTGGGCGAGGTCGGCCAGCTCATAGGCGAACGGGTGGCTGAGGGTGACGACGACCGTGGACGGACCGGACGTCGTGACGGTCTTGATCGGTCCGAGCGTGCCGGCGTCCGGCGACTTGGTCGCGGGACTGAGGATGCGGTTGAACGTGGCGGCGACCGCGGCGGCGTCGAGCGGATCGCCGTTCGAGAACTGCAGGCCCTGGCGGATGTGGAAGGTGTAGACCAGCCCGTTCGGGGACACGGTCCACGAGGATGCGATCTGGCCGCTGAACGATGTCGCCGACACCTGCGTGATGAGGGTGCTGTAGATGAACGAGAAGACAAACTCGGAGATGCCGTCGGTCGTGTGCGCGTTGTCGAGCGTGTCGGGCTCGCCGGAGATCGAGATGACGAGGGTGCCCCCGTGCCCCGACGCGACCGGCCGGGCGTGCGCCGCGGCGGCCTGGCCGGCGCCGAGTGCGACCGGGGCGAGGAGGCTCATGGCGGCGAGCGCGCCAGCGATGCGGGCCACCGGGGTGCGTCGGTTCAGGATCATCTCTGCCCACCTCTCCGTCGGGATCGTTGGGACCTGGCGACAGGCTCGGAGTCAGACATTCTGTCCGGACACAGAATCTGGATCGCGGCGGCGATTCGTTCCAGCGTGGGCGAAGTCCTGCGAACTGTGGAACATTTCTTGCGTTCATCCGGATCTCTGGTCGTGACCGGAGCGCCGGGCGAAGCGCCGCGGGCCGGGGCTGCCCCCGGCCCGCCGCCGCGGCCGAACCCTGCCTACTTCGCGCCAAGATGCCCGGCCAGCCATGCCGCCGTCCGCCGCCAGCGGTCGTCGCGGGTGCGCGGCCGGCCCGATCGTCCGAGCAGGTGCGACTCGTCCGGGTAGATGACGAGTTCGACCTCCTGGCGGTCGCGGTGGCGAAGCAGGGTGTAGAGCTGCTCGGCCTGGTTCACCGGGCAGCGGTCGTCGCGGTCGCCGACCAGGATGAGCGTGGCGCCGTCGATGTCGGGGTAGAAGCGCAGGGGCGAGTTCTTCCATCCGGCCTCCATGATCGCGTCCACCTCGGCGACGCTGCCCGGCGGGCCGCCGTCGAACCCGAGGCTGCGGGGGATCGAGGTGTAGCCCAGGTCCGACGCCCCGTTCTGGCTCACCTTGTTCAGGACCGGCGCCTGGATCACGGCCGCGCGCACGTCCTCCAGCCGGCCGGCGAGCCAGGTGGCCATGAACCCGCCGTAGCTCGTGCCCCACACGCCCAGGGGCGACGCCGCGCGGCCCATCTCGGCCAGGCGGTCGCGGACCTGGCGCCACTCGATCTCGTCGAGTTCCCCCCAGCGGCCGACGAGCGCCCGCGCGAAGGCGCGGCTGTAGCCGGTGCTGCCGCGCGGGTTGGCCCAGACGACGCTGACGCCGGCGTCGCGCACGATGTGGTGGTCGAGGTTCACCCCGCGCAGGAACGCCCCGTGCGGGCCGCCGTGGATGGAGAACACGGTCGGCCCCGGCCCGTCCTGGGCGAACAGGGCGTACACGTCGACCACCTCGCCGTCGTCGCCGGCGCCGGGCACGGTGAAGTGCGCCGGGGCGGGAAACTCGTACGGATTCAGGGCGGTCAGGCGGTCGGTCGCGCCGCCCGGACCGAAGCGGACGATCTCGTGCGCGCGGGTCGGGGTCTCGAGGACGCCGTAGGCGACACCGGCGGCGGGGTCCCAGACGGCGTCGCTCACCACGCCGTCGACCTCGGACAGGCGCCGCAGGCCTGCGTCCGACACCTCCACCGGCTGGACGGCGCCGCCCCGCTGGTCGAGCGCGAGCAGCCGGTCGTCCGCGATCCAGGCGAGCGTCACCCGGCTCGGCCCGGCCGCCCAGTCCTCGCCGTCCGAGCCCAGCCAGGCGACGTCGGTGGTGAGGAGGTCGCGGTAGGCGCCATCCGGCCGCCCGACCAGGAGGTGGGCCGGGGTCGGCATGCCGCCGTGGTCGTAGGTCGACAGGACCGCGAGCTCGCCCGCGCCGGACCAGGCCGTCGCGAGGACCGACCGTCCCACCGCCTGGCGTCTGGGCTCGCCCAGGGTGAGGGTGTCGGGGTCGAGGTCGCGCACGACGAGGTCGGCGTCGCCGAACTCCAGCCGGTCGGCCTTGGCCAGGTGGGCGAGCGCGCGGCCGTCGGGCGAGGGGACGGGCTGGTAGCCCGGGCCGAGGTCGACGGCCCCGCCGTCGGGCCGGATCGCGACGAGCCGATCGGGGCCGTGGATGCGGCCCCGGCCGTCCTGCTTGTACGGCAGCGCGCGGGTGACGAACGGGGCCCGGTCCGCAGGCGCCCCGGCGCTCACCGTGCCGAGGAGGATGTCCGTGCCGGGCAGGCGGACGAGCTGGCGGATCGCGCCCGGCGCCGCAGCGCGCAGCCGCACCCGCCCGGCCCGGTCGACCTCGTACACGTCGGCGCCCACCGCGTAGGCGAGGCGCTCCCCGTCCAGCCAGAGCGGGCCGTCGGCGACACCCGCGAGCGCCGTGAGGCTGCGCAGCGCACCCGTGCCGAGGTCGAGCAGGAAGAGCTCGGTGAGGTTGGCGTCGGCTTCGAGCGAGGCGCGCACCGCGGCGAAGGCGAGCGCGTCGCCGCCGGGGGCGAGGGCGAGGCCGCGCAGGGAACGCAGCTGGGTGAACGGGACCGTGGGCACGGCGATGTCTCCCTTCGTGCATCCGCAGCCGGGCCGGACGAGCGGGCGTTCGGCTGCTGGGGACGGGTTCCCAGCGGGGGTGCCCGGCACCTGCCGCCGGCGACGGTGCGCCGTCGGGGGCGCCCACGCGTCACAAGGAGACAGGGGCGGGGGCGGGGCAGGACGAACCCGCAGGCGTAGGCGGGCCCGCCGGCCGCCGTCGAAGCCTCCCAACCTTCGTGGATGGAGTGGACGCCATGCAGCCCGATCGCCTCGACCCCGCGCTCGACCCCGTCCGCGACCTGATCCTGCGCGAGCTGCGCGACCGCGCGCTGCCCTCGCTCGCCATCGCCGTGGCCCGCGACGGGCAGTGGCTCTGGCAGGAGGGGTTCGGCTGGGCCGACCGGGAGCGCCGCCTCCCGGCGAGCGAGCACACGCCGTACTCGCTCGCCTCGATCACCAAGCCCATGACCGCCACCGCCCTCATGCGCCTGGTCGAGGACGGCCGGATCGACCTCGACCGGCCGGTGAACGCGTACCTCGGGGACGCACCCCTGCGCAGCCGGGTGGACGGCCGCGAGGCGACCGTGCGCCAGGTGGCCAGCCACACCGCCGGCCTGCCGCTGCACTACCAGTTCTTCTACGCCGACGGCCCGTACGTGCCGCCGCCGTTCGAAGAGACGATCCGCCGCTACGGCAACCTCGTCACGGCGCCGGGCGAGCGCCACCAGTACTCGAACCTCGGCTACGGCGTGCTCGACCACCTGGTCGCGCGCGTGTCCGGCCGCCCGTACGACCGGTTCATGCGCGAAGAGGTCTACCTGCCTCTGGGCATGACGCGCGCCTCCATCGCCGTCGACCCGGCCCTCGCCGCCGTGGCCGCCACGCCGTACGCGGAGGACGGCCGCCCCTACCCCCGCTACGGGTTCGACCACCCCGGCGCGTCGGCGGCGTTCTGCTCCGCCCACGACCTGTGCCGGTTCGGCCTGTTCCACATCGGTCGCGCCCTGCCCGACCAGAAGGCGATCCTCACGGACGCCGCACGCGCGCAGATGCAGGCCGCGGCCGAGGGGACGGGCACGCCCGCCTACGGCATCGGCTGGCGGGTGCACGAGCTGTACGGCCATCGCGCGGTCGAGCACAGCGGCGGCATGGGCGGCGTGGCGACGCTCCTGCGCATGTTCCCGGACGACGGCCTGGTCGTGGTCGCCCTGTGCAACCAGAGCGACGAGCTGCCGTTCCGGGTCGCGGACGAGGTCGCGGCGGCGCTCCTGCCGACGTTTGCCCAGGCGCGCGCCGCCGCGGGCCCGGCGGAGCCTCCGGCCCGTACTGCGATCCGCGTCGACCCGTCCTGGACCGTCGTGCCCGGGATGGTCGGCGCCTGGCGGGGACAGGCCGCGACCTACGTGGGCGACGTCCCGGTCGAGCTGCGGTGCCTGGCCGAGGGGTTGGTCCAGGCCCGGCTGGGCGACGCCCTGTGGACCCTCCTCAACGACGTGCGCGTCGACGGGCCCTGGCTGAAGGGGTTCACCGACGGCAGCATGCCGACGCCGGACGCGCGACGCCACCCGCACCGGCTGTACTGGGACCTGTGCGTTCGCGGCGACCGCCTGACGGGAGCGATCAACACCTTCAACCTCGACGACGAGGAGCGCCAGGGCGGGTGGCTGGGCAACTCGCTCAGCGCGTGGGTCGACCTGTGCCGGGAGGCGTCGGCCTAACACGCAGGAAAGCCGTGTCGCCGCGTGACATTTCGTGCCCCTGCGTTCCCCTTCCCGGTCAAACCCGGCTCGCGCACCGCGAACAGGTTGACGACGGGATTCGAGCGTCCGCGCCACGCGGGCGGCAGCGGGGGAACGTCCACGGCGCGCCTACGGATGGGTCGGGCAGTGCGTGCGGTCGCAGCGGCGGCCGTGCTGCTCGCCGCGCCCGTCGGCGCGCGGGCGACCGCCGCCCGGCCGCAACCGCCGGTGCTGCCGTGGTGCACGATCACCGACACCGCCTCGACGGGCGGCTCCGGCGCGCCCGCACTGGTCGCCTCGGGCGAGGTGCCCGACGCGTGCCTGCCGACCCTCGCCTGGTACGGCGGACCGACACCGACGGTGGCCCGGTCGCCGGGCGTCGTCGCCGCCCGGGACGCGGACGTCGGCGTCGCCGTGCTCGCGGACGCGGCCACGATCACCGACCTCGCCACGGGTCGGTCGACCGTCGTGCGTCTGCCCTGGTACGCCCATACGCAGGCGGGCGACTTCGGCGCCCAGTCGACCGTCGCCGTCGTCGGCTCCCTGGCGGTGATCGCCACCTCGGCCACGATCGGTTCGGGGGACAGCTTCCCCGGCAAGACCTGGGCCGAAGTCGGCGTGTACGACGCCCGGGGGCGGCGCGTGCGCCAGTTCGCCATTGCCGGCCGGGGGCCGGACCTGACGTACGACCGGCCGCTCATGCAGACCTGGATCGCGACGGCCGGCAACACGGCCTACCTGCTCTACAGCGACGGTCCGAGCGGCGGCGCGCGGGCCGGCCTGTACCGGATCACCGCCGCCCGCCGCTTGACCGGTCCGTACCGCCTGCGCCGGCTTGCCCCGCCGGGCGCCTACCCGGACGGCCTCGTCGCCCTGCCCGGCGGCCGCGTCCTGGTCGAGACCAGCGCCGCCGGCGCAGACGCGTCGTGCGTGGCGCTGTTCGCCTTCGCCCGGCGGCGCCTGCACCGGCTGTGGCGGCGCGACATCCCCGGTGCGAGCCCGGTCCAGGCGGGACCCGACCTGGTGACGCTCGGCCCCGGCCTGGACTACGGCGCGACGTACACCGCGATCCATCTCGTCGCCTGGCGCACCGGCCGCACCGTGGCGACCGTGCGCGCCCCCGGCGGCTGGCTGCGGCCGGTGGCGATGGGGCCGTTCGGCGTGATCGTGGTCGGGGACCTGTCCCACGCGGGCGGAGGCATCGGCTGCACGGCCGCGGTCCCGTGCCCGCCCGCGCCGCTGCCGGCCACCCGGGTCGCGCTGGTCGAGGCCGACGGCCAGACGGCGTGGCAGGCGATGCTGCCCGAGGCGCTCGGGCCGGATACGCTCCTGCCCGGCGTGCACGTGCTGCGCCAGGCCGGCCGGTACGTCCTGCCGCTGGGCGTGCCCGGACTCGCCGTCGTCTGGGGCGGGCGCGCGGCGGGCGCACAGACGGGCGGCTGGCCGTACGCGTTCGCCCAGATCCAGCCGGGCTCGGTGGCGGCGGTGCCGGCCCAGGGGGCGATCGCCGGCTACCAGGTGGCGTACGACGGCCAGGCGGTGGACGCGGCCCACCCGCTCACCGTGACGTCGGCCCAGGTCGGCCGGAGCCTCACCCTCACCGTGTCGCCCGTGAACGCCCAGGACGAGCCCGTCCCGTCCAGGGCGGCGGTGCAGGTGACCGTCGGCGACGGCGGCGCCGGCGCCTCGCTCGCCGGGCAGCCCGACACGGCCACGGTCGCCCTGGCGGCCGGCCAGACCCAGGCGCAGGTGCCGTTCCAGGCCGGCGCAGCCGGCCCCTACACCCTCACGGCGACACCCGACCTGACGGCCATCGCCGGCTTCGCGCCGAGCGTACCGGCCGCGGTGGCGGCGGGGACGGTGGTGCCGGTGGCGGTCGATCTCGTGGATGCGAACGGCGTCGCCTACCCCGTGCCGACCGGGGACACCGTTGAGGTCCTGGCCCGCGGCGGCGGCGCGACGGCCCACGACGTGGTGGCGAGGCCTCAGGGGGAGGGGGTGTACATCGCCACCCCGCGGGTTGGACCGGTCGCCACCCGCCTCACCCTGGCCACCCAGATCGAGGCCGGGGGGCGGCCCGTCGGCCCGATGTCGGCGCCGGTGACCGTGACCGCGAGCGATCCCGCGCCGCCGACCCTGACCGTTCGCGCGGGCAGCCGCGGCGGCCTTGAGCTCCTGGTCGCGCCGGCCGCGGGCACCCATCCGGTCGGCTACGCCCTGTACCGCGCCGCCGGCGCGGGCGCCGCGGTGACAACCGCCGGGACGCCGCTTGCCGTCGTCGACCCGCGCAGCTACGCCGAGCCGGTCGCTACATTCGCCCTGGCCGCGGGCGGGGGCCCGTTCACCTACACGGTCTGCGCCCTGTACGCTGAGGGCGCCGAGGGGCTGCCGGCACCCACGGTGACGGTGACCGGCCCCTAGCGAGGACGACCGGCCGACGGGTCGGACGGGGAGGACCGGGCGATGGTGGAGGGCGCGGGCGGGGAGGGGACGAGCCGACACCTGCTGCGTCACACGGTGGCGACCCTGGCCTATCGGGGCGCCAAGGCCCTGCGCGGGGCGCCGCCCGGCTTCGCGGCGTACCGGCCGTCGCCGGCGTCGCGGGCGGCGGGCGAGGTGCTGTCCCACGTAAACGACCTGATCGACTGGGCGCTCACCCTGGCGGCGGGCCGGGGGGCCTGGCACACGACCGCGGCCGCGGTCGACATGCACGCCGGCGCCGACCGGTTCTTTGCCGCGCTCGCCGCCCTGGACGGGTACCTGGCCTCGGACGCGCCGCTGGGCACGCCGGCCGGGCGGATCTTCCAGGGCCCGATCGCCGACGCCCTCACCCACGTCGGCCAGATCGCGCTCCTGCGCGGCATGGCGGGGGCGCCCGTCAAGGGCGAGGACTACCAGCTGGCGGACATCCGGGTCGGCCGCGTCGGCGCGGATCAGGCGTCGCCCCGGGCCGAGTTCGGCTAGCGTCCGCGGTCCGCGTACCCGGCGGCGGTCGGGACAGGCACCGACATCCAGGCCGTCCGGCCGGGGGTCGGACGGGTGCGACCGCATGCGGTGTCGAACTCCCCGGCCGAATCCGCTTCCCCGGCCGGGGGGCGGCCCGCGCGTACCCGCCCGGCCGAGTCCGAGCATCCTTGCAGCAGGGAGGTCACCATGCGTCGCCATCTTCGTGTCCGATCCTTGCTCGCCGCGCTGGCAAGCGCCGCCGTGCTTGCCTCGGGCGTCGGCCTGGGCGCCGCCCAGGGCGCCGTCGCCGCCGCCGGCCCCGTCTACGGCGGCACGCTCGACCTGTCCACCCAGAACCCGCCCCAGACGCTGGACGTCGGCAAGTCGGGCGACATCCTCACCTATCAGTTCATGTACCTGCTGTACAACACGCTGGTGTCGTACGCCCCGACGTCGAGCCGGATCGTCCCCTCCCTGGCGACGTCGTGGTCGCACAACGCCAAGGGCACGGTCTGGACCTTCAACCTGCGCAAGGGCGTGACGTTCTCGAACGGCGACCCGTTCACGTCGCAGGACGTCGTGTTCACGTACACCCGCCTGAACGAGGGCGTCACATCCGCCCCGTCGCAGTCCGACTTCGCCGTCATCCAGGGCGCGAACGCCCTGTTCAACGCGACGGCCAAGTCCGCCCCGGCCTCCGCCCACGTCGCCGGCGTGGTTGCCGAGGGTCCGTACCGCGTGCGCATCACCCTCACGACGCCCGAGGCGTTCTTCCTCAACGTGCTCGCCCTGACGTCGGCGGGCATCGAGGACGCCAAGGTGGCCGGCCGGTACAACGCCCTCGAGCGCGCCGGCAAGCCGATCGACCCGGTGGGCACCGGTCCGTTCATCCTCCAGCCGGTGGGGGCGAGCCCGAGCCAGTACGTGTTCGTGCGCAACCCCCACTACTGGAACCGCGGGCTGCCGTACCTGAACAAGATCGTCATCCACGTGGGCGCGAGCCCGTCCCTGCAGCTCGCCCAGTTCGAGCGCGGCCAGATCCAGGCGATGCCGCCGTTCATCGAGTACTTCGGCGTGCAGCCGGCGCAGTACCTGGAGATCGTCAAGAACCCCACCCTGCGCAAGGAGTACTACATCCAGCCGGACATCGGCTTCAACAACCTGGGCTTCGACGTCCAGGCCAAGCCCTGGAACAACGTGAAGGTGCGCCAGGCGGTCGAGTACGCCCTGAACAAGAAGCTCATCTGGGAGGTCCTCTCGAACGGCCGGGGCAAGATCGCGAACTCGATCCTGCCCCCGGGCATGCCCGGCTACGAGCCGACCTACAACCCGTACCCGGTCGACTACAGCTCGCCCGCCAGCATCGCCCGCGCCCAGGCCAAGGCGCGCCAGCTCCTGAAGGAGGCGGGCTACCCGAACGGCCTCAACGCCGGCACGTTCTACCTGCCGGCGGGTCTGGGCGACGCGCAGCTGGCGCCGCTTGTCGTGACCGAGCTCGCCCAGGTGGGGATCCATGTCCAGGCCAAGGTGGTCACCCTGGGCGCGTTCATCAACCTGCTCCTGGCCAAGCCGAGCCAGCTCACGTTCTACCGCTCGGGCTGGACCCAGGACTACCCCGACCCGCAGGACTTCATGTTCAACATGTTCGACGGCGCCGAGGCCGGCAACAACAACCTCGACTTCGTCAACGACCCGACCGTGAACCGTCTCCTCGCCGCCGCCGACACCAGCCTCAACCAGGCCCAGCGCCTGAAGCTGTACGACCGCGTGCAGCACATCGCCATGCAGCAGGCCTGGGTGGTGCCGCTCACGTTCGCGTACCAGGACGGCCTGATCGGGCCGAACGCCTACCCGAAGAACCCGGTGATCTGGGCCCATCCCGTCCTTCCGGCCCAGCTCGACCGGGTCTGGGTGACCAAGTAGGGCTTCGGCCCGGCGCCGCAAGCCTACGCACGATCCCGGGGGCCGGGGCGCGACCGTTCGCGCCCCGGCCCCTCGTCCGCCCGGCGGGCGATCGCGCGTCCGGGGGGCGCGGCGAGGCGCGGCCGTTAGGCGGCGATCTCGACGGCCTCGATGGTGGTCGGCATGCCGACGACCAGGAGGGCGCACGCCGCCAGCAGCACGCCGGCGGCGGCGAACAATGTGCCGATCGGCAGGACGGCGGCGCCGATGCCGGTAAGAAATCCGCCGAGCGGCGTCGCAAGGTTCGACGCCGCCGACATGGTGCCGAACACGCGCCCCATCACCTCGTCCGGCACGGCACGCTGGATGGCGGCGTTCGACATCGTGTTGACGACCGCCACGACCAGGCCGAAGACGAACAGGCAGACGAGGTCGGGGGCGGCGACCGGGATGCGCGACAGGACGAAGACCGCGGCGCCGGCCGTGAGCATGGTGATGATGATGGCGGTGCGAAGGTTCAGGCGCGGCGCGATCATGGGCGTGGCGACGCTCCCGACGAGGAGCCCCACGACGATCGCGACCCCGAACAGGCCGTAGACGAACGCGCCCAGGTGGAGGACCTGGCGCACCCAGGCGACGTCGAGGAAGTTGATCGGCGCGAGGGCGAAGTTCACCGCCACCACGATCGGCAGGGCGCTGCGCAGGAACGGGCTCTTCAGGATCGTGCGCTGGCCCTGGACGATGTCGCGCCACAGGGCGCCCGCCGCCGCCCCGAGGCCGGCGCCGTCCGACCGCACGGGCGGCGGCGGGCTCGACAGGCGGAGCAGGACCAGCGACACGACGGACACCGCGAACGACACCCCGTTGAAACCGAACAGGAGCACCGGGCCGAGAAGGCCGAGGACGATGCCGCCGAGCGAGGAACCGATGAGCTGGGCGAGGGCGGTGGCGCTCTGGTTGAGGCTGTTCGCGCCGGTGAGCTCGTCCGGCGCCACCACGCTGGGCAGGAGGGCGCCCTCGGCGGGGTAGAAGAGCTGGCTGCCCAGCGTCATGACGAATACCACGCCGACCAGCACGACGACGGGCAGGTGGTGGGTGACCGCGGCGCCGACGAGGCCGAAGGCGAGAACCGTCCGCACGAGGTCGACCCAGATCATCGTCTTGCGCCGGTCCCAGCGGTCGACGAGGGCGCCGGCGACAAGGCCGAACACCGACGCGATGGCCAGGATGCTGCCGGTAAAGCCGAGGTCCGAGCGGCTGCCGGTGTCCTGGAGGACGGTCCAGTAGACGGCCATCTGGAACAGGGTGTTGCCGACCTGCGACACCCACTGGCCGCCCACGAGCGTGAGCAGGTTGCGGTTGCGCCACAGGTTCGGCTGCGGCGCGGGGGCGCTGACGGCGGCCGGCGTCTGGTCCACGGGCACGTTCCTCTCGGGGCGGTTGAGGCCGGATTCGGCGGGGTACCGGGGGGCGGCCTTCGGCTCGCCGCCCGAGCGTGCGTCCGCCTCGGGGCGGAGGCGTTCAGCCACGTTTCGGCGGTGTATGCTGGCGTTCCCGGCGTAGGGCGCGGGCCGCCGTCGGGCGACGAAAGGGGTGCGCCGGTGCGATTGGCCCTGCCCGCCTCGCTCCGGGACGTCGCGTTCCGGCGCTTCTGGCTGGGCCGGTCGCTGTCGCTCGTCGGCGACCAGATCCGCCTGCTCGCGCTGCCGCTCACGGCCGTTCTCGTCCTCCACGCCGGCGCGGGCGAGATGGGCATCGTCGGGGCGGTGGGCGCGCTACCCGCTCTCCTCTTCGGCGTCCACGCCGGCGCCTGGCTGGACCGGCGCGGCGGCCGGCGCCAGGTCATGCTCTGGAGCGACCTCGGCCGGGCGGCGCTCCTTGCCCTGGTTCCCGCCCTGTGGGCCGTGCATGCCCTCACGCTGGCGGGTCTGGTTGCGATCCAGTTTCTCGTCGGCACCCTGTCGGTGCTGTTCGGCGCCGCCTCGGGCACCGTCTTCGTCTCGCTCGTGCCCAGGGACCGCTACGTCGAGGCGAGCGCGCTCCTGTCGGGCAGCCGGGCGGGCGCGTTCGTCGTCGGCCCGGGCATCGCCGGCGCCCTCGTCCAGTCGCTGTCGGCGCCGCTCGCCCTTCTCGCGGACGGCCTGTCGTTCGTCGCCTCGGCCCTCTCCCTGGCTCTGGTCCGGCCGGAGGAACCCGCGCCGGCGCCGGCCGAGCGCGGCCATCTCGGCGAGGGGCTGCGGTTCGTGCGGGCGTCGCCGGTGCTGCGCGCCTCGTTCCTGTCCGCCGCCAGGCTGAGCCTGTTCCGGGCCGCGTTCATGGCCGTCTACCTCGTCTACCTGACCCGCTCGCTGCACGTCACGCCGGCCGAGCTCGGCCTCATCCTCGGCCCGAGCTCGATCGGCGCCGTGTTCGCGGCGGGCCTTGCCGGCGCGGCGGTGCGACGGATCGGCCTCGGTCCGACCCTCGTCGCCGGGACGATCCTGTGGTCGGTGCCGACGCTGATGGTACCGCTCGCGGCGGGGTCGCACGCCACCGTGGTGGCGGTCCTGTTCGTGGCGGAAGGGCTCCTGTCCGCCGGCTCGATGGTGGCGGAGGTCGCCGGCGGCACCCTCCGGGCGGTCGCCATCCCGGACGCCCTGCGCTCGCGCGTCATGGGTGCGATGCAGCTGGCCGACCGCGGTCTGTCGCCGATCGGCGCCCTTCTGGGTGGGCTCGTGGCAACGTGGCTGGGCGTGCGCGCGGCGGTCTGGATCGGCGCCGTCGGGATCAGCCTCGCGTTTGCCTGGCTCGCGTTCTCGCCGCTTGCGCGCATGCGGGCGGTCGAGGCGTTCGCGCCCCCGCCCGGGCCGTCCGACGCCGGCGCCCCGGCGGCCGGCGGCGTGTGATCCGCGCCCGGGTAGCGGTGTCGAATGTTCCGCCGATTGCATCGATCTGTGCAGGAGATTGGGAACGGGCCTGAAATATGACTGATGTCTTCCCAGAATCTTGGCCATGTGCCAGGTCGTAGGTGGTCGCGTGGCCCAGGACGACAGCGGTGACCTCACCGCCCGCGAGCGCGCGGTGGAGGAGATCCGCCGCCAGCTCGCGGGCGGCCGCTGGGCGCCCGGCGCGATCCTCCAGGAGAGCGACCTGGCGGCGCAGATGGGTCTGTCCAAGACGCCGGTGCGCGAGGCGCTCCTCACCCTGTCCGAGCACGGCCTGATCCGGCCGGTCGCGCGCGTCGGCTACCGCATCCCCGAGATCTCCCTGCGCGACATCGCCGAGGTGTTCTCGCTGCGCGAGCTGATCGAGTGCCAGGTCGCGGCCGACGCCGCCGGCCTGCGCGGCGCGGCGAGCGCCCTGTCCGAGGCGACCGCCGCGGGCCCGGCCGAGCGCGAGCGCGACTTCCACCAAAACCTTGCCGCCCTGGCCGCGGGCCGGCGCACCCAGGGCTTCCTGCGAGGCCTCCTCGCCGAGAGCCAGCGCTTCGCCGCCCACCTCGAGCCCGACGGCGAGCGGGCGGCGCGCTTCCTGGGCGAGCACAACGCCCTCCTCGACGCCGTCCTGGCCGGCGACCTGATGCTGGCCCGCGCGCTCATGACCGTCCACCTGACGCACATGCGCGAATCCTTCATGGCGACCCTCAGGCAGCGCCTTCGCGAGCAGTCGGAACTTCCCTAGGAGGACGCGCGTGAACGACCACGGCTACAAGGTTCTCGACTTCCACGTCCACTTCGTCGTGCCGGGCCTGCGCGGGCGCGTGCCGCCCGCGCGCGGCACCGACCTGACCTACAGCCAGCGCCAGTACGCCTGGATGCTCGACGCCTGGGACTTCCCCCAGCCGGAGGCCGAGGTGCCCGATCCGCCCGAGAACCTTCGGCGCTGGGTGGCCGAACTGGAGACGAAGCAGCTCGAGGCGGTCGTCTTCCTCACCGGCCCCGGCGGCGCGTTCATGGGCGAGGCCCAGCGCGCCCATCCCGAGCGCGTGTTCGGCTTCTCGCACGTCCTTCCCGACGACCCCGACGCGGCGAAGATCCTGCGCGAGGACCTCGACGTGCACGGCCTCAAGGGCTGGAAGACCTACGGCCCGCGCTTCGACCTGCCGCTCGACGACCGCCGCTACTGGCCGCTGTGGGAGATGCTGGCCGAGCGCCGCCGGCCGGTTCTCATCCACTACGGGGTGCTGGGCGGGGGAGGGGGCATCGTCTTCCACCCCCGGATGAGCCCCCTCACCGTGGCCCCGGTGGCAAACGCCTTTCCCGAGCTGCCGATCGTCATCCCCCACTTCGGCGCCGGCTACTGGGGCGATCTGCTCCAGCTCGCCTGGTCGTGCGAGAACGTCATCGTCGACACCTCGGGCTCGAACCAGTGGATCCGCTGGATGCCCTACCCGCTTACCCTCGGCGACCTCCTGCGCAAGGCGTACGAGACGGTGGGGCCGTCGCGGATCATCTTCGGCTCGGACTCGCAGTACTTCCCCCGCGGCTTCGCCCAGCGCTATCTCCAGGACCTGGTGCGCGAGGCCGCGTACGCGGGCATCCCGCGCGCCGACCTGCAGCGCATCCTCTACGACAACGGCTGGGCCCTGCTCCACCCGGACGCGCCCGCCGCCGGGCCCGCCCCGCGCGCCGCCGACCGGTTCGGGAGGGAGTAGGGTGCTCGCGACGGGACAGGCCGGCCCCGGCGCCCTTGTCATCGGGCCGATCTACGCCGACAGCGTCTTCGCCGGCCTCTCCCGCCTGCCCCGGCCGGGCGAGGAGGTCGTCGCCCAGGAGTTCGGCATCGCGCCGGGCGGCTACGCCAACAGCGCGCTCGCCTTCCACCGCCTGGGCGTGCCGACCGTGCTGTGCGGCGAGGTCGGCACCGACCTGTACGGCACCTACCTCCTCAACACGCTGGAGGCGGCCGGTCTGTCCACCGAGGCGATCTTCCGCAGCGGGCCGTCGACCAACGTCGCCGTCACGATCAATTGGAGCGGCGATCGCGGCATCGTCTCGTACGGGCGCACGACGATCGCCGACCTCGACCAGTACGCCGAGGTGGTGCGGGCCGCTCCGGCGGGCACCGTGATGCTCCAGTCGGCCCGCCACCCGCACGCCGCGGCCCTCTTGCGGCTGGCCCGCGAGCGCGGCTGCGTCGGCGCGCTGTCGCTGTCCTGGCACCCGGAGTTCCTGCGCTCGTGGCAGCTGCGCGACCTCCTGCCGCTCGCGGACCTCCTGTTCTGCAACGTGCCCGAGGCGCTCATGATCACCCAGGAGACGGATGTCGAGGCGGCCGGCCGGCGGCTTGCCGGCACGGTCGGCGAGGTCGTGATCACCCGCGGCTCCGAGGGTGCCGACGCGATCCGCGCCGGCGTGCGCGAGCACGCGCCGGCGCTGCCGGCGGTCGTTGTCGACGCGACGGGCGCCGGCGACGTGTTCGCCGCCGCCTATCTCGCCGCGCGCGGCTGGGGCTGGCCGCCGGCCCGGTGCCTGCGCGCCGGCAACCTGTGCGCGAGCCGCGCCGTCGAACAGATCGGACCACCGGGACAGCTCATGGACCGGTCGGACCTCGAGGCCGCCGTCCACCCGTAACGGCGCCGGCACCCGCCTTCGATGAAGCCGCCCGCCCTCCGCCGTTGCCCCGGGCCGGTCCGGCCGGTCCGCATTCAGCCCGCGGGGCGTAGCTGAGAAGACGGCCACCTGGGACGCCCGGACGTCGGAATTGTCCGACGCCTGCGCGCGGGTGGTGCCGGCAGCAGATGTTCCAAGGAGGCGCACGCACGCATGCGATCCTGGCATTTCGGTTCGCTCGCGCTGTCGGTGCTCCTGGTCGGCTCGGCCGCGCTCTCCGCGGGCCCCGCCTGGGCCAGGGCAAGCCACCACCGCGCCGGTCCGTCCGGCGTGCTCAAGGTTGGGCTCGACGTGGCCAACGTCACGCTCGATCCGGCCGTCTCGCACGCCGTCGAGGACGGCCAGGTGGAAGACCAGATCTTCAACGCGCTCCTCACCATGACGCCCCAGGAGAAGGTCGCTCCCGGCCTTGCCACGCACTGGACCGAGTCGGCGAACGGCCTCGTCTACACCCTGTTCCTGCGCCACGGCGTCACCTTCACCGACGGCACGCCGTTCAACGCCAGCGCCGTCGTATACAACATCGAGCGGGTGCTCAACCCCGCCACCGCCTCGCCCCGGGCCAGCCTGCTCGGGTCGGTGAAGAGCGTCACGGCGGTGAACCCGTACGAGGTGCGGATCGTCCTCAACACCCCGTACGGCCCGTTCCTCGAGGGCCTGGCCCAGGCGCCGGGCGACATGTCGTCGCCGGCCGCGATCCAGAAGTGGGGCAGCGCCTACGGCCAGCACCCGGTCGGCACCGGCCCGTACATGCTCAAGAGCTGGGTGGCCGGCGGCGACGTCACGCTCGTGGCCAACCCCCACTACTGGCAGCCGGGCCTGCCCAAGATGGGCGAGATCGTGTTCATCCCGATCGTGAACAGCCAGTCGATGGCGACCGCCCTCAACACCGGTGAGATCGACATCGCCGACACCGTCGACCCGACCGTGATCAGCGACGTGAACACCTCGGTGGCCAAGGTGCCGGTCAAGCCGAGCCTGGGCTTCTTCATGCTCAACCTGAACCAGAAGCAGGCGCCCCTGAACAACCTGTGGGCGCGCCGGGCGATCGAGTACGCGATCAACCGGGCCGTCATCAACAAGGTCGTGTTCAACGGCACCGCCACCCCGGGCTACAGCGAGTTCAGCCCGGCCTCGTGGGCGTACGACAAGGCCCTGTCCATGCCGTTCAGCGACGCCATGGCCAAGGCCGCGTTGCAAAAGGCCGGCATGCCGCACGGCTTCGCCATCACCATGCAGATCCAGAACCAGCCGACGTTCATCACCTTTGCCCAGGTGATCCAGTCCGAGCTCGGCGCGGTCGGGATCAAGGTGACGATCCAGACGCTCGACCAGGCCACCTACCTGACCAACCTCAACTCGGGCAACTACCAGCTCGACTACGTCGACGACAGCGGCGGACTCGACCCGGACGGCGACTACATCTTCAACGTCGGCTCGTCCGACATCCTGAAGAACGGGTTCAACGACCCGGCCGTCACGAACCTCATGAACCTCGGCCGCACGGTCTCGAACCCGCTGCGCCGGCGCGACATCTACGAGCAGGTGGCCAAGGACATGCTCGAGCAGGTGCCGTACATCTTCCTCGAGTACCCGGCCATCACCCGCGGCCTGTCGAACCACGTGCAGGGCTTCGTCTCGTACCCCAACGCCGCCCAGTTCTGCCTCGACACCGTCACGCTCGGCGGCTAGCCGCCGCGCCTGGCCCGGGGCGCAAGCCCCGGGCCGACCCTTTCGGTGGGGCAGGAGGTGCCGTGCATGCTCGCGTACGCCGTGCGGCGCCTTGCCGTCAGCGTCGTCACGCTGATCCTTACCGCGACCATCACCTTCAGCCTCGTCCACCTTGTCCCGGGAAGCCCGGTCGAGATCATCCTCGGCCTCCAGGCGACGTCCGCCGAGATCGCCACCCTCACCCGCGAACTGCACCTCAACCTGCCGGTCTGGCAGCAGTACCTGGACTGGCTGGGCGGCCTCGCCCACGGCCAGCTCGGCACCTCGCTCGTCTACCACCAGCCGGTCCTGTCGCTCGTCGCGCAGGCCCTGCCGCACACCCTCGAACTGTCCCTGGTGGCGGTCGTCATGTCGCTCGTCGTGGCCCTGCCGGTCGGCGTGTACATCGGCTACCGGGCCCGTACCGGCGTCGACCAGGGCGTGAGCGCGGCGGCGACGGTCGGCGCGGTCGTGCCCGGGTTCGTCTGGGGCCTGGTGTTCATCTACGTCTTCGTCTACCGCCTGCACGTCGCCCAGATCGCCGGCATCGCCAGCATCTCGACGGCCGAGTGGGTGAACCCGCTGTCCTATGTCCTGCCCGCGGTCGCCCTGGGCCTCGGCCTCGCGCCCTCCCTGATCCAGGTCCTGCGCACCGAGGTGATCGAGGTCTACCGGGCCGACTTCGTCCGCACCGCGCGCTCGAAGGGCATGTCCGAGCTGCGCGTCGCGATCCACGACGTGCTGCGAAACGCCCTCCTGCCCCTGCTCACGGTCGTGGGCACGCAGTTCGGCCTTCTCCTGAGCGGGGTCGTGATCATCGAGAACATCTTCTCGATCCCGGGCGTGGGCAATCTCCTCGTCGGCGGCGTGTTCAACCGCGACTACCCGGTGATCCTCGGCACGGTCCTGGTCCTGGGAGCGATCATCATCGTGATCAACCTCCTGGTCGACCTGGCCTACGGCCTCATCGACCCGCGCGTCAGCTACCAGTAGGCCGGCAGGGGAGGGATCGCATGCTCGCCACGTCGCCTTCGACCCCGGACGCCGCCGCCGAGGCCGAGCCCGGGCGCCCCCGCGGCTGGCTGCGCCGCCTGCGCCGCCGGCCGGAGCTCGCGGTCGGGCTCCTGATCGTCCTGGTCGCGCTTCTGGCGAGCGTCCTCGCGCCCATCCTGGCGCCGTATCCGCCCGACCTTGCCAACTTCAACGTCACCCTCGCCGCGCCGGGGCCCGGCCACCTGCTCGGCACGGACAACCTGGGCCGCGACGTGCTCAGCCGGCTCCTCGCGGGCGCCGGCTCGTCGCTCCTGTCGGCGGTCGGGGCGGTGGCGATGGCGATGGCCGCGGGCACCGCCGTCGGCGTCGCCGCCGCCTACCTCACGGGCAGGTTCTGGGACGACGCGCTCATGCGGATCATGGATGCCGTCCTCGCCCTGCCGCCGCTCGTGCTGGCGATCGCGGTCGCATTCGTCCTCGGCAGCGGGCTCGTGAACGCGGTGCTGGCGATCGCGGTCGTGTTCACCCCGTCGTTCGCCCGCCTTGCCCGGTCGAAGGCCCTCCAGGTGATGCAGCTGGGCTACGTCGAGGCGGCCCGTTCGGTCGGGGCGAGCACGCCCCGGCTGCTCGCCCGCCACGTGGTGCCGAACATCCTCGGCCCGAGCATCGCCGCCGGCGTGCTCCAGGTCGGCAGCGCCGTGATCATCGAGGCGTCGCTGTCCTTCCTCGGCCTGGGCCTGGCGCCGCCCGCGCCCACCTGGGGGTTCATGATCTCCTCCGGCGTGACGTACCTGCAGCAGGCGCCCTGGCTGGTCCTCTTCCCGAGCGCGGCGATCGCCGTGAGCGTGTTCGGCTTCACCCTCGTGGGCCGCGGCCTGAACGACTGGATGTAGCCCGGCCCGACGTGCGCGGCGCCCTTACGCCACGCCCGCGATGGCCCGCGCCAGGGCGAACGCGACCCCGGCCGCGAGACCTCCGACCAGGGCCGACTGGAGGGCCGAGCGCAGCGGCGCGACGCCGGTCAGCCGCCCCTTGACCCAGCCGAAGGCGAGCAGGACGGCGAGGGTGACCGCCGCCGACAGGCCGAGCGCCTCGGGGATGGTGAGCGGCAGCAGGTAGGGCAGGAGGGGAACCACGCCGCCGGCGAGATAGCTCACGCCGACGGTCGTCCCCGAGCGCACGTGCTCGCTCGGCGCCGGCCGTTCCAGGCCGTGCTCCTCGCGCATCATGAACTGGACCCATGTCTCGGTGTTGGAGGTGAGCGCCTCCACCGCGCTGTCCAGGACATGCCCGTCCAGGCCGTAGTCCTGGAGGATCTGGCGGACCTCCAGGCGCTCCTCGTCGGGGACCTCGACCACCTCGCGCCGCTCCTGGCGCAGCGCCCGGTGGTAGATGTCGAGGTCGCTCAGGGCCGCCAGGTACCCGCCCAGGCCCATGCTGATCGCGCCCGCCGCCAACTCGGCGCAGCCGGCGACCAGGACGACGGTGCGGGTATGCACGGCCCCGGAGACGCCCGCCGCCAGCGCGAACGGCACGGTGAGGCCGTCGGACATGCCCAGGACGATGTCGCGCGTGCGCAGGCCCGCCCGGGAGGCCGGCGCCGTCACGGCGGTTGCCCGGGTCGGGTTGGCGGCGCCGTCGCCGCGGGTTTCGCTGCCGGTGTCGGGCACGGCTTCGCCCCCTTCAGGTCGAGGCAGTCTACGCGCCGCCACCCCGATTGCACGCCTTCGCCGGGCCGGACGCAGCGGACGTTCGGTCCCGGTCGGCGCGGCAACGGTCGCTCGGCTACGGCGTGGCGTCGTCGCCCCAGGGCACGGACGATCCCCAGTCCAGGTGGCGGGCGACGCGATACCGCTCCTTGTCGCTGCGGGCGACCGTGACGTCGGCGAGACCGGCCGGGGTGCACAGGCGCAGGCGCACGTGGCCCGGGCGGGTCTGCGGGTGGCGCAGGACGCGCCCGCTAGCCGGCCGCCCGGCGGGGAGGCGGCCCACGGCGACGAAGGCGAACTTCTCGTCCTCGTGCCCGAGCGCAGCGCCCTTCACCCGCCGCTCAAGCGACGTCCGCGACAGGCGGGCGGCGAAGTGGCACCAGTCGCCCTCCGCCATCGGGCAGCCGCGGGCGTGCGGGCAGGGCGCCAGCAGGTGGCCGCCCCGCCCCAGCAGATGGCTGCGGGCGTTCCGGACCACGGCAAAACCGGCCGGCGTACCCGGTTCGACAACGACCAGCGTGTCGGTCGCCACCTGCCATAGCCTTTCCAGGAGGCGCTCGCGTCCGTCCGCCGGCACCTCGCCGAGGGCGTAGGCGATCACCGCCAGATCGGCCGGTGGTGTCGCCCAGTCGCCGGCCAGGTCGGCCCGCTGCCAGGTCGCCGTGCGCAGGGCCGGGTGGTCCGCCGCCGCCTGCAGGCGCCGGCCGAGCGCGGCCATGGCGCGCGAGCGCTCGAGCATCTGCGTCCGGGCGAGGGACGGCCACAGGTCCGCCGCCGCCCACGCCGCCGCGCCCGTCCCGGCGCCGGCGTCGAAGAGGCTGTGCGGCGCAAAGCCCGGGCGCGTCTCCGCCACCTGGGCCAGCGCCGCCCGCACCGCCGCGAAGGTAGCCGGCATGCGGTGGGCGGCGTAGGCGCCGGCCGCCTCCGCGTCGGCGGCGCCGGTCCCCTCGCCGCGCCGGTAGCCGGCCGACAGGCGGCCGGCGCGCGCGGCCAGTCGCCCGAGCGGCACGGGCATGGCCTCGGCCTCGAGCGCCTGGCGCAGGTCGGGCGGCAGCTCCACGGCGTCCCTCCGTCGCAAGGATCGGCCTCATTTCGGGGCGCGGCGCCCGACCCCCTGGCCGCCTCGCGGGAACGCCGCTACGCTTGACCGGACCGCTGGGGGGAGGGGGCGTCGCGCGTGGCCTACGCCGAGGTGAACGGCCTGTCGATGTACCACGAGGTGCGGGGGGAGGGGGATACCCCCCTGGTGCTCCTGCCGGGTGGTCTGCTCACGATCGAGGGATCGTTCGGCGACGTGCTCGAACCGCTTTCCCGGGGCCGGCGGGTGGTGGCGGCAGAACTGCAGGGGCACGGGCGCACGGCCGACAACCCGCGCGCGATGACGGTGCCGGCGCTGGCCGGCGACGTGGCGGGCCTGCTCGACCGCCTCGGCATCGGCCGGGCCGACGTGCTCGGCTTCAGCCTGGGCGGCATGGTCGCGCTCGAGCTGGCGCTGTCCCGGCCGGAGCGGGTGCGTCGCCTGGTGCTGGCGTCGGTGTCGACCTCGCCGGACGGCTCCTATCCCGAGACCCAGCCCGGCAGCGCCGACATGACCTCGAAGCGCATGCCCGCGATGGCCGAGTTCGCCGCCATGGAGGCAGATTTCCGCCGGGTGGCGCCGGACCCCGGGGCGTGGCCGCGGATCGCCGCCAAGGCGTCCGCCATGGTGGGAGGATTCCCCGGCTGGCCCGAGGCGCGCCTGCGCTCGCTGGCGACGCCGACGCTTCTCCTCATGGGCGATACCGATTTCGTCCGCCTGGAGCACGCCGCCCGCCTGCTCGAGGTCCTGCCGGACGCGCGCCTGGGCGTGCTGCCCGCGTGCAAGCACATGCAGGTGCCGCACCGCACGGCCGAGGTTCTGGCCATGGTCGAGCCGTTTCTCGACGGGCCGGCCTAGCTAGCGCCTGCGCAGGCGCCGCCACAGGGCGCGGACGCCGGCGACGATCGCCGCGACCCCACCCGCCACGACGACGAGGGCCGCGAGCGTGAAGAGCGGACCCCCGACCACCTCGCCCATTGCGACGTCTCCCTCTTCCCGGTGCCTACGACGCGCCGACGAGGCGGTCAGCGGCCGACGGGCAGGCGCCAGGGCCCGGTCACGGCGACGTCGGGGAGGGACAGGAAGAGGGTGACACGGGTCGCCCGCCGGGGCACGTGGAGCTCGATCCACTGCAGCGCGCCATCCGGTGCCAGGCGTTGCGCGAACCCGTCGCTGACGGTCACCCCGCCCAGACGGACCGGTCCCGATCCGGTCGTGTCTACCCGCACGGTCGTCGGGTCCAGGCGGTCGACGCGGGTCAGCGTGGCCTTCGCCGAGCCGAACACGACGGGGATGTCGACCGCGATCGCGCCGGAGGCGGGAAGCCGTAGCGTGACCTGCCGCGTCGGACCGACAACCTGGGCCGCCACGCCTTGCACAACCACGGTCGCACCCGCCAGCCGCGCGCCCCCGGGCACCGCGTACTGGGCGACGCCACCCGCGAACGGCGTGACGAGGGACAGCGCCCAGACGCGCCCGTTCCGTTCTACGAGGTCCGGGCGGCGAAACCCGTCCAGGCCGACCTGCCCGGACGGGTCTCCGGGCGGTGTGCCGGCGACAACGACCTCGACGATCCGGCCGGTGCCGACACGGTACGGGATCGCCGCCAGCGTGACCCCGTTCACGGTGATCCACGGGCCGCTCGAGGCAGGACTTCGCAGGTCGGCCACGGGCACCAGGCGGAGCGGGATCCGCACCGCAGGGTCGACCGGGATGACCAGGGTCAGGTGGAGGGACGCCCCGCGCCGTAACGGGGCGAACCACAACTGGGCCGTCGCGCCCTTCACCCCGGCGCCGAACGCGTCGCCGCGGTGCGCATAGGCGCGGCCGTCGGCCCCGACGAGGTTGGCCGTGTCGGGGTAGGCCGCGGCGTCCCCGGACCCTCCCGCCACCGTGATGTCCACATAGGTGTCGCGCTGCCACGCCCATACGCCGGTCACGGTGACCGTGAACCCAGGGCCCCTGGCCCGGACCGGCTGTGCCAGGGCTGCCACGACCTGTCCCGCCGGTTCGAGACCGAATCCGGGCACCAGGACGGAGGCAGCCGGCGAGGGTCCCGCGGCGATTGCCGCGGGCGCGGCGGCGAGCAAGGCCGCGGCCAGCATCGCGACGACCCACCCACCGTGGCGCACGCCATCCACCGGCACGCCCCCCTTGCCGGGAAGGGTACGGGGGCGGCGAGCGCATTCCTGCCAATGTGTGGGTGGACGTGGCGTATGTGCGCGCGTCGGGCAGGCCCGGCAGGGCGGGCGGTCCCGGCCGGGGAAACGCCTCGGACGGAGTTGGACCATGGGGGTGTGGCGGTGCAGATCGCGTTCTTGCGCGGCATCAGCGTGAGCGGTCGGCGGATGATCCCGATGCGCGAACTGCAGCGGGTCGTCGAGGACGCCGGCTTTGCCGGCGCGCGCATCTTCCTCCAGACCGGCAACGTGCTGCTGCCGGGCGACATGCCGGCGGCGGACGCGCGGCGCACGCTCGAGGCGGCCATCACCGCCGCCTTCGGTCACGACGTGCCGGTCGCCGTGCGACCGGCCGCGGCCGTGCGGGCGGCGGTCGAGGCATGCCCGTTCGACACGCCCGAGGGGGTCGTGGTCTACGCCGCCCTGTGGGTCGAGCCGCCCGACCCGGAGCGACTCGCGACGCTCGCAACCGGGCTGCCGGCAACCGACGACGCGCTCGCCGTCGGCGACGGCCACGTGTACGTCCAGTACCGGGGCGGCGTCCACACGTCGCCGCTGTCGAACGGACTGCTCGAGCGGCGCCTGCGGGTCGCCTTGACCTCGCGCAACCTGAACACGCTGCGACGTCTGGCCGAGCTCGCCGGCGTCTGAAGGACGCGCCCCGCCCGATGCCGGCGAAGCCTCGGCATGTCAGGGCACCGAGGGGTCGCCGACCGTTTCGGACGAGGGTGTCGATCTCGGTTGCGACGAATGTGCGGCGAATCGGCTTTCCGGCCCTGGCCAAGCCTAGGGCTGAGGAGGTCTGACTTGCCCGATCGTGTTGTCCCCAGCCCTTCGCGGCTGTGCAGGCCGCCGCGGGTCCCCGTCCCGACGATGCTGCCCGCGACGCCGGGCCGAGGGCGCGGCGGCCGCCGCCTACGCAGGCGGCCCCCGCTCGCGAGGCCGGCCTGACGCGCGCCGCGATGGCGCCGCAAGGTCAGGCCGCGCGGCCCGCGACGCCGGACGCGCGGTCCCTGTCGAGCCTTGTCCAGGTCTGCCGCGAGCACAGCGTTCGCCTTGACGGGCTCCTGTCCGCGCTGGGCGGCGCGCCCGATCCCGACGTCTACCGGGCCGATGTCGCGGTCGCGTATGCGCGCCTGACGGGCGGCATCGGCCGCAGCCCCGACGTCGTGTTGCGCCACCTGTCCGTGCCCGCGTCCGCGCAGCCCGTCCTCATCGCCTATGTCGAGGGACTCGTCGACACGGCGGTCGTGGACGACCCGCGTGCCGCCATCCCAGTGGGATCGGGGCGGCCTGTCCAGCGGGCGCGTGCAGGGCAGGGACAACTGGACCGACATCGAGGGGGACATCCTGTCCGGCCGCACGGTTGTCTTCGCCGCCGGGGCCCCGACGGCGTGGTCGGCGGACAGCGCGAAGTTCCAGCAGCGCGCCGTCGAGCGGCCGGCCACGGAGATGACCGTGCGTGGCCCGGACGAGGCGTTCAACGAGGTTCTCGCCACCCAGATCGCACAGCTCCGACGCGTTGTCCAGACTCCGAGCCTGCAGGTCCGCACCGTGTCGGTCGGTCCGACCTTCGGCAAGGTGGCGCTCGTCTACCTGGAAGGCGTCGCGAACCCCGTGCTGGTGCAGAACGTGTGGGACCGCCTCGCGCGCGTTCCCGGACGCACGCGGGCAGCGGCAGCCAGCATCGCCGGCGTCATCCGCGACGAGCCGCTGTCCATCTTTCCCACCATCCGCAACACCGAGCGGGTGGGCCTGGTCGCGGCGCGCCTAGCCGAAGGCAAGGTCGCGATCCTGGTGGACGGCGACCCCTTCGCCCTCGTCGCGCCCTCGCCGATCGCGGACTTCTACCGGACCGAACAGGATTACGGCGGCGCCTGGTACGACGCGAGCTTCGTCCGCCTCATCCGCTTCGTCGGCTGGGGCGTCGGCGTCTACCTGCCGGCACTCTACGTCGCCGCCACCCAGGTGGACCCCAACGTCATTCCGATGAGCCTGCTCATCACGATCTCCGGAAGCCGCGCGGGCCTGCCATCTTCACCCCTGGCCGGCGTGCTCGTCATGGTCCTGGTGCTCGAGACCCTTCGTGAGGCGGCCTTCCGCCTGCCCAAGGTCCTCGGCACAACCATCGGCACCGTGGGCGCCATCGTCGTCGGCACGGCGATCGTCAGCGCGGGCCTGGTCAGCCCCCAGGTGATCGTCGTGATCACGCTCACAGCGCTGTCGTTCTATACGGCACCGGTGTACGAGCTGACCGCGACCTGGCGCGTGGTGAACTTCGCCATGCTCCTCGCGGCGGCGTTCCTGGGCATCGTCGGCATCGTGGCCGTGACGATGCTGCTCCTGGTTCAGCTTTCGGCGATGACCTCGTTCGGCGTGCCGTACTTCGCGCCGTGGGAGCCCCTGCGTCTGTCGGACTGGGGCGACACGATCTTGCGACTGCCGTGGACGCTGTTGCGCCGACGCCTGAGCGGACCCTTGCCGGTCGACCCCGGCTGGCCACCCGTCCCCCGTATGCGCGTCCCGCGACTGCGCCGTGCGGTCCGGTGACCGGCTGCGAGCCGGGCTCGCGCTGATCGCCGTGTGCGCATTGCTCCTCACCGCCGGCTGCGGCGACGCGCTGCCCGTGGAGGACCGGGCGCTGGTCCTTGCCCTGGGCATCGACCCGAACCGCACGTCCGCCGCCGGTGACCTCGACTGGACGTTCGTGCTGCCCAACGCAACCGTGACCGCTTCGAGCGTCGGCCGACAGTCGCCCGGCACGCAGGTGTCCGGCGTGCGGGTCACCGCGCCCGACCTGTCCACAGCCATGAACGCCCTCCAGGACCGCCTGGCACGCAAGGTGTACATGGGCGACCTCGAGGTGTTCGCGATCGGCCTCGCCACGCCATCGGACCGCGCGCGGGCAGCCATATCGGACCTCGTGCAGTTCGGCAGCGTGCCCGACGGCTACTCGGTCGTGGCCACGCCCGACCCCGCCACCCGCCTCCTCTCCGTGGTCACGACGCAGGACGCCATCCCCCGCTACTTCCTGACGCTCTATCTCAACTGCTCGGGCTGCCATCGTCACGACTGGCGCGTCAGGGGCTGGCAGTGGTGGGCGGCCGCCCAGACGCCGGGTGTCGTTCCGCACGCCGTCGTGCTTCGCCCCGAGGCCGGGTCCGCCGTCGTCGCCGGCGAGGCGGTGTACCCGGCCGGGCCCGGCCCCGCCCTCGTCATGCCGCCCGATGCGCAGGACGGGCTGTTCCTCACGATGTCGCGCACAACGGCAGCGGTCGTGAGCGGACTGGCGGGGCGCCGTCGCCTGTCGGTCAGCCGCCTGACCGGTCGGGCCCGGACGACGGCGCGCCTGGTCGGTGGGCGACTCGAGGTGTCCGTGCGCCTTCACGTCCGCGGCGTCCTCACGAGCCAGGGCGGAGTGGCGATTCCGTCGGGCGGCGCCGCCCAGGCGGCCCTCGTGCACGCCGCGCAGGTGCTTGTCGCGCAGCACATGCTCGATGACGTCGGCGCGGCCTTCCGCTGGGCGAACCGCGAACACTGCGACCCGTTCGGGCTCACGACCCAGGCCCTGCTGGCGCGACCGCGCCTGGCGTATGCCCTGGCGCCCGGGTCATCCGTGTGGTTTCCGATCGACGTGCGCATGACCGTGCGCGCGGACGTTGTCAGCGCGAGCAGCTTCACGTGAGCCGGGCGGGCGCGCGCATCTCGCCGGGTCAGTTCTTCTGGGCGACGGCAGCCTCGATGGTCGCCGGCGGGGTCTTTCTCTGGCCGATGCCCCTCTTGCTGGAGGCTGGGGCCGACTGGGCGTGGGCGCTTGGCGCCGACGGCGTCCTCGTCGCGCTCACCCTGGCGGCCCAGTTGGCGTGGGGCCAACGCGTGCCGGGGTCGTCCATGTTCGGCCGCCTGCGCACGCTCTGGGGCCCGCTCGCCTGGCCGTGGCTGCTCGGCAGCACGGCCCTGTCGGTGGTGGTCGAGGCGGTCGTGCTCGACCTGTTCGTGCGCATGCTCCAGACCTTCGTCCTTCCCGGCACGCCCGCGTGGCCGCTGCGCGTCCTCCTGGCAGGGCTTGCCTGGGTGGTGGCCGCGCAGTCGCTCGACGTTCTGGCGCGAAGCCTGCGCACCTGGTTCGTCGTGGGCCTCGCCGCGTTCATGCTCATGGTGGCGGTGACGGCTGCCCACGCCACCGGTGCCGCCGCGCTCCATCCGCCCTGGCCGCCCTCCGGGCACGGTGTCCTGGCCGGGGTCGCGGGAACCTGGCTGTTCTGGATCGACGACGGCGGTGTGGCCATCACGTTGGCCCCGTTCGTACGCGGTCTCGACTGGGCCGGCGCGCGACGCTGGGCGCTCGGCGCGGTGGCGCTCCAGCTGGCCGTGGTCGCCATCGTGACCTGCGTGGTCCTGACAACGCTCGGCCCTTGGGCAGGCGGTGCCAAGATGTGGCCCATGATCGAGCTGATGGTCGGCGCGGGACCGACCAGCTTCTCGTTCGTGCGCCCGAGCCTGCTCATCCTGCCCGTCTGGATCGGGGCGTTCGTCGGCTACCTCGCGGTCCACGCGCACTCGATCTCCGCCAACACGCGCGCCGCGGTCGGCGTTCCCGAATCGGCCCGGCGCTGGCATGCGCTCGCCATCACGTCCGCAGTCCTGATCGTTGCCTGGCAACTGCCGGACGCGCCGACCGTACTCACGATGGCGACGCAGGACCTGAGCCCGTTGGCGCTGGGGCTCAGCATCGGCCTGCACGGCCTGTCGCTCCTGCTTGCGATCGTCCGGCCGCTGCGCCAGGCGCAGCCCGCGCGTGGGTCCTGAGCGCTGGCAGCCGCTCGTCCTGTCGCCGCGCGGCTACGGCATCACGGGCATGCCGCCGCGTCCCCAGCGATAGGCAAGGCCGAACATCTGCTTCAGCACGTAGGGAACGGGGCCCTCGAGGACCAGCTCCCGGCTGCCCCCGTACAGCGTGTCGGTGAAGTCCAGGAGGGCCTGCCCGTAGCCCTTGTGGAGAATGCCGAGGCTGGCCGGCCGGAACCCGGGTCCCGGCGGTGCGCCGAGGACCTCGGCGGTGAAGTGGCGGACCGCGACGCGTGCCTGCACCATGGCGAAGTGGCCGTGCTTGGGCAGCGTCGCCCGGTTCAGATCGCCGATGGCGTAGATGTTGGGCCAGGCGACGTGCTGCATGAACGCGTTCGTCGCCACCCATCCCCAGCCGTCGTCCAGGCCGCTCGCCCGGGCAAGCGAGGACCCGGCCGTGGGCGGCATCCAGACCGCAAGGCCGGGCGTGAGACGGCGCTGCCCGCCGGGACCGGCGACGACGATGCCGTCGGCGTCGCGCCCGACCGCCGTCGTACGCTCCAGCACCTCCACCCCGGCCTCGCGCAAGAGGTCGCCGACGCGCGCCCGGGCCCGCGGCCCGACCGTCTCGCCAACCTGGGCAGCACCCGTGACGAGGACAAAGCGCGTGTGGGCGAGCGACCCGCGGGTCCGCAGGTGGGCGCGGGCGAGGAACAGCCACTCGAGAAGCGCGCACTCGCACGAGCACGACAGGGCGGGCCGCACCGACGGATCCTGGCGCAACGTGCCGGCGACGAGGGCCAACTCCCCGCCCTGGAAGCGGTCGAGGCGCGCGGCCAGGCGGCGGGCGGCGTAGTCGGCGCACATGAAGCCCGCGTCCGGTCCGAGACCGGGCACCAGATCCCAGGTGTAGTCCATGCCCGTGGCCCAGAACAGCGTGTCGTAGGCGAGCATCCCCCGGTGGGCGAGGCGGACCCTACCCGCCGCCGCGTCGATGCCCAGGGCGTAGTCGATCACAAGGTCGACGCCTAGGCGCCGGCACAGGGCGACGAGGTCGACCCGCAGGGGGCGCACGAACGCCGGGTCGCCCCGGGCGCTGAAGACGAGGTCGGGCCGGTAGAGGGCGTACGGCTTGGGCGACACGACAACGACCTCGCACCGGCGCGCCAGGCGGACGAGCCAGTGGAGGGCGGCCAGGCCGCCGAAGTGGGCGCCCAGCACCACCGCCCGGTGGCGCGCGGGGCTAGCCACGGCCGGATGCGCCGTGCGCGACGAGCCGGCCCGCCTGGCGGCGCCGCCCCGGCGCGGCCCGGCGAGGCGGGCGGCCACGGGCGGCGAGGATCGTGTCCCAGGCACCGGCCGCCCGGGCCGCCGCATCCCGGACCTGGGTGGCGAGAGAGCCGATGGCGGAGAGCGTGACCGCCTCCCCGTACCACGCGATGCCGAGCGCCCGGGCCGTGACCGGCGTGTCGGCGACGAGGTGCGCCCGGCCCAGGTCACACACGTCCGTAAGGCCGAGCGCCTGGCACAGGAGCGCCAGCTCCTCCCGGGTCGCGACCAGCCAGTCGGCGAGGCGCTCGGCGGCCAGGTCGCGATCGAACGTCTGGCCGTTGCGCCCGCCCAGGGACAGCACCAGATCGGTCGGGCCGTGGGCGGGCAGCGGCGCGCTCGCCTGCCCGTGGCTCATGGCGACGAGCGCCGCCGTGCCCACCGCCACGGCGTCGGCGCCGAGGGCAAGGAGCTTGGCGATGTCCGCCGCGCCGTGGGCGTGGCCCGATGCCACGAGGCTGACGCCCGCCCCCCGGGGGTCCCGGTCGAGCCAGCGGCGCGCGCGGGCGACGGCCACCGGGGCGGGAATGCCCAGGTTGTCCGAGAGCACGGCCGGGCTGCCGGCGGTGCCGGCGCCCGCACCGTCCAGAACGATGACGTCCGCGCCGGCAAGAACGGCCCGGGCGAGATCCCGCTCCACGTGCTGGCTCGCCGGCAGCTTCACGGCCACCGGGCAGCCCTGTCCCGCCGTCCGTGCCGCCCGCACCCAGGCCGCGAGCGGGCGGGCAAGTCCCGCGCCGATCCGCAGCGGCCCGCGCAGGCCCGGCACCACCCGCATGACGCGCGGCAGGTAGCGCCTGCGCTTGCGCACCGCCGTGCCGCCCTCGGAGGCCTGCCCGACCTGGAGTTCGATCATCGCCGCGGGCAGCGCGGAGGGCGTCGTCTGCCAGGAGCTGCGCCCCCACTGCCAGACCCAGCGCACGTCGGTGTCGAGTTCGAGCGGCAGGACCGGACCCTCGCCCGCGTTCACGGCGACGCCCGTCAGCGCCGCCGCCTCGGCGAGGACCTGGCGCACGTCGTCGGACACGCCCACGCCCCAGCCCATGGCCGTGAAGAGGACGGGGAAGGCGAGTCCGAGGGGGCGCCGGGCCCGCGGCCCGAGCTCGACGGCGAGGCGAGCGGGCGGGCGCGGCGGGCGCGCGGGCGGCGACAGGGTCGCGGGGTCGAAGCGCACCTGGTCCAGCCACGCACGCGCGAGCGGCGACTCCATCGCGACGGCGGCCGGGACGCCATGGGCAGCCCGCTGGGCGGTCAGGAGGACGTCGCGGGGGGGAAACGCGGCGAGCGCGTAGGCGAGTTCGACGGGGCCGCGACGCGAGTCGTCGCCGAGCTGGGCCTCGGCCCAGCGCGTGAGGCGGCGCGTGGCGAACGCGACCGCCAGGACGGCGGCGACGACCAGGAGGGCGCCGCCCAGGAGCACGGCGGCGAGAAGGTCGGCGAGGCGGACGATCATCGCGCCCCCGCAGCGCCGTGGCCCGTGCGGCGCGCCGCCGCCGCGCGCAGCGCCCGCGGCCGGCGCCCGCTCATCCGGGCCGCCGTGCGGCCGGCGACCCCCGGCGGGGCATGCCGGGAGCGCGGCCCTCCGGGGTCGCGCGGGACGTGACCGCAGCCGCCGTGTCGTCCATGCATCCCGCAGTATGCGAAAGGCCCAGGACCGCTAGCCGCGGGACGGGAGGTCGGCGGCCGGCGCCCGTCGTCGTCCTACCCGGCGCGCAACTCCCCGGGGGCGAAGATGTCGAAGACGAGCCGCGACAGGCGGGGCAGGAGGAGGGCCGCCTCGTTGTCGTCGTGGGCGCGCCGGTCGGCGCAGTCGGCGGTCATGATCCCGACCACGTAGCGCAGGCCGGGGGCCTCGACGAGGCCCGCGATGTTGCGCACGCCCGGCCACGAGCCGGTCTTGGACGCGGTCTGGAGGATCGGCTCGCGGCCGCCGGCGGCGTCGACGAGGCGATAGGGAAGATGGCGGGTGAGGCCCGACGTGTAGTGCTGGCGGCGCAGGATCGCCAGCATCGCGTCGTCGAGGTCGGGCCGCACCGCCCGGTGCTCGGCGAGCAGGGCGAGCATGGCGCACAGGTCGCGCGCCGTGGTCCGCGACACGCCGAACGCCTCGGGATGGGCGTCGAAGTCGAGACGGTCCATGAGGCGCGTGTCGGGCGCGTCGAAGCCGGCCGCGGCCGCGTTCACCCGGTCCAGGCCGACGCGGTCGACGACCATGTTCGTGGCCACGTTGTCGCTCACGATCATCATCAGAACGATCGCGTCGCGCACGCTGAGGGTGGCGCCCAGGCTGAGGTCGCGCACCACCCCGGAGCCGCGCACCCTGTGGCGCTCCTCGAACACGAGCGGCTCGTCGAGCGCCAGCTCGCCGGCTGCCACCTGGCGAAACGCCTCCAGCATGACGAGGATCTTGATCGTGCTCGCGCCCTCCAGCACCTCGCCGCCACCCCGGTCGATCGTCTCGCCGGTGGCGAGGTTCCTCGCCCACAGGCCGACCCGACCCGAGAAGCCGGCGATGGTGCGGTCGATCTCGTCGAACGCGGTTTGCGTGCGCGTAGCCATGCCCGTCCCCTTCCGGCGCCGCCGCCCGCCGCGCCTGCCTGTGCGTTCGGCGCACACCGCGACGAGTCCTCGCCGCGCGCCCCCGCGTCGCCGCATGAAGGCCCCCCGGCGCGCCACCCTAGGGCTGGGGGTGGGCGGTACGCGCATGATCGTGCAGGCGGTGTCGGTGGTGTTGTCCGTGGCCGCCATGGTGACGGCCCTGCGACCGGGGGAGGCGCACGGGCTGGCGCCGGCGGTGGCGCGGCACGCCCATGCGGCGGCCCCGTGGCCGCCGCTGCAGGTGGCGGCCCGGGTCGGACCGAGCGTGGTCGGGGTGATGAACCTGCGCCGCGACATGGAGGGAGAGCTGACGCCGGCCGGCGCCGGCAGCGGCGTCATCCTGGATGCGGACGGGGCGATCGTGACCAACTACCACGTCGTCGCCGGGGCGCAGGCGCTCAAGGTCTCGCTTGCCGACGGGCGCACGCTGCCGGCGCGGGTGGTGGGCGTCGACCCGCCCACCGACGTGGCGGTGGTGAAGGTGGCGGCGAGCGGTCTGCCGATGGCGCGATGGGCCGACTCGAGCCGGCTGCAGGTGGGCGAGATGGCGATCGCGATCGGCAACCCCATGGGGCCGGGGTTCGCCCACACCGTGACGGTCGGGGTGGTGAGCGGGCTTGGCCGCTCGCTCGGCATGGGCTACGCCCAGCGCGCCTTCGAACTGATCCAGACCGACGCGGCGATCAATCCGGGCAACTCGGGCGGGGCGCTCGTCGACGCCACCGGGGCGGTGATGGGGATCAACTCGGTGAAGATCGCAGCCCCCGGGGTCGAGGGGATGGGCTTTGCCATCCCGTCCAACACCGTCCGGTCGGTGGCCGAGGAGATCCTGCGCCACGGCCGCGTCGACCGGCCCTGGCTCGGACTCGCCCTGATGCCGCGCGACGTGGCGCTGCGCCTGGGCCTGCCCGCGCCGGCGCGCGGTCTGCGGGTGGAGCGCGTGTACCCGGGCGGTCCGGCCGACCGGGCCGGGCTCATGACCGACGACGCGATCGTGGCGGTGGGCGGCAAGCGGGTCGACTCGCTCGGCGACCTGTTCCGGGCGATGGCAGGACGGCGGGCCGGCGACCGCGTAGTGCTGACGATCGAGCGGCGCGGGGCGACGCGCACCGCGACCGCGGTGCTGGCGCCCCTGCCACGCACGACCGGCGACGGCGCGCTGCCGTCCGGCACATGAGGGACGCGGGGGGCGACGTGGAGCGGTGCGCATCCGTCTCGTGGTGGTCGGCCGGACGGCGCCGTTTCTCGCGTCCGCGGTCGACGAGTACCGCGGGCGCCTGGCCCGCTACGCCGAGGTCGAGATCCTTGCCGCTCCGTCGGCGGACTGGCCGTCCGCACCCGGACCGGCCGAGATCCGCCGCCTGCTCGACGAGGAGGCCGTGCGCGCCGAGCGCCTGTGGCAGGGCGAGCGCCGCGTGCTCCTCGCGCGCGACGGCGTCCAGCGCCCGTCGGAGGCCACCGCCGCCTGGCTGGACGATCTGGAGGGCGCCTCGGTGCGCAGCCTCGGCCTGCTGGTGGGCGGCCCCGGCGGCGTCGCCGAAGCGCTCGCCGCAAGGGCGGACCAGCGCTGGTCGCTCGGTCCCGCGACCCTGCCGCACACGCTGGCGTCCGTGGTCGTGCTCGAACAGCTGTACCGCGCCTACCGAATCCGCCGCGGCGAGCCCTACCACCACTAGCCGCACGGGCCGGGTCCGCCCGTGACCCTGGCCGGACTGTGGGCGCAGGCGTGGCGCCTCGACCGCGACTACCTGCAGGCGCTGGCCGCGCTGTCGCGGGCGCTGCCCGGCTGGGGCGAGTTCGCGGCGACGGCCGTGCGCAATGCGCCCGTGGCGCTCCTGCTGGTCTGGGCGGTCGGCGCGCTCACCCTCGCCCCCGAGGACGACGAGGGCCGGGCCGCCAGCCTGCGCGCCATGGCCGCGGCGACCGTCCTGGCCCTGGCCTGGGTGGTGGCCTGGCCGCTGGTGCCGATCGTCGCGCCGGCGTCGCGGTTCGCCTTCGCGCCGGCGGCGCTGTCCCAGGCCCTCACGTCGGGGCTGCCGCTCGGCGGCGCCGCCCTCGTCCTGGGCATGGGCGCGCGCGGACCGTGGCCGTGGGGCGCCCTGCGGGTGGCGATCGCCTGGGCGTACTGGCTCGCGCGGGTGGCGATCGGCGCCGACGGGCCGCTCGAGGCGGTGGCCGAGGCGGCCAGCGCCGTAGCCGCGCTGGCTCTCATCGCCAACAGCGCCGGCCTTCGCGCCTACCTGGACGCGTGCGCCGGCGTATGGTCGCGCGTGCTCGGCCTCTCGGCCGCCTGACCGCCGCCGCTTCGGCGCGCACGCGAGCCCGAGCCAGGCGGCCCGGGCTCGCGTCGGGGTCGGAGGGCGCGGACGTCTAGCCCGTCACCCGGCCGGCGCCGTAGTACAGGCGTGTCCACTTGGCGGTGTCGAGGTTGTCGATCTCGACGCCGACGGCGGGGTTGTCGGCGGCGACGAAGGCGTGGGCGATGCCGTTATCGCTACCGATGTAGATGCCCACGTGCGAGGGCCCTGGCTTGTAGGTCTGGAAGAAGACGAGGTCGCCGGGCTCAAGCTGGGACTTGGTGATGCGGGTGGTGGCGCGGTACTGCTGGCCGGACAGGCGCGGCAGAAAGACGCCTTCGTGGGCGAAGACCCACTGGACCAGGCCGGAGCAGTCGAAGCCGGCGGGGGAGGTGCCGCCCCAGACGTAGGGACGGCCCACCTCCTTCAGGGCGAGCTGGACGGCGGCCGTGTCGAGGGCGCTGGGCGCGGTCGACGACGAGGTCGAGGGGCCGGACGTCGTGCCCGTGGTGCCCGTGCTCGTGCCCTGGCCCGAGCCGGTGCCTGTGGTGCCCTGCTGCGTGACGCGCAGCTGCGCGGTGGCCGCGAGCGACGCCGGGAGACGACCGGCGCCGTAGTACAGGCGTGTCCACTTGGCGGTGTCGAGGTTGTCGATCTCGACGCCGACGGCGGGGTTGTCGGCGGCGACGAAGGCGTGGGCGATGCCGTTATCGCTGCCGATGTAGATGCCCACGTGCGACGGCCCGGCCTTGTAGGTCTGGAAGAAGACGAGGTCGCCGGGCTCAAGCTGGGACTTGGTGATGCGGGTGGTGGCGCGGTACTGCTGGCCGGACAGGCGCGGCAGAAAGACGCCCTCGTGGGCGAAGACCCACTGGACCAGGCCGGAGCAGTCGAAGCCGGCGGGGGAGGTGCCGCCCCACACGTAGGGACGGCCCACCTCCTTCAGGGCGAGTTGGACGACGGCCGTGTCGAGGGCGCTGGGCGCGGTCGCGGTTGTGCCCGTCGCGGTTGTGCCCGTCGTGGTTGCGGGGGGCGGGCTCGATGCGGCAAAAGCGGGTGCCCATGCGGACAGCATGCCAAGCGTGGCGGCGACGAGGGGCACACGCACCCTTCTCAAGACGTGGAGCTCCCTTCCTTCTGAGTGCCTCCGGGGTTAGCGAGATGGTTCGGGCCAGAAAGAAGCCCTACCAGACGCGGGCGTCTGGATTCACCGCGGCGGGTTGCGCCGGGGTCCCCCGTAGCGCGGACGCGCATTCGGCCCGTGGAGCCGCCGCCATGCTACATAACGTGTCGTCCAGGTGTCGAAGCCGCGTAGGCAGGCTGACGCGGCGGCACAGGCGATGACCATACCGGACGTGGACACGCCTGTCCGCGCTGTCAGGATGTCGTACGGTTCCCAGCGATCCACGTCGCGGACGACCCCCACAATCGGCGCCGGTGCTGCGAACGCATGCCGGTTCGCTTAGAGATCGCTTGGGCCAGCAGGAGGCGACCCCTTCGACGCGAATCGGCATCCGACCCAGTCGGACGCCGGGAGCGATGCACGTGACGGGACCCGCCCTCAGGCGGTGGACGGGCCTTGGTCTGGCGGTGCTCGCCGCGCTGGCGGCCGTCGCGCCGTCGTCCACCTACGCGTTCGCGCGCGGACGCCCCGCAGCGACCGTCACGCGGCGGCGGGCATCCGGATACGCCCCGCCCTCGCTGACGCTGCCGGCCCAGCCGGTCGAGCGGTCGGCGGGGCGGGCGCTCGTCGTGGCGGTGGCGTTCAAGGGCACGACGCCGACCGTGCGCGCCTCGCACTGGCAGTCGACGTTCTTCGGGTCCGGGCCCAATAGCGTGGCGACATACCTGAGTTGGGCCTCGTACGGCCAGTTCCGCCTCACGGGCAGCGTCGTGGGCGGCGCCGCGGCCGGCCAGACGAGCGACTGGCTGGTCGTGCCGCACTCGGTGGCGTACTACGCCCAGGGCAACTCCGGCATGGGCAAGACCGAGGGCGACAACGTCGGCGCCGCGGGCGGCGACCTTCTCGAACAGACGGTCGTAGCGATGCTCGACAAGGCCCACTTCAACTGGACGCCGTACCTGGACGCGACGGGCAACGTGCCCTACCTCATCCTTGTCGTCGACTCGGCCGATGCCGCCCTCACCGGCTCGGGCAGCGACCTGTGGAGCTACGAGGAGTCCCAGTCCAACACGCCCGTCGCCCTCGCCGGCGGAAAGAAGGCGCTGGTCGAGAACTACGACCTCGACGCGGCGTACGGCGAGAACACGACGCAGCTGAACGGCTACGGCACGTTCTGCCACGAGTTCGCCCACATTTTGGGGGCGATCGACGTGTACGACTCCAACGGCTCGATCGCGGGCCTGGCCAACTGGTCGCTCATGGGTTCGGGCAACTACAACGGCCCGGCCCAGAACGGCACCCAGCCGAGCGATCTCGACGCCTTCCACCGCATCCTGTTCGGCTGGTCGACGCCGGTCCTGGTCCAGGGGCCGCCGGTCCTCACGCGCCTTGCGCCGTCCGAGCGGTCGCCCGCGGTGCTGGAGTACCCGATCCCGGGCACCGAGCAGTACTACCTGTTCGAGAACCGCCAGCCGCTGTACTCGGACGTGGGGCTGCCCGGCCACGGCCTGCTCATCTACCGGGTCGACGGCGCGATCATGAACGAGCAAAGCGCCGCCTGGGACAACGACTGCGTCGACTGCGTCACGGGCACCGGAAAGAACCCCCATCCGGGCATCATCCTCGTGCAGTCCGACGGCAGCCAGAGCCTCGACCAGGCCGGCAGCGCCGGCGACACGGGCTCGATGGGCGACCCCTGGCCGGGGTCGAGCGGCGCCACCACCTTCAACGACGCGACGAAGCCCTCCGCGCGCGGCTGGGGCGGCGTGCCCAGCTACCTGTCGGTGTCGGGCATCACCCAGGAGGCCGACGGCGCCATCGTCATGGCGATCGGCTCGGATGCGGCCAGCCTGTCGCCGTCGGCCGTGGGCGGCGCCGGCGGCGCCGTCACCGTGACCGACCCGCTCGGCCCGTTCAAGGCCGGCGACGCGATCTCGCTCCTCGGCGCGCCGTCGGGAAGTCTGGGCAAGGTGACGGTCGTCAGCCCGACCCAGCTGCGCTTTCACGTCCTTGCCCAGACGCCGGCCGGCGCCTACCTCGTCGAGGTGACCGGCCCGGCCGGCGGCGTCACCCAGCTGGCCTACCTGGTCGTCACCGGCGCAGGCGCGCCCGGAGCGCCCGCGACCGTCTCCCTGCGCGTGTCGGGCACGCCGGTTCCCGGCCAGGCCGTGACCGTGCACCTGTCCCTGCTCGACGCGGCCGGCCGGGTGGACGCCGGCAACTTCGGGCCGGTGTGGCTGAACGGCCGGCCCGTCGCGCTCGCCGGCGGGGTGGGGACGGCCACCCTGACCGTGCCGGCGAGCGGTGTCCTCGCCCTCGACGCGGCGCTGTACGCCCTGCCCTCGGTGGCCGGCGCCACCCAGATCACGGCCCGCGCCTGACGCGCTGGCGACCGACGCCCGTCGCTACCGAGCGACCCGGGCGCGTGGTACGCTAGCCTCACTGTCTGTGGTTCCAGCGCTCGCCCAGGGAGGGATTTGCGTGCCCCAGTTCGCCCATGTCTCCGGTTCCCTGCCCGGCCCCAAATCGGCCGCGCTCCTGGCCAAGAAGGACGCCACGGTGGCCCGGGCGTTCGACGTGCACCTGCCCGCCGTCATCGAATCGGGCCGGGGCGCCCTCCTGACCGACATCGACGGCAACACCTTCATCGACCTGTCGGGCGGCATCGGCTGCCTGAACGTCGGCCACTGCCACCCGAAGGTCGTGGCGGCGATCGAGGAGCAGGCGCGCCACCTCACCCATACCGACTTCACGGTCGCGCCCTACGAGTCGCTCATCACGCTCGCCGGCCGGCTGACCAAGCTGGTGCCCGGCCCGAGCGCGAAGAAGGCGGCGTTCTTCAACTCCGGCGCCGAGGCGGTCGAGAACGCGGTCAAGATCGCCCGCTACGCCACCCACCGCAAGGCGGTCATCGCGTTCGAGGGGGCGTTCCACGGACGCACCCTCATGGCGATGTCGCTCACCTCCAAGCAGGTGCCGTACAAGGCCGGCTTCGGACCGCTCGCGCCGGAGGTCTACCGCGTCCCCTTCCCGTACGCCTACCGCCTGCCCGCCGACGTGCCGCCGGCCCACGCCAGCGCCTACGCCCTGTCGCGCCTCGAGGACGCCTTCCGCACCGTCGTCGACCCCGAGGACGTGGCGGCGATCATCATCGAGCCGGTCCTGGGCGAGGGCGGGTTCGTGCCCGCGCCGGCCGAGTTCCTCCAGGGCGTGCGCAAGATCTGCGACGAGCGCGGCATCGTCCTCATCGTCGACGAGGTCCAGACCGGCTTCGGCCGCACGGGCAAGTTCTTCGCCATCGAGCACGCCGGCATCGAGGCCGACCTCATGACGGTGGCCAAGTCGATCGCGGCCGGCATGCCCCTGTCCGCGGTCATCGGCAAGGCCGAGCTGATGGACGCCGTGCGCGAGAGCGGACTGGGCGGCACGTACGTCGGCAACCCGGTGGCGTGCGCGGCGGCGAACGCCGTGCTGGACGTCATCGAGGAGGAGAAGCTGGTCGAGCGCGCGGCCCACCTGGGCCAGCTCTACCGCGAGCGGTTCCTGCGCTGGCAGGACAAGTTCGAGATCGTCGGCGACGTGCGCGGCCTGGGCGCCATGATGGCGGTCGAGTTCGTCACCGACCGGGCGACCAAGGCGCCGGCCAAGCACGAGGTGGGCGACATCCTCACCCACGCCATGCAGCGCGGCGTGCTCGCCCTGTCGGCCGGCGTCCTGGGCAACAACGTGCGTGTCCTGGCCCCGCTCGTCATCACCGACGCGCAGGCCGGCGAGGCCCTCGACATCCTCGAGGAGGCCGTGGCCGAGGTGGCCAAGGCGCCTGTCCACGCCTAGTCCGTCCGCACCCGCCGATCTGGCCGCGCTGGCCCGCACGTGGCTTGACCGTGTGCCGCGCGTCGGCGCCGGGACGCTCGCGTCCCCGCCGGCGCGGACGGCTGTCATCGTGGTCGACATGCTCGTCGGCTTCGCCCGCGAGGGGCCGCTCGCGAGCCCCCGCGTCGACGCGCTGGCGGCGCCCATCGCGGCGTTCCTGCGGGCGCTCGCCGCGGCCGGGGTGACCGCGTGCTGGCGCCTCGAGGACGCCCACACGCCGGACGCGGGCGAGTTCGCCGTCTACCCGCCCCACTGCCTCGCCGGCACGTCCGAGGCCCAGGCGCTACCCGAGCTCCTGGAGGTGGACCTGTTCCGGACCGCCACCGTCGTGAAGAAGAACGCCCTGTCGGCGTTCGACCGCGTCGACCTGGAGGCCGCCCTCTGGTCGGCAGGAATCCGGCGGGCGATCGTCGTCGGCGACTGCACCGACCTGTGCGTCGAGGCGTGCGCGCTGCCCTTGCGGCTGTACGCCAACGCCCGCGCGCACGACCTCGAGGTGGTGGTGGTGGCCGATCTGGTCGATACGTTCGACGCGCCCGGCCACCCCGGCGACGACTGCCACGCCGCGGCGCTCTACCACATGGGCGGAAACGGCGTGCGGGTGGTGCGCACCGCCGTCTGAGCGGCCCGGGTCAGGGCGCCGCCCGGCGGTACGGCGCCCCGCGCACGACAACCTCGAACCCGACCTTGGCGTAGGCGCCGGCCGGGGCGGGGTAGTCGGCGCGCGGCCCGTTGTGGATGAACAGGCCGCGCCCGCCGCGGGCGTGGACGCGCGCCGCCGCGTCCAGGCACAGCGCGCCCGCAAGCCCCCGGTTGCGGTGGGCGGGGACGATGCCGAGCGGCTCGATCTCGGCCCATCCCGTCGCCGGGTCGAACCAGACCAGGCAGCAGCCGGCGAGGGTTGCGTCCGGCGCCTCGACGACGAGGTCGAGGGCAGGGTCGTACAGCCAGGTGCGCCGCACCTGTTCGTCGAGGCGGGGGCTGAACCGGCTCTGCGCGTCGGCCGGGGTCCGGGCCGCAAGCTCGGGCGCAAACGGCAGGTCGGCGGGTCGCCAGGCGGCCCGGTGGCAGTCCACGCGCGCCTGGGTCTCGCCCGGCGCGACCGGCCGGATCCGGTAGCCGGCCGGTAGGGACGCTCCCTCCGGCGTGGCGGGGCGCACCATGCCGACCGGCGCCGGCGCGTCCGGCGCGGGAACGAAGCCGGCGGCGCGAAGGGCGGCGCGAACCGCCGCGTCGCCGTCCGTGACGCCGCACACGAGGTCGCGCCCCGGTGCCCGGGCGACGGCCCAGGCGACGAGCGCCGCGGCCGCGTCCGGGTGGCGAGGGTCGACCTGGACGGTCAGCGCGTCGTCGTCGAGGGCGGCCCAGCCGGCAAGGCCTTCGGGCAACTCGGCCAGGGCCACGTCGCCGAGCTGCCCGATCGCCGCCGACCAGCCCAGACCCCCGGGGTGGAGCCCCAGGGGCCACAGGCGGCTGGCCAGGCCCTGCAGCGCGGTCGTGTCGTCCGGTCCGGCCCATGCGCGCACGCGCAGCGCGATCCGCTCCTCATGCCGGAGTGCCCGGCGGCGGTCTGGCGACCACCGTAGCACGCCCGGCCGGGGCGTGCGCCTACGAGCCGATGAACATCGAGGGGACCGGCCGGCCGCCGGACAGGGGCCGGCCGGCCTTCACGGTCGGGTGGTAGGCGAAGAACCAGGACCCGGGGTGCGCCACCCACAGGGCGGACGGGCCGGTGTAGACGATGGGCGAGCGCACCGTGGGCTCGGAGCCGACCGCGTACAGGTCGGTCTCGACCGGACAGGTGGTGTTGGCGAGCAGGCCGTCGATCGTGCAGATGCGCCGACTCACCAGGCCGGGCGGGCGGGCGAAGGTGCCGGTCGGCCCGAGCGCATGCACGCCCTGCATGAACTGGGCCCAGATCGGGCCGGCGGTTGCGTTGCCCTGGGCCGGGTTGTTCAGGTTGCCGGAGTCGTCGCCGACCCAGACGGCGGCCGCGAGCGTCGGCATGAAGCCGACGAACCACCCGTCGTGCATGTTGTTCGAGGTGCCCGTCTTGCCGACCGCCGGGAAGTTGATGAAGCGCACCAGGTTGGGCCCCGTGCCGTACGGGCTGATCACGCTCTTCAGGATGTCCGTGAGGATGGCGGCGGCGCGCGGATCGTACGCCCGGGCGAGGACCGGCCCCTGGCGGAAGACGACCAGGCCCTGCGGATCGGTCACCCGGTCGACCATGTACGGCGTCACCCGCACGCCGCCGTTTGCGACCGAGGCGTAGATGCGGGCCATGTTGAGCGGGTTGGTCGGGTTCGAGCCGAGGACCGTCGTGAGGTTGTTCGCCAGCGGCCCCACGTAGCCCATCCGCCGCGCCTGGGCGATCACGTTGGGCAGGCCGACGGCGGCGGCGAAGCGCACGGCCGCCACGTTGTCGCTGATCGCGAGCGCCCGGCGCATGAGGATCGGGCCGAGAAACGTGTGCTCGGCGTTCGACGGCGTGTACGTCTGCCCGCCCGCGCCCGGGTAGCTGACCGGGTGGTCCCAGATCACGCTCGACGGGGTGTACAGGCCCGACAGGAGGAGGGCCGAGTACAGCGCCGCCTTGAACGTCGAGCCGGGCTGGCGCACGGCCGAGGTGGCCCGGTCGAACTGGGTCTGGGCGAAGTCGCGCCCGCCGATGAGGGCCCGGATGCCGCCGGTGCGCGGGTCGAGGGCGGCGACCGCGGCCTCCGGCTCGGGCACGCCGGCGGCCGTGTAGGCGACGGGCAGCATCTGGGCGTTGTACGCGGTGCGGGCGGCGTACTGGATGGGCAGGTCGGCGGTCGTGTGAACGACGTAGCCGCCCTGGGTGAGGCGCGCCGCCACCGACGGGCTCTTCGCGGCAAGTTCGGCCAGCGCGTACTCGGTCACGTACGGGGCGTTGTCCATCGCGGCGGGCGGCGTGGTGTGGGCGAGGCGCAGCGGCGCGGCGTCGATCTGTGCCGCCTGGGCCGGCGTGATCATGTGCAGGGCGAGCATGCGGTGGGCCACCCACGAGCGGCGCGAGCGCGCGAGGGCGGGGTAGAAGTAGGGGTCGTACGCGCTGGGCGCGTCGACCAGGCCGGCGAGGAGCGCGCACTGGGCCAGGTCGAGGTCGCGGGCCGGAATGCCGAAGAAGGCGAGCGACGCGGCCTGGATGCCGTAGGCGCCCTCGCCGAAGTAGACCGAGTTGAAGTACAGGTCGAGGATCCGGGTCTTGGGCAGGTGGCTCGCCAGGGAGAACGTCCAGAACAGCTCCGCCGCCTTGCGCGAGACGGTGCGCTGCTGGGTGAGGAACAGGTTCTTCGCCAGCTGCTGGGTGAGCGTCGAGCCGCCCTGGAGGAGGGCGTGGTGGCGCACGTCGACAAAGGCGGCGCGGGCGATCGAGATCGGGTCGATGCCGGGGTTGTACCAGAACGTGTGGTCCTCGGTGGCGATGATCGCGTCGCGCGCGTAGGGCGGGATGTCGGACAGCGGCACGGGCTGGCGGTTGTACGCGCCGAGCACGGCGATCGTCCGGCCGGTGTCGTCGACGAGCCGGCTGGGCTGGCCGAGCGGCGGCAGGTGCAGCGGCGTTGCCGCCACGGCGACGGCAAACACGCCCAGGCCGGCGACCATTGCGACGAGGGCGCTGCGGGCGGCGCGCCGGGCGAGCGACGGTCGCCGCCCGCGGCCGCCCCCCTCGTCGCGCCCGCGCCCGCCGCCGCGCCGCCGCCGTGCGCGCGGGCCCAGCGCCCGCTCGGGCGCCGGTGGTGTCGACGGACGTGGCCTTGCGGGACCCGGGCCGTCGGACGTGGCGATCGCCTCCCGGCCTAGTGTTGACGCGCCCGGCCGCCGCGCATCCGGCGAAGGCGCGCGCCGGTCCTGCAGGGGGACGGGCCCGCCCGCCCGAACAGGGCCGTATGGCAGTCGCAGCACACGCCGACCGGCCGGCAGCCGCCGGCGCGGTCGTCTGGTTGGCCACCGCCGGCCACTTCCTCAACGACGCGTACGGGAACGTGTACCCGACCCTGGTCCCGCTGGTCGCCGCCGCGATGGGCTTCGGCCTGGTCTCGGGCTCGCTCGTGATCACGGGCGTCGGCGTCGCGGGCTCCGTGCTCCAGCCGCTGTTCGGCGAGATCGCCGACCGCTATTCGAGCGCGCTCATCGCGCCCGCCGCGCTCGCGATCGTGGCCGTCGCGACCGGGCTTCTCGGCTTTGTCCACGCGGCCTTCCTGTTCGTTGTCCTGGCCGTGATCGCGGGCGTGGCGAACGGTGCCTTCCACCCGCCCAGCCTGTCCCTCGTCCGCTCGGTGTCGGGGCAGCGGCCCGGGCGGTTCGCGTCGATCTTCTTCACCGGCGGCACGGCCGGCCGGGCGGTCGGGCCGGTGCTGATGGTCGCGTGCGCCGCGCTCATGGGCGTGCACGGCCTGACCCTGCTCGTCCTGCCCGGCCTGGCGCTCGCCGTGGTCCTGGGCGCGACGGCGCCGCGCCGCGCCGCCGCCCGCGCGGGGGGCGCGCCGCACGCCGACGCCGCCCCGTCGGCGGCCGTGCCGTCCACCCTGTCCCTGGTCCGCGACCGCCTCGGCCCGCTGTCGGTCGTCATGGCGATCGCGATCACGCGCGGCGTCGTGACGACCTCGATCTCGACCTTCTGGCCCCTCCTGCACCACCACACGGTGGCCGCCCTGTTCGGCTCGTCGACGGTCATCGCCGTGATGATGCTGGCCGGCAGCGTGGGCAACATCATCGGCGGCAACATTTCCGACCGCGTGCCCCACCACGTCCTGCTCACGGTTACGGCCCTGCTCGCCGCCGCCAGCCTGGGCGCGTTCGCGCTCGCCCAGGGCCCGTGGATCTATCCCTTCGCCGCCCTCGCCGGTGCCTTCGGCATGTCCGGCTTCGCGGTCACCACGGTGATGGGCCAGAACCTCATGCCCGAGCGGGTCGCCACCGCCTCGGGCCTCGCGTTCGGACTCGCCAACGCCGTGGGCTCGGGCCTTGTCGCCCTTCTGGCCGTCGCGGCGGCAACCTGGGGCGGGTCGACCGCGCTCCTCCTGGCGGCCGGCCTGTGCCTTCTGAGCGTGCCGCCGACGCTCGCGTACCCGCGCGTGCTGCGGCGGATGGCGGGGCGCACGCAGGAGACGGCGATGGCGGCCGCGGGCGCCTGATCGGAGCGGCGCCACGGGTGACCGCCGAGCGATGGACGCCCACTCCGGTCGCACGGAGCCTGTTTCCCGGCCCGGACAGGGCTGTGCCCGCATTGGGGCCGCTCCTGCCAACCGGGCGCGGCCACCCGGCGGCCGGTTCGTCCTGCGACGCGCCTGGCGCCATGTGTGCACCGCGAACACGCCGGTCCCGGCGGGAACGCGGGGGCAGCGGCGGTTCCGGACGCATGGCGGCCGGGCTGCGACCGTGGAAGGACGCGAGGGTCAGAACCGCTGGTGGCGCCTGCCCGTTTCGCACCGGCATGCGATGACCTGCACGGCTACGTCGCGCTGCGATATGACCGGCACCGTCGCGCATACGTGGCATGAACGGTCCCGGCCCGCCGCAACGCACGCCGTCGGGCGAAAGTTAAATTCCACCCGGGAGGGCTCGCATCCGCCGACACGAACTCTTGGGTCCCACTCGTTCATCGGGGGGCCAATATTGTGAACGGTGCTCGCGTATGGCCGGACCAAGCGCGCGATTCGACACAAACCGTGACGAATGTGCACCGCGAGCGGCCCCTCGGCGCAGGTGTGACGACGGGCGCCCATTTTCGGTCGTCGATCGATGCGATGACGATGGGCGTCGTGATCTGCGACGGCTTCGGAGCGATTGCCTACGTCAACGACGCCGGCCGGCGCATGCTCGGATCGCGGGCGGCGGGAAGCCTTCAGGGCCTGTTCGACCCGAAGGGGGCCGAGGAGGAGGCCATTCGGCGCCTTCTCGAGGTGGGCGACGCGGTTGCCGACCACCTTGTCCACTGGACTGATGACCAGGGCCAGGGCGCCGATCTGAGGGTCAACTGCGCGCCCATCCGGGACGGGTTCGGCGGACTGGTGGGCGCCGTGACGACGCTCCACCGGCTCACGCCGGGCCATCGCCGGGTGCACCACCGACTGCGCGAGAGCGAAGATCGCTTCCGCGCGCTGGTGCTGGCCAGCTCGGACGTCCTCTACCGCATGAGCGCGGACTGGTCGGAGATGCGCCAGCTCCTCAGCGACGGCTTCCTTGCCAGCACCGAAGTACCACGCCGCACATGGCTCGATACGTACATCCACCCCGACGACCGGGAGGCCGTGCGATCGGTCATCGACGAGGCGATCGCGACGAGGGGCGTGTTCCAGCTCGAACATCGGGTCATCCGTGCCGACGGCACCCTGGGCTGGACGTACTCCCGTGCGGTGCCCATCGTCGATGCCGACGGCGACATTGTCGAATGGTTCGGCACGGCGAGCGACACCACGCCGCGGCACCGGCAGGAGGACGCGTTGCTCGAGGGCGCCCGGCAGAAGGACGAATTCATCGCCACCCTGGCCCACGAGCTGCGCAATCCCCTGTCCGCGATCCGCAGCAGCGTGGAGCTCCTTGAGCGGCTCGCCCCGTCGACCGGTCCGGACACGGAACACGGTCGCGCGCTTGCCGTCCTGAGCCGGCAGACGTCGCACCTGTCGCGGCTTGTCCACGACCTCCTGGACGTGTCGCTTGTCGCACAGGACCGCCTCGTCCTGCGAACGGAGCGCATCGCCATCGGTCAGGTCATCGCGCGGTCCGTGGAGATTAGCGCAGCCCAGCTGGCAGCGTCCGGCCACACCTGGCGTGTCCTGGGCACGGGATCGCCGGTCTGGCTGGACGGCGATCCCGTGCGCCTGACCCAGGTGTTCGCGAACCTCCTCGACAACGCGGGCAAGTACTCTCCCCCGGGAACCGACATCTCCCTCGTCGTTGCGACGGAACGGGGGGAGGCGGTCGTGCGGGTGCGAGACCAGGGTGTAGGCATCGCCCGGGCGTTTCTTCCCCATGCCTTCGAGACGTTTGCGCAGGACGTGAACACGGGGGCCGGCGTTCGCCAGGGCATGGGCCTCGGTCTCGCCCTGGTCCGTCGGCTGGTCGAACTGCATGGCGGCACGGTCGAGATCCGCAGCGAAGGCGCGGGGATGGGCACCGAGGCGATCGTTCGTCTCCCCGTCGCCGTGGACGTCGGCGCCGACGGCGCCGAGGGCGACGCGATGTCCGACGCGGGCGGCACCGGAGCGACGGCGCACCGCGTGCTTCTGGTCGACGACAACAAGGATGCGGTCGAGGTGCTGGGCTTGCTGTTGGGGACGGTCGGGGTGCAAACCAGCGTCGCGTACGACGGTGCGTCGGCCCTGGAGGCCATGTCGGCGTTCGGGCCGACCGCGGCCCTCATCGACATCGGCATGGCGCCGATGGACGGCTTCCAGCTGGCCGGCGCCATCCGCAAGCGGCGCGAGTTCGCCGACGTGGTGCTGGTCGCCCTCACCGGCTGGGGCACCGAGGAGGACAGGCGAAAGACCCACGCCGCGGGCTTCGACCATCACCTGACCAAGCCCGTGGACGTCTCGGAGGTGCAGGCCGTGCTTGCCTCCGCCCATGCACCGTCGCGGCACCGACGGTCCGGCCGGAACCGGCCGCACCTCCCCGCGGGTGCGGGCGCAGCGCCCAGGCGTGCGCCAAGGTCCGCTTCGACCCAGCCTTGACCGCTGCGGCGCGGCCGACGCAGGCATGCGGCCGGGACCGACCGCAAGGACCGCCGGCCCGGACGGTGCGGCGTCTCCAGGGCGCACGGCAGGCGCCGGCGCCTGCCGCGTTCCGGGCCGGGCGCGCTACGCGCCGGCCGCGAGCGGCAGCTCCAGGGTGACGTCGAGGCCCCCGTCCGGGCGCGCCTGCGCCCGCACCTCGCCGCCGTGGGCGATGGCGATGGCGCGCGCGATGGACAGACCCAGGCCCACGCCCTGGCCGGTGCGCTGGTCGCCCAGGCGGCGAAACGGTTCGAACAGGCTGCCCACGCTGTCGGGCGGCACGACCGGTCCGGAGTTCGAGACGGTCGTGCGCACCGTCGCCCCGGCCGTCGCCATCGTCACCTCGATCCAGCCGCCCGGGCGGTTGTACCGGGCCGCGTTCTCGAGGACGTTGCCGACGAGCCGCGCCAGCAGGGCGGGGTCGCCCTCGACGCGCGCGGGCGCGAGGGCCGTGCGCAGGGAGACGCCCGCCTCCCGGCATTCCCGGCCGACCGCGTCCAGGGCGTGCGCCACGACCTGCGCCAGGTCGATGCGCTCCCTGTGGGCGAGGCCGCGCTCCGACGTCGCCAGGACGAGCAGACCCTCGATCAGCTGGCGCTCCTCGTCGACCGACTCCGACACCGCCAGCAGCGCCTCGCGCAGCTCGTCCGCCGAGGCGCCGGGATCGGCCAGGACGACGTCGATCACCGTGCGCTGCACGGACAGGGGCGTGCGCAGCTCGTGCGAGGCGTTGGCGAGGAAGTTGCGCTGGCTGCGAAACGCCGTCTCGAGGCGGTGCAGCATATCGTCGAAGGTGTCCGCGAGGTCGCGGATCTCGTCGCGCGGCCCGCCCATCCGGATGCGCTCGTGCAAGGTGGTGTGGGACAGGCTGCGGGCCGTGGTGGTGATCGCCTGAAGCGGGCGCAGGGCCCTTCCGGCCACGACCCAGGCGACGATGGCGGCGAGCACGGCGAGAACCCCCAGGGCCAGCGCCGACTCGAGCGACATCGCCTTCAGGGTCGCGCTCACGACGACGGTGCGGAAGCGGGCCAGGGCGGTGACCGACCGCGGCAGGGCCCTGGCCGACAGGGGCCCGGTCAGGAGTTCGTTCAGCTTGCCGGGCGGCAGGGGGACGAGGCCCGTTCCCGCCGGCAGGGCGAGCAGCCTCGCCCCCGCCGGCAGGGACGCGCCGGCCACGGTCGGGCTGACGAAGGCGCGCGCCACCGGGGCCGGCGCCGCAAGGACGGGGAAGCGCTTGGGCAGGGGCAGGGCGGCGCCGCGCCGGTACGACCCGGCGAGCGCCCGGGCGAAGTCGACGCCGCCGGCGGCCCGCCCAGGGGATACCCCCTGCGTCGGTCCGAGGAGCAAGCCCGCACCGCCGCTCACGCCCTGGATCGCCTGCCGGACGGCGGCGAAGCCGGGCGGGCCCCCTGGGCCCCTGACCTGGGTCGTGACGGCGACCGTCGAGACAAGGGCGAGGGCGAGGACGGCCGCGCCGGCCACGACGACGAGGACGAACAGGAGGGCGGCCAGGCGTACCCGCACCGGCACCCGCACGCGCGCGATCCAGGCGCCCACCGCGTCCTCCCCCCTCGTCAGATGCGATAGCCCGCGCCGCGCACCGTCTCGATCACGGCCGGTTTGCCCAGCTTGCGGCGCAGGCTCGACAGGGTCACGCGCACGGTCTGGGTGAACGGGTCCGCGTTCATGTCCCAGACCTGCTGGAGGAGCGCCTCGGCGCTCAGCACCGCGCCGTCCGCGCGCAGGAGCGCCTCGAGCACGCCGAACTCCTTGTTCGACAGGGCGATCTCGGTTCCGCCCCGGGTGACCGTGCGCGGCCCCGTTCGCACCTCGAGGTCGCCCTTCACGTACACCGGCGGCGCGCCCACGCCGCCGCGCCGGCCCAGGGCGCGGATGCGGGCGACCAGCTCGGCGAAGGCGAAGGGCTTGGGCAGGTAGTCGTCGGCGCCCAGGTTCAGGCCCTCGACCCGGTCCTCGATCGTCGACGAGGCGGTGAGCATGAGGACGCGCGCCGGCCCGGGGGCCAGCGCGCGGCACACGATGTCGCCGTGGACGCCGGGCAGGTCGCGGTCGAGGACGACCACGTCGTACGGGTTGTCACCCGCCAGGTCGAGGGCGGCGGTGCCGTCGTGGGCGAGGTCGACCGCCAGGCCCTCCCGGCGAAGGCCGCGGGCGATGGCCTCGGCCAGCTTCACGTGGTCCTCGACCACCAGCACGCGCATCGCCTACCCCGGCCGGCGGGCGGCGCTCATGGCCCGGTTCGCGCCCGTATGGTCACGCTCAGGCGCCCGCCCGAGGCCCGGACCCTGGCGCCCCAGAGCCGTGTCGCCGTGGCCGCCACCTGGGCGAGCGCCTTCTTCTCCTGGGCCGGCGAGACCAGGCCGGCCGCCACCGCCCTGTGCAGCATCGCCTTGGCGCCGGCGGTGATCCGGGCCAGGAATGTGGCCTTGCTGACGCCGTTCGCCTCGGCGATCTGGCCCACGGTCTTCGCCCCGCCCGCGGTCAGCTTCTCGAGCTGCGCCCGGGTCGTGCCGAGCGCCTTCAGCACCGGTGCCGGACCGGCGCCGCAGCCCAGGGCGACGAGGCCCGCGGGACCCGCCGCACGGGCACCGAACGCTACCCCGGTGCGGGCCCGGAACGGCGCCGGCAGGCCCTTCAGCGCGGGCGGCGGGCCGAACGCGAAGCCGCCGCGGATCCGCGCCGCCAGGCGGGACGACTGGGCGAGCAGCGCCGGGGTCGGCAGGGCATGCCAGGCCTTCTCCATCACCTTCAGCGCGTCCGCCGCCTGGGCGGTCGTGAGCTTGCCCGCCTTCACGTCTTGCCGCAGGCCCTGGCGGACGAGGACGCGCAGCCGGGCATAGGCGCTGGCCCGCAGGGCGGGGCCACCCACCCGTACCTGGAGCGTGGGTACAGGCAGGGCGCGGGCGAGCGCCCCCGGCGCAAGGCAAAGGGCCGCCATCGGGACGGCCATCGGCGATGGCGGGGCCTTGGGCGCAGACGCCGCCGCGACGCCGTACGCGAGACCTCCGACGGTCAGGCCAAGGGTCAGCGCGGCGCTCGCGGCGAGGGTTGCGACCCGGGCTGGTCTCAACATGGAATCCTCCCTTCGCCCCTCTCGGGAGAGTGGGCGAGCCCATGATCGCAGGGCGGGGGTAAAGCGAATGTAAAGCCGCCCCGCGGTCAGCGGGCCTGCAGGCGACGGGCCATGGCGAGGACGGTCGCGACCTGGACGGCGACCAGGCGGCGCACCGGTACGGCCTCCCAGGACGGCATGCCTGCCGCCACCTCGCGCAGCTTGCGGTCGAACAGGGCCTCGGCCGCCGCCCGGGCCGGGTTGTCCGGGGGGATCGCCCGGACGAGGCCGCCGACCTGGAGGAGGAGGTAGAACGGCCGCACGACCCGCGTGTCGAACGCCTGGGCGACGGTGGCGGGCTCGTCCGCCGGGATGGACGCCGTGGCCCACGCCCGCTCGGCCGCGGCGCCCATCCGCATCTGCGGCGCGAATCCCCGGATCGCCCGCGCGAACGGGCTGTCGGGGATGTCGCCGGCGGCGCGCAGGACCGCCTCGATCTCGTCGACGAGCCGCTCTTCGCCGTCCGCGCCGGCGACAACCACCGCGCGGTGCCCTTCGCCCGCGGGCGAGGTGTCGGCGATGCGCGGGTCGACGAAGTACGGCACCTCGCTCACCGCGGTCCAGGTGTCGTAGCCCTGGCGCGTCGCGTAGTCGGCGCTGCTCGTGCCGGCGGGCAGGACGGCGAGCGGGTCCTGGCCGTTCGCCTCGAGGTAGTCGTAGGCCTCGTCGGCGCCGAGCATGGTGTAGACGCCCTCGGCGAGCGCGCTCGCCCAGGGCACCTCGGGCTCGCCCAGGGAGAGCGGCAGCCGTTCGCGCGCGGCCGCGGCGTGGAGCGCGGGGTACAGGGCGGGGTCGGGCCGGCTCAGGTACCAGTACGCACCGCCGAACCCGGCATTGTGCAGCGAGGCCATGAGCTGCGGCCGGCGCTCGTCGATCACCCGCATGAGGGCGCGCGTCTCCGGCAGGGCGTCGGCGAAGGCGAGGCGCTTGTGCGTGACCGGGAACGTCCACTCCACCTGTTCGTGGCTGGGCGGCCGGTAGAAGTGGCGGGCGTAGCGCTCGAGGGTGAGGGGCCCGGCGAACCACCCCTGGTTGAGCCGCGCCCCGTCCGGGTCGGCCGCCTTGAGGATCACCCAGGTCAGGTCGAGCTCGCGCCGCAGCGCCTCGTCCTCGCACAGGCGCCGGGCCAGGTACTCGCAGGTCATGGCGCCGACCGGCTCGTTCGGGTGGGGCAGGCCGAAGAGGAACGCGGTGCGGCTGCCCTCGCCGATGACAAGCGCCTCCATCGCCTCGCCGGCGCGGCTGCGGCCGATCGGCCAGCGGCGGGCGACGTCGGGGTACGCCTCGGCCAGGCGGCGCGTCGAGGCGGCCATCTCGTCGACCGTGAGGTAGCCCGGGAAGTCCGGGATCGCGTCGAGCACGTCGCCGAGGTCCGTCACATCCATGCCTCCCCCTTCAAAACGTGGAAACGGGACGGGCAGGGCGGCGGGGTTGCCGGATCCTAGGCCAGGCGCCGCGTGCCCAGGCGCAGACCGGACAGGGAGGTCGGACCGCTCCAGCGCATCGCCATGCCGAAGCCGAACATCGCCACGGCGAACCCGGCGGCCATCAGCATGGAGCTGAAGTCCTTGCCGAAATCGAGGTAGCTCGCGCCGTTGCCGCCGGCGGCGAACACCCCGACGAGGCCGACAACCGGCCACCACGCCAGGCCCGGCTCGCCGGTGCGCACGGCGAGGACGAGAAGCCGCACGCCCAGGACAAAGAGGAGGAGGCCCACGCCCACGTGCGCCTCGAGGAGCGGGCCGCCGTGGCTGAGCGCCCAGAGGATGCTCCGGGCGGCGCCGGGGAAGTAGCTCGCGTTCGCGCCGGGGTGGTGGCGGGTTACCACGACGAACAGGTTCGCCCACATGCCGAGGAGGAACTGCACGATGAGGAGCAGGAAGATGACGACGGAAAGATTTCGGTAGGCGCTGGCCGGGCGGGCGGCGCTCACGGGGTTCCACCTTTCGCGGCTCGAGTGGCGTCGCTGGGTAAGACAGGCAGTCGTCCTGGGGCCACCGTGACGCAACGGGCGCGACGGCGTCAACCGGGGCGCAGGTGCCCCCCGGCCGCCGGCGAATGCAGGCGGACGACAGGGGAGGGGGGGGCACCGTGGCGCTGGCGCGCGGCCGCGTGGTGGCGACGTTCTCGATCGCGGCGGCCGATCCGGAGCGGGGCGAGGTGGGGGTGGCGGTCGCCTCCAAGTTTCTCGCCGTGGGCAGCGTGGTTCCCTGGGCCCGGGCCGGTGTGGGCGCGGTCGCGACCCAGGCGATGGCGAATACGGCCTATGGGGAGCGGGGGCTGGGCCTCCTCGCGCAGGGCATCGACCCGGCCGAGGCGATCGACGAGATGGTGACGGGGGATCCGGACCGCGACGGCCGGCAGGTGGGCGTCGTGCACGCCGACGGCCGGGCGGCCACGTTCACCGGGCCGGCCTGCCTCGACTGGGCGGGGGGCCGGACCGGTCCGGGGTACGCCTGCCAGGGGAACATCCTGGCCGGCGCCCAGGTTGTGGACGCGATGGCCGAGGCGTTCGAGGCGGCGGGCGGGCGCCTGGCCGAACGCCTCATGGCGGCCCTGGCGGCCGGGGACGCGGCCGGCGGCGACCGGCGCGGCCGGCAGAGCGCCGCCCTGTACGTCGCCCGCGAGGGAGCGGGCTTTCTCGGCCTGTCGGACCGGTTTATCGACCTGCGCGTGGACGATCACGAGCAGCCGATCCCGGAGCTCGCGCGGATCCTCGACGTGCACGCCTCGATCTGGGGCACCGGCGACGAGCCGCCCGGGGTGCCGATCACGGGCGCCCTGCAGGCGGAGATCGCCGCGCGGCTGGGCGACGCGCTCGGCATCGACCCGCCCGCCGGGTTCGAGGAGCTGGGCGCGGCGCTGGCGGAGTTCGCCCGGAAAAACGGCCTCGAGGGACGCCTGCTGCGCCGCGACGGGCGCATCGACGCGGTGCTGCTCGAGGTCCTGCGCGGCCAGTAGCTAGCGCGACAGCCCGGCGAGAAGGGCGAGGAGCGCCCGGTTGAACCGATCGGGCGCCTCCATGCTGGGCAGGTGGGCGCAGCCGTCCATGACGAGACGCTGGGCGCGCGGCAGGCCGGTGGCGAGGATCTCGCTGCGGGCCCGGCTCATCGGCGGATCGTACGGGGCCGTCACGACCAGGGCGGGCACGCGGATCCCGGACAGGCGGTCGGCCGCGTTCGCCTCCCGCCAGGTCGCGCGCCCTTCCGGATGGGCGAACTCGTGTTGCGCGCAGACGAGGTCCATCGCCCGGACGCGCTCGCGCAGCCGCTCGTCGGCGCGGCCGGGGCGGTCGGGGCCGTCCACCCACAGGCCGAGGTCGATGTCGACCATGGCCGCAGCGTCCCGCGCCGCCTCGTACAGCGGCCCGACCGCCGCCTCGGCGGCGGTCAGGGGCACGTCCGGACCGGTGCAGCCCGAGCACACGAGGACGAGGCCGGCCACCCGGTCGGGGTGGGCGAGGGCGAAGTCGACCGACAGGGATCCGCCCATCGAGGCACCGACCAGCACGGCGCGTTCGATCTCCAACCGGTCAAGGAGGGCCTCGAGCAGGGCGGCATGGTCGTAAGGCGCGTCCACGGCCGGGCTCGCACCCGCGCCGGGCCGGTCGAAGCGCACCGCCCGGTAGGCGGGGGCGAGCGCGTCCCACTGGTCGTCCCACATCGTCCGGTCGCAGATCCCGGCGTGGCCGAAGACCACCGCCGGGCCGCCCCCCGCCTCGTCGACCGCCACCGCCAGGCCCGCCAGGGCCAGGGTCGCCACGCCGTTCGTGGCCGCCCACCTCCATCCGCCCCCTGGCGCCCTCGCCCGCGCGAGAGCGCCGCTACCGCCGATCGTAGCAGATGCGAGGCGAAGATCGGCGCCTGGCGCTGTCGCGCGCTACCGCGCGAGGTCGACAGGCGGTACAATACGGGATCGGACGTTCACGCGCCCCCGGCGTCGCTTGCCATGCCGGACGGATCCGGACGAAAGGAGGCCGCCCATGCGCCTGCCCCTGCCCACCCAGTTCACGCTTGCCGCCGGCGCGGCCGAGGGGCCCTCGCGCCTGAACGCGTTCGACAACGCGCTCCTCGCGGCGGGCATCGGCGACCTCAACCTGCTCAAGGTGTCGAGCGTACTGCCCGCCGGCGCATCCGAGACCGCCAAGGTCCAGGCCGAGCCGGGAGCGCTCGTGCCGACCGCGTACGGCGCCCTGGACTCGCAGGTCGCCGGCGAGCGCATTGCCGCCGCCGTGGCGGTGGGGATTCCCGCCGACGGCGGAAGCGGCGTGATCTTCGAGTTTTCGGGCCGCACCTCGCGCGAGGAGGCCGAACGGGCCGTGCGCCGCATGGCCGAGGTGGCGTTCGAGCAGCGCCGCCGGCCGCTCCGGGAGATCCGCTCGCTTGCCGTCGACCACGTCGTCCAGGAGATCGGCTGCGTGATGGCGGCCGTCTGCCTGGGGTTCGACGAATGAGCGGGGCACCCGACGGCCCGGCGATGGGCCTGCCCAGCACCGAGCTGTGGTTCACCGAGCGCCAGACGCCGGACCTGGCCCTGTCGCTGCGCATCACCCGCACCCTGCACACCGAGGTCACGCCCTACCAGGAGCTCATGGTGGCGGAGACCGCCTCGTGGGGGCGCGCCCTGTTTCTCGGCGGCACGATCCAGCTGACCGAGCGCGACGAGTTCTGCTACCACGAGATGCTCGTCCACGTGCCGATGTCCGCCCACCCGTCGCCGCGCCGGGTGCTCGTCATCGGCGGCGGCGACGGCGGCACGGTGCGCGAGGTGCTTCGCCACCCGGCGGTCGAGCAGGTCGACCTGGTCGAGATCGACGAGGCGGTTGTCGAGGCCGGCCGGCGCTTCTTCCCCACCGTGTCGTCGGGCCTCGACGACCCGCGCGTGACCGTGCACGTGCGCGACGGCATCGAGTTCGCCGCCCAGGCCCCGGAAGCGGGCTACGACGTGGTCCTGGTCGACTCGACCGACCCCGTCGGGCCGGCGGTCGGGCTGTTCCAGCGGCCGTTCTACGCCGCCGTGCGCCGGGCCGTCGGACCGGGCGGGATCCTCGTCGCCCAGGCCGAGTCGCCGCTCCTGCACGCCGGCCTGATCGCGGCCACGGCGCGCGAGATGCGCGGCGCGTTCGGCCGCGTGTCGCTGTACCTGGGGCCGGTGCCGACGTACCCGTCCGGCTGGTGGAGCTACCTCGCCGCCTCGGACGCGGTCGACGTGAGCCGGCCGCGGCCGGACGGCGCGCCCGCCGGCACGCGCTACTACAGCGCCCCCGTGCACGAGGCGGCGTTCGCCCTGCCGCCGGTGGTCGGCGCCCTCATGCCGGAGTGGCAGCCGTGAGCCCCGGCCCGACGCGCAGCCGGGCCCCGTTCGACCCGGCCGCCTACGACCGGCCCGGGCGGTTTCTCGCCGCGTCCGGTCCCGAGGGCTACGCCGAGGCGACCGTGGTGATGATCGGCGTGCCGCTCGACACGACGACCACGTTCCGCCCCGGCACCCGCTTCGGCCCTGCGGCGATCCGCGAGGCGTCGATCGGGCTGGAGACGTACAGCCCGGTGCTCGACGCCGAGCTGGACGAGGGCGAGATGTGCGACCTGGGCGACGTGTCCCTGCCGTTCGGCAACGCCGCCGCCGCCCTGGCGAGGATCCGCGCCGCCGCCGGCGACCTGTGGCACGCGCCGCGCTTTCTTGTCGCCCTGGGCGGCGAGCACCTCGCCACATTGCCCCTCGTGCAGGCGGCGCTGCCCTGTGCGCAGGGCCTCGAGGTGATCCACTTCGACGCCCACACCGACCTGCGCGAGGACTACATGGGCGAGCCCCTGTCCCACGCCTCGGTGATGCGCCGGGTGGCCGAGGAGGTCGGCCCGGAACGGCTGTGGCAGTTCGGCATCCGCTCGGGCACACGCGAGGAGTTTCGCTTCGCCCGCCACCTGCACCCGACGTTCGACGGGCTGGACGAGGCGCTGTCGCGGATCGGCGACCGGCCGCTGTACCTCTCGGTCGACATCGACGTGGCCGATCCCGCGTTCGCCCCCGGCACGGGCACGCCGGAGCCGGGCGGGGCGACCTCCGAGGCCCTCCTGGCGGCCGTGCGGGCGGTCGCTGCGCACAGGCTGGTGGCCATGGACGTGATGGAGGTGTCGCCCGGCCTCGACCCGAGCGGGCGCACGGCCATCCTGGCGGCCAAGCTGGTGCGCGAGGCGGTCCTCGCCCGACGGTCCGCGACGGGGGGGCAGGCGCATGTGGGATGAGCTGCGCGCCGGCTACGCCGCCGGCCTGCGCCGGGCGGTCGCGGCGGCGCAGGCGGCGGGCGACCTGCCCGCGATCGACGGTCCGCCGAGCGAGGCGATGGTCGAGCGGCCGCGCGACGAGGGCCACGGCGACCTCGCCTCCAACCTGGCGATGCTCCTGGCACGCCCCCTGCGCATGCCGCCGCGCGCGATCGGCGAGGCGATCGTCCGCCACTACCCGCTCGGCGAGGGGCACGTGGCGGCGGTCGAGGTGGCCGGCGCCGGCTTCCTGAACGCCCGTCTGGACGACGTCTGGCCGGCCCTGGCGCTCGCCCGGGTGCTTCGCGAGGGCGACCGCTACGGGCGCAGCGAGCCCGCGCCGGACGCCGCGCCGGTGATGGTGGAATTCGTCTCGGCCAACCCGACCGGACCGCTCAACGTGGTCTCGGCCCGGGCGGCGGCGGTGGGCGACGCCCTTGCCCGCACGCTCGAGGCGGCCGGCCAGCGGGTCTGGCGGGAGTACTACGTGAACGACGCCGGCGGCCAGGCGCGGCTGTTCGGCCAGAGCATCATGGCCCGGCTGCGCGAGAAGCTGACCGGCGAGGCGGCCGTCCTGCCGGAGGGCGGCTACCAGGGAGAGTACCTCGTACCGCTCGCCGAGGCGTTCCTCGCCGAGGCGCCGGAGGCGGCGACGTCGCCGGCCAGCGGACCGGAGGCGGACGCCATGGCCGACCGCGCCGGCCGGTTCGGCATGGAGCGCGCCATGGCCGCGATCCGGGCGACCCTGGAGCGCTACGGGGTGCACTTCGACGCCTACGTGTCGGAGCGGTCCCTGCGCGAGGCCGGGGCGATCGGCCGGGTCCTCGACCGCATGCGGGCGCTGCGGCCCGACCTCCTGGCCGAGCGCGACGGGGCGCTGTGGTTCGTCTCCACGGCCGAGGACCTGGGCGGCCTCGACGACAAGGACCGGGTCCTGCGCAAGTCGGACGGCGAGTACTCGTACTTCGCGGTCGACATCGCCTACCACGAGTCCAAGTACGAGCGCGGCTTCGACCAGGTGGTCGACCTGATCGGACCCGACCACCACGGCTACCTGGGCCGGATGCGGGCGGCGATGGTCGCCCTCGGCCACCCGCCGCAGAGCCTGGACATGCGGGTGGTCCAGCTGGTGCGCCTGGTCCGGGGCGGGGAACTCGCCCGGATGTCCAAGCGCCGCGGCGATTTCGTCGCCCTGGACGACCTCCTCGATGACGTCGGCGTCGACGCCACCCGGTTCTTCCTGGTCAGCCGGCACCTGGACAGCCCGCTCGACTTCGACCTCGACCTGGCCGTGTCCGAGGGTGAGGAGAACCCGGTGTTCTACGTCCAGTACGCCCACGCCCGGATCGCCTCGATCCTGCGCCGGCCGGAGGCCCGGGCGGTGCTGGCCCAGGTGGGCCAGGCCGACCTGTCCCTCCTGCGCGAGCCGGAGGAGGTGGCGCTCATCCGCTGGCTGTCCGAACTGGGCAGCGAGGTGCGCATCGCCGCGGACCTGCGCGAGCCCCACCGGATGCCGCGCTACGCGATGGAACTGGCAAGCCGCTTCCATTCCTTCTACAACAAGCACCGCGTGCTCGGCGTCGAGCCGCCCCTGAGCGCCGCCCGCCTGCGCCTGATCGAGGGCGTGGCGATCGGCGTGCGAAACGCCCTGTCCCTCATCGGCGTGAGCGCCCCGGAGCGTATGGAGCGCCTGAGCACGACCACCGCCGACCCCAATGCCTCGGCGACCGCCGACCAAGGAGGACGATAGATGCCGACGACCACCGCGCACATCGCCACGGAGAAGGGCGACATCACGATCGAGCTGTTCCCGGAGCACGCGCCCGGCACCGTGGCCAACTTCACCAAGCTGGCCGGCTCGGGCTTCTACGACGGCCTGACGTTTCACCGGGTGATCCCGAACTTCGTCATCCAGGGCGGCTGCCCCAAGGGTGACGGCACCGGCGGCCCGGGCTACACGATCAAGTGCGAGACCAAGGGCAACCCGCACAAGCACGCCCGCGGCAGCCTCTCGATGGCCCACGCGGGCAAGGACACGGGCGGCTCGCAGTTCTTCATCTGCCACGCCGCCCAGCCCCACCTGGACGGCGTGCACACGGTGTTCGGCCAGGTGACCGAGGGCCTCGACGTGGTCGACGCCATCCGCGCCGGCGACAAGATGGTCAAGGTCACGGTGGACACCGCCGAGTAGACGGTCCCCGAACCGCCGAGAAGGCCCCCGCGGCGTGCGCCGCGGGGGCCTTCTCGGCACGCCTTTCTCCCGGGGCGGTCCTGGCGTGGTTCTCACGGTGCGTCGGGCGCCGGCTCCGCGTCGGTCAGCGAGAACGTCCGGGGCCAGGATCCCCCGCGACGAAGCGGCCGTCCTTCATCACGGCGAGCGGCCGTCGCAGGGCGCCGGGGTCGCGCAGGGGGTCGCCCTCCAGCACGACCAGATCGGCCCGCTTGCCCGCCGCCAGGGATCCCACCTCGGCCTCCATGCCGAGCACGGTCGCCGCCTCGTGGGTGGCCGCGCGGAGCGCCTCGTACGGGGTCATGCCGAAGCGCACGAGGAGCTCGAGCTCCGTGGCGAGGTCGCCGTGATGGCCGCCCGGTGAGCCGCTGTCCGTGCCCGCCACGACCCGGACGCCCGCCTCGAGGCAGCGCCGGAAGCACTCCACCTTGCGATCCCAGAGCCTTCGCGTCACGTCCCCCACGGCCGCGGGCAGGCCGAACTCGGGGCCGCGCTCCTTCATGTGGTGGTAGATCGTGAACGTCGGGCAGATCGCCACCCGCCGCTCCAGGAGAAGGTCGATGCACTCGCCGTCCGGGAACGACGCGTGCTCGACCGTGTCGACGCCGGCGAGGATGGCGTTTCGCATCGCCTGCGCGGGATGGGCGTGGGCGGCCGCCTTGCGCCCCGCCTTGTGGGCTTCGCCCACGCCGGCGGCCATCTCGTCGCGGTCGAGCTGCACCGCCTGGGGATCCTCGTGCGGGTCGGCGAAGCCGCCGCTGGCCATGAGCTTGATCCAGTCCGCCCCGGCCTTGATCTGGGTGCGGGCGAGCTTGCGAATCTCCTCGGGGCCGTCCCCCTCGACCCCGAGGAACCAGCCGTGACCGCCCGTCATCGCGATCGCCCGCCCGGCGATGCGCAGGGTCGGCCCCTCCACCAGTCCCTGCGCGATGGCGTCCCGCAGGGCGATGTCGACGTGGCCGACCCCGCCGGGATCGCGGCACGTGGTCACGCCCGAGGCAAGGGTGACGGCCGCGTTGCGGGCGGCGCGCATCGAGCGCTCGGGGATCGACTGGGCGAGCGTGGCCTCGACGGTGCCGGCGCTGTTGGTCAGATGGCAGTGCATGTCGATGAGCCCCGGCACGATGTAGCGGCCGGCCAGGTCGTGGCGTACGGCCCCTGGCGCTCCGGCCCCGGCGGCGGGTGCAACCAGCCGCTCGTCGCTGACGGCCAGATCCGTGTCCTGCCACGCGGCAACGTCGCCGGGGTGCATGGTGAGCACGTGGGCGCCCTCCAGAACGATCACGGCGTCGCCTCCCTTGTCCGGTCCCGTCGTGGGTGGTTCGCCCGGTCGGCCGAAGATCCCGCCGCCCGGGGGTCCCGGACGCGGCAACGCCGCCGCGGCGGGCGGCGGCGTTGCCGGACGGCGTGTGCGGCGGGCACCGGGCCGGGTCGCGGGCGCCCGGGGCGCCGGCCCGGCGGACGGGCTACTTTGCCCGGCTGCCCGGCGCCATCGCCTTGTCCGGCATGAGCAGGCTCAGGCCGCTCGCGTCGCGGGCCGCAAGCAGCATGCCGTTCGACGTCAGGCCGCGGATCCTGGCCGGTTTCAGGTTGGCGACGACAACGATCTGCCGGCCGATGAGCGCCTCGGGCGCGTACGCCTCGGCGATGCCGGACACGATCGTGCGCGGCTCGGGTTCGCCCACGTCGATCGACAGCTCGAGGAGCCGGTCGGTGCCCGCCACGCGGCTCGCCGCGAGCACCGTTGCCACGCGCAGCTCCAGCTTGCCGACGTCCTCGATCGTAGCCTCGACCCGGGTCTCGGCCTGGACCGGCGTGGCCGGGGCGGGCTCGGCGGACCGCGCCGCGGCCGCGCTCGTGTCGCCGCCCAGGGGAGCGGCCGCAGCCTCGGCGAGCGCCCCGAAGCCGGCGCCCGTGGTGACCACCTGATCGGCGTCCAGCCGCGGGAAGAGCGGTTCGCCGGTCTGCACGCGGACGCCCGCCGTGCGGTCGGACCAGGCCAGGTCGGCGGCGCCGGCGCCCTGGACCGCCGCAGCGCCGAGACCGAGCTGCTCGGCCATGCGCGGCGCCGCCTCGACCAGGAACGGGCTGTAGGCAACGGCGAGGAGCCGCAGGGTCTCGGCCAGGTCGTGCAGGACGCGGGCGAGCTCGGCGGCCTTCTCGGGGTCGCGGGCAAGACGCCAGGGCGCGGCCTCGTCGATGTACTTGTTCGCCCGCCGGGCGACCGACAGGAGCGCCTCGGCGGCGAGGTCGGGCCGCATGTCGTGGAACGCCTGGTGGTAGCGCGCCGCCGCCTCCTCCCAGACCGGCCGCAGGACGGACTCGGTCCCTGCGTCTGGGGGCGGGGACGGCACGACGCCGTCGCCGAACCGGCCGATCATCGCCAGGGTGCGGTTGAGGAGGTTGCCCAGGTCGTTCGCCAGGTCGGAGTTCACCCGCTTCACGAACGGCGCGGGCGCCACGTTGCCGTCCTGGCCGAACGGCGTCTCGGCGATGAGGTAGTAGCGTGTGGCGTCGAGGCCGTACAGGCGGGCGAACGGCAGCGGGTCGATGATGTTGCCCGTCGTCTTGGACAGGCGCTCGCCGTTCAGGTTGAGGAAGCCGTGGCCGAATACGCGGCGGGGCAGGGGCAGGCCGGCGCCCAGCAGCATGGCCGGCCAGATGAGGCAGTGGAAGCGGGTGATGTCCTTGCCGATGAGGTGCACGTCGGCGGGCCAGAAGCGGCCGAAGTCGCTGTCGGGGTCCGGATAGCCGAGCGCCGAGATGTACGTCAGGAGGGCGTCGAACCACACGTACACGGTGTGGTCGGGGTCCCACGGCACGGGCACGCCCCAGGCCGCGCCGGCACGCGAGATGCTCACGTCCTCGAGGCCGTCGGCGAGCACCGCGAGCATCTCGTTGCGTCGCGAGGCGGGCTGGACGAAGTCCGGGTGGGCCGCGTAGTGCGCCTTGAGGGCGTCGGCGAAGCTGCTCAGGCGGAAGAACCAGTTCTTCTCCTCGAGCAGCTGGACCGCGCGCTTGTGCACCGGGCACATCCGGTCCGGCACGTCCTTGTCGGTGTAGAACGCCTCGCACGACACGCAGTACCAGCCCTGGTACGTTCCCGGGTAGACGTGGCCGCGGTCGTACAGGACCTGGACGAAGTGCTGGACGGCCCGCTCGTGCCGCGGGTCGGAGGTCTGGCGGAAGACCGAGTAGCTGACGCCGAGGCCCTCCCAGGTGGCCTGGAACAGGGCGGCCATGCGGTCGGCGAACGCCTTGGGCGTCTCGCCAAGTTCGCGCGCCGCCCGCGCCACGTTGAGGGAGTGCTCGTCGTTGCCCGCCACGAACGCGACCGCCCGTCCCATGAGGCGGTGGTAGCGGGCGATGGCGTCGGCCGTCACCTTCTCATAGGCGTGGCCGAGGTGCGGCTCGCCGTTCGGGTAGTCGATGGCCACGGTGAGCGAGAACCTGTCGGATCCGGCGTTTGCGTCCATGGGCTCCTCCTTCGCGGTCGGCGCAAGCAAACGGGAGTCCCTCGCTAGGGGCGAGGGACTCCCGCGGTACCACCCTGTTCGCCGGCATGGCCGGCCTCTCGACCCGATCTCGGGGGTCGGCCGTCCGGGCTCGCGCGAGCTCACCCGGACGCTCCAGGGCCATGTTCGGTCGGTGGGACGGCCGGCTCGCACCCGCTCCGGCTCGCTTGGCGCCCCGCGACGACCTACTCGTCCCCATCCTCGCGCGTATTCGCTTGCGCACCAGTCTACCCGGCGCGGCGCGCGCGGTCAAAGGCGGCGGGCACGGTGACAGCGGGGCCGCACACATCGGTCGTTCGTGATCGAACGGGTGATGTGGGGTCTCCGCTGTCCCGCCTAGCATGGGCCGGACGGCGCCGGCGTATGTGACGCGGCATATGGAAAGTTCATGCAGGAGCGTTCGCCGACGTATCGAAATCCACGCGCGATCAAGCCGGGGTCGGGGCGTGCGCCGCGCGACCCGGGCCGGGGAGGAAGTCGGTGGCCCAGATGAGCACGGGCCCTTGGCCAGGTCCGCGCCGGGACGTATCCCGTTGAGCGCGTCCGGGCCCGGACGGCAGCACGACTGGCCGGTGACGATGTTCCCGGCCGAGCGCATGGCGGTCGGTCGGGTGGCGGTCGCGGCCCTCGCCGGCCTGTGGTGGCTCATCCCCATGCACATGCAGCCCTCGACGTTCCTCGGCCTGCCGATGACCTTGGTCGCGGGCCTCCTCCTGGTCTGGACGGCGGGTGCGGCGATCGTCGCCGCGGTCCGTCCCGAGCCGTATGCGCGCCGGCCGCTCATCGCCGTCGGCGTCGATTTTGTCGTCGTCCTGGTCTGGCTCGCGGCGATGGGCACGCACGCCCAGATCTTCGACGCGATCGCGATCCTCGCCGTGGTGTCGGCGGCCACCCGGCTGTCCCTCCTGCCGACGGTGGTCGTGACCGTCGCCTACACCCTCCTGGTCCTCGTCCTCGGCGGCCCGGGCTCGCCCCTCACGGCCGGATACACCCTCCTGATCGGGCTGGGCATGTCGACGTTCGCGACGCGCGCCGCACGCGACCGCCTGCACGCCCTCGAGGATCCGCTCACCGGCGTGTTCAGCCGGCGCTGGGGCATGGTGCGGCTGAAGGAGCTCATCGCCGGCGATGAGTTCCCCTTCTGCGTCGGCCTGGTCGACATCGACCAGTTCAAGGCGATCAACGACACGTACGGCCACCCGGTCGGCGATCACGTCCTCACCGCGCTCGCGTCGCACATGCAGGCCAACCTGCGCGGCGGCGACGCGGTCGTGCGCATGGGCGGCGACGAGTTCCTGCTCATCCTCACGCACACCTCGCTGACCGGCGCCGAGGTGGTGGCGGAGCGCCTGCGCACGGTTCTCGCCCAGACGCGCATCGTCATGCCCGAGCGCGACGAGCGCGTGGCCGCGACGGCCAGCATCGGCCTTGCCGAGGCGCGGGCAGGCATGGGCGTCGACGAGCTCATCGCCGTCGCCGACCACTGCCTGTACGAGGCCAAGCGCCACCGGAACAAGGTGGTGGCCGTGCGGGCGGGCTGACCGTCCGGGCGTCCGCTCCGGGACCGTTGCGTCGCGACGCGTCCGGGACGGCGCGGGGCGGACCGTCGCGCGCGCATGTCCGTCTTCGCCGGCCGCAACGTCCCGGCGCCCGGCGGCGATCGGCTCGTGCCGGGTGCCGTCCCCCTGGGCACGAACCCGTTGACGAGACCTGCCCGTGACCGACTACGATCGTGGCGAGGTGATAGGTGATGCAAGCCTTGGCGCTCGACCACGTGGTGCTGGAGGTCCGCGACGTCGACGCGGCGCTGCGTTTCTACTGCGACGCGCTGGGCCTCACCGGCGAACGGGTGGACGAGTTTCGCAGCGGCTCCGCGCCGTTTCCGTCGGTGCGCGCCGGCGGCTCGCTGATCGACCTGTTCGCCTCGGCAACGCCGGGGCCGGGACCGAACCACTTCTGCATCGAGGTGGCCGACGGGCCGGAGGCGCTCTTGGCCGATCTCGCCGCCCGGGGGGTGCCGGTGGAGCGGCCGGGCCGCCGCTACGGGGCCCGGGGCGAGGGCTTCAGCGTCTACGTGCGCGACCCGGACGGTCACACGATCGAGGTGCGCACCTACGCCTGACCGCGCCGCGGTTCCGAGCGGCACGGTCCGGGCGGCCGGGCTTGCGATCCCGGCACCGAACAGAGGAGGACGGCCGACGTGGGCACAATCCGGGCGCACGAGTTCACAAGCATGGACGGCGTCGTCGACGAGCCAAGATGGACGTTCCAGTATCCGTTCGATCCGCGCATGGGCCAGGCGCTGGCCGACCTCATGGGCGGATGCCGGGCCATCCTGCTCGGCCGCCGCACGTACGAGATGTTCGCCCCCGCCTGGTCCACCCGGACGGCAAGCGAGGATCCTGGCGCCCCGTTCATGAACGACACGCCGAAGTACGTCGTCTCGGCCACGATGGCGAAGCCGACGTGGCAGAACACCGAGCTTCTCGGCCCCTACCGCCCGGAGGGCATCCGACGGCTCAAGGAGCGGGTGGACGGCGGCATCTACGTGAGCGGCAGCGCGACCCTCGTGCACGCGCTCATCGCCGACGACCTGCTCGACGAGCTCAACCTGTTCGTGTTCCCCACGACCCGGGGCAGCGGTCCGCGGCTGTTCGCCGAGGGCGAGCCCCGCGCCTGGGCGCTGCGCCGCCACGAGGCCTATGCCAACGGCGCCCTGTATCTCGTCTACGGCCGCGAGCCGGCCGCAACCCAGGGCACGTAGGGGGCGGCGCCCGCCTCAGGGCGGGTCCGGCTAGTCCGCGCCGGCGAGCGGCACCCGCCACGTCGACATCACGGTGCGCACGCGAAAGCCCAGCGAAGCGTAGAGCGACTCGCCGGCCGGCGTGGCGCCAAGGACGAAGCGGTGCACGCCGCGGGCGCCGTGGTGGGCGATGGCGGCGCGCAGGGCAGCGGTGGCGGCGCCGCGACGGCGAAGGGCCGGGTCGGTCGCCATGCTCCAGACCACGGCCGTGTCGCCCTGCCGGGTCGTGACGAGGCAGCTCGCCAGGCGACCGTCCAGCCGCGCCGCGAACACGTCGACGCCGGCGTCGGCGACCATCCGCTCGGAGAACATCGCCGCCCCGGCCGGCAGGCTGAAGCCGAACACGGCGGTGAGCAGGCCCGCCACGGTGTCGCGCACAACCGGCCAGTCGCCGACCCGTCCGGCCTCGGGGGTCGGCAGGGGGGGCCTCGCCAGGTCCTCGAGCCAAAGGGCCATCACCGGCATCGGCCCCTGGGGCCACAGGCCGGCGCGGGCGAGGCTGGCGGCGAGGCGCAGCGAGGCCGCCTCCGAGACCAGGCACGTGCCGCCCAGTCGGCGTCCGGCCAGGTAGGCGAGGACGGTGTCGAGCGTCGCCTCGTCGGCCCGCCCCCACAGGACCGTGTTGGTGAAGTCGGGCGCGGCCGACGGATCGGTCGCGGCGACGGCGCCCGCGGGTGTCCACAGGACCTCGCCCGCCGGCGCGACCATCACCAGATCGATGAGGCCGCGCGCCAGGATGCCGGCCAGGGCCTCGGCCTCGTCCACCCGATCGCCGCCTTTCGCGCAAACCCGTTCGCCACCGCCGGCGACCTCCCTGGCGGCGGTCGCGTTGACAACGTTTCCGGGCCCTCCCTAGAATGAGAGGGGCCGAGGGGCGTCCTTCGGCTTTTGTGTTGGTCAAGACCAGGGGAGGCGACCGGTGAGCGTGTCGAAGTTCGTCGTAATCACCGGCGGCGTCGTGTCGGGACTGGGCAAGGGCATCACGGCAGGGTCCCTCGGACGTCTTCTGGCGGACCGGGGGCTTTGCGTATCGGCCCTCAAGCTCGACCCGTACATCAACGTCGACCCCGGGACGATGAGCCCGATGCAGCACGGTGAGGTGTTCGTGACCGAGGACGGGGCCGAGACCGACCTCGACCTCGGGCACTACGAGCGCTTCATGGACGTCTCCCTCGGGCGCGTCGCCAACGTCACGTCCGGCCGCGTGTACCAGACCGTCATCGAGCGCGAGCGGCGCGGCGACTTCCTGGGTGCCACGGTCCAAGTCATCCCCCACGTCACCGGCGAGATCAAGGCCCGGATCGAACAGGCGGCGCGCGAGTCGGGCGCGGACGTGCTGATCGTCGAGGTGGGCGGCACCGTCGGCGACATCGAGAGCCTGCCCTTCCTCGAGGCGATCCGCGAGTTTCGCGCCGAGCGCGGCCGTGGCGACGTCATGAACATCCACGTGACGCTCGTGCCCGACCTGCAGATGACGGGCGAGCTCAAGACCAAGCCCACCCAGCACTCGGTCAAGGAACTCCGGGCGATCGGCATCCAGCCGGACGCGATCGTGTGCCGGAGCTCCCGCTCCCTGTCGGTGGAGTTGCGCGAGAAGATCGCGCTCCTGTGCGACATTCCCGTGGCCGGCGTGATCGAAAACGTCGATGCGAACTCGACCTACGAGGTGCCGCTCCTGCTCGAGAACGAGGGTCTGGGCGACCTCGTCACCGAGCGCCTGGGCCTGGGCATCCGGCCCGCCGACCACTCGGCCTGGGAGGCGATGGTGCAGCGCGCGCGCCAGCCCGAGCGCCAGGTCGAGGTGGCGATCGTGGGCAAGTACGTGAGCCTGCACGACGCCTACATGTCGGTCGTCGAGGCGTTGCACCACGCGGCGGCCGCCGCCCGCGCGCGCCTGTCGATCCGCTGGGTGTACTCGGGCGACGTCGAGGCGGGCCGGGAGGACGAGCTCCTCGCCGCTGCCCACGGCATCGTCGTGCCCGGCGGGTTCGACGCGCGCGGCATCGAGGGCAAGATCCTGGCCAGCGCCTACGCGCGGCGGACCGGCGTGCCGTACTTCGGCCTGTGCCTGGGCATGCAGTGCGCGGTCATCGACGTGGCCCGCTCGATCGGCCTGTGCGAGGCCAACTCGACCGAGTTCAACCCCCAGACGCCCGACCCGGTGATCACGCTCATGGACGCCCAGCGGCGGATCACGGACAAGGGCGGGACGATGCGCCTGGGCCGCTACCCGTGCGTGCTCGTACCGGGCACGCTTGCCCACCGCGCCTACGGCCGGGACGAGATCGGCGAGCGCCACCGGCACCGGTTCGAGTTCAACTACCTGTACCGCGACCGTCTCGCCCAGGCCGGGCTCATCGCCTCGGGCCTGTCGCCGGACGGACGCCTGGTCGAGATCGCCGAGCTGAGCGGCCACCCGTGGTTCCTCGGCACCCAGTTCCACCCCGAACTCCTCTCCCGGCCGACGCGTCCGCACCCGCTGTTCGTCTCCTTCATCGAGGCCTCCCTGGCCCGGATGGAGGGACGCCAGCCGGCGGCGCACGGCGGCGCACGCCGCTCCTCGTAGGTCGCGCCGCCGCACCCGGGCGAGGCTCGCGATCCCGACAGACGAGCTCCTGGAGGAGGTTTGGCATGGCACGCGAGACGCGTACCCGGCTGGTCTGGAACGGCGGCTACCGCCTGACCGCCACGACCGGGTCGGGCCATGAGATCCACCTGGACACCGCCATCGACGGCGGCGGCGAGAACTCCGGCCCCGGACCGATCGAGACGTTCATGACCGGCCTTGGCGCGTGCACCTCGGTCGACGTGGTCTCGATCCTCGAGAAGATGCGCCTCACCCTGACGTCGCTTGCGGTCGAGCTGCAGGCCGAGCGGCGCGAGGAGCACCCGCGGATCTGGAAGAGGCTCGAGATCCACTACATCGTCGAGAGCCCCGACGCCCCGGCCGAGCGCGTCCGCCACGCCGTCGAGCTGTCGCTGACGAAGTACTGCAGCGCCTCGGCGATGGTGCACGAGACCGTGCCGGTCGTGGCCCAGATCACCCTCAACGGCGAGCGGCTCGAGCCGGTGCCGATCGGGGTGGCCGTCTGAACCGCACATCGCCGCCGCGCCGCGGCGCGCCGGTCGACGTCGCCCAGGTCGGGCCGGACACCTACCGGGTCGACCTGTTCGAGCGCGGTCGCGCCCAGCGCGCGGCCGCGTACGTCGTCGACGGCGGCGGTGCGGCGGCGGTGATCGAGACCGGCGCGCGGGCGAGCGTCGACTCGCTGCGCGGCGGTCTCGCCGCGCTCGGGATCGACGAAGAGGCGGTCCGGTACGTCGTCGTCACCCACGTCCACCTCGACCACGCCGGCGGCGCCGGCGCCGTGGCCGCGCTGTGGCCGTGGGCGCGCGTCGTCGTGCACCCGCAGGGGGCGCGCCACCTCATCGACCCGGGCCGGCTCGAGGCGTCCGCCCGGTCGGTCTACGGCGCGCGCTTCGACGAGTACTTCGGCGCCCTCGTGCCGGTGCCGGAGCGCCAGGTATGGGCGCCGGACGACCGGGCGCGCCTGGCCGTGGGCACGCGCGAGCTGGTCCTTCTCCACACGCCGGGCCATGCGCCGCATCATATGGTGGTGGAGGACCCGGCCGGCCACGCCATGTTCACGGGCGACGCCGCCGGCGTCGTCTACCCGGCCCTGGCGCCGTGGAACCTGGGCGGCTTCCACTTGCCCACGACGACGCCGCCCCGCTTCGACCCCGAGCTCATGGCGCAAAGCCTCGACCGGCTGCGCGCGCGCGGCCCGCAGCGGCTGTACTTCACCCACTTCGGCCCGGGCGAACCGGCCGATGCGCTACTCGCCGCGTGCGCCGAAGAGGCCCGCGCCTGGGCTGCCCTGGCGCGCGCGGCGACGACGCCGGAGGGTCTGCGCGCCGCCCTGCGCCAGCGCATCGAGGCGCGCCTCGGGGCGGCCGGGGTGCGCGACGTCGGCGCCGCCTGGTCGGCGGCCGACCTCGAGTTCGACCTTGACCTCAACAGCCAGGGACTTTGGGTGTACGCCCAGCAGGCGGCGGCGAAGGGCTCGGCCAGGGCGTAGGATAGGGCCGCGGAAGGAGATGGGCTCGTGCCGAAGCTGAACCAGGACGTCCTGCGCACGCCGGGCAGCGGCATCCGCGAGATCATGAACCGCGTGTTCACGATGCCGGACGCGATCCGCCTCGAGGTGGGGGAGCCGTCGTTCCAGACCCCGGAGCACATCCAGCGGGCCGCGTTCGACGCGATGCAGAAGGGGCAGACGCGCTACACGCCGACGGTCGGCCTGCCCGAGCTGCGCGAAGCTGTGCAGGGCAAGCTGCGCCGGGTGAACCGGGTCGAGCGGCCCCTCGAGGGGATCATGGCCACGCCGGGTGCCGGCGGCGGCGTGTTCCTCGCCCTGAAGACGCTCCTCGAGGCCGGCGACGCGATCCTCGTGCCCGACCCGGGCTGGGCCAACTACGCCTCCGCGATGACCTGCCTTGGCCTGCGCGGCGTGCCGTTCGGTCAGCGCCCGCCCTCGTTCGTGCCCGACCTGGACGAGATCGAGCGGCTGGTCGTCGAGACCGGCGCCCGCGCGGTCCTGGTCAACTTCCCGTCGAACCCCACCGGCGCCGTACCGGACGCATCCTGGATCGAGGCGTTCAGCGCGCTCGCCACGCGGCACGACCTATGGATCGTGTCGGACGAGGTCTACGACGAGCTCATCTTCGAGGGCGAGCCCGTCAGCCCGGCCCTGTACGCCCCCGAGCGGACGGTGGCCATCTACAGCTTCTCCAAGACGTACGCCATGACCGGCTGGCGCCTGGGCTACGTGGCCGCCGACGCCGCGGTCACGCCGTGGCTGGGCCGCTGCGCCGAGCAGGTCTGGCAGTCGGTTGCCGAGCCGACCCAGCGGGCCGGCGTCGTCGCCCTCACCGGCGACCAGTCGTGCGTTGTCGAGATGCGCGAGGCATACCGGCGGCGGCGCGACCTCGCCGTGGCGACGGCGCGCGAGGCGGGGCTGTCGTGCTACGAGCCGCGCGGCGCGTTCTACCTCATGGTCGACGTGGGCGCATCGGGCAAGGACAGCCGCACGTTCGCCCTCGACCTGCTCGAGCGCGAGCGCGTGGCGGTGGTGCCCGGAACCGCCTTCGGCCAGGAGGCGGCGACGATGGTACGGGTGTCGCTCGCGGCGTCGGAGGCGCAGATCGCCGAGGGACTGCGCCGGGTCGGTCGGGCCGTGCACGCGCTGGCGTAGGGCACAGGCGCTCCCGCGACGCGCGACCGGGGCAGGCAGCCCGGTCGCGCGTCGCATGGACGTCACCAGGGACGGGACGTCCGGCAGGGCGCGGTGCCGCGCGCCGTGGCGCCGCCGCCCCGCCGTGCCCTGGTGCGCACACGGGCCACCCGCCGGTGGCGGCTTGACCGCGGCCCGACGGGAGACAGGTGCGGCGAGCAACGTGTCATCGCTGCCCGTCCGGCTCGCTCAGGGTGGCGATGGTCGAGCGCGCCCATCGGAGGCTTGCGCGGTGCACGTCGATCCCGTGTTGCACCGCGAGCCGGGCGTGGCGTCCCGGCAATTGCGCCGTCGCCGTGAACCGCTCCATGTCCGCGACGAACGCGTCGAGCGCGTCCGCCAGGTCGGACACGAGTTTCACGACCGCCTCCCGGGGGAGAAGCGCTTCGGCCATCGCAAAGCGCATCAGGTGCAGGCCGAGGTCGCGACCGACGGTGCCTGCCTCGATGGGGGCGCTAAGCCACTGGCGGTGCGCCTCCTCGCCGGCTGGGGTCGCCCGGTACACGAGGCGCAGCCGTCGTCCCGCCGAGGACTCGCGCTCGCCCTCGAGGAGACCGCGTGCCTCGAGGCGTCGCAACCCGGGATAGAGCGTGCCGGAACTGGGCTCGTACACCATGGCCGGCGTGCGGCTGAAAAACGACTTCAGCTCGTATCCCGAGCGGGGTCTGGTCACGACCAGGCCCAGGAGAATGTGCTCGAAGCCGGTCAGTGCGCGCTGTGCCACCACGTCGCCCTCTCCTCGTCGGATATTGCGATTCGACCTATTGTAGTCTACGGTGGCAATGGGCTTCGGTCCCGAGGCTAGCAGACGCGAACGCGAACGGCCTCATGAGGCTACGGCACCTGCGTCGGACGGTCGTCGGGGACCGGCCCGCGGGGCGGCGGCGCCATGCCCGGATGGCGCTGCCGCAGGCAGCCGCCGGCGCCGCGGGCGGACCGGGCGAGACCGCAAGAGAAGGGGTGTACGTATGCTGCAGGATCTCAACTACATCGGCAGTGCCTTGCTGGTGCTCGCGGTCCTTCGACAGATTCGCCCCGCCCGCATGACCATCCGGAACGTCGCCTGGCCCCTGGTCGTTGTGGCTGTCATCCTGGTCGGGTTCTTGCCCGACATCACGTTCCCATCGCAGGGAAACTCGGTGCTCATGATCGCCCTCGGCGCATTCGCCGGCGTGCTCCTGGGGGCGCTGTGCGGCATCACGACGCGGGTGTTCGCGTCCGCCGGGGGCGAGCCCATGGCCCAGGCGGGCCTCGCGGCCGCCCTGTTCTGGCTGCTCGGCATGGCGGGGCGTCTTGCCTTTGTCCTGTACGTCGACAACGGCGGTTCCCACGCGGTCGGGCAATGGACGCTCGCACTGCACATGAACCCGTCTGCGTGGGTTCCCATGCTGCTGTTCATGGCGCTCGGCGAGGTGCTGGCGAGAACCGTGGTGCTCAGCGCGAAAATGTATCGCACGATGGGCACTGGCGGCCGCACCGTGGCCGTGGGCTCCTGAGCGCCGGTCCGGGCACGGCCAGGGGGACGACCCGCGCGTGGCGGGACGTCCCCCTGGTCGTAGGTTGCGGGCCTTGGTTCGGGCTCGGCTAGTTCAGCGCGTAGGCGATCCAGCCGGCCTGGTACGGGTGCGACGAGTACTGGAACTGGAGCGATCCGCCGACCGCGAGGAGGACGTACTCCTTGCCGTTCACCGAGTAGACGGCGGGCGCGGCGCCGATCGAGGTGCCGACGTTGGTCGACCACAGAACTTTGCCGGTGGCGGCGTTCATCGCCTCGAACGTGCCGTTGTCGATGCCGCCGAAGGCGAGCCCGCCAGCCGTCGTGACCATGCCGCCGGTGGTGGGCGCCGGGGTCTTGTCCTGCCAGGCGATGGTGCCTGCGCCGACGTTGAAGGCGGTGAAGGTGCCGGTGTGGATCGGCGTCTTCATTGCGCCGATGGCCGTGCCGAGGGCGAGGCCGCCAGGCGTGTACGCCTTCTCCGGGGCCGCGGTCTCGGACGCGGGGATGTTGTTGCCCTGGACGTAGGCGTACTGGGTCTGCGGGTCGTACGAGACCGGCGAGTACTCGGAGCCGCCGAGCAGGCCCGGCCAGTTGACGACGTACTTGCCGCCGGTCGGGGGCATCACGTGGTTCTCCGTGACGAACGCCTCGGGCGTGGTCACGAGGTGACCCGTGAGGGCGTCCATCTCCGACCAGTAGCCGCCCTTGTCCGCCTCACCGACGACCCAGCCGGCCGCCGTCTGGAACACGACGGGCGGGGAGGCGCTGTCGTAGTCCCACATGTCGTGGGCGATGATCTGGTGGCCCCAGACTAACTTGCCGGTCATCATGTTCACGGCGATGACCGAGTCGGTCCACGGGTCCGCGCCCGGGCGGTTGGTCGCGTACAGGTCGGGCGACGGGTTGCCGGTGGAGTAGTAGAGAAGGCCGTTCGGTCCGGGTACCGGGTTCATCCAGGTGGCGCCGCCGCCGGTGCCCGTGCCGGTGACCCAGCTCGTGCCGACGCCGGGGGTCGCGTAGTCCTTCCAGATCAGCTGGCCCGTGGCGGCGTTTCGCGCCTCCTCGAAGCCGCGCACGGCGCTGTCGCCGCCGGCGCTGCCGATGAACACCATGCCCTTGTCGTAGAACGCGGGCGCGCTTTCCGAGTAGCCGGCCTTGGCGTTCGCCACGACGACGTTGTACTCGACCTTGCCCGTCTGCTGGTTGAGGGCGATCAGATGGTTGTCCTTGGTCATGAGGTAGACCCGGCCGCCGCCCACCGCCACGCCGCGCGACTCGGCCCCGTAGGCGGTGGCGTAGTAGCCGGTCGTGGGCTTGTACGACCAGATCGTCTTGCCGGTCGTGGCGTTCACCGCGAACACGGTGCTGTCGGGACCCTCGAGGTAGGCGACGTCGCCGACCACGACGGGGTAGTCCTCCATGCCGCCCGGCAGGTTCATCTTGAGCTGCCACGCGACCTTGAGGTTTTGCACGTTCGACGTGTTGATCTGGTTCAGCGAGCTGTAGCTGCCGCCCGTGACGGCACCTTCGATGCTGGGCCACGACGTGCCGGCGACGCCGGCCGTGGTCTGCGCCGACGCGGCGCCCGTCCCGGCGAGCAGCATGCCGCCGGCCAACACGGCGCCGGCGGCGGAATGCCAAAGACTCTTGCCCACCAGGTTGCCTCCTTCCGAACAACGCGGCACCGGTTGCGCCTTGCGCCGCCGATGCCCGAAACGGTGTCCGGCGCCGATCGTACGCCCGGGTGAACGATCGGCCAACGCGACGGACGTGCCCTGACGCCCGGCGCGTTGCGTGCGGGCGGCGGCCGCGCGGTCGCCCGCCGCCGCCCGCACGGCGGGACATCGATGGTCGGCGCGCGCACAACAGGCAGCGTCAGCGCGGGCTGGACGAACGACCCAGGAACGCCAGCGCCGGACCGCCCGGCTTGGCGGCGGGAGCGCGCGGCTGCGACGGCGAAACCGCGTGGACGTCGATGGCGCGGAGGTGGGCGGATGGCAGGACGAGGCAATCCCGCGACGGACTGGCAGGCGGCGGTGCGACGGGCGTTTGGGGCCGCGAACGTGCGCGGCGCGGTGCATGCGATCGATCTCGACCGCGCGCGCGAGGTCGCGTACCACGCCGACGCGTCCTGGCCCAGCGCCTCCGTCGGCAAGGTCGCGATCCTGGCCGCGCTGATGCGGCGTGTCGCAACCGGGGCGCTATCGCTCGACGAGCGCATCCGCGTGCCGGGCACCGGGCGCACGCCCGGGCCGACGGGCCTGTCCGTGATGCGCGACGAGGTCGAGCTGTCGCTGCGCGACGTCGCCCTGTCGATGATCGCCGTGAGCGACAACCACGCGACGGACGTGGTTCTCGAGCGCGTCACGCCCGTGGAGGTTACCGGCCAGATCCGTGAGATCGGCCTGCGCCACACGGCGATCGAGTGCACCATCGCCGACATGTACCGGCGCGCCCAGGCGCGCATGGCCGGCGTCGAGACGCACGAGGAGGCGCTGGCGCTCCTGCGCACCGACCCGGACCTGCAGCCCGGGACGGCGCCCTGGCGGACGACGGCCCGCGACGTCACGACGCTGCTCGGCGCGATCTGGCACGACCGGGCCGCGCCCGCCGGGCTGTGCGCGCAGATGCGCGAGATGCTGCGCGCGTGCGTGACCAGCCACGGCCTCGCGAGCGCGTTCCCGCCCGAGGTACGGGCCACCCTCGGGCACAAGACGGGCACGCTCGCCAGCACCTGGAACGAGGTGGGCGTCGCCGAGTACCCCGACGGCGGCCGCTATGCCGTCGCGGTCCTGACGCGCGGCGACCCGGGGGACGGGTCGCGCAGCGAGCTTGTCATCGGACGGGCGATCGCCACGGCCGCGCGCGTCGCGGTCGAGCGCCTGCGTGCCGACGTTGCCGGTCCGGACTGAACCGCGAGGGCGTGCGCCGGTCGGCGGCGAACGTCCTCGGGGAGGTGTCGGCGTACGCCGGATGGCGCGGGCCGGCGACGAACAACGGAGGTGGGACGTTGGCGTCCTTGCAGGACAGGCTCGATGAGATCGCCCGGGAGGCGGCCCACGATCTGGGCATCGCCGGCGCCCAGGTGGCGGCATGGGACGGCCGCACCCTGACGGAGGCGGCGGTCGGAATGGCCAACGTCGAGACGGGCGTCGCGGTGACGCCCGACACGCTGTTCACGATCGGCTCGACGACCAAGGTGTTCACGGCCGCGCTCGTCATGCAGCTTGTCGACGAGGGACGGGTGGACCTGGACCGCCCGGTCGTCGAGCAGCTGCCGGAGCTGCGCCTGGCCGACCCGGAGGCCACGCGCACCGTCACGCCGCGCCATCTCATGAGCATGTCGAGCGGCATCGACAACGGCTCGTACGACGACCACGGCCGGGGTAGCGACGCCGTGGCGCGCTACGTCGCGGCCCTCGCGGACGAGCCGATGGGCTTCCTGCCGGGCCGGGGCTACGGCTACTCGAACGCCTCGACGTGCGTGTCGGGCCGCCTGGTCGAGCATGTGACCGGGCTCGACTGGGATGCGGCCCTGCGCCAGCGCCTGCTCGAGCCGGCCGGTCTGTCCCAGTCGTGGAGCCTGACCGAGGACATCATCCACCGACGCTTCGCGGTCGGGCACACGCGAGCGACCGCGTCCACGCCGGCCGAGGTCGTCCACCGGTGGTCGCTGCCGCGGTCGCTGTCCCCGGCCGGCGCCACCCTGTCGTGCAGCGCCGGCGACCTGGTTCGGTTCGCCCGCATCTTCCTGGACGGGGGCGTGGCCCCGAGCGGCGCACGCGTCCTGTCCGAGGGGGCGGTGCGGGAAATGCTCACGCCCCAGGTGCTGACGCCGCCGATCCTGATGGCCGACTTCTGGGGCCTTGGCCCGTACGGCAAGACATGGGACGGCAAGGTCGTCATCGGCCACACGGGCACGACGCCGGTCGGCTCGTCGAGCCTCATGTGGGTGCCCGAGCTGGGCGTCGCGTTGGCCACGATCGTCAACTGCCGCGAGATGGGCTACCCGTTCGCGGCCGCGGTGCAGGCGCGACTGTTCCCCGAGGCGTTCGGCATCCGGGTGCCGGGAAAGCCGAAGCCCGTCGAGGGTGTGCCCGTGGACGCGGCGCGCCTGCTGGGCACGTACGAGATGCACGGCACACGCATCGTCGTCGAAGCCTCGCCGGGCGGCATCGCCGCGCGGGTCGCCTCGACCATCCCGGACGCGGACGCCGTCGGCGAAGCGAGCCCGCTCCTTGCGCTGACGCCGACGTCGTTCCTTCCCACCGACCCCCGCATCGACGGCAACCGGGGCTGGGCGCTGGTGTTCCTCGGTCCCGACGACGCACCGGCGACGCACCTCATGAACGGGTGCTTCGCGCTTCGTCGGGTGGGGTAGGCGCACCGAAGGCTGCTGGGCCCGGTACGCAGGGGTCGGACGCGGCGCGTCCGACCCGACTTGGCCGCCGTGGCCGCGCCCGTCGAGGGATCCTCCGGGTGAAGTCACGTCGCACCCACCGCCGCGCCGATCGCCGGCGTGGTCGCTAAGGCCGCACCATGGGACAAGCATGCCGAGTTGACATAGGCAAGCCCTGACTGTACGGTAGCGTCGGGGTGGTAGGATCTGGCGTTGCGGTATGAGCCACCGTTCTGGGTCGGCGAGCGCCTATTCAC